>ENA-OFCI01000051-OFCI01000051.1-metagenomes-genome-assembly--contig:-NODE-51-length-70472-cov-29.597526_pt1 | contig 70472 bp, 51 predicted proteins | sample MGYA00153391_OFCI01 | MGnify analysis MGYA00153391
TTTGAGACAAGACAAAGTTGTCCGAAATTTGGATGAGTTTGAATCTGCCAATTTTACCGAAATCTCCGAGTCGGAGTCTCAACGCGATGTTTCGAGTCAGGAAAGTCATCCGATTTTGAGACAAGACAAAGTTGTCCGAAATTTGGATGAGTTTGAATCTGCCAATTTTTCGACAAATGTAGAGTCTGAGCATCTGAAAGGCGATGTTTCGACTCTTCCTCCTCTGCCAATTTGGAAAGACGAACTTTACTTAGAATTTCACCGGGGTTGCTATACGACTCGCGCTGACCAAAAACGCCAAAACCGCCGCTGCGAAGAGTTGCTCTACCAAGCTGAGTTACTTTCGTCTCTCGCCACAATCTGCACTGGTGCGGTTTATCCGAAATTTGAGTTAGAATCAGCTTGGAAACAAGTTTTGTTTAACCAGTTCCACGATATTCTGCCCGGTTCTGCGATCGCCCAAGTCTACACAGATGCTAATCTAGCCTTTGCCCAGGTCGATCGTACTTGTCGCCAAATTCTGCTACAATCTTTGGATGCCATAGCCGATCGCATTTCTCTGCCGAATCCTCCTCCGCCCAACGCTCAACCGATTCTGATTTTCAATACTCTCAATTGGTCGCGCTCTCAGGTTGTCGCCGTACCGCTTCCCGATTCCGCTGATTCAGCTTGGCAAATTTACGATTTGGCGGGACACCGGCTGACTTCGCAGATGGAAACGGGCGATTTACCGGAATCCCAATTTAGACTGTTATTTTGGGCAAATCATCTACCGGCGATCGGCTATCGAGTCTTTTGGCTGTGTCGCGAATCCGCTCAAACCCTAGATAATGCGTCCGCCAGCCCCGAAACCGATAAAAAGACAGATTTATCAAAGCTTACATACGGTATAGCACAAAAAAACACGCCTTGTCAAGAAACGCATTTTGCAGCCGCAAGAATGGTGCTGGAAAATGAATTTATTCGGGCAACAGTTGACGCAGAAACAGGCAATTTATCCAGCCTTTGGGATAAAGTAAATAACAGAGAAGTCCTGAATGCAGCCGGAGGCAATCAACTACAAGCATTTCAAGATAGCGGTCAATATTGGGATGCTTGGAACATCGATCCGAATTATCAAAAACATCCATTACCTGCGCCGATCCTCAAAGAGATTTCTTGGATAGAGCGGGGAGAAGTGCGACAGAGTTTACGCGTGATTCTGCAAATTGGTAAATCGGAGTTTTGCCAAGATTATACAGTAGAAATAGGTTCGCCGCTGCTGAAAATCAAGACAGTGACAGATTGGCAAGAAACTCACGTTTTAGTAAAAGCAGCCTTTGGGTTAAATGTCGAAGCAGATTTTGCAACTTGCGAAATTCCCGGTGGTGCGATCGCCCGCACAACCAAACCACAAACAGCCACCGAAAAAGCCAAATGGGAAGTGCCGATTTTGCGCTGGGTCGATATGAGCAATCACGGTTTTGGAGTGAGTTTGCTCAACGATTGCAAATACGGTTGCGACATTCAACCAAATCAAATCCGACTGACATTACTCCGGGGTTCGACTTGGCCCGATGAACAAGCAGATGTAGGAGTTAGTGAATTTACTTATGCAGTCTATCCCCACGCTGGAAATTGGCAAGAAGCCGACACAGTTCGGCGCGGGTACGAGTTGAATTTGCCACTGCTAGTACAAGTCTTACCAAAGTTAGAGGAAAATTGCCATAAGACTCTGCCAGCAGTTGGCAAGTTATTGGATTTGTCCGCCGAAAATTTAGTGCTGATGGCATTCAAACAGTCGGAAGATGATGCTAATATGTGGATTTTGCGGTGTTACGAATCCGAGGGGAAAGAAGCTGTGCTAGAATTGGATAGTGATTTTGGTTTGGCGATTAGTCAGCCCGTCGATTTATTAGAACAACCGATAAATTTGCCCCAGAAGTCAGACGATGGGAGAAGTTTCAGAATATCACCGTGGAAAATAGCCAGTTTTGCAGTAAACTTATCATAAATAGTCGAGGACGCATCAACTAATTATGTACGGTGCGCAGCGTGTACCTTACCGCTACAAATTGAGAATAATACCCCATCACAAATTTATCCCACCTCTTGAGACTTTGCGAACTTGGTGCGAACAAAATTTGCCAACCTGCGCCAATTAGCCCTGACAACTTTCTTCTGACCTAAAATATGCAAAATCACGAACGCTAAAAACGCGTACGCCAGCCAAAAATGCCAACTCCTTCCTACCTCAACCATTGCAGAATTCTGCGGAAATACATCCGGTAAAACAATTCCGAAAAATTTCACATTGTTACTTTTGAAAGAGTTAGAAAGAAAGAAACCAGCAACCGGAACTAGCCACATAAAAACGTACAAAGTCGCGTGGAGAGCAAAATTTTTGTACCATTCCTTCGTAAACTTTGGCAGGCGTTTCGTATATTTTTTCCACCCTGCTCGCAGCAGAGTCAAAATCCGCAAAGTCAACAAAGCCATTGTCAGCACTCCTACAGATTTGTGAAAATCGTAAAGGGGGCCTCGAATCAACAATTCTCTCGGTAATTGAGCCATAAACGTACCGCCAATAAACAGCACTAAATAGCCAACTGACATCACCCAGTGTAAGGACATCAATTGTTTGAACGCAGAATTAAGTCGGGGTTTAGCAGCGGGTTTTAGGGTAGTCACTTTTCTTTTACCTTAGCGTTTGCTGTACAAAATTTAGTATAAACTATAGGACTAAAGCCTGCGGCACATTGTTTGCGATCGGCTTTACTGAATTTAATTATTGCCAATATTTATTAAACAGTCGAATTAACTGTATTCACGATCGTCATTCCCAACAAAAAACGATCGTACCGAGGTCGATCGCCCGCTAAGCAGTTTTCAGGTCGAGTATGCCCAAAGCCACCGCACTCATCTGACCCGACAATTGCAACCGCTGCCCGGTTCATCCGCAGCCCGGGCAAATATCCCAACCCCAAACCAGAGTAAGTTAGCCCCAACACTAGATATTTGAGTGTTATCATAGATACTTAAAACCATTGATTACCAATTTTTTCCATTGTCCGGGGTGCTAAAACTACAGACGGGGTAATTGCAGCCAAATCGGATGACGCCGCAACTAGCGGGAAATATCGCCTCCAGACCGTCTAACAAATACAAACAAATACAGGGGTTGCTTTGGGAATCCGAAACCAGGGCCCTGGAAAAGTTATATTTTTGTTAGAAGTCGTAACTTCTTAGATAACAGGTTTAATTTAGTTTCACAAAAAAGTTAAATTCCAGAAAGTAAAATTAATTACAGTCGAGTTAAGCTAAAAGTGTTTGCTAAAAAAAGTCATTCAAATAACTCAGAAACCAACAATTCTCACTTGACCGGTACGGGCGACGAACTCGCGGGAGTAAAACTTTCGTCCAGCCAACAAGTTGAACAGGATTGGTATCGAACTCTCTACGACCATTTTCCGGGCATTTACTTCGTTCTAGATGCTTTGGGAAGAGTTTTTTCGCTAAATCAATTCGGCGAATCTCGTCTCGCCTACAGGTCGCAGGAATTAATTTGTCATTCAATTTTTAACATATTTTACTGCGAAAATCAAGGCAAAATGCAGGCAGAATTTGCGGGATTGGCATATCCGAAAAACGGTACGACGCCAAGTCCAAAACTTGCCTCTTGGGAAGGTCGCTTGACTTGCAAAGACGGCAGCATTATCTCCGTAAAAGCAACCGCGCACGGAATGCCTGCGGTAGATTGGAAAATAGAGCAAAATAATAGCGACGGTCGGTCAATTGCCAATTTCCTACGGCCGGCGGTACTGTTAGTTTGCCAAGAAATTAAGGTTAAGGTGGCTTCACCCGTAGCCGCGCCGCCCAACCAGAAAGGAAATTGGCGCAGTCCAACTTTGGCGATCGCAAAATTAGCCAAAAGTCAAGTTAAAGAACGCAATAATCTAGAACAATTCATTCGCGAAGTCACAGAAACCGCTGTTAGTATTGTCAAGTGCGATCGAGCCAGCATTTGGCTATATGGCGAAGACAAAACGCAGCTTCACTGCATTGACCTTTACGAATATAATACAAAACTCCATTCAGTACAAATAATCATCACAGCAGCCGACTGTCCGCTGTATTTTCAAGCCTTAAAGTCCGAAAGTACGATCGCCACAGTGGCCGCCGAAAATGACCCGAGAACCCGAGAACTTGCTAGTCTTTATTTTGCCAGAGGTCGCACGACTTCCCTGTTAAACGTACCGATTATGCTGGCCGGTCAAAGGTTGGGAATAGTCAGCGTCGAACGCCCGGGTTCGGGCAGTGAGTGGACGGAAGAAGAACACGAATTAACCGAAATATTAGCAGACTTTGTATCGTCAAGTTTGTCAGATAGCGAAAGCTTAAAATTAGAAGCAATACGGTGCGAACAGCAGCAAAACTTGCTGAGCCAATACTACGACCAACTAGAAGAAAGAGTAGAACGACGGACTGCTGAACTCAAAAAAGCCAACCAAAAACTGCAACAAGAAATAATTAAAAGAAAACAAGCAGAAGCAGAAATGGGCCTACAGCATCAAGAACAGCAAATTATTTTTGATTCCGTGCCGGCAATGATTTGGTATAAAGATACGGAAAGCCGCCTGTTGCGAATTAATCAAGCCGCCGCTACATCAAGGGGTTTACCCGCCGATCAATTAGAAGGAAAATCTTATTATGAAATCTATCCCGATGAAGCAGAGCAATATTATTTAGATGATTTGGAAGTAATCAATTCCGGGGTTGCTAAACTGGGAAAAGTCGAACTGTTGCCAACTGCATCCGGTCTAAAATGCTGGGTGCGGAAAGATACAATACCTTACCACGACGAAACAGGTCAAGTTGTTGGCGTGATCGTATTTGCAGTAGATATTACAGATTTAATGCGAGTCGAAAAAGAACTGCGAGAATATCGCGATCGCCTCGCCAAAAAAGTCGAGAAACGCACTGCCATGTATCGGCAGGCAATGGCAGCTTTGTATTCTGCAAATACGCAAATGCAACAGCTAATGAACAATAGCTATTCCGGTGAAAATGGCAGCAGCACAGCAGCAGCGAGCTTGCTCGAATGCGAAGCTTATTTTGAATCAGTTGCCGTCGCTGACCGTGACACAATTTTGAGCGTCAGCAGCAATTTTGCCGCGCTATTCGGCTATGAACCTGCGGAAATGGTGGGAATGAGCTTGCTGGAACTGCTGTCGCCGAAATCTTACAAAGTGGCACCGCAAATGATTTCCGCAGCCAGCAATACAGTCTGTGAAGCGATTTTTCTCAGACGGGATGGGACTGCTTTTCCCGCTGATGTGCGCAGTAAATTCGCACTTTGTGAAGGTCGTTTAGTGCAGGTGAAAGCAGTCCGAAATCTCACAGAACGCAAATTAATAGCAGCAGAATTAGATCGATCGCGCTCTTTGCTGCACGCTACTATGGAAGCAACAGCAGACGGCATTCTCGCCGTTACTACCGCCGGAGAATTGATTAGTTTTAACGAAAAGTTAGTCCAAATGTGGGGAATTTATGAAGAAGTTAGAAACTCGATGGATAGAACGGTGCGGCTGACTTTTCTCACCAAGCAAGTTAGAGATCCGAGGGCTTTTTTGCAGAGAGTTAAAGAAATTTATAGCGATGCAGAGTCCGAAGGCTGTGATATTCTCGACTTTAAAGACGGTCGGACTTTTGAGCGCTACACGCAGCCGATTCGAGTCGGACAAAATATTATTGGTAGGGTTTGGCGCTTCCGCGATATTACTTCTCGCGAAAAGGTGACGGCAATGTTGGGAGATAGTCAAAGACGCTTTCGGGCAATGTTTGATTCTTCGTTCCAATTTGTAAGCTTGTTGAAACCGGACGGTACTCTGCTAGAAGCTAACCAAACTTCTCTGGATTTCGCGGGAATTAAGCTGCGGGATGTGGCAAATCGCCCGTTTTGGCAGGGGCATTGGTGGGGTTCTTCTCAGGAAGTTCGAGAACAGTTGCAAGATGCTATTAGTCGATCGGCAAAAGGTGAATTTGTCCGCTATGAAGTGGAATTTCAAGGGGAAAACCGGACGGCAACTATTGATTTTTCTCTCAAACCAGTGGCAGACGAAACTGGAAAAATTGTCTTGCTGCTGCCGGAAGGTCGAGATATTACTGAAAGCAAACAGGTGCAAGTCGCTCTGCGCCAGCAAGTTGAGCGGGAACGCCTGATCGCCCAGATTCAATCGCGCATCCGTTCTTCTCTGGATCTCACAGATATTCTCAACACTACAGTAGCGGAAGTGCGGGAGTTTTTGGCAACCGATCGCGTGATTATTTTCCGCTTCCGGCCTGATTGGAACGGAGATGTGGTGGTGGAGTCGGTTGGTGCAGAATGGAAGCCGCTGATGGGTATGGAGGTGGAGGATTGCTGTTTTGCTAATACTTACATCGGACAATATTTGAAGGGCAGAATTCGATCGACCGAGGATATTCACGCCTCTAATTTTGCCGAATGCCACGTCAATTTTTTGGCAGAGTGTCAGGTGAAAGCGAATTTAGTCGTACCCATTGTCCAGCAGGGAATCGAACACCATGCTGGCAATTCTTCTTGTCAATTGCCAAAGTTGTGGGGTTTGCTGATTGCCCACCACTGTTCGGCACCCCGCCAGTGGCAACAGTTTGACATGGATTTGCTGAGTCAGTTGGCTACTCAAGTGGCGATCGCGATCGAACAATCTTTACTTTACCAACAGTTAGCCGCTGCTAACCAGCGGTTGGACGGGTTGGCAAATTTGGACAGTCTGACTCAGCTAGCTAATCGCCGCCGCTTTGACGAGGTGATTAACCGGGAATGGGAACAGTCGAGCAGTTCGCAACCGCTATCTTTGATTATGTGCGACATTGACTGTTTTAAACTTTATAACGACAATTACGGCCACCAAGCTGGGGATGCTTGTTTGCAGCAAGTGGCGCGGGCGATCGGCGATGGTTCCGCGAATGCACCCACAGAACGTCTTTATTTGGCTGCCAGGTACGGCGGCGAGGAATTTGGGGTAATTTTGCCAAATACCGACATCGTAGCCGCACAGGCGATTGCTGAGGGAATCCGCCAGCGTGTGAAAGCTCTGGCAATTCCCCATATCAAATCTGTTGTCACCGATTCGGTGACTCTCAGTATGGGAGTGGCGACAATTTCTGAACATCAAAATTCGCCGAAAATGCTGATTGAAGCTGCTGATAAGGCGCTTTATCGGGCTAAGTCGGGCGGGCGCGATCGAGTGGAGGTGAGTCAGTAATTATTGTGTCAATAACAACAGAACAGAGGAGACGGCAGTGCCGTTTCCCTACAATGTTATTTTGGGTAGGGAAACGGCACTGCCGTCTCCTCATTTCGGCTACTAATAATTCTGATGCAACCGGAAACGATATAATTGTTGTGTCAATAACACCAGAACAGAGGACACGGCAGTGCCGTTTCCCTACAATTAATCGGGGTAGGGAAACGGCACGTGCAGTGTCCTGACTATCGGTAATATTAATTCCTAAAGTACACTGATATCACTAAGGGCGATCGCGCCAGATGACACACCCAACAAAAGTACCAACCGTTCCCCACTTGCTTTACTAATCAAAGTGCCTTCAGCAATTTGACTGATTGCCAAACTACCCATATTTCCGCCTCTATATTGTAGCACGTCTTGCCCTTTCCTAAAATCAGCAATAACATCAAATCCGCGATTATTCTCTAACACAAATGTGTCATTTCCTAGACCTCCAATCAGACTGTCATCCCCCAAACCTCCGATTAAAATATCATCGCCGCTACCGCCAAACATAGTATCATTGCCATCGCAGCCATCTAGCAAATCGTTACCTTGATTCCCACTTAAGAAATCATTACCAGCACCTCCGCAGAGAGTATCATTGCCAGCATCACCGTAGAGAATATCATTCCCCTCGTCACCAAACAAAATATCATTACCTTTGCCGCCAAACGCAGAATCATTACCTTTACCACCGTCAATAAAATCAGCACCTTCACCCCCAAAAATTAAGTCGTTGTCTTCCTTGCCATTGATTGAATCATTACCCCGATCGCCAAAGATGACATCTTCACCTTCACCTCCAACAATAATGTCATTATTCTTACCACCAAAAAGAGTATCGTCTCCTTTATTGCCATCAATAAAATCATTGCCTCGGTTTCCGTAAAGGCTATCATTTCCTTCACCGCCGTACAAGTTATCCTCGCCTTTTTTTCCATCGAATATGTTGGGATTTGAACTGCCATAAAAAGCATCATTTTTTGACGTACCCAACTGAATTGCACCGCTACCATTGCCGTTGATAATATTGTCAACTTGATTGGGTTGGTTGAAATTGGGCTGCGGAATACTATCCCCAATGCAATCGCTTTGCGTTGGCGTGGGCGCCGGTGTTCCGGTTGGCGTTTCCGATGGTGTCGGCGTCAGTGTTCCGGTTGGAGTCGGCGTCGGTGTTCCCGTTGGAGTTGGAATTGGCGTTTCCGATGGTGTGGGAGTTGATGTTCCGGTTGGAGTTGGAGTCGGTGTTGCGGTGGGAGTTGGAGTCAGCGTTCTTGATGGTGTGGGAGTCGGCGTTTCGGTTGGCGTTTCCGATGGTGTGGGAGTCGGAGTTGGCGTTTCCGATGGTGTGGGAGTCGGAGTCGGTGTTCCCGTTGGTATGGGAGTCGGAGTGGGAGATGTTACCGGAGTGGGAGATGTTACCGGAGTGGGAGATGTTGCTGGAGTTGGCGATGTTACCGGAGTGGGAGATGTTACCGGAGTGGGAGATGTTACCGGAGTGGGAGATGTGGCTGGAGTGGGAGATGTGGCTGGAGTTGGAGATGTTGCTGGAGTTGGCGACGTGACTGGAGTCGGCGACGTGACTGGAGTCGGCGACGTGACTGGAGTGGGAGATGTTACCGGAGTCGGCGAGGTAATATTAACGCTGAAAGTTCCTAAACTCCTAGCATCGACAGGATTCCCCGCAGTATCTTTAACTTGATTACCTTGCAAACTAATACTGTAAGTTGGATTATTATCTGCAATATCCCAACTTCCCCCAGGCGGAGTAAATGAATAAGTCGCTGTACGCGTCAAGCCATTAGTATTAGTATCAACACTGACAAAGCTAACAGGAATACCACCGCCAGACCAATTAATTAGAAAGTCTGAACTGTCCAAAGTTGTAACATCGATCGCACTATTGTCATTAAAAGTAACAGTAAAACCTTGACTGGTTCCCCCCGCTACCGTAATATTCGCAATACTTGTGGGATTTACAGTGGGCGCAATGCCATCAATCGCGATCGCCTTATTTAGCCCCAAGGAATTAGCAACACCCGGACTCGGCAAAGTCAAGACAGCGTTAGCATTCGCCGAATTCTTAATACTACCGCCATTGAGAGACAAAGCAGTTGTTGAGGTATAGTCTAAGTCGGGACTGATATTGCCGGCTGCGACTGTGTAATTAAATGTCAGAGTATTGCTGCCACTTCCGCTGGCATAATTAATCGTAGTACCCGCACCGCCTGTGGCTAAGGTAAGTTGTGGCGTACCTGTAACAGTAACTGGTTGACTGAATGTGACAGTAATCGGAATTGCTACACCGATCGCGTAAGTTCCATTTGTCAGGGTTGATGTAATATTAGTGATAGTTGGTAATGGACTAACTGTAATGCTGGCAGTTTCGCTGGCGGTACTAAAAGGACTGGAAACGCCGTTAGTTGTTAAGTCAGTTGTGACATTTGCCGTGCCGCCGTTAGTATCAGTAATTCTATCCCAAGCATTGAAAGTAATGCCGTTAGTCACAGTTCCGGTGTAGTTTGTACTGGGAACGAAGCGGAGGCGGGTTGTGGCGTCGGCTGCTAACAATCGTGCAGTTGCAGCCGTAGGAACTGTAGTAATATTGTTCCAGGTTGTGCCGTCTGTCGTGTACTGCCAACTGCCGTTTGTCGTATCTAAATTTGTGAGGGCGATGCCTCTCGGGCGCGGGGAAATAGCATCATTGGGGTCAGTAATTTGAGTACCGATAATGGCTGATATTAATGTGCCGCTGTTGTTGGTTTCGTTGACATTAATGGCGGTTAAATTCGGTGTGCCGGAGTTGTCGAGCACTGGGGAATTATTGACTAGGACGCTGACCTGTGATGTTGAGGTAATGTAACCGTCGCTTGCTGTGTAGGAGAAGGTGTCGAGGCCGTTGAAAGTGGAGTTGGGAGTGTAGACAATGCTGCGTTTGGGGTCGATCGCGATCGCCCAGACTAGACCATTGGCATTAGGGTTAAAACTAGCATCTGGCGTGCCGTTACTGCTATTCAACCGAGCTATTCTGTTGCGCTGCTGCCCACCGATATTGGTAAAGTCGCCCCCTACTATTGGGTTGCCGTTACTATCGATCTTGATCGCATAAACAGTATTATCCACATTGGGGTTAAAAGTAGTATCTGCCAACCCAGTATTGCGGTTTAACCGGGCTATTCTGTTAAAGGATTGCCCGCCGATATTGGTGAAAAAGCCACCTACTATTGGGTTGCCGTTAGCATCGATCGCGATCGCACAGACAAAATTATTCGCATTGGGGTTAAAAGTAGTATCTGCCGTACCGTTGCTGCTGTTCAACCGGGCTATTCTGTTAAGGGTTTGGCCGCCGATACTGCTGAAAAAGCCTCCTACTAATGGGTTGTTGTTAGCATCGAGTGTGATCGCATAGACATTACTATTGGCATTGGGGTTAAAGGTAGCATCTGCCAACCCAGTGTTGGCATTTAACCTAGCAACTTGGTTACGTGGTTGCCCGCCGATATTGGTGAAATCACCCCCTACTACTGGGTTGCCGTTAGCATCAAGTGCGATCGCCCTGACAAAATTATTCGCATCGGGGTTGAAAGTAGCATCTGCCGTACCATTACTACTATTCAACCGGGCAATTCTGTTGCGTAACTGCCCGCCGATAGTGGTGAAATTTCCACCTACTACTGGATTGTTATTAGCATCAAGTGCGATCGCCCAGACTGAATTATCCGCGTTGGGGTTGAAAGTAGGATCTGCCGTACCGTTGCTGCTATTCAATCGGGCAATTCTGTTGCGCGACTGTCCACCGATATTGGTGAAATCGCCCCCTACTAAGGGGTTGCCGTTAGCATCCAGGGCGATCGCAATAACTGTATTATCCGCGTTGGGATTAAAACTAGGATCTGCCGTGCCATCGCTGCTGTACAACCGGGCAATTTTGTTACGAGGCTGCCCGCCGATATTCGTAAACTCTCCGCCTGCATAAATCCAGTCGTCAACAGTAACAGTGCCGCCTGTTGGTTGAGTAACACTCTGCACTTTCAGTGCCTTTGTGCCACCAGTATCATTAGTCAGCACATTAATTTTTGCCTTCGTGCCGACAGTTGTTACCGCACTATCGGGACTAGCAACAGGCAAATCATTAACAGCTATCTTCCCCAAGCGAAATGTAGCACTTCCCTGGTCAGTATTGTCACCAAAAAATAAGAAACTCGGCAATCTATAAGGATTGAAACTTAAAGGAGGAGAACTTGCAGCCGGGGTAAACTGGATTTGACGCAGCGGCCCTATCAAAATAGGAGTTGAAACATTATTCGCAAAAAGTTCGTAATTGAGTCCTTGTACTTTTAAGACATAATTGTTATTTGCAGAAGTATTAAAGTTGGCATTTTCAGGGCCAATAGTTGTCGGCTCAGTAAAAGTAGCTGACTGACCAAAGATTCTGCCATTCTTAAAACCCAATTCTAAACCATTCAAGCCGTCACTGCTAATAGCTGTGACGCTAAAACCAGCACGATTTGGGTTGCTAGTTTCTGTGGGAATTGCGACATTAAAAGATATCGTATAACCAGCCGTGCGGTCTAAAGTTGCAGCGGTGAAAGGCGGCAGTATCGCGGGCGTAGGAGTAAGCAGCGATGCTGGATTGTAATTGTTGTAACCTGCATAGCCAGCATTGCTATTCGGAGTGTAGATGGTACGAGTATTGATGCCGGTCGCGTTTGGCGTAAACGCACCCGCAGCCAGAGAAGCAGGGGGGAAAGGGGCAGGAAGTGCCGTACCGGGCGGGGCTATTTGCCCGTAAGCAAGGGCGGTGCCACTTGGTGTCCCTATGCCGGGGGGCGTTCCGGCTGGAAGGTTGGTAATGCCGTCGTAGAGGGTAAGGTTGGGCATGATGTATCTAAAGGTAGATGATTTTGCTGAGTTTTATAATGTTTCAAACTTAGCAATTTTCCCGCTCGCTGTCAGCCTTTTCGTACCTGCGGTCAAAAAATTTACGCAGCCTTAAGTGTGGCATAATTCTTGCACCACAAAAAAACGATCGCGCCAACCGGCATAAGGTTAGGGCGATCGCGCTACTATGAATCAGCATTTATTTATCAGACTGCGCGCGGAATTTTTACGCATTTTCACGGATTTTGTTACAAAACTTTACTGGGCGTTGCGTAAAAATATCCAGAAATCGCTTTTCTCTACCTGATATCTCTTTTTTCTTGAACCGCAGAGGGCGCAGAGGGCACAGAGGAAGAGAAGAGAGGAAGAAGGGAGTTCACCACTGATCAGGGATTGCTATAGCAGCAATTCGCAATGCCCAATTCCCAATTCCCAATTTCCTAGTCTATTTAGCTAATAATTTTTGAAACACCTCATACATCTCCTCAGCCAACTTTTTCGGATTCCACAAAGGTGCGAGATGTTCTGGCTGTTTCGACTTTACCAAATGCTGTTTCACCGCATTTCTGAAACTAGCATCGCGGCCAAACTTAACTCCCCACTGTGTGTATTCTTCCCAACTCCAAGCCGCACCGACATCAAGATTTGCACTTTTGAGAAATGCGTAACCCATCCGCGACAGATATTGGTCGCCGGATCTCGTTACTACTGGCAAATTCGCCCACAAAGCCTCTAAATTGTGAGTCCCGCCATTATAAGGATAGGAATCCAAAAGCACGTCGGCTACATAATAAATAGCCCGATGTTCTTCCTCAGTTCTAGTTTGCCCGATAAACTTAATTCGACCAAAATCTACTCCCTGAATTTCGCATTCTTCCCGGTAAGTGCTGTGAATCACATCGGCGTCGCCTTGACCTTTGCGAATCAACAAACTATCTGGTACTTCCTTAAGTATTTTAACTTGAGCTTGTACCATTTCGGGATTTGTTTTTCTCCCAGGCGCAACGCACAGATAAGTCATTTGATTCAATCCGATCCCGAGAGCATTTCTAATCGCTTCTCGATTCACAGGAATGCTTTGGAGTTCGCCAATTGCTACCGAACAAACTGGCAATCTAACTAACTGTTCTAAGTAATTTTTTTCAACACCAGGCGGGTGAGTGTGTTCGTCGCACAGAAAGTAGTGATTGTCAGAAATGTAGGGCGCATCAAATCCCAGCCAAGAAACGCAAATTCCCGCAGGATATTGATACAGCACTTCGACATTTGTCGGTACTGTCATCGAGTCTAAGTCTATTAAAACATCCAAATCGTCTTGCACTACTTCGGCGAGGATTTCGCCACCGTCAGCAAAGCCGTTTGGATATTTTTTAGGCCAGTAAAACTTGCCCGCCATTTCTTCAAATCGCTGCGTAACTTCATCTCGGTTGAGTTTGCCGGTGACGTACAGGTGAACGTGGGGCGTTATCCGGCTTAATTCGCGAATTAAAGCTTCGCTGCACCAACCTACCGAGTGGCGGCGGAAGTGTTTGGAAAGGAAGCCGATTTTTAAAGGTTTTTGTCCCGGATAATTTGCGGGTTTGATTCTGTTTGTCGGGCGGTGCGGAACGGCTTTTTGGTAGTATTCTTTGGCAATTAGTCGGTAAAAACTGGCATTTTTTTCGCGGTTATCTCGCAGGTGGGATACTGCAAAGAGAAAGATTTCATAGAGCAGTTTTAGTTCCATAACGCTAAATGTTTCTACCTTTTCGTAGCAGAGTTTTTCGATCTCTTCGAGTTTCTGAATTGCTTGTTTGCTGACACCCGATTGCAGGTAGGAAAAGACGTAGGCTGTGGCTGACATGACTGGGGCATTTTCGCCGCAGTTTTCGCAGTATTTGTCGGCTACTTTGCGGGCTCCGGCGAGGTTGGTGGAGTGGCTTAGCAAGTCGCAGAGTTGTTGGTGGGCTTCGCTAAATTTGGGGTTGCATTCGATCGCCTTTTCAAAATGGACGATCGCCTCCAAGGGCTTATCTTGTTTCTGAATGTGTCCCATCCGGCAGTAAACCTCTGCCCAATCCGGTTTTAATCGCAAAGCTTCCTGATAGCTGGTTAAAGCTTCTTCCAGCCACCCCTGCATGGAAAAACAACTGCCGAGGTTTGCGTGAACTTCCGGCCAATCTGGCTTAATTCTCAGAGTATTTTGGTAATAAGTAATCGCTTCTTCGTACTTGTTTTGCTGCAAATAAGAATTGCCTAGATTGAAGTGCAAAACTTCTAATTCCGGCTTTAAAGCTACAGCTTGCAGATAGCTAGCGATGGCAGAATCGAGATCGCCTTGTTGCAATCGCGCGCTGCCGATGTTACCATAAGCTTCTGCCCAATCCGGTTTAATGGCGATCGCCTTTTCGTAGCTTTCGATAGCTTCGTCACGTTTTCCTTGACTAAAAAGTCGGTTGGCTAGGTTGAAGTGGAAGTCTGCACCCACAAGCTGGGGGTTGAGTTCGGATGTTCTTTTAAAACAGGCGATCGCTGCTTCGATGTCACCGTGTTTGTGATATACTTTCCCTAGATTCCAGTGAGCGCCCGCTAAATCTGGACTGAGAGCAATGGCTTGCTGGTAATATGCGATCGCCTCTTCTAAACGCCCCATTTTGAAATACATACTGCCAATATTGGCGCGCACTTCCGCAAAATTTGGCTGCAATTCTAGGGCTTGAAAATAGGATCGAATAGCAGCTTCAATTTTGCCTCCAGCCTGCAAAGCATTGCCTAAAGTTACGTAAGCATGGATGAAATCAGGTCGGATTTTTAGCGCTTGCTGACAAGCTGCAATCGCCTCTTTGATTTTGCCTTGAACTAAATAGTCTTCCGCCAGCCTTTTGTAGGGTTCTACTTCTTGATAATTGGCAAGTTGTCCGCTATCTGGAACATTCAGTGAGGTAACTTGTTCGGAAACTTCGGCGGGATTTGTAAACGGAGTATTTAAATTTTCAAGAGTTTGCGATGGCGGCAAATTGATACTCGAAGGCTGCAAGCCGTAGCCTTCATCTTTGTTGACAGATACTGGTTGTTGTGCACCTGATTCTGGTTCTAATTCGATAAAATTGCGATCGGCAGTTTCGCGCTGTTGTTGTGCGGTTAAACTCGATAGTTTCTCAGCAGTTCTGGTATCTCCCGGTTGCAGTTGCAGCACTTTTTGATAGCAAGCAATCGCTGCATCTAACTTCCCTTGTTGCTGCAAAACATCGCCAAGCATCACATTAACCGAACACAAATTGGGATTAATTACCAGAGCTTTTTGGTAATAATTTGTCGCCTGTGCCAATTGCCCTAACTTGTAATACATACTGCCGAGATTCGCGTTTGCTTCGGCAAATATTGGCTGAATTTCTAAAGCTTGCAAATAAGCTTTAATTGCCATTTCTAGCTTGTCTTGAGCGTGCAGGGCATTGCCCATTGTCAAATAAGCAGCAGCAAAATTTGGTTTGAATTTAAGAGCGAGATTGCAACAGGCGATCGCACTTTCAAATTCTCCTTGCAAAACATAGACTTCCGCTAATTTTTTGTGATATTCAGCATCTTCCCAGTTAAACTCTAAAGCTTTCTTATAATTTGCGATCGCCTCATCAAGCCGGCCTGCATCTTTCAGCCGATTTCCCTTGACAAAATAAGCTTGAGCTGCTTCTAAATCCACCAACGAATCCGTAATCATTTGCTCTGCCACTCTTACAGGTTTTACACTAATACTATTCAGCCATTCTACCCACTCTCGGGATCGCACCGACCAGATATACTCTCGATTTACATATTCTACCTGCTGTCTCAGATGATTCTCAGCAGTATATTCGTCCGCCGCGCCCTCCTGTAAAACTGCGACTGTCGCCTCCAAAAACCGCCTTGTATATCCTTCCCAATCTGGTTTGTCGGCACGGTTCCAATTAGTTACCGATGCCAAGTTTTCCACTCCTGACATTGAAACTAGACGAGCAAATCCCGCAGTTGTTTCCGGCAAAGCCGCCAATTCACTCGTCACAATCCGGCAACCACTTGCCATCGCCTCCATCACGGCGATAGATGATGTTTCCGAATAGGTATTCGGGTAAGCTAAAACCGCAACTGAACGCAGTTGTCGCACGAGTTCGGGTTGCGGTATGGAACCGATGTACTCAACACCTTCTGTTTCCTGACACTGGCGGTAAAGTTGACCGAAAAATAGCTGATTATCATTGTCGTCTATTTGGTGTACTTTCATACTCGAAAATACTTTCAATCGCGTTCCAGGGACAGCTTGACGAATTTCTGGAAAGACTTTTAACAAAATATCTAGTCCGCGAAAGGGTGTGCTGGTGTAAGCTAGAATTAGCGGTTGAGATTTCTGAGATCGGATAGAAATATTATCGGGAAAGATGTTAGCAAAACAAGGTGCGATCGCATTTCTTAAAACACAACTACGATCCGAGTCAATCCCAAAACGCTGCTGAAATTGCTCCCGCTGCCAATCGCTGACAAACACAAAAGCATCGCAAGCATTTATTTCTCCTTTGTTATTGAAACCTTGGAGAAATACAAAGCCCGGTTCGTTATGAATCCACAAAATTAATCTAGTATTTTTGCCCAAAAATAGCTTAATTTCCAGTGCTTTGCCGACTATATTGACTATCACTAAAAAATCGAGCGATCGCAGCAATTCTAAATTTGATTTGTCTACCACCCTGCGCCTGCAATCAACCCCGCGCAACATCCCCGACTCCGAAGTATTGTTGAGCAAAAATACCTCGTTTCCCTGTGCAGCCAACGCCTCAGCTAAGTAACAAATAGCCGACTGAGTGCCGCCCAAAGGTTCGCGGTAAGGAGTTTCAATATTATAATCCCAAGTGTAGGTATCCAGAAATCCGATTTTCATTGCAAGGAAGAAGGAAGAAGGAAGAAGGATAGATGACTAATGACTGCTGACTAATGACTGTGATACAATCTTAAAATTATTGAGGAGTATCCAACATGAGCACAGAACAAGACCCCGTAAAATTGATGAAACAGCAAGTAGGCTTTGCTGCCGCCGATCGCGTAAAATCTGGTATGATTGTCGGACTCGGCACGGGGTCAACTACAGCTTATACCATTCAAGCGTTGGGCGATCGCATAAAATCCGGCGAACTCAAAGATATCAAGGGAGTACCCACATCTTTTCAATCAGAAGTGTTAGCCAAACAGTACGGAGTACCGCTGACAACACTCGATGAAATTGACAGAATAGATATTGCTATCGACGGCGCTGATGAAGTCGATTCGCACCTAAACTTAATTAAAGGTGGTGGCGCAGCCCACACTCGCGAAAAAGTTGTCGATTACCTTGCAACTCAGTTTATTGTAGTTGTTGACAGTTCCAAAATGGTCGATAAATTAGGTTCGACTTTTCGAGTGCCAATCGAAGTGATACCAATGGCAATAAGCCCCGTTACCCGCGCTATTGAAAAATTGGGTGGCAAACCAGAACTCCGCATGGGTGTGAGAAAAGCAGGCCCAGTAATTACCGATCAAGGTAACATGGTAATCGATGTTAAATTTGAACACATTGACAATCCTGGGGAATTAGAAAAAACTTTGAATAACATTCCGGGCGTGTTAGAAAATGGCTTGTTTGTCAACTGTACAGATTTAGTTTTAGTTGGCGAAATCAAGGATGGGAAACCCGCAGTCCGCGAGATTTTTAAATAGTCAGAAGTCACTCACAGGTTGTCAACAACTCTTTGTGGAACAGGCATCTTGCCTGTTCTAAAAAAATGTATTAAATATGAATGCACCCAGCAAAAACAGCAAAAACCGGGTTTATTAACTTATAATAGCTACCAAGAAAGTGAGGAAGTTCTTAATAAATGCAACCATTATTATAATTACTTCTTCCTTCTTCCTTCTTCTATTAACCACCAAGAGAGTTAGGAAAATCTTGATAACTGCAACCATTATTATAGTTACTTCTTCCTTCTTCCTTCTTCCTTCTTTCTTCTTCCTTCTTCCTTCTTCCTTCTTCCTTCTACTTATGATGCAATATCGTAGATTTGGTCGCACAGAATTGTCCATGCCTATCTTTTCCTGCGGCGGCATGAGATATCAATACAAATGGCAAGACGTGCCAGCAAATGAAATTCCACCTGACAACCAGCAAAATCTAGAAGCAACGATTCGCTACTCGGTTGAATGCGGCATCAATCACATCGAAACTGCTCGCGGTTACGGCACTTCTGAGATGCAGTTGGGGTGGATATTACCGAAGCTTCCCCGCGAACAATTGATAATTCAAACTAAAATTACTCCTAAACCTAACCCCCAGGAGTTTCTCGAAGAATTTGATAAATCCTTAGCCTATTTGCAACTAGAATACGTTGATTTGCTGTCAATACATGGCATTAATACGTGGGAATTGCTAGAGGATTGTATGCGTCCAAATAGCTATATGGATGTAGCGAGAAAGTTACAAGCATCAGGCAAAGTTCGGTTTATTGGTTTTTCAACTCACGGCCCAACGGATGTGATTGTTAAAACAATTGAAACCAATCAATTTGATTATCTTAACTTGCACTGGTACTACATCAATCAAAGTAATTGGGCGGCAATTGAAGCTGCGAAACGACACGATATGGGCGTTTTTATTATCAGCCCTTCCGACAAAGGCGGTCAACTTTACAACCCGCCGCAAAAATTGGTAGATTTGTGCTATCCGCTGAGTCCGATCGCGTTTAACGACTTGTTTTGTTTGTCGCATCCGCAAGTACATACTTTGAGTTTGGGTGCTGCGAAACCTGAAGATTTTAACGAGCATCTAAAAGCGATAGAATTGTTAGATAGAGCCGATGAACTTTTGCCACCAATATTAGCAAGGTTGGAAAAGACAGCAATTGATCAATTAGGAGAAGATTGGTTTAAGACTTGGCACGTCGGTTTGCCAACTATCGAAAATACTCCCGGAGGTATTAACATTCCAGTGATTTTGTGGCTGTGGAATTTGGCGAATGCTTACGAGACGATCGACTATTGCAAGATGCGCTACAATCTTTTAGGCAATGCGGGGCACTGGTTTCCGGGCAAAAAAGCCGATCGCCTCGATGAATTAGACTTGCGCCGCTGTCTCGCCCACAGCCCCCACGCTGCTAAAATTCCCGGTATTTTGCAAGCAGCCGATCGACTTTTTGGAGGCGAAGCCATCCAGCGCTTGTCCCAAGAATAATCTAAAAAAAACCCGGTTTCGACAGAGAAACCGGGTTAGTTAGCCGGAGCACGCGAGATTTACTTACGCGCACACAATTAGCGTATACTTGAGAAACTCTCAAAACCATCGCCCATCCGTCTCATCCATTCGGGCGATCGCACTTTTTTTCTAAACTCGCTCCCATTTTGCTTTAATCTGAGATAAAACAGTTAATAATTCACTTAGGTATCTTTTATGACACTCAAACGCCGAGATTTCTTGTATTTACTAACTGCTAGCGTCGGAGCCATTACCGCAGGTGCTTGCCAAGCGTCAGGAAATAATGTAGCGCAAGCAAGTCCAACTACCGAAGCAACCAAGATAGCTCAAACCCCCGGGCCTTTTACACTGCCGCCTCTGCCTTACGAATACAATGCCTTAGAACCGCACATCGATGCGCGGACAATGCAATTTCACCACGACAAACATCACGCCGCCTACGTTAAAAACCTCAACGATGCTATCAGCAAATACCCGGATCTTAAAAATATCAGTGCGGAAAATATGCTGCGAGATTTGAGCAAAGTGCCGGAAGATATTCGCACAACCGTGCGCAATAACGGCGGCGGACACCTAAATCACACTATGTTTTGGGAAATCATGAGTCCCAAAGGCGGCGGCGAACCCACAGGGGCAATTGCAACAGCAATTAAGCAAAGTTTCGGTAGCGCTGACGATTTTAAAGCCAAATTTAATGAAGCCGGTACTAAGCGTTTTGGTAGCGGTTGGGTGTGGCTAGTCCGCACAAAAGCCGGTAAACTTGAGATTGCAACTACTGCTAATCAAGATACTCCTTTCATGGAAGGCAACTATCCAATTATGGGCAATGATGTTTGGGAACACGCTTATTATCTCAAGTACCAAAACCTGCGCGCTGACTATTTAAAGGCTTGGTGGAATGTTGTTAATTGGACGGAAATTAACAAACGCTACGAAAAGGCGATCGGGTAGTTTTCGATTAGATCAAATACAGGACACGGTAGATCAAATACAGGACACGGCAGTGCCGTGTCCCTACTAGCTAGAGAATGGGGCGCTCAAATTGCTTTACAACTTTCCGCAAGTAAATGCAGTGCCGCGCGCCCTGACTCGTCGGCGTGGTGAATGATTCGACTGACTCAACTGTTCCGCCCAAACGCTCGATCGTACTTTGTAACTCCGTCTCTTCCTCCACCGTCCAATTCCCACGGTAAAGTACAGCCAAACCGCCATCTTTCAGTAACGGTAGCGCACATTTAGCACAAAGAGAAGCCGCTCCAACTGCTCGCAGAAGCGCTAAATCGTAAGCTTGTTTGTGCTGCGGTATTCGGGCAATTTCATCGGATCTGCCCAGCAAAGTCACAGCATTTTCTATCCCCAAAGACGGCAAAACTGTGTCCAGAAAAGTGATTTTCTTGCGAGTAGAATCCAGCAAAGTAACTGATAAATCCGGCAGGGCGATCGCGATCGGCAACCCCGGAAAACCCCCACCAGTCCCAATGTCGATCGCTTTGTACACCGACTCTGTGGGCAATTCGGGATTTGCTTCGGAATTGTAATTAGCTGGCAGTAGTCTCGCAATTCCCCGCAGAGAATCCCACAAATGTTTTTCCCAAAACTCGATCGGCTCGGTAATTCGAGTTAAATTTAAGGAACGATTACCCTCGACAATTAACTCATAAAGCCGCTGAAATTGTTGCTGTTGTGATTCATCCGGCTGCCAATTCAGCGTTTTTTGCCACAACTCATTCATCTCCGGTAGCACAGGCATTGTAATCTGATTCATCTTCTCTTCCCACTCTTTCGTAAACTATGCAAATTCTCTGCACCTAAAAAAGGTTCACAATGCGTTCTACCCGCCCGCACCAACTAATGACCAATGACTAATGACTAATGACCAATGACTAATGACCAATGACTAATAACCAATGACCAATGACTAAGAACTAACAAAACTCGTTTCCTTAGCCTCTAATTTAGCCCGATCAACCTCCTGCAAATCCCCGTGGTCTAATGTCCAAAATTTATCAGCAACGCCCAACAAATCGCTAGCATCGTGAGTAACAATCAACAAAGTCCAGTGACTTTTCAACTTGCTCAACAAGTTTACCAACTGCCGCCGCATCGACCAATCCAAACCCGCCGTTGGTTCGTCTAAAAGTAGCAAATGCGGCTGTCGAATTAACTGCACCGCCAGCGCTACCCTGCGCTGTTGTCCTCCGCTCAAAGCGTGGGGAGAAGCGCGCAGTGGCAAATGTCCGAGTCCCACTTCTGCCATTGCTGAGTTAATTTGTTCTTGCCCTAATTCAGGATGTCCCAGTCGCAATTCTTCTAAAATTGTGCCTCCGCAAAAATGCCTTTCAGGAAACTGGAACACTAAACCTCCTAACTGTTGTAAGTGTTCCGGTGTTAATTCCTGTTCGCGCCAGCGGATGTCCCCGCTAGTTTTTTCTGCTAAACCTGCTAATATTTCTAATAGTGTACTTTTGCCTGAACCGCTACGGCCTACAATTAATCCCATTTGCTGCGACGGCAGTTCTAAGTTAATGTTTTTCAGAATAGCATTCGGACAGGCTGTAGGATGATATACTAAGTTTTTTAGATAAAGCATTAATCGCAGTTGGGGAGAAGGAAGAAGGAAGAAGGAAGAGGGAAGAAGGAAGAGGGAAGAAGGAAGAGGGAAGAAGGAAGAGGGAAGAAAATATTTGTCTGCCCATCCGTCAGCTTCCTGGTTGTGCTATTAATAGTTAAGGCTTTTTTGGCTGCTGCCGATCGCCCACAATTATTTTACATAAATCTTTACAAAAATCGACCTTTTTTTTGAGCTTTCCCCCTTGATTTTTAGATTTTTTAATGCTACCATTTAATAATGGAAATATGTGCAAGAATTTTATTAATGCTCACACTCCCATTATTAAACTATACAGCAATAGCAGACAAAAATCAAGACGATCCGATCAATTTTTGAGTCGCGGCCGGGAAATCTGAACTTTCAATTTTTAGATTCCCAGTTTATAATCAATTGCTTTTTGAGAATTGACAATCATGAAGACTATTTTAGCGTCCATTGGCAAACAAATGTTAAGTTCCAAACAGGCAGTGCACGCGATCGCCAGTGCAGGAGCGATCGTCCTCAGCATCTGCATCAACTCGGCAGTAGCGGGCGATCCCTTTCGTACCAGCAACCCGCAGGCGATCGGGCCTAATACCGAAACCGCCTTCAAAACAATGTTTCAGCAAGGAAACTACAAACAAGCGAAAGCACAAATTCAACAAGCACTATCAGCCGAACCAAACGAACCGCTCGCCTATGCAATGGCAGCCTCCATATCCTACATCGAGCAGGACTTAAACTCGATGAATTCCTACGCCCAAAAAACCCGCGAAGTCGGCGAAAAATTGAGCAAAACTAATCCATTGCGCGGCAACATTTACACAGCAGCAGGTCATTTTCTAGAAGGAGCAAATATTATAGCCAAAGAAGGAACAGCCAAAGGTGCGCCCCAAGCACTCAACAAACTGCGAGTAGTATTTCAATACCTAGATGCCGCCGACAAAATAGCACCCAACGACCCAGAACTCAACCTGCTCAAAGGCTATATGGATTTAATGCTAGCCACAAACCTGCCTTTTTCTAACCCCAGCGAAGCCATTAAACGACTGGAAGAAAAAGCCTCTCCCCGTTACTTAGCTTATCGCGGTATGGCAATAGGCTATCGAGACTTGAAAAACTACGATCGCGCTTTAGAATATGCCAACAAATCCCTAGCAGAAACGCCCAACAATCCAGAAATCCTCTATCTAAAAGCACAAATCCTGTTTTCCCAATCCCAGGGAAAAGACAGTAACAAAACCTTACTTGAAGAAGCCCGAAAAAACTACGACGCAGCCTTAGCAAAACCCGACCAACTGCCGCGTAGTTTAGTAGCCGAAATCTTCTTTCAGCAGTGTAGAACCCGCAACCGTCTCGACAGCCAATCTCGCGACTGTGACCCGATGCGCGATAAAATCAGAGATGCAGATGGAGTCTGGGGGCCGGCGGCCTTACCACCACTATAAACAGTTGACAGTTGACAGTTGACAGTTGACAGTTGTTATTAACCAGAGTAAAAATTGATGAAAGTAGAGTTTCGCGAATTTAACCCCTTTGACCTCTGGATTTGGCTGAAGTTCAGCAACGTGCCTTCAAACGGTGAAAAACAGTATGTTGAAGAAGTGTTTGACTCTTGGTTTTTCTTAGGAAAACTGGGAGGATTTAATGCGGAAAATTTGCAAGTACAAGATGAAGGCTTAGACATTAGCGATATGAATTACGATGTTAATCTAGCGGACCAGAGCATGATGGCTTTGATGCACAATATGGGAGACATTGAGTACGAGGGAGTGTGGGCTCGCTGCTGGTTTGATTTGGGGACTAGCGATGCGATTGGCCTTGATGTTGTGATTAATGTTTTCCAGCAACTCAGCAAAGAATTTGTGACGCTGGAAGAACTGATAATTGGTGGCGAAAATATAGACTGGCCAGTTGAGAATAGTAGGAAAAGAGAAGGTTTTGAATCTGACAATTAGCTGATAAGTACCTCTTTCTACTCGTTACTAGGCAAAGCCTCAAATTCTATGGCTCTCAAAGCGAGGCAGAGCCTCTGGACATTGATTCCTAGGCAGAGCCTAGGAACCAGTTAGTACCTCTTTCTACTCGTTACTAGGCTCTGCCTAGTAACGCAGATCCGGAGGCTCTGCCTCCATTTTTTCGGCTCTCCAAGAGAGGCAGAGCCTCTGGACATTGATTCCTAGGCTCTGCCTAGGAATCAGTGACAAATAAACCCGCCCTAGCTTACATTTAAAGCGAGGCAGAGCCTCTGAACATTGATTCCTAGGCAGAGCCTAGGAACCAGTTAGAAAGTAATTTATCTACCGAAAACTAGGTAGCTTATCCAACACATTATAGAGTAAAGAGTTAATAAAACCGAGAGCAATAGCCCCCAGCAAAGCACTCCAAATTCCCCACCGCAAGCGAAATCCATCCACTAGCCAAGCCGCCAATCCAAAGATAGCAGCATTGATCACAATCATAAACAAACCAAAAGTTATCAACACTGCTGGAAAAGTAAACAATAAAAAAAGCGGCCGCACCAAAGCATTCAGTAATCCAAAAACCGCAGCCGAAATCATCGCTTTTCCAAAAGTGTCAATATCCACCCCCAGCGGTAACTTGGAAATGATAAAAAAGCTTACCGAAGTAACTAGCCAAGCAATTGCCAGCGAAACGATATCCATGTGTTCATCTCCTTAAAAAAACTAAACATTAAATAGGAACAACAGCACATCCCCCTCTTGCACAACATACTCTTTTCCTTCACTGCGAACCAGACCTTTTTCCTTAGCCACTTTCATCGCGCCCGTCGTAACTAAATCTTGATAAGCTACAGTTTCGGCTCGGATGAAACCCCGCTCAAAATCCGAGTGAATTACCCCCGCAGCTTGTGGTGCTAACATTCCGGCGATAATTGTCCAAGCGCGAGTTTCCTTTGGCCCGCTAGTAAAATAAGTCCGCAAGCCCAATAGTTCGTAAGTAGCTCGAATCAGAGATTTCAAACCACCTTCTTTTACCCCCAGAGATTCTAGGAAATCAAGCCGTTCATCCTCTGGTAACTCCACCAATTCTGACTCAACTTGTGCCGAAACTATGACAACTTTAGCATTTTCTGCTGCTGCTATTTCTCGCACTTGTTCGACATAGCTATTTCCTGTTCCTAAATCGTCCTCAGACACGTTAGCAGCATAGATAATTGGTTTGTTTGTCAGTAATTCCAAACCTTTAACTAATTCAGCTTCCTCATCTGTGAAAGTATACTGCCGTGCTGGTTTACCTGCATTCAAAACTGTGACTAATTTTTCGAGTATGTCAACTTCTGCTTGAGCTTCCTTATTGCTGCGGGCTTGTTTGCGAGTACGATCGAGCCTGCGTTCAATTTGAGCTAAATCTGCTAGAATTAATTCGAGGTTGATAATGTCAATATCTCGGACTGGATCGACAGAACCCGCAACGTGAATGATATCATCATTGTCAAAACAGCGGACAACATGGGCGATCGCATCTACGGCCCGAATATGAGACAAAAACTGATTTCCCAATCCTTCTCCCTGACTCGCACCCTTCACCAAACCCGCAATATCCACAAACTCCATCCGCGTCGGCACTGTCTGCGCGGAAGTGGAAATATCACTCAGCACCTTCAAACGTTCGTCTGGTACTGCCACGATACCCGTATTTGGCTCGATCGTACAAAAAGGAAAATTAGCAGCAGTCGCCTTGGCATTAGCCACCAAAGCATTAAACAAGGTAGATTTGCCAACATTAGGCAGTCCGACAATTCCGGCGGTAAGCATAGCTATTTACAAACATATAACTGTATCAAAATATCATAAGAAATCGCAATATATCTGACTTGTCCCTTCTAACTTCTACAGCTAAGTAAGTAAGTACAAAAAACAATAATATCTTAGACGTGTCCTCCGGGGCGGGTAAGACATGAATTTATAGTAGAAGGGAGTTGACAGTTTCACTCACCCGCCCTCCTGTATCTGAATTTACACAGGTTCGGGGATAGTCTGAGGAATTGGCCCGGGGACTGTTTGAGGAATCGGTGAGGGTACTGTTTCCGGCACCGGTTCAGGAATTGGCTGCGGAATTGGCGCAGGTACAGGCTGCGGTATCATCCCTGGAATGAGTTCGGGAACCGGGCCCGGCACTGGTGGCGATGCGGGTATAGTCGGCAGCCCCGGTTCGGTACTGGGAATCTGCGGCCCGGGAAAGGGAGTAGAGTTGGGATTAATCACGGTAATTCTATTAATAATTGGATATAATCAAGCTATATAAAAAACTCACGATACGACATCTATCTAACGACTAGATTCTTGGCAGTAGTCATCCCCCTCCAGAAGCAGGGCTATTTCATTCTCAAGAAAACGATGATTTTGACTCTTGTAGTGCCAAGAATGCCTACCCTCTTCATCCACGATTTTGTAGTTGTTTCAAAGATTGGGGCAGCCACGGGGGGCGGCCTCTACAAGAGAATAAAACAGCCCTGTCTAGAACGCTTACCAAAACCAACAGTTAGCAGTCGCAGCATTCAAGGCTCAATCCGAATTTTATTTGAAAAAGTAGTTGCTCATGAAAAATAAGGAAAACCCTATGAATATCCAATTTTAGCTGTTGCAGATGTCAGCGAAAAAGGTCAACTCAGCTACGAAAAAAATTGCTAAAAAGTCAAAGCCCGAGTTGCACAAGCCCGACGAATTATTCTTTACATTCACGGGATAATCGGGGACAGTGAAAGTATAGTGCCTAGTGTCCGAACGGCTGTAGTAGAAGTGGATGGAAAAAAGCGATCGCTTGTAGATATTTATGACATAGTTCTGACCTTTGACGAGAATATCCAAACCACTATCAAGGAAAATGCCTGCCTATTAGGGCAAAGATTGCAAGCAGTTGGTTTAGGAACAAATCATGGCAAGCAGTTGCATATTGTGGCTCACTCAATGGGCGGTTTGGTGGCTCGGTGGTTTATTGAGCGAGAAGGCGGAAATCAGATTGTACAGCACTTGGTGATGTTGGGGACACCTAATGCGAGTTCTCCTTGGCCTACAGTACAAAATTGGGTTTTTACAGCGCTTGGGATCGGGTTGAATCAACTTTCGACAATTGTTTTGACGACCAAAATTGTTGCTTACTTACTGGCGTTTTTAGAAGTAAATGATTACTCGCTAGACCAAATGCAGCCTGACTCTCCTTTTCTGAAAGAACTTGCTGGAAATCCAGATCCTCACGTTCTTTATACGATCGGTGCCGGTGACAAGTCAATTGTTGAAAAGGCGATAGAACTTCAGCTAGAAAATCAATCTAGTCTGCTACATCGGTTAAGGGAGAAGCTTTTCGCTCGTGCTGTGGACAAAATTGTAGATTTGACGTTTTTTAGTCAACCTAATGATATTGCTGTTACTCTCGCCAGCATCCAAAGCGTGAATGCCGATCGCACTCCTCGACCTAGAATATTATTATCGGATGCTGCGTGCGATCACCTGACTTACTTTACGCATCAAGCGGGTTTGGATGCGTTGGCAATGGCACCTGATTAATCGCTGACGGACTGTATTCGGCTTTTCTCCGTTTAGCTGGGCAATCAAATGCGAAACTTGGGTTAAGCTGCTAGATTGGGTCATGACTACACAGCTCCAAGTCGCTAAGCCAATCGCTTGAGGTATGGACAGGTGAGGCATTTGTTTGGACAGGATACATGACCAATCCGTGAGATGCTTATTTTTCACCATAGAGGTTTTTCCCGCAGCCACGTGTTTCGTTTAATCACCCTTATTTTCGCCTGGTTTAATTGACTTCATACTACCCCGTCGTAAAAAACCTACACCTGTCAGTAGGGGATCTAGGTTTAATAGTCTTGCCAGCAGTCTCTGACTGGGTTTAACGTTAACTTGACACTCCGAAAGGCAATGCCGTTTTCATACTAAAATAAACACAAAAAATTAACCGACTTTCCTAAAAAAACTTTAACCTCAAGGAGCCTTGACTAATGACACACTTCGGCATTATTTGTCCTGCATCCACCGGCCACCTCAACGCTATGATACCTTTGGGCTGCGAACTGCTGAGCCGAGGCCATCAAGTCACGGTATTTGGCTTCCTTGATGCTCAAGTCAGAACTGTAGCCAGCGGATTAGAATTCCAGTCATTCGCTGAAGATGAACGTCCTCTGGGATCGATCGCACAAAACTTGACCGAAATGGGAAAACTCAGCGGACTAGCTGCCCTGCGATATAACCTTAAAGCACTTCCAAAAACTTCGGCTATTGTTCTCAGAGAAGCAACCACCGCTATTAGAAAAGCTGGTGTAGAAGCTTTGCTTGTAGATCAATTTTTACTGGAAGGAGGAACGGTTGCATAAATTCTCAATCTTCCTTTTGTAACTGTATACAATGGGTTGATGCTAAATCGAGAACTCAACATTCCGCCCATTGTTACTACTTGGCAATACAGTCCAACTTGGAAAGGGCGCTTACGCAACCAAATCGGCTATCAGTTACTGAATTTGCTTACCAAACCAATTCGAGAGACGATCGCCGAATCTCGCAAAGAGTGGAAATTACCTCTCTACTCTCACCCAAACGATTATTACTCTAAACTCGCTCAAATCAGCCAGCAACCGCCTGAATTTGAGTTTCCCAGGCAAAATTTACCCCGACATTTCCATTTCATCGGCCCTTCTCATAACTCAGCGACGCGGAAACCAGTACCTTTCCCCTTTGAACAATTAACTGGCAAACCATTAATTTATACCTCGATGGGAACTATTCAAAATCGCTTGCTGGAAGTCTTTCAAATCATCGCTTCTGCTTGTGAAGGGTTAGATGTTCAATTGGTGATTGATCTTGGAGGAGGTGCGACTCCCGAATCCTTGCCAAAATTACCTGGAAATCCGATAGTTGTTAGCTATGCACCGCAATTAGAACTACTAAAAAAAGCAACTCTTACTATTACTCACGCTGGGATGAATACGACTTTGGAATCGCTGAGCAATGGAGTTCCAATGGTGGCAATTCCTGTGGCGAATGACCAGCCGGGAATTGCAGCGCGGATTACTTATACGGGTGTTGGCGAAGTGGTTTCTTTGAAGGAGTTGAATGTTCCTAAACTGCGATCGGCAATTGTGAAAGTCCTGACTCAAGAGTCGTATCGAAAAAGGGCGATCGAGCTGCAAGGTGCGATCCTCTTCGAGGGCTTCGCTAACGGGTGATCGGGCGGCGTCAAAAAAGCGGCTGATATTATCGAACAAGCTGTATTGACTCGAAAGCCTGTCTTAGCTTAACAGGGAATTCATTCCCTGGCGGCCTGATGGGCGGCCGGGAGGAATGGTGGACTAAAAGCTGGTTGTTGACACCAATGGACACTGCCGTGTCTCTATCCGATATAATCAAAAAGTCTGTCGGGTGCGATCGCATTTCCTAATTCCCCACCAATTACCTCAAAATCCCAGCATGATTGTACCTCTTGATGCGATTATCAGCGCGATTACCAGCATTGCGAATCCTATAATTAAAGATAAGTTTCAGCGCAGCGAAACAGTCATCAAATTACTCAAACAATTTAACCTCGACCCCGAACACCCGCTGCCGGATTTTAGCAGCGTTTACGCCTACACTTTAGTAGAATACGGCATCGGCAAACCCAAACCTATTTTAGAACTGTTCCGAGAAGAAGAGATTAAACAAGCTTTTCGCCAAGCATTCGATCGCAATTCTCCGACTAATTTTCTCCAGCAAGGAGAAGATTTTCTCAATGCCTATGCTTTGGGAGATGAAATTAAAGATTTAGGGATTGACATTCGGCGCGAATTTGCTGCTTTTTCCGCAGTTTTTATTGCAGTTACAAAACGCAGCCGAAATCCGAAAGAAGTTTTGGCGAACCATCAGATTGATTCAGTAAACAAACAGATTGTAGCACTTCACGAAAGGCTCGATCGACTGCCAACCCTAGAAGGAATGCGCGCAGAAATGGCGCGACTGGCTGTGGAAACTAACCCGGCTTTACCAGCAGGAAATGAAACAGCGGTAAAATCCCAAGAGTTTGCTTTGGCGCAGCAAATGCGCGGTTGGTTTGAAATATTGGGCTACGATTTTGAGCCGTATCAGGTTTGGGAAGATAACTATTTTGAATGGATTATTCGGATTCCGGTGAGGCGCGGCAGGTTCGATCGCATCTTAATTCGCGGTATGGCGGGAGAAGCGGGAATTCAAGATGTCGGGGCGTTGAGACAGTCGGTAAAAACGCAAAAAACCGATGAAGGTTGGTTGGTGACATCGCGCCGGATTGCTAAAGCAGCCCGCAAGGAAGTTGACAAACCAGAAAATCGCCATCTCGATTGTTATACTTTTGACGAACTGATTGACGTGGATGCTGATTTTAGCAGCTACATCGACTGGTTGGAAAACGAAGTTAAACGCAGGCAAATAGATGGTAAATACGTCCCTCTCGGTTGTACGAAAGCTGAGTTAGATGCCGTTAACAAGCGACAAATTGATGCGAGTTATTACGGCGAAGAGGACGGCTGGATTGACGGTTATATCGACTTGTGGATGGACGACCCGGCGAAGGAACATATCTCAGTTTTAGGCGAATTCGGGACGGGAAAAACTTGGTTTGCTTTTCACTATGCTTGGACGGCTTTGCAGCGCTACCAACAGGCAAAACAAAAAGGAACTCAACGACCTCGCTTGCCTTTAATTATTACTTTGCGCGACTATGCAAAGGCGCTGAATGTTGAGAATGTTTTGGCTGGTTTCTTCTTTACTCAGCACAATATCCGACTGAATAGCGAAGTGTTCGATCAACTGAATCGGATGGGTAAGTTGCTGTTGATTTTTGACGGGTTTGATGAGATGGCCGCCAAGTGCGATCGACAGCAAACAATTAACAACTTCTGGGAACTAGCAAAGGTGATTGTTCCCGGTGCAAAAGTCATCTTAACCTGTCGCACGGAACACTTTCCCGAAGCCAAAGAAGGACGCGCTTTATTGAATGCGGAATTAAAAGCCTCGACTGCCAATCTCAGCGGAGAAACGCCGCAGTTTGAAGTATTGGAATTAGCAGCATTCGACGATGACCAAATCCGTCAAGTATTGTCTTACCAAGCCGATGCCGAAACTGTAGCACAGGTGATGAACAATCCGCAGTTATTGGATTTAGCGCGGCGGCCGGTGATGGCGGAATTAATATTAGAATCATTGCCCGATATTCAAGCAGGTAAACCCGTGGATATGTCGCGGGTGTACCTGTATGCGGTGCGCCGGAAGATGGAACGGGATATTAAGGCAGAAAGAACGTTTACATCGCTGGCAGATAAACTATTTTTCCTGTGCGAACTGTCCTGGGAAATGCTATCCACAGACCAAATGAGTTTGAATTATCGGCTGTTTCCTGACAGGATTCGCCGCTTGTTTGGTGCTGCGGTGCAAGCAGAAAAGGATTTAGACCACTGGCATTACGACATGATGGGTCAAACGATGTTAATTCGCAATGCTGAGGGCGATTATTCTCCGGCACACAGGTCGCTTTTGGAGTTTTTTGTGGCGTATAAATTGGCGGCTGAGTTGGGGGTTTTGCCCGCTGATTTTACGGAGTTGTCGCAGGCACAATTGTATTTGGATAATTCTGTTGAGTCGGTGAATTATACTTGGTCGGCGTATTTTAGCCGTCAGGCGGATAATGCGGGTGATATTGTGCCGATTCCGGCTTTGAAGGGTTTTGTGAGTGAAAGTTTAGGGCAAATTCTTAACAGTTTCGGGCGGGAACCTTTGACGAAAGTGGTGATGGATTTGTTGGTGCCGATGCTGGCAAAAACTGAGTTTGTGGGTGAGGTTAAGTCGAGATTGTTGGAAATTTTGGAGGCGACGAAAGGCAAAACTGAGGAGGAAGTTGGTTATGTGGGGGGGAATGCGGCGACGGTATTGGTGAAGGTGGATAATGCTGCTTTGGAAGGGAGAGATTTATCGGGGGCTGTAATTAAAGGTGCTGATTTTTCTGATGCTAGTTTGCGGCGTGTCAATTTTGCTGGGGCGAATTTGAGTGAGTCTAATTTTATTAAAGCCTTTGGTACGGTTTTTGCAGTAGCATTTAGTCCTGATGGCAAACTGTTAGCTACAGGTGGTACAGATGGCGTAGTTCGTTGTTGGGATGTTGCTAGTGGAAGAGAAATTTTGACTGGTAAAGGTCACAATAGTTGGGTAAGTTCAGTCGCATTTAGTCCTGATGGTAAAACTCTGGCTAGCAGCAGTAGTGATCGAACTGTCAAGTTGTGGAATTGCCACAGTGGTGAATGCTTCCAAACTTTGCAAGGTCACAGTGATATGGTACGTTCAGTTGCATTTAGTCCAGACGGTAAAACTCTGGCTAGTGGCAGTGATGACCGAACTGTCAAGTTGTGGGATTGCCGTAGCGGTGAATGTCTCCAGACTTGGCAAGGTCACAGTGATATGGTACGTTCAGTTGCATTTAGTCCAGATGGTAAAACTCTGGCTAGTGGCAGTAATGATCTAACAGTCAAGTTGTGGGATTGCCACAGTGGTGAATGTCTCCAGACTTGGCAAGGTCACAGCAATTGGGTACGTTCAGTTGCCTTTAGTCCAGATGGTAAAACTCTAGCTAGCAGTAGTGATGAGCGAACAGTCAAGTTGTGGGATTGCCACAGTGGTGAATGTCTCCAGACTTGGCAAGGTGACAGCAATTGGGTACTTTCAGTTACATTTAGTCCAGATGGTAACACTCTGGCTAGCGGCGGTAGTGACAGCACTGTCAAGTTGTGGGATTGTCGCAGCGGTGACTGTCTCCAGACTTGGCAAGGTCACAGCAATTGGGTACGTTCAGTTGCCTTTAGTCCAGACGGTCAAAGTTTGGCTAGTAGCAGTAATGACCGAACTGTAAAGTTGTGGGATTATCGCAACGGTGAATGTCTCCAAACTTGGCAAGGTCATAGCGATTTGGTACGTTCAGTTGCCTTTAGTCCAGATGGTAAAACTCTAGCTAGCAGTAGTGATGAGCGAACAGTCAAGTTGTGGAATTGTCACAGTGGTGAATGCCTCCAGACTTGCTATGGTCACACTGATTGGATAAATTCAGTTGCCTTTAGTCCAGACGGTCAAACTCTGTTTAGCGGCAGTGATGACCGAACTATCAAGTTGTGGGATGGTCGCAGTGGTAAATGTCTCCAAACTTGGCAAGCTCACAGCAATCGGGTAGTTTTAGTTGTATTGAGTCCAGACGGTCAAACTCTGGCTAGCGGTAGTAGTGACCGAACTGTAAAGTTGTGGGATTGTCGTAGTGGTAAATGTCTTCAGATTTGGCAAGGTCACAGCAATTGGGTACGTTCAGTTGCCTTTAGTCCAAACGGTCAAACTCTGTTTAGCGGCAGTAATGACCGAACTGTCAATTTGTGGGATTGCCGTAGCGGTGAATGTCTCCAGACTTGGCAAGGTCACAGCGATTTGCTACGTTCAGTTGCCTTTAGTCCAGACGGTCAAATGCTGGCTAGTAGCAGTAACGACCGAACAGTCAAGTTGTGGGATTACCACAGTGGTGAATGCCTCCAGATTTGCCAAGGTCACACTGATTGGATAAATTCAGTCGCGTTCAGTCCAGACGGTCAAATTCTGGCTACTGGCAGTAATGACCGAACTGTAAAGTTGTGGGATTATCACAGTGGTGAATGCCTCCAGACTGGGCAAGGTCACAACGATTGGATATCTTCAGTTGCGTTCAGTCCAGATGGTAAAACTTTGGCTAGCGGCAGTGGTGATGGCACAATTAAGCTTTGGGATGTCAAGACTGGTGAATGCCTCAAAACGCTGATAGCTGAAAGACCTTATGAGGGCATGAATATCACAGGCGTTACTGGTTTGACGGATGCTGAAAAAGCGACGATCGCATCTTTAGGGGCAGTGTGCGATCGCGCTTTGTAGAGATGCAATAATCGGGGCGATCTGGTTTAATATTGCGGGCGATCGCACTCAAAGAAACCGGGTTTTTCGTAGATTTAAGGCTGCGATGGGGATTTTTCCCCAAAACCCGGTTTCTGTTATCTGTATCTACATCATCAAGCGTCAGCCACCTCAAGTGTTAGATAAATTTCGGACACTCGATCGATCTGAATAATTAAATCAGGATGAAGCGAATCAGCGATGAACTCTCAAACAAAAACGCCTTTATTAGATGCTTTGCGCGATCGCACAAATCACCCTCACTCCCCATTTTACGCCCCCGGACACAAAGGCGGACAAGGAATATCTCAGTCGCTGGTTGAATTATTGGGTGCGCAAGTATTTCGATCGGACCTCCCCGAATTGCCAGAATTAGATAATCTATTTAATCCAGAGGGCGTAATTGCAGAAGCTCAAAATTTAGCTGCGGAGGCATTTGGCGCCGAACATACTCGGTTTTTAGCAAACGGTTCGACTTGCGGAATCATCGCGGCAATTGTCGCAACTTGCGGCCCTGGAGATAAAATTATCCTACCTCGAAACATCCATCAATCGGCAATTTCTGGTTTGATTTTATCCGGCGCAATTCCAATTTTTGTCAATCCAGAGTATGACTCAGATTGGGATATTGCTAACTGCATCACCCCAGAATCCGCAGCAGCAGCCCTAGAACAAAATCCCGACGCGAAAGCAGTTATGGTGGTTTATCCAACCTATCACGGCGTTTGCGGGGATTTGCGGGCGATCGCCAAAATTACCCATGAATACAACATACCATTATTAGTAGATGAAGCCCACGGCGCGCACTTGAACTTTCATCCAAACTTGCCAGAAGCAGCACTATCAGCCGGGGCCGATTTAACAGTACAATCAATCCACAAAACCCTCGGTGCAATGACACAAGCATCGATGCTGCACGTCAAGGGTTCTAGGGTAGATATCCAAAAACTAAATAGAGCATTACAGTTAGTACAATCCACCAGTCCGAGTTATATACTATTAGCATCCCTAGATGCAGCACGCCAACAAATCGCACTCCACGGCGAACAGTTAATGGCGCAAAATTTACTATTAGCGGAAAAAGCGCGATCGGGCATATCTAAAATCTCCAGATTGTCAGTTTTAGAACTATTAAATACACCCGGATTTACTGACTTAGACCAAACACGACTAACAGTAAAAGTATCGGATTTAGGAATCACAGGATTTGTCGCCGATGAAATTCTGCACTCTCAACTCGGTGTTACAGCAGAACTTCCGATGCCACAACATCTCACATTTATTATCAGCTTGGGAAATACAGAAATAGATATCGACAATCTAGTTAAAGGTTTCCAGAATTTGAGTCACAATTTAGGAGGCGGGCAAGATGCCCACCCCACAAGAAAATTCACTCTTTGTGGAACAGGCATCTTGCCTGTTCTTGAGAATGGTGTAATATCTCACTTAGGATTTCCCCCTCCTCCACTCTCCCCCCGCGAAGCCTTCTTTTCCCCATCGGAAACAGTACCAGCAGACAAAGCAGTCGATCGACTCTGTGCCGAACTCATCTGTCCTTACCCCCCAGGAATACCAGTCCTAATGCCCGGTGAAATCATTACCTCAACAGCCCTTCAATATCTACAACAAATCCTTGCCGATGGCGGAAAAATCACAGGTTGCAGCGATCCGCGCCTCGAAACTCTCAACGTTGTGCGACAGTAAATATGAGGGAGATCGGCAAATAGCAAATACTGTTTTCCCCCCTTGGGGTTACCAACTACTTTCCTGTCAACTGCTTTCCTGTCAACTGCTTTCCTGTCAACTGCTTTCCTGACTTCAATTTAAAATAAAACTATGCTTTGGCCCTACGTCACTCCTGGTATCCCAGACGACTTATTTGAACGTTTACCGGGTATTCCCATGAGTAAGCGAGAAGTCCGACTGCTGTTAATCTCCCACCTGCGGCTGCAAGCAGACTCAGTGGTGTGGGACATCGGTGCAGGTACTGGTACGATCGCCGTAGAAACAGGTTTGCTGTGCCCCAAAGGTCGGATTATCGCAGTAGAAAGGGACGAAGAAGTAGCAAACTTGATTCGCAGAAATTGCGATCGCTTCGGGCTCAACAACGTAGAAGTCATAGAAGGTAGCGCCCCCGAATGCCTCAAAAATTTGTCCCAACCCCCCCACCGAGTTTGCATCGAAGGAGGTAGACCCATTAAAGCCATTCTCCAAACAGCCTGGGCATACTTGCAACCCCACGGTCGAGTTGTGGCTACAGCAGCGAATTTAGAAAATCTTTATGCCCTTTCCGAAAGCTTCGCCGAATTGCAAGTCCGCAACATCGAGGTAGTTCAGTCCGCCGTCAACCGCTTGGAGACTCGCGGGCTGAGTCAAACCTTTGCCGCCGTCAATCCCATATTTATTCTCAGCGGCGAAAAGTTGGATTAGAAGTTAGTTGACAGTTGATAGTTGACAGTTGACAGTTGACAGTTGCGGTGCCCTAAGCCCTTCGACTAAGCTCAGGATAAACTCCGTCGAAGGGTCAGTTGTCAGTTGACAATGCTTTTAGGCCCAATACTTTTCGGCCTAATGCCCGATGCTCATGCCTAAATGTAATTTTTAATCTTTTTTACGTTCCGTTAACCTTCATACTAATAATAGGCGCGACCATAGCTGGATTGACTGCCTGACTTGAGATATTGTTGGATGACCGATCGGGGATGTGAGTTAGCTGTGCAAGGGAAGAACTCGTGTCCTAGAAAAATCCAAAATCCAAAATCGAATCACCCGCTGCCATCTCCTGTGAGAAATTCATTTTATGCCTTGGTCTCGTATCCTGAGTGGAATAGTTGCGATCGTCCTTGCTTTGGGAATGATTATATTGGGCGGATGGTACTTTACCATCGGCTTCGGGATCATCGTTTACCTTGGTCAATTGGAATACTTTCAATTAGCCCGGGCTAAGGGGATTGCACCTGCTGGCAAAAGTACCTTAGTTGTCAGTCAAGTTCTGCTAATTACGGCGGCCCTTGCACCGCAACTCGTAGATGCGATGTTTCCCCTAGCTGGAACCTTCATCTGTTTCTACCTGCTGTTCCAACCCAAGTTATCGACGATCGCCGATATTGCCGCTTCTATTTTAGGATTGTTCTACGGGGGTTATTTGCCCAGCTATTGGATACGGCTGCGAGTTGGACTTGATCCAGCCAATCTTGCTACAACCCAACTTTCGCAAGCAGTAGCAAGCAATTTGCCCGTTAACATTTACCCGTCGCTGTCTTGGACAAGTTCCAGCAGTATATCTTTAGGATTGACTTCCCTACTTCTGGCTTTCCTCTGCATCTGGGCCGCTGACATTGGCGCTTATTTTGTCGGCAAATTTTTCGGCCGGACTAGCCTATCCCACATCAGCCCGAAAAAGACAGTTGAAGGTGCGGTGTTTGGGGTTTGTGGCAGCATCGCAGTTGGCGCAGTCGGCTCTTGGTATTTACACTGGCCGGGCTGGCCCTATACTGGCGCTGCTTTTGGTTTTTTGATTGGTGTTGCGAGTTTGTTGGGTGATTTAACTGAGTCGATGATGAAGCGAGACGCTGGTGTTAAGGATTCGGGGCAGTTGATCCCCGGTCATGGTGGTATTCTCGATCGCACTGATAGTTATGTTTTTACCGCGCCGCTGGTTTACTATTTTGTGACTTTACTCTTGCCCGCGATCGACTCTTATCTAATTAATCGGTAATTGGTAATTGGGAATTGGGCCTTATAGCATTGGGCATTGGGAATTGGGAATTGAGCATTGCACCGGAATTATGATTAGCCGAAATGAGGAGACGGCAGTGCCGTGTCCCTACAATATTATTGGTAGGGACACGGCACTGCCGTCTCCTCTATCATTCCGGTGCAACCGGAATTGATATAAGCTGTCGCACATTTAAATTGTATATTCAGAGCGGGCGGGACGCCCACCCCACAAGAGTTTTATTGTTTTTTAACATACAATTTAAATGCAGAATAGCTTAACAGTTAAAAGCCAACAACCAACAGTCAACTAATTAAGGCAAAACCCTAATTCCACCCCGACAAACTATCTCCCCCGGATTCAAAATCAATTCCTCAATCTCCACTTCCGGCCCGAAATCAATTTTAAAACTATTTAAAATATTCCGATCTAACTCTTTTGAAACTTCGATTTCTGGTTCTTCAAACATCAATTCGTGACTGCTCGCCATCCGCAAACCAGTCCGCAATACAAAGGGAATTTCCGTACCGTCAGCGCGCAAAATAACAGCCGAAAGCGTCAACAAACCTGTATCAATTGCGATTTGCGAATTTTGCAATTTCAGTGGTTGTTCCCGATCGGCGATCGGCAAAAGAGGCAGCAAAAATTCGGTCAAAGCATCAGCCAGCAAAGGCGCTTTCAGGGACGCATTCAAATCCGCTTGGCTGAGCCTCAAAACGCCAGCCACAGGAAAAGATTCGAGGAGGCGTAGCGGTTTGCCTTTGAGAGCTTGACCGAGGTTGATGCGAATGCCACAGCCCTCTATGGCAATTTCAGTGAGGTGTAATCCTTTATACACAGCACCGCGAGCAGCAGCCGTTACTTTCGGGATCGTACCGCTGAGGATTTGTCGATCGCTCCCCTCAATTTTCACCTTCAACTCGTCAACCTGCTCAACTTGCGATCGCAGCCACAACTGCACCGCCGGAGACAGGACTGCGCTGGCGATCCGGCTGCCTTGACTCGGTGGCGGTGTCGGATCGGAGCCTAAATTAGCAGTCTCACCAGAGCCATCCGCGCCAGATCCATTGTCAAATAAAAGAGAGTTGCGATCGACAGTCATAAACAATTTCAGAATATAAACCTTAATATTCAAGCACAAAAATTTAACCAAGACTGGCGCATCCCGTCTCAGCAACCCGGTTTCTGCACAGATATTCTGATTTTTATCATAAACCGGGTCAATGAGTACCAGTCCTAAATAACCCCAAAAGCAAGCATAAATCTGGTATCAGCAACACCTGAAGCCGAAAAATTATCACCTTTCTCTCCTCGGAATCTCTGCTTAGTTCGCGAGTTGTGCGATCCCCAGGTAAATTTGGCGATCGAGCGTATAAAATTAACTAGCAGTACGGGATTTATGGTAGTGTTGGTTTATGGTCGGGTCAGACCCACACCTCTCAAATCAGTAGCAAACCAACGGTGCAGACCTGTGCCTGCGGCAAGTCTTTTCCTCGTAGTTTTTGCACAACATTCAGGGTAATGCCATGAGGACAATCCGCACTCTTGCCAGCCGCCCTGTAATGATTATTGGTCGGCATTGTAATTTATTCCTAACCAGGAATTGAGCATTGGTAACATCAGTTAATCAATTAACCGTGTCGTGTTTCCTTCCCCACCGCTTTTTGTTGGGGGTTTCCACATTCCCGTCATGTCCGATCAAAGGCTACAAAAAATCCTCGCCCAGTGGGGCATTGCTTCTCGCCGTCTTGCAGAACAGATGATTGTAGCTGGACGAGTCCAAGTTAATGGCAATATTGTTGGTTTAGGACAAAAAGCGAATCCCGATCGCGATCTGATCGAAGTCGATGGAATCCCAGTGAAACCAGCCGATAGACCCGCAGAGGTCTATCTGTTGCTCAACAAACCCACAGGCGTAGTTTCTACTTGCAACGATCCGAGAGCCCGATCGAAAGTTCTAGACTTGCTGCCGCCCAAACTGCGCTCTGGTCAAGGCATCCACCCCGTAGGACGCCTGGATGCAGATTCTACCGGTGCCCTCCTGCTGACCAATGATGGTAAGCTGACATTTTGTTTGACCCATCCGCGTCACTCGATCGCCAAAACTTATCAGGTTTGGGTACTCGGCGATCCCCCGGAGCCCATATTGCAAGAGTGGCGTCAGGGCATCATCTTGTCGGGTAGAAAGACTTTACCCGCAAAAGTTAAAATTCTTGATCGCACGCGAGACCAAACTCTGTTAGAAGTCATTCTATCAGAAGGTAGAAACCGACAGATTCGGCGAACAGCCGAACAGTTGGGACATCCCGTGGTGCGCCTACACCGCACAGCCATTGGCCCGATTCAATTGCAGCCACCCGGTTCGCCAATATTGCCACCAGGCTGCTACCGACCCTTAGAAGATTCGGAAATTATTTTTTTATGGAATCTAGTCAACCTAACATCAATAAGCGTGCCAGTAAATCCCCAGGAGCACAGCATATGACAAAGAATTTATTGTTTTTATTCTTCAAAACAACTAAGCAGAAACTACATTCCCAAGAACCCGAACCACCTCAGAAAAAGCTAGCTGAAATAGGGGCTCAACTCCGCCAGTACCGCGAACAGCATTCGATTTCTTTGGACAAAGTAGCCGTGGTAACAATGATTCGGCGGAATATACTGCAAGCCATTGAGGAAGGTCAACTCGACCAACTCCCCGAACCGGTCTACACTCAGGGTTTGATCAAGCGGTACGCCGAAGCAATGGGTTTGGACGGAACTCAGTTTGCCTACTTTTTTCCGATCAAATCACCGCCGCGATCGCCCGCCAAGCTATCCTGGGAAAATCTGCCTCAGTTGCGGCCGATGCACCTTTACCTCTTTTACACATTTTTAATTATTTGTTCAGTCAATGGCTTATCTCAGTTAATGGCCGGTTCTGGGACAGCAAAAAACGGTGCGGGAACCGAAGAAATAGCACTTGGGCAAGAACAAGCTCGTTTAGTTGCTGAGGCATCAAGTGCCTCAAAAAATCAGAAACCGGATAGTTACGCCGCTGTGGAAGCAGCAAGAACCGGTCAAAATTTAGATAAATCTGGTAGTAAACCAGTAATGGTTAACATCACTTTTCAGGCCGAATCCTGGATGCAGGTAGAAGTCGATGGCAAAATAGAGTTTGAGGGAATTTTGCCGATCGGGACTGTCCGTACCTGGAAGGCCGATCGCAAATTGGTAGTTCTAGCTGGTAACGCCGGCGGGGTAATGATTGCTGTTAATAACAGACAAGCTGAACAACTCGGAGCCCCTGGAGTCGCCAAAGAAGTTGTTTTTAAGGCAGACGAACTCAAGCCTTCAGAAAAGCCAAAAGGATGAAGGATAATCGGAAATCAGGGATTGGGAATCAATCCTAAAAGCATCGGGTCTAAAAGCATCGGGAATAGTTAGTAGTTTTTCTAATAACCAATAACCAATAACCAATGCCCCATGCCCAATGCCCCATGCCCCATGCCCAATTCCCAATTCCCCACAATCAATTTTTCTGGGGAGTGCGGCCGCTGATGTAAGTCATAGTTTTGAGCCGATCACGCACATCCCAATTCAAAGCTTCCCGCCGATACCGCCAGCCCCAATTTCCCTCTGCTTTCCCCGGAAAATTCATCCGCGCGTCAGTATCCAAACCCAACAAATCTTGAAACGGTACAATTGCCAAATTAGCAATAGAAATCCAAGCCATACGGATTAAAGACCAGTGAATTCCCTGGGGATCGATGCAGCCCAAATAACGCAAAACCTCATCTCTTTCGTAGTTTTGCAATTGATTGAACCATCCGACAGTCGTATCGTTGTCGTGAGTGCCAGTATAAACTACGCAGTTGCGAACATAGTTAAAAGGCAAAAAAGGATCGCCTGGGCCAGCACCGAAAGCAAACTGCAAAATCTTCATTCCCGGAAACTCGAACCGATCGCGCAAAGCTTCCACTTCAGGAGTAATTACCCCTAAATCCTCAGCAATAATCGGCAAGTTGCCGAACTTCTCATTAATTACCTCAAACAAAGCTGTTCCCGGCGCTTTAATCCACTCTCCCTCCATCGCAGTAGTCTGCCCGCGCTTCACCGCCCAGTAAGCGTCAAATCCTCGAAAATGGTCGATCCGAGTCACATCTACATAAGCGAAAATCGCCTCAAAACGCTGCACCCACCACTCGAAATTATTGGCTTGCAGCTCCTCCCAATTGTAGACCGGGTTGCCCCACAATTGACCTGTGGAGCTGAAGTAATCCGGGGGAACTCCCGCCATTAAAGCTGCTTCTCCGGTTGCTTCATCCAAGCAAAATGTTTCTGGATGCGACCACACATCCGCGCTATCGTGAGCGACATAAATCGGAATGTCGCCAATAATTTTAATGTCGCGGAGATTTGCATAGCGTTTCAATTCTGTCCACTGGCGGAAAAACTCAAATTGAACGTATTTGTAGTAATAAATCTCAGCATTTAGCTGCTGTCGCCACTTGTCAAGCGCCTCGGGTTTTCTCTGGACAATTTCCGGTTCCCAATTGTTCCAGCTAACACCGCCAAAGCTGTCTTTCAGTGCCATGAATAAGGCATAATCTTCCAGCCAACTCTGTTTGCTCTCGCAAAAAGCCGAGAATTCTCTTTGCTGCACCGGCGATGCTTTCACTTTGAAGTTTTCGCAGGCTTTTTTGAGCATAGGTATTTTGTGCGCGATCGCCCGATCAAAATCCACATAATCCGACGGAAATTCCGGCGAACCATCTAAATCTTCATCGCTTAGCAATTGCTCGTCCCGCAGCATTTCTGGGCTCAGCAGCAGCGGATTTCCTGCCATTGCTGAATAGCACGAATAAGGAGAATTGCCGTATCCTGTCGGGCCCAGCGGCAATATCTGCCAGTATTGCTGGTCGCTCTCTACCAAAAAGTCAATAAAGCGATATGCTTCTATTCCCATGTCCCCAACGCCAAATCGGCTGGGAAAAGATGTCGGGTGGAGTAGAATGCCGCTAGCTCGGGGAAAAAGCATAATTTATCTAAAGATATTAGGAGTTAAACATTGACAATTTGCCCGATGTTCCCTACAAGTTAAACTTCACAGTTTTTACTGTAATTTTTAGGGCAAATCTTTTGTGATTGTCTCATATTTTCTGCGGGAACGTGCTTACGAAATATTTTCATTGCACTCTACTCACAACTGCTGAGAGCAGAAAAAAAACAAGATACTCAAATCCTTGTGGTCGATCGCTTTTTCCATAACTTTTTTGGGCTTTCGCCACATCTTTCTAAAGTCATAAATTGCATACCTGCCAAAAATCAGCCATTGCTTAAGCAAAGCCAATGCACAAATCAGCCGACTGTTTTTGTATCTCCAGAAACAGTCGGCTGTGAAATCAGATCAATTCCGTTTGCATCGGAATGATATAAACGGAGGACACGGCAGTGCCGTGTCCCTACTACGATCAATTGTAGGGACACGGCACTGCCGTGTCCTCTGTATCATTCCGGTGCAGCCGGAATTGATATCACCTGAAAAGAGGCCCAGTTTAGGCTTCCTTATTCAACAATTTCTGCACTTGCTTGAGAGCAATAGCGCCAACATTGTACACAGCCCAGCCGCCAGCCAACAAAACCGGCATCAATACTATTAGTATGCGGAAGTCAAAATCCATGAGTGTTGCTCCTAAAGTTTTTTAACAAATTCTCTTGACACTCCCCGGCGTGAAACGGGGATTCTTAATTCATCGATTGACCTTTAAGCGCTGTGTCCTTGCGGCAATCCTTAAACTTTTCAACCGTGCAATTGCACCAATTGACGAGCTTAACTCACAACCGCTCTCTTTGGGTCTATCTCCACTCATGGTACGCTTGATACGAACAAGCGAGTTCGGGTGTGTCCCACCCTACGGGAATTGAAACAAATTATTGATTTCAAGAGTGCATGAGAATGCGTTGATTCCGTTCTATAAGAGTTCTTAGCCCTTCTTTTTGCTTTCAAAAAGCTTTCAGGTTCGAGGGTGCCGACTAAAAGCCGCTTCACAACCACCCACCTTGGGAATTGCAACCATGTTTATTCTATCAAAAATCCGTCCTATTAAGGACTGGGTTTTCAACCCACTTTTGTCATAATCTATTTGTATCTGCTATACAAATACTAGACAAGTCTAGACATTTGCTTCTTACTTCGTAGGGAGCATGGGAGCGGTTATCCCTCAGTAAGCTTTCGCGATGAAGCCCACCGCGATCAATTAATCGCTGCATTCAAGTCTGTGTCCATCGAATTACCACAACTTTCGCAGTTGTAGGTTCTTTCTTTCAGTGGCACATCTTGGATATGCCCACAGCTTGACTATTTATTGTTTTGCTCGACGGAAACCAGCGGTTAGCAATGATTATTTCACAACCAAACTTTTTCGCCTTATATTCTAGGTGACGCTTGAATTCAGAGAATCCACAGTCAGCTATTACCTGCGCTAGTTTGTGATTTTTTAGCATCCCATCAACATTTAAATCTTCTACTTATCGTTGCGTGGTTTTTGCATAAGTAAGTATTGACTTGATACTGAAAGTCTAAGCTTTTTCGCAAATCGCGCAGAGTTTGAGCATAGCACACTATGACTGTCCGTCTACAAGTGTACCATTCTGTCTACTTAATTGCTAGCTAAGGACTTGCTCATTTTGTCGCCATTCGCCTGAGTCTTTCATCAAATATTGTCCCTCGCTTGAGAGTTCCTCCACCTACCTCGCCATTGCGGAATCCTGACATCGCTCCGCCGGAATTGAGATTTAAATTATTGCACAGCGCCCGATCGACTCTTGCTACACCAATCATCCCATAATAATCTGTTTCGCAATCCCTTCCACCACCTGAGTTAAAGGATCGTCAGGGAAGTGCAGAGCAAACACCCCCTTGCTGGCGAGCAGCATCATCTTGTCGCTGTGGGGCAACACCCCTGCCACTGGGATGCCGTAGATACTCTCTACTTGCTGCTTCAAATCATCGAAATCCAAGGATTCTGGGGCTTTGTTGATCGTCATCAAAATCTTGGGAACTTCTAATTTGCGCGCCACATCTACCGTCACAGCCGTTCCCTGAAAATCTTGCTGATCCGGACGCAGAATCAGCAGCAGGATGTCGGAAATGGTGATGCTGAGGAGGGTTTCTTCATTCAGCCCTGGGTGCGTGTCGATAAATAGATAATCTAAGTTCAGAACCTCGATCAGTTCGCCGAAGCCATCCGTCAGCAGTCCCACATCGTAGCCTTCACGCAAAACTCGCGCTATTTCCCCTGCTTTAATACTCGAAGGAATCAGATAGAGAGTGCCGTTACTAGCTAGTTTTGGCAGCAGCGAACTCACATCGTAGGCCGTTTCGGCGATCGGACACCGACCCCAAAGGTAATCGTTCAGACAGCGATCCATGTTGCTCTCGCTGAAACCGAACAGTACGTGAATTCCCGGCGATTGAATGTCTGTGTCCACAATGGCAACCCGATTTCCGGCGCGAGCGATAATAGATGCCAGGTTTGCAGTCGTGTTCGATTTGCCAGTTCCACCCCGATAAGAGTGAACAGAGATAATTTTGGACATGATATGCGTATTGAGAGTAAGAAACGGCGAGAATTAATGACGATCGAATTCTCGATGCAGTCGAGTTGTCTGTTATTCTTCCTTGCCCCCCAAATCCTCCTTGTCTGTTAAACTATCAATCTTTTCATCTTTTATCTTCTTTTCTGCGCCCCTGCGCTGCCGCATCTGTTTGGCCTTGGCTTGCAAATCGCTGAACTCGTCATCGGATTTGGTTTCGGCCCAACTAGCACCGCGATCCGCATTCAGCGCACCCGCCGCCGGGCCGCTTTCGGATTCAGTCACAGTGGTGCGTTGTTTCTGCTGTTTGGCTTTTTCCTGCAACTGAGCTAAGTATTCGTCCGCTTCACTTTCGGTATTGGGAACCTGTGTGGCATCGGCAGTTATTTCTTGGGGTTCGGAATCCACTTGTTCAGAGATTTCTTTTTTGCCAACCCTCAGTTTATCTCTCTTTTGCTGCAATTCCTTAAAGAAATCAGATTCTGTGATTTCTGCGACTTGCTGTTCTTTTTTGGCTTGGTCTATTTCGATTTTGAAGACTTGTTTTACTCGATCGCTAATTACTCTTCCGTATCCGGCTTTATTAAATCTATCTGCTGATACAATGCTGCCGCCAGTTAGGATTAATGCGATCGCTGGCGTTGCCACAGGCACCCACCCTCCCAACATAAAAATCCCAAAGCTACAGACGCCACACCCGAACAGCATTGCTCCGAATGTCAGCGCCAACCGCGCTGGGTGAGTCATCCGCGATGCCAAGGTTCCTCCCACAATCGACCATCCCAAAATCCACAGGATTTCTGCCCATTCCGGCCAAAACCAAAACATCAGTCTGTTGTCTAAAACTGTACTCAAAATTTGGCTGACTACTTGTGCGTGTGCCACGATCCCCGGCATGAATTGGTTGCTTTGCTTTTGCCCACTGTAAGGAGTATAAAACAAATCTTTAACGGTATCTGTGGTGTAACCGATGAGCACTATTTTATCTTTAACTAAATTCGGGTCAATTTTCCCTTCTAAAATATCCGTCAGTCGGACTTGGTTTGCAACTTGTCCATAACGATAGTTAATTAGTATTTGATATCCCCTAACATCGGCATTTTTGTATCCTCCGTCATTGCTGTCTAGTTGTTTTAATTGGGTTTTTCCCAGCCATAAAGATTGATCGGGTGCTATTTGGGGAAATATATTTTTTCCTTGCAGGTAGCGAAGTGCTAGCTGGAGGTTGAACGAAGCTAAAATTTGAGAATCGTCATTGCACAGATGTTTTTCTGGCGATGAGTTGCCCTCTATTTTCGGCGGCTTCATAAATAATAAAGCCCTGCGGAGTATGCCGCCCGGATCGACTCCGAAATCTGCAAATCCCACCCGGTTTTCTGGCATTCCCGGGGGAGGCGGAGAACCGGGATTGTCCGGGCTTCCGTCGGTGACTAAACATACTCCAATAATTCGATCGCTTTTTTGTAAAACTTTAGTTAATTCCTCGCGCCCGTCTCCTAAAGGTACGTCTCGCAGTATATCTAAACCGATGACTGCCGGCTGCATTTGGTCCAGTTTTTGTAAGATTTCAGCTATTTTGCGATCGGATATCGGCCACTGTTTCAGTTTTTGAATGTCTGCTTCGGTAATCCCCACAACTAGCAAGCGCGAGTCTGGCTTTTCGTCGGGACGCCACCTCAGCATTTGGTCGTAAGCGCTTAATTCTACTGGTTCGACTATTCCTAGCTGTCTGGCCCCAATCAAGGATAATGTTACTGCCGCGCTGGCAATTAATACAGACCTCGCAAATGCTAGCGATGGTTTATACCTTTGACTCAATTGAGCCGCTGCCGATCGAATTTTGTTAGATATTTTCATCATCATTCCAGCATAAAAGTTTGAGTCGTTTCTGGAACAGCAGTTATTTCGCACGAGCCCCACCTGCCGGAGACTTCCTTTATCTTAGAACACCCCGAAACTCCGACCACTTTGTAACAAAATTTTACATTTCGCCGCCCGCGAATATGTGTTCCCTGATACTGGCTACCTAGACTCCTGGATTTTCCAGCCGGAGAATCCAGTTGCCGATCGAATTAATTAATGTTATTGATGATATGTTAAGGTTCCAATTGTGTGTCTGAGTCCTCGACTAGCCGCTCAAAAATATTTTTAGCCATCAGGGAATGCCTGTGTTTGCAATATTATAGTCAAAGGTACAAAAAAATGAAACGTTTTCTACATGGGGCTACACTTGCGTTAGCCGTCTGTGCGATCGCCATTACCGTCCCCAGTTCACTTGCGGGAGTGCGGACACCATCGCAGCCGCTTCTGCTGAGTCAGAATGTTAATTTCAAGCCTCCCGATGTCACAGCCCCCAGCAACCGACAAGGAGGAACCCATCGCGGCAGCCAACTTTGTCCGGCGGGTTTATCTGTTACTCCTTTAGTGCCTCCAACTAATATCGGTTTAACCCTCACAGAATCTCCCACAGTTTTTGTCTATGTTCCTCAAACTTCTGCGGAAATAGAGTTTACTTTGCTAACCGAAAATGAGGAAAAAATAGTCTACGAAAAAACATTTAAAGTTGACGAATCTGGCATTGTGGGAATTAGCATTCCTGCGATGAATGACAATAACAAATCCCTTGAAGTTGGCAAGCGATACGTGTGGTCGTTTTCGATAATTTGCGAACCCGAAAATCGATCAGCAGATTCAGTTGTTAAAGGATTCGTGCAGCGCATAGCACCCCAGCCAACTCTCAAGAGCGATTTGGCAAGTCCCGATCCGATGACTAGGCTCAACATTTATGCCCAAAATGGGATTTGGTACGAAACTATCGCTACTTTAGCTCAAATGCGGCGTCAGACACCGGGAGATGCGAGGCTGACAGCCAAGTGGACGGAATTGTTGCAGTCCCAAGGACTGGAATCAGTTGCAGCTCAACCGCTGGTTGGCCCTCTTTAAAATTTTGGCGTTGCTGAATTTAGATATGATTCACTCGCTATAGCAATCCCTGAAATTTAGAGTAGGGGCAATTCATGAATTGCCCCTACTCTAAATTTCGGAGGCAAATCATACTCCTTTCTCAGCAACGCCAAAATTCCCTATTTCTTGACGTTTTGTCAATCTTCCTCTGGCAATCTGAAACTTGACAAATTTACCTGATCGCGCCCGGAGCTTCTATTCCGGGTTAACAGTACAGATGCGATCTGTAATATCTCTACAAGTTGGTGAAAAAATGAAACGTTTTCTACATTTTACGGCACTGGCGATCGCTGCAAGTGCGATCGTAGTAACTCTCCCTAACTTGCTTCTACCGATGCTGGCCGTACCTGCACCAATTCTGCTGAGCCAGAATGTTAATTTCAAACCTCCAGATGTCACAGCCCCCGACAATCGGCAAGGGGGAACTCATCGGGGCTGTCAGTTGCGGGAGGGTTTATCCATTACTCCCTTAATACCTGAAAGCAATATTGGCTTAACGCTAACAGACTCGCCAACATTTTTTGTATATGTTTCCCAACCTGCCGCTCAAGTAGAGTTTATTTTGCTAAACGAAGATGAATCCGAAGTAGTCTACGAAACTACTTTAAAAATTGACAAAGCCGGAATTGTTGGAGTCAGCCTTTCTGAAAAAGGCAAGACCAAAAATATTGAGGTTGGTAAGCGATATGTGTGGTCGTTTGCACTAGCTTGCGATCCTCAAGAGCGATCGGGAGATTATATTGTTAAAGGATGGATGCAGCGAATTCAACCGCAGGCAACACTCGATAGCGATTTAGCAAATCCCGACCCGAGAGCGAAGCTAATCGCTTATGCTGAAAATGGGATTTGGTACGAGACTCTTGCTACTCTAGCCCAAATGCGCCGCCTCGCACCTGATGATGCGCGGCTGAAGGCGGAGTGGACGCAATTGTTGCAGTCCCAAAAACTAGAATCGATCGCCGATCAACCCCTAGTTCAGTCTTTTTAAGAATGACTCCTGACTAAGCAACTAATGACTAATAACTTGCCAACAATTCTAGCTCTTGATTTTGATGGTGTGATTTGTGACGGACTAATCGAATATTTCCAAACAGCTTGGCGTACCTACTGTCAAATCTGGAAACCAGTAGAAACAGTGCCAAATTCAGATTTAGCTTTGAGTTTTTACCGAGTGCGGCCGGCGATCGAAACTGGTTGGGAAATGCCGCTACTGATCCGCGCGCTGGTTACAGGAATTACGGAAGAGCAAATTTTGCGGGAATGGCCCAATATTGTACCACATTTATTGACAGAAAATAATTTAAAAGCGCAGTCTGTCGGCGCTATGCTAGACGGTCTGCGCGATAATTGGATTGCTGAAGATTTAGCCGGCTGGCTGTCTTTGCACCGTTTTTATCCAGGGATAGCCGATCGCCTGCACTGTTTGCAAGAGAGTTCGGTTAAAGTGGCGATCGTCACTACGAAGGAAGGTCGTTTTGTCCGAGAACTCTTACAGCTAGCTGGCGTACAAATACCGTCGGAGTTGATTTTTGGCAAGGAATACAATAAGCCAAAACACCAAATCTTGCGGGAATTCTTGGCAGCGTCTGGCAATGATTCGACTATTTGGTTTGTGGAAGACCGCTTAAAAACTTTGCTCTCGGTGAAGCAGCAGCCGGATTTATCTCTGGTGAGGTTGTTTTTGGCTGATTGGGGTTACAATACTTTGGCAGAACGGGAATCTGTGGCTCAAAATCGACCAGTTCAATTGCTTTCTTTGTCCCAGTTTGCCGGAGATTTTGCTGATTGGCTCCCCGACGAATCTTGATGTTAGATTTGTTGACGAGTGGATTTTTTTCGATTGCCAGAGTTAAAAAAAAAACATTTTTTTTAACAGTTTGGGGTTGACTACTTCAGTATTGACATGGTATTATTTAACAATGGGATAGTTGCAAAAATAATATTTTTGCAACTATCCCATTATATAAAATATAATAATAGGATTTCGCGGAAAAAGCAAGAATATAGACAAAAAAAAATCGATTTTTTTTGATATAGTCTTGGAAGCTCTATTGAGCTAAAAAAACATTTTTTTTAAAGGTTTATACGGGATAAAATGTGTGGTTTCGTCCGTCAAACCCAGTTGTTGGTAAAAAAAGCAAGCTTGAAAACCCAAAATTTAAAAATTGTTTTAATTTCTCAGCTTCAAAATTCTGTACTATCTCATGTCCGGTCAATTACCCGCAATTAAGGTTCGTAGTAAGGACTTTATTCCTCAGACTTTTGGAGGACTAAAGTCCTCACTAAAAACCAATTTTTTAGACTTAAAACCAATGCTAGATTTAACTAAAGCAGCGAAGGCAATGCAGGGGATGAGCCAACATTTGAATGTGGAAGCTCATGCGGCTCGTCACCGTTTGCAAGTGGCTCAAAATTTGCTGATTAAGGCAGCAACGGGACAAGAAAAATTGGTGGAATTGCAAGAGAGTTGGAGCGATCGCACTTTATTCAATGCAGCCACGCCGATCGAGCCCTTGGGCGATCGCACCTACATCACAGCACCCCCCGTCGCCCACACAGTATTCGCCACAGACGGATCGCAAATTTCGCCCAGTCATCACGAAATAGCCTACTGCTACCTGCTAAACGTCGGCACTGTCATGCTGCACTACGGCCAAAGTCGCCACCCAGTTTTAGACAGCGTGCCCGAGGTTTTCTACAAACCAGAAGACTTGTATGCTTCGCGACAATGGGGAATTAGAACCGAAGAATGGATGGGATACCGCCGCGCTGTTTCCGAAGCAATTGCCTTGGCAGAAATGGGCTGCGATTGGGCAAAAATTAACGATCATAAATTGCCCGCGCCAGCCTTAGCAATGGTAGACGGTTCCCTAATTTATTGGTTTTTGGAACAGTTACCCAGCGAAGCGCGCGATCAAATTTTGCAGCCAATTTTAGAAGCTTGGGACAAGTTGCGTTTAGCCAAAATTCCTCTATTGGGATATTTGAGCGCTTCTCGCAGCAGCGAAAGCCTATCCTTTTTGCGGTTTGAAGCTTGTACCCACGAAGTACCAGACTGCATGACAAACTGTCCTAATGTCGGATTTACCGCCACAAGTGCTTTCGCAGAAAAAGCACCTTGTCAAGAATTTGAACCCTTGCGAGATACAATCTTGTGGGCAACAATCTTGTCCCCCGGGCAAAGGAGCCCTTTGTGGAAATCCCAAGCTCGAATTTTAGATTTATACGGCCTTAATTCTGTCTATTTCTGTTACGTTCACGTCGGCACAGAAGTTGCTAGAATAGAAGTGCCGGAATGGGTAGCACAAGATAAAGCAGAGCTAGATTTAGCATTAGGAATGATGCTAGCTCAAGTACACAAAGGCGGTGGCTATCCCGTGACGCTAGCAGAGGCTCACAACCAAGCCGTTGTCACTGGGGGCGATCGAACTCGCTTTTTCGCTTTGTTAGAGCAGCAAATGATTAAAGCCGGCTTAAAAAATGTGGGAATTTCTTTTAAGGAAACACGGAAGCGCGGCAGTATTGCTTAAAGTAATAACTAGAGTATTCCGGGACGCAAAAACCTGGTGTTTTACGGAAATACTGCATTCCCACTTTTAACACAGATGAAAAACCCGGTGTATTTGGTATTAATGGGTAAGTTAAGCTGTTCTGCATTTAAACTGTCTGTCAAAAAACAATTCCCCATCTTGTGGGGTGGGCGTCCCGCCCGCCCTCAACATACAATTTAAATGCGATCCAGCTTATGTAGAGTTAAAGTAGAGTTAAAAATGTTATATGCCAATAGAATTAATTATCTTAATTGCTTCCTTACTTGTCTCTTGGCTGGTATTTAATTGGGCTTTTAAAGTTCTGAAAGCCAGCATCGGGACAGCAATCTCTTTAGCAGCAATTGTGCTGGCGATGCAATTATTGTTTGGCATCGGGCCAAATCAGCTTTTCCAACACATAACTCACCTGCCCGAAACTCTATCAAAAATATTTTCAGGCAAGTGAATCGCATAAAAAGACTCGGCGGTTGAAACCGCTCCTCGTCAAACAAAGTCTGCCTCCGCAGACTAAGAATTAAGGAAGAATTTTCGGAGTTGCTGAATTTAGGTATGATTCACTCGCTATAGCAATCCCTGAAGTTTAGAGTAGGGGCAATTCATGAATGGCCCCTACTCTAAATTTCGGAGGCAAATCATACTCCAAATCAACAACGCCGAAAAATTTTCTTTCTTCCTTCTTCCTTCGGATATTAACTTCCCAGCATTTGCAACTTGTACAAACTGGCATATAAACCTTCTAGCTGCAATAATTCATCGTGGCTGCCAGACTCTACTAACTGCCCGCGTTTGAGCACCAAAATGCGATCAACATTTCGGATAGTCGAAAGCCTGTGGGCAATGATTATAGCCGTTCTGCCCACCATCAAACGCTCCAGAGCTTCTTGAATTAAAGCTTCCGTACCCACATCCAAACTAGCAGTTGCCTCGTCTAGAACTAAAATACTGGGATTGCGAATGGCGGCACGAGCAAACGCTAATAACTGCTTTTGTCCCCCCGAAAGATTAGTTCCCCGTTCCCGCAATTGCGTGTCATAACCTTGAGGCAACTGTTCGATCAAACGCGCAACATTTGTCTTTTCTGCTGCTGCTTGAATTTCCTCAATCGAGTAATTTTCTCCCAAACTAATATTGCTCTTCACATCGCCAGCAAATAGAAAGCCATCTTGAATAATCACACCTACGTGCTTGCGCAATTCTGCTTGAGGCAAATCGCGAATATCGACATGATTAACCAGAATCCGTCCTCGCGTGGGCTCGTAAAGGCGGCACAAAAGGCGGATGATCGAACTTTTGCCAGCACCGGTGGGGCCGACTAATGCTACTTTTTCGCCGGATTTGATCGTAAAGTTGAGATTTTCCAGGACGTATTCGTTCTCTTTGTAAGCAAACCACACATTGTCAAATTGGATTTCTCCCGATTCGGATTCACTGGAATAATCTTGGTTTCTTCCTGCTTCCCTTTTAATTCTTTCTGCTTTCTGCTGCCGTTTTCCTGCTTCCAGTTCTTCCCTAGTTGGATCTTTAATTTCGATCGGTTCATTGAGAATATCGCTAATCCGTTCTATAGCAGTAAATCCGGCTTGAATCGCGGTAAATTTCTCAGCAAATTGTCGCAGCGGATCGAAGAGACGTTGAGCAAATAGAATAAATGCCGACAGAGTACCAAAGTTAAGAGTACCTTGCAGCAGCTTTTGACCGCCCAGCCACAAAACGGCTGCAATCGCCACTAAAGCAATCCATTCTAATGTCGCAGATACGGCGGAGTCGTAAAAAATAGTTTTATCAACTGCTTTAATGTAGCGTTTATTAGTGACGCTAAATAATTCTGAGTTGAATCTTTCGCGGCGGAATAGTTGCACTACCCCAATACCAGTTAGGTTTTCTTGCAGTTGTGCGTTAAGATCGGAGATTTCTTCTCTGGTAGTGTAATTTGCAATGCGAAATTGATACTGAAAATAAACGATTAGTGCGGTAATCGGAATCATCATCAGCACCAACATTAAAGCTAGTTGCCACTGCATGGTAAACATGAAAATGGCAATTACTAAAATTGAAAATAAATCGCTGACAATACCGATTGCCCCTGAAGAGAAAACCTCGCCCAAAGCCTCGACATCGCTGGTGAGGCGAGTCATCAATCTGCCTACAGGAGTGCGATCGAAAAATCTGACTGCTAGGGATGTGACGTGGGTGAACAAATCATTTCTAATATCTGTAGTAATTATTTGCCCTACTTTGGTGACTAAATAGCCTTGAACTGATTGCAGTGCCAATCTAAATGTTATAGTTAGCATCAGCAAAACTGCCAAAATATTTAATGCAGCAGATAGAGGCATTCCGCGCAAAAATTGGTATGTAGGTTCCGAGCGAATTACCGAAATTGCCTGTCCGATCAGAATCGGTTGAACTGCTCCTGAGACTGCTAGCGGTACTAATAGTGCGATCGAAATAATCAGCAAGCGTTTGCTGCGGGTTGCGTAAGATGCCAACCTCATGAATAACCGCCAGTCTGTTTCGCGGCGAGGTTGGTTTTTGGTGTCTGCTACTGGTGGGGAAATAGTCATTGATGGCAAAAGCTTTACAATATATCTAATTGTGATAATTGTAACAAAGAGAATCAATATTTTGCATGAATATCAGTAAACAGTAGGCTGGGTTGAGGAACGAAACGCAACCAAAATGTTTGTAGCCAGACAAAACTGGTATTACAATCTAGTGGTAGAAGTTATATTGTGCATCATGAAAGAGATAGAGACAGCTAGATTGTATCTGAGACAATTTACGCTAGACGACTTAGACGATTTGTCTCGCATCTACAGCGATCCGGAAACAATGAAATACCTCACAGGAGTTAGAACTAGAGAAGCAACAGAAACCGCCATTCATGCTATGCTCTAACGTTGGGAACAAAACAACTTCGGAATGTGGGCTTTAGTACATAAAATAGATTGTAAAATGATTGGCCGCTGCGGGCTGGCTTTTCTGGACAAAACACCGGAAGTTGAGCTTGGCTATGCGATAGACAAAGTTTACTGGAATCAAGGATTAGTTACAGAAGCGTCTTTTGCTAGTCTCAACTATGGGTTTGAGATATTACAGCTTGAGAGAATAGTTGCGATCGCCCGCCCGGAAAATATCGCCTCCCAGCGGGTAATGCAGAAAGTTGGTATGAAATATGAAAAAAATGCTCATTATTACGAAACTGATGTAGTATGTTATGCTATATCGCGAGAAACTTACCAATCAAATAAACCTTAATATTAATTCCGGTTGCTGATAATATAGAGGAGACGGCAGTGTCATGTCCCTACAATATAATTGCGGTAGTCCAAGATATAAAGGGCGGGCAGGATGCCCACCCCACAATCAAATTCACTCTTTGTGGAACAGGCATCTTACCTGTTCTTGAGTTAGAATCTAGTGGTAGAAGTTTACGAAGTCCTTTGCAATTGCTTGTTAACCTTGATAATCTTCTTGTCAAAATACTCTTGCCGATGTCCCAATCTTTTAGCCACTTCTAACCCTTTTTGATAAGCTTCCAAAGCTTTGTTGTAGTCCGTCATTTCCTGATAAACTTGACCTAGATTGTCGTAAGCGTTCATCAATCCGTAGAAATTGTAAGCCCGTTCTTCTAACAGCAACTGCATTTGATAAATCCGCACAGTCGGTTCCCATTGCTTTTGCGATCTATAAAGCAATGCTAATTTATCCAAAGCTTCGCTGGCTTGGGCGTATTGTTGAATGGGAACGGCTAAATTGTAAGCTTCCTGATAGTATTGAGCTGCTAAGTTGATTTGACCTAGGGTTTGGTAATCGGTAGCGATCGCAATTTTGAGCGGTGGTATCGCACTCGGATTTTGGAGGTTAAGATATACCGATGCTAATTTTTCCCTAGCTGCGATCGCCTTTAGCGGTTGTTTCGACTGCTGGTAAACGTGAGCCAACTGTCTCAGGGTGTCTACTTCAGTTGGAGGAGTTACAGGCTGTGGTGGCGCGCCGTTTCCCGCCGATAAAACAGAATTTGGTACAGCAGAATTAGCAGCAAATAAAGCGCGGTTTTCCTGAATTAAAGTTGCCAATTCTTCATATACGGGGCCAGCTTTATCGTAACTCAACCAATTAATGTGGATTTGCCCGATCGCTTTTAAGAGCTGACCTTGAGCCAATATATCTTTATTTTGGCGCGCGTTGTCGAGAATTTCTTGATAAACTTCTACAGTCGGGCCTTTAGCGCGCACCTGCCCAAAAGCAGCAGCCAAGGTGGGAAGCAACTCAGTATTAGCTGGTACTTGCGATCGTACTTGTTTTTGAATTGCTTGCAGCCGTTTAGTAATAAGCTGTAGTTCCAGGTTTTTGCTGCTACTCCAAGCAACACTTCCCACGCGACTCAAAGCAGCAATTTCCGCCGCCGGGCCAAGATACCTGCGTAGCCGCAATTCTCGGAACCAAATATCAAAAGCACCAGCCCCGTCTCCAGCTTGCAGTTTAGCTGCTGCTTCTAAGTTTAGCTTCTCCAAAGCCGCTGTCAATTCCTCCCGCTCAGTGGTGTTCAAAGATTCATTAGTGGGAGTTAGGGGATCGGGTGTGGTAACTTCTAGAGGATTAGGAGAAAATTGATCCAAGGCTGGTGGATTAGTTTGGGCGCTAGCAATAGAACCAGTACACAGCCAGAAAAGCAAGCACCCAATTGGCACAGAATTTCTCATTCTCAAATTTTGGTTGCCGCGATTCGGCATCCCTTCTCGAAACATCAAGTTTTGCATATTTACAAAACGGTATAAATTATGTCACAAAGATGGCACAAAAGCAAACAATTGAACAAGAGCAACAAAAGAAAACTTACCGCACTGAGCAATTGTTTTGAATTAAACGGCTTGGGCGATCGTCTTTTACGCTTATTCAGTTTAGCCCTAATTTTGTTAACTGTTTGCACAGCTTGCACTATACCTCCCGCAGTTGCTAGAGACCGATCCTTTCCTGAAATGTCTCTAGACTTTTTGGGCGAGTACCAATTGCCCAAAATCACTTTTGAAGGAACACCAGTCGGCGGCTTATCAGGAATCACCTACGATCCAAAAGGTATTAGCGGAGTCACTTCCCAAGCTTATCGCTTTTACGCTCTTTCCGACGACAAGAGCGAAAACGGAGAAGCTAGATTTTACAGTCTCAGGCTCGACCTTGCATCCAGCGATTTAGCCAATATTCGCCTCAAAAAAGTTACCGTTGAAGGCGTTACATCCCTCAAAAAGGCTGACGATGAAACCTTCCCTTGGGATTCGATCAATCCCCAAGGCATTGCCCTTTCTCCGCGCAATTCAGTATTTGTCGCTAGTGAAGGCATAACTCATGCTGGCATCCCTCCTTTTGTCGGAGAATTTGACCTAAAAACGGGTAAATTGCGAGGATATTTGCCAATTCCCAAACGCTACATTCCCGACGCTAGCGATGAGAAACAGCAGCAAGGAGTGCTGGACAATTTAGGTTTTGAATCTTTAAGTATCGATCCAGAAACCTTTAGTCCCGGCGGTCTCGATCCATTTCGTTTGTTTGTCGCTACGGAAGCGCCATTAATGCAAGATTTAGACCCAGAACAAGCAAGCAAACTGCGTCTTTTACATTATATCATCGTCGATAAAACACCACAATTGGTTTCGGAAAATCTTTACACGCTAGACCAAGTTCCGATGACTGTTTTGAACGGTTTAACAGAATTAGTAACTATCGGTGGCGGTCAGTTTTTGAGTTTAGAACGTTCTTTTGGGCTGTCGGGATATAGCGCTCGGATTTATCAAGTAGCGGCTGGGGCGGCTACAGATACTTCGAGAATCAATAGTTTCAAAGGGCTAATGGCAATGGTCGAACCTGTGAGGAAGAAGTTGCTCTTAGACTTGAGCGAACTGGGAATTCCGCTGTACAATTTAGAGGGAATGACTCTCGGTCCGCGTTTGCCAGACGGGAGTCAAAGTATAGTTTTGGTCAGCGATGATAGTTTTGATGAAGCGCAGAAAACTCAGTTTATTTTGTTGAGTTTGAATCGCAAACATTAAGTCGGAAAGATATGTTCGTAATGAGGACTTCAGTCTTTTCTTTATCTCTTACTCAATCAGGACTAAAGTCCTTACTACGAACAATATACACAACAAGTTAAAACTATGAGTTTAGAAATTATTGCACATCGAGGGTTTTCGTCGATCGCCCCTGAGAACACTCTAGCAGCTTTTGAACAGGCGATCGCCCGTGGCGCTAGTTCGATCGAATTTGACATCCAGCTATCGGCTGACAGCGTACCAGTGATTTTTCACGACGCAACATTGGAAAGGATTACAGGTGTTTCGGATAAAGTCAGGGACAAAAATCTGTCTCAATTGCAGACACTGGATGCAGGTAAATGGTTTGGGGCTGAATTTTTAGGACAAAAAATTCCGACATTAAAGGAAGCGCTGAGTATCCTCAAAAACGTTGACAAATTTCTCTACTTTGATGTCAAGCCGCACTGCGAATGGTCTGATTCAGAAGTTGCGAGTTTTGTCAATACTTTGAACGACGCAGGAATCAAAGAGAAATGCGTGATTACTTCATTTAATGATGGATTTCTGGAACAAGTGCGCCAAATATGTGATGATTTGGCGATCGGACATATCGTTGCTAATCTAGAAGCGTACAAGTCTCAATTGGCTCAAGCTGTGGCGTATCGCGATAATTTGATTAGCAGCCAGTACCGCATTCTACTGGAAAATCCCGCACTGATTGCAGAAAGCCGCAGTCAGGGAGTTGACATTGTGGCGTGGACGGTGGACGATCGATCGGATATGCAAAAGTTAGTTGATTTAGGGATAACCCGGATTGTCACTAATTGTTTGATATAATTTTTGCAACCGCAGATGTAGGCAGATAAACGCAGATGGACGCGGATAAGAGATGATTTTGCAACCGCAGATTTAGGCAGATAAACGCAGATAAAAAAATGATTTTGCAACCGCAGATTTAGGCAGATAAACGCAGATGAACGCAGATAAAAAAATGAATTATTTTCGCAAAAGTATCTATAAAATGTCTGGTTATGTGCCGGGAGAACAGCCACCGCTAGGCACAAAAATTATTAAACTCAATTCTAATGAAAATCCCTATCCGCCTTCTCCAAAAGCCTTAAAAGTGCTTCAGGAAATAGACGGCGAAATGCTGCGGCGCTATCCAGATCCAACTGGCAAAAGTTTCCGCATCGCGGCTAGTCAAGTTTTAGGATTTCCTGATGATTGGATTATCGCAGGTAACGGCAGCGATGACTTATTAAACTTGATAGTTCGCGCTGTGGGCGAAGCTGAAAAACAGATTGTTTGTCCCGCGCCTACCTACGTGTTGTACCGCACGCTAGCCGAAATTCAAGATGCAGAATTTGTCGAAGTTCCCTATCCCGACGACTATCAATTACCAGTGGATTTGCTAATAGCAGCGCAGGGTGCTGTGACATTTGTCGCTTCGCCAAACAGTCCGTCGGGAACGGCGATATCTGTTGCCGATTTGGAGATATTGGCTAAGGAGTTATCGGGCATTCTGGTGATCGATGAAGCTTATGTAGATTTCGCTGAAAATAATGCTTTGGAGTTGACAAAAAAGTACAGTAATGTTATAGTTTTGAGGACGCTTTCAAAAGGTTATTCGCTCGCAGGATTGAGGTTGGGTTTTGCCGTAGCAAATCCGGCGCTGCTGGCTGAATTAAATAAGGTCAAAGACAGCTACAATGTCGATGCTTTAGCTTATCTAGTGGCGGCAAGTGCGATCGCAGATCAAGACTACAAAACAGCCAACGCGGAAAAGATTAAGGCTTCGCGAGCAAAACTAGCCGTTAGCTTCCAGGAATTAGGCTTTGATGTTTGGCCCTCGGAAACCAACTTTTTGTTAGTGCGATCGCCCAACGGGGATGCAGAAAGAATTTATCAAACACTGAAAGTACAAGGAATATTGATTCGATACTTCAATCAGCCGCGTCTTCAAGACAAATTGCGGATTACTGTAGGTACGGAGGAGCAAAATCAAATATTAGTTAAAACTTTAAAAGAAATTGTATAAATAACGATCGTACTAAGATTAGTTTGTAGTTAGGACTTCAGTCCTCATCAAACTCAGAGGACTTGTATTCTTCACCACAAACACCTTGATTACGCATAATTATTAGGATTGTCGATCGCCAACCCAGCCGACTGAGCAATATCTAGCAATCGATTGTCCGGCGAAACAAAAATTAGCTGAGTTTCTGGCATTGACATGAGCAAAGCTTTAACGTACAAACCTGACGCCAACTGTACAGAATCATAAGCGCGCAAAGGGTATTGCACAACCAATTGACCTGCACTTTCAATCAACGCTTGGTCAACTTCAATGATTCGATACTTGGTCTCGAATTCATTGCGAAACTTTTGCAAAATTATGTCAAGTTCACCAGCAGACATACTCCCCTCCCGCTGACGACGCGATAAGGCACTGTGTAACTCCACCCATGTAATCTGGCTAATAGTTAAATCGTTATTTACAGCCACATCAGTAATCGATTGAATCCAATTACTCCCTGTTTCAGGCACGTAACGTTTGACCAAAGCACTGGTATCTAGAAAATAAGTATTTACCACGGGCCACGATCCTGTATAACTATTTCAGAGACAGGTGTCCCCGGCCTTCCCTTCAGGTCTTCAAACAGTTCGCGCCATTTCTGTTCGCGGTGTGCTAATTCAACAGGATCGAGCTTACCCTGTTTCTTTGGGAAACGCACCAATCCTCGTACATCCATTAACTTAATCGCTTTTTCGCGATCGTCCTTGAGTTCTTCCGGCGAAACTTCCGTTACAATTTTGATCTGCACAGTTTCCCCATCTTGGAAAGACACAGAACTCAAGGGGCGAAAAACCCCATTTTCATAGACAGCCGCAATAGTTTCTGACATAATTAGCCTCTCAATTAAACGCTTTGACTTATTGTACTTGAATTACTCGTTCCCAGGCTCTGCCTGGTAACGCGTATCCCGAGGCTCTGCCTCCAATTTTCCTTCTTCCTTGCGAGGCAGAGCCTCTAGGACATCGGTTCCCAGGCAGAGCCTGGGAACCAGTTAAAACCAGTTCAACTCAAAACTATTTCGTTGCCACCACCGCCAAATTCCATGCCAACCGCTTCATCAAAGGCAACTTCTTCAACCACCCATCCAACCCTTCCAATCGAGAATATTCCGGCTTCAATCTTTCTTGTTCAATAATAATCTTCTTCCAATAACGCTCCTCATTCGGATGCACTTTTTCGATTAAATAAAATCGCAAAAAAATCCACAGCGATGTCAACCAAAACGTATCGTAAGCCGTCTGTGAAAACAAAGATTTGACAAGTTTGACAATATTAATATCCAAAGGAGTTTCATCCTCAGTCCGCACCTCAGTCGCCATCCTGCGGTAAACATTAATCACCGGATTGTGCTTCATCGGGTCCCAAAAACAAGCTTTACCACCCGGTTTCAGCACGCGGTGCATTTCGCGAATTGCCTTTTCTGGTTCCGGCAAATGATGCAACAAATTAGAAGCATAAACAATATCAAAACTGTTGTCTGGGAAATCTAAAGCCATTGCATTCACCGTGCAACCTTCGATTGTTACGCCATTTATTTCTGCCAATTTCAGAGCAACTTCCACCATACCCTCAGAATAATCAGCCGCCACACAATGCGCACCTTTCTTCGCAAAATAAATGCTATTTTCTCCGGCACCACAGCCTAAGTCCAAGAGGCGTTTGCCAGTGACATCACCCATTTTTTGGACGATAAATCTATTTTCTGGCGCTGTACAAGCTTCAAAGTAATCGTTGACGCGGATGCCGTCAACATCGATTGTGGATGCCCAAGCATCGTGGAATTGTCGCTCTTTTTTTAAAGTTTCGTCTTGCATTTTTTTGGCTATTTGTTGTGTGTGTTTGATTGACGGGGATTATTTGGCAACTTATGCGTGTATTCTTGCTGCAAATTTTTGTATTATCGAATACGCCTGTAATAAAATTCTATATTCAGTTTAGCCAAAGGTTCTAATTCGGCTCGCGTCCACTGTTTTGTACCAGATACTGCTAATTGATTAACTCGCCGCAAACAACCGTTGAAAATTTCTACAAATTCTGCTTCCTTCAATTCTGTATTGCCAAGATCGTAATTGCTATTTCTCGTTTCTGGAACGCATCCGTATTCCTGTACAATTAACTGTAGGTGTTTGTAAATAGGCTCGTTCGGTTGAAGGGATATCGGCGGCATAATTCCCTCAAGACCTGTTCGCACAGTAGCAAGTTCCGCCTCAGATTCTTCTTGCAGTTTTTGTAAAGCTACTAAATCTTGCTTACTGATAATTTGTGTTTTTTCCTGTGTGGGTAGAAGTTGACTTACATTATTTAAACACTCCAATAAAACCTGTGCAAATTCGTAACGTGTTATCTCTACGTTGGATATAAAATAAGTTGACCAAAGATTCGGTGTGAAGGTGCAGTTAAATTTTGTGGCTACGAGTTTCAAAGTTATGTAAGCCCAGTCAGTAGGATTGACTATTGGATTCGGCTCAGTTGTCGTCACAGTCTGTGGAGTAGGTAGAGGTTCGCTCTGAGCCTTAGCAGCATCTGGCACTCCAACTAAACTGTAAGTCAAAATTGCTGCGATCGACAACAAACAATAAATTCACCCATTATCCCTCATTTTCCGGTACTTTTACAGCAGTAGGGCGAGCAATGCCCGCCCTACAAATTAAATGAAAACTGGTAAAGAATTGGCAATTTAAGACTGAGCTACTGTTGCAACTTTCGATGCTTTACCTACGGTAGATTCCTGCTGCAATGCGACGTAAAGGCGATTTAAAGCGCTGATGTAAGCTTCAGCGGAGGCGACGATAATGTCGGTATTTGCTGAGTGGCCGGAAAATACTTTGCCTTCGTGACGCAAGCGAATTGTCACTTCGCCGATCGCATCTATGCCCGCTGTTACCGATTGTACCGAAAATTCGATCAACTCATTCGGGACGTTGACAACTCGGTTAATTGCTCTGTAAATTGCATCCACAGGCCCCGTACCGATCGCAGCATCGGTCAATTCTTCCCCCGCCGGATTCCGCACGGTGACTGTGGCTGTCGGCCGCGATTTGTCGCCGCAAGAAACCTGCACCAATTCTAACCGGAAAAGTTCTGGAGGTTGGTGTACTTCGTTGTTGGCGATCGCTTCCAAATCCCAATCAGTAATCTCTTTTTTCTTGTCTGCTAAATCCTTAAACTTGACAAAAGCCTTATTTAGCTCATCGTCAGCCATTTCAAAACCCAACTCTTTCAAGCGAGTGTGAAAAGCGTGACGGCCGGATAATTTACCCAGCACGATTTGATTTTCGGTTAAGCCGATCGACTCAGCGTCCATAATCTCGTATGTCAGCTTATTTTTCAGCACCCCGTCTTGGTGAATTCCCGACTCGTGAGCGAAAGCATTTGCTCCCACAATCGCTTTATTTGGCTGTACCAACATCCCCGTCAAAGTCGAAACCAAGCGCGAGGTTTTGTAAATTTGGCGCGAGTCAATATTTGTCAGAGGTTCATCAGAATCAGCCTCTCTTCCCAAGAACGGATTAAAGTATTGACGGCGTACATAAAGAGCCATTACCAACTCCTCCAGAGCCGCATTTCCCGCTCGTTCGCCAATGCCGTTAATCGTGCATTCTAACTGTCTGGCGCCATTTTTCACGGCTTCCAAAAAATTAGCTACAGCTAGTCCTAAATCATTGTGACCGTGAACTGAAATAATTGCCCGATCAATATTCGGCACATTTTCCTTAATTCCGCGAATCAAAGCTCCAAACTCGCTCGGAGTCGTGTAGCCGACAGTATCGGGAATATTCACAGTTGTGGCCCCAGCGGCGATCGCCCGTTCCAGCACCTGATACAAAAACTCCGGATCCGAACGGCAAGCATCTTCCGGCGAAAACTCTACATCTTCGACAAAAGACTTAGCATAAGCCACCATTTCCGGCACAATTTCCAGAACCTCAGCCCGCGTCTTTTTCAGCTTGTATTCCAAGTGAATATCGGACGTAGCCAGAAACGTATGAATTCGCGCGTTGGCGGCTGGTTTGACAGCTTCGGCTGCTGTTTTGATATCTGGCTTTCGCGCCCTTGCCAAGCCGCAAATTGTCGGCCCATCTTCCGTGCCAACAGTCCGAGCTATTTTTTGGACAGCCTCAAAATCTCCCGTGCTGGTGAAAGGGAAACCCGCTTCGATGATGTCTACACCCAATCTAGCTAACTGGCGTGCGATCGTCAGTTTTTCATCCACATTCAGAGATGCACCCGGAGATTGTTCTCCGTCTCGCAAAGTCGTATCGAAAATAATAATCCGGTCTTGACTTGGTTGAGTTTTCATAGCTCTAAAAAAGTGTTTTCCTGATTTTTACTTGTCCGCTGTTCGGGGCACTTAGCCGCCAGTCACCAGTCGTGTGTTTCGCGCCAATAACGAATAATTAATAATCAATAACCCATAACGCCTGACTAATGACTGATGACCAATGACTAATGATTAATGACTAATAATCCATCTTTTCGATATGTTCCCGAATTTCATTTAGGTCTATATACCTATCTGTAGCATTTCGCAATTCTCTGGCAATCATTCCTTCGGTGGATACCACAGTAATATGAGTATTTTTCGATCGCAGTAGCTCGATCGCCCGCTCAAAATCCCCATCCCCGCTAAACAGCACAACTTGGTCGTACTGATCCACGGTATTAAACATATCAACCACAATCTCTATGTCTAAATTTGCCTTTTGAGAATATCGGCCCGAAGCATCGTCGTAATATTCCTTAAGAATCTTGGTGCGAACCGTGTAACCTAGACTGATCAAAGCATCTCGAAATCCCCTTTGATCTTGCGGGTCTTTAAGACCTGTATACCAGAAAGCATTAATCAAGATGACATTCGGCTGCGAAGTTTTGAAATATTCGAGCACCCTGCGAGGATCAAAAAACCAGCCGTTCTTTTGTTGAGCGTAGAACATATTGTTCCCGTCCACAAAAATAGAAAGGCGGTTCATTAAGTTTGTCATAGAAACTTAGACCTAATAATTGTAGAAAGAAGTTAATCTAAATATCACATTTTAGCAACATGGAGCTAACTGAGGCAATAGATTAGACTTCAGAAAACTCCATCCCCCCAGTATTTCATATTTTTGGCTCTACCGCCAGAGGGCTCTTTTAACGCTGCTGGTATTCGATCGAGCCGCCCGATCGAACCAGACCCCCAGTAATCAAGCCGGCGGCTGCGATGCCAAGGTGCATAGGGCTTCCAACTACCAGCCCCACCGCCTGCGTCGCCTGCGCCGACATCTCGCCAAAGCCATTGCAATACCTTTGGCTCCCCTGATTTCACAATATTCAGGCCGCGCCGTGGTCAAGCTTTTTTGCTTTCAAGGGCCCATCGAGCTAACTCTGTCCGGTTGTGCAGACCTGTTTTGCCCAGCATATTGCTGACGTGGCTCTCTATAGTCCGCTGACTGACATTCATCACGTCTGCGATTTGACGGTTTGCCATACCCTGAGCCAGCAACTGTACCACCTTTAACTCAGTGGGAGTCAACTCTACATTGCGACGCGCCTTGATTTTTGGGCTGTTCTCAATACCGGGACTTGAGTGGCGAATCAAGCGGGATGCTGCTTTCAGAGACGATTCTACTTGAGCTACCAGTTCTTCCGGTTCAAAAGGCTTAACGATATAAACATCAGCCCCAGTGCTCAAGCCTTTTACTCGGTCTGAACTTTGACCTTTGGCGGACAAGAAAAGAACCGGAATCCAGCTCGTGCGGGGGTCTTCTCTGATGTGTTTGACTAAAGTGTACCCATCCATTTCCGGCATCATCACATCGCAAATGATCAAATCAGGGACTTCTTGTTCCAGTTTTTCGAGAGCGTGTCTGCCGTTTTCTGCTGTAATGACGTTGTAACCCCGAAACTCCAAGTAATCCTTGACTAGCAAGATCAAGTTCGGGTCATCGTCAACCAACATCAGCCGTTTTTGGTCTCCTGAATTGTCCTTCATATTTATTCCCGCTAGAGTATCCCGCACAATTCTTTGCTTTCAATCTTATTTGTTCTGCGTGTCCTCGGCCGTCGCCCGGTGATGCGGTTGCGGTGAGGGGAAAACGAGGCGGGTGTTACCGCTTCCCAATCAGTGTTCTGACTTTGCTTTTTCAATGCCTTTTGACTAACAAAAAAGCCAAAACTTATAATGGACGATCGCCCGCTACTTGACGAGCTAGCTGAACTTAACAAAACTTATCTCCCAAGTAAATTGTCATCGATGATGTTGTCAGGTCTTGACTTATGAGAAAAACCCTCTTGATAGCCCGCGTGAGATACTTAATCTGGAAATGCTCAATTGCAGATTGATGCCCCGGTTTTAATTGGTACTTTATGATATGGAAAAGTCTAAAAACTCCCTACTTACGTATTTAACTATTTATAGTGTAGTTTGGCAAACTGCCTGATGTCCTCTACTGAGAAACTTTTGGGTCAAATGTCGCCAAACTCCGGCGATCGAACTTCTGGAGTTGCACGTTCTAAATAACCAAAGCCACAAGCAGGACTATCAGAGACAAGCAGGAAAATATAGTTGTTCGATCGCACTTGCAGGTGCGATCGTCCTCTCAACTTCACAGCCCTCAACTTAGCATCTTGCCGATCGGGCTGTGCTTTTTCAAACCACTACAGTTAAATGCCTGATTTCCCCGGAACTGGCTGCGGCAAAGGATGAGTTAAAAAAGCGTATTCTTGAACAACATTCCCGTCGATCGGATGTTCCTGAATAATTCTCAAGGGTGACGGGGGGCGTAACGTCGCGATACCATACTCCGTCTGGATAGATTACCATAATCGGCCTAGAGGTACATAGTCTCCGTCAGTTAGCTTTAGTCCGAAAAATGCAGCTCGGCCGCTGAGCAATTGACTTGTCCAACCCCAATTCTTGCAAGCGTTTTTTTAAGTAATTCCCAGCCACCAGACTGGTTTCCCGATCGCAGCACTTGGGTACGGTTTGGTCGGCACAGAGCAAAATATGCCGATCGATTTGAGCGATTCCCAAGCTTGGGACGCAAGCCCTCAAGCCTTGGCTACAAGATTCATCCTTATTTTCGGTCATCATATTTATCGCTCAATGGATTTGAGATTTGACAGGCTACCTCACTCTCCCCATCTCCCATCTCCCACTCTCCATCTCCCACTCGGTTCGGGAACCCGTACAGACACGTAAGGTACGATCGCCCGTGATTAAAGCTAAATTAGCACTCAGGAGTCGAGAGTGCTAATATGTCAGTTGTAAGCAGTCGGCCGTTGCTTTCATAGCGACCCCGGACGGCTAACTGACTAGGATCGTATAATCTGGAGATTTATTTATGGCAGCAGTATCACTGAGTGTTTCTACCGTTAAACCGCTAGGCGAGCGCGTGTTCGTAAAAGTAAGCGCTAGCGAAGAAAAAACCGCCGGCGGTATCCTTCTTCCCGACACAGCCAAGGAAAAGCCCCAAGTAGGCGAAGTCGCGGCAGTGGGCCCCGGCAAGCGCAATGACGACGGTCAGCGTGTGGAAATGGAAGTCAAAGTCGGCGACAAAGTTCTCTACTCGAAGTATGCCGGCACCGACATCAAACTCGGCACAGACGAATACGTCTTGTTGGCCGAAAAAGATATTTTGGCGATCGTTAACTAATTAATCATTAGTCATCAGTCATTAGTTTAAAGCGAGCAACGCAAAAAAACTAATGACACAGGACAAATGAGCGCCATCCAAAAATCCCAAATCTCAAACCCTTTCAACCCCAAAAAACTATGGCTAAGCGTATAATCTACAACGAAAATGCACGTCGCGCTCTCGAACGCGGTATGGACATTCTCGCCGAAGCAGTCGCCGTTACCCTTGGCCCCAAAGGCCGTAACGTGGTTCTCGAAAAGAAATTCGGAGCTCCTCAAATCGTCAATGACGGCGTTACCATCGCCAAAGAAATCGAACTAGAAGACCATGTAGAAAATACAGGCGTTGCTCTAATTCGTCAAGCTGCTTCCAAAACCAACGATGCAGCAGGCGACGGCACCACAACTGCTACCGTTTTGGCTCACGCAATGGTCAAAGAAGGCCTGCGCAACGTAGCTGCTGGTGCAAATGCGATCGCCCTCAAGCGCGGTGTTGACAAAGCAACCACCTTTTTGGTAGGAAAAATTGCCGAACACGCCAAACAAGTAGAAGATTCCAAATCCATCGCTCAAGTCGGCTCCATCTCTGCGGGTAACGACGATGAAGTTGGCCAAATGATTGCTAACGCAATGGACAAAGTGGGCAAGGAAGGCGTGATTTCCCTTGAAGAAGGCAAATCCATGACCACCGAACTCGAAATCACCGAAGGAATGCGCTTCGACAAAGGCTACATTTCTCCGTACTTCGTCACCGACACCGAACGGATGGAAGCGATTCTCGAAGAACCCTTCATCTTGCTGACAGACAAGAAAATCGGCTTGGTACAAGACTTAGTACCAGTGCTCGAACAAGTAGCCCGTTCCGGCCGCCCGCTGCTGATCATTGCAGAAGACATTGAGAAAGAAGCTCTAGCTACCCTCGTTGTCAACAAGCTGCGCGGTGTGTTGAACGTGACTGCTGTTAAAGCACCTGGTTTTGGCGATCGACGCAAAGCCATGTTAGAAGATATCGCCGTATTGACCGGCGGTCAACTCGTCACCGAAGACGCCGGTTTGAAACTGGAAAACACCAAGCTGGAAACGATCGGCAAAGCTCGCCGCGTCACCATCACCAAAGACAGCACCACAATTGTTGCCGAAGGTAACGAAGTCGCAGTCAAATCTCGCTGCGAACAAATTCGCCGTCAAATGGACGAAACCGAATCTTCCTACGACAAAGAAAAGCTGCAAGAACGCTTGGCCAAATTGGCTGGTGGCGTTGCAGTAATCAAAGTTGGCGCTGCGACTGAAACTGAAATGAAGGATCGCAAACTGCGCTTGGAAGATGCTATCAACGCCACCAAAGCTGCTGTCGAAGAAGGCATCGTTCCTGGTGGCGGTACAACTTTGGCTCACCTGACTCCTCAATTGGAAGAATGGGCTAACAGCACTCTCAAAGGCGAAGAATTGACCGGTGCATTGATTGTTGCCCGTGCTTTGGCTGCTCCTCTGAAGCGGATTGCTGAAAATGCTGGTTTGAATGGCGCTGTCATCGCTGAGCGCGTCAAAGAAAAGCCATTTAATGTTGGTTTCAACGCAGCGACAAATGAGTTTGTCGATATGTTTGAAGCTGGTATCGTTGACCCTGCGAAGGTGACTCGTTCTGCTCTGCAAAATGCCGCATCTATTGCCGGCATGGTGCTGACAACCGAGTGCATCGTCGTTGACAAGCCTGAACCCAAAGACGGCGCTGCTGCTGGCGGCGGCATGGGCGGCGGCGACTTCGATTATTAATCGATAGTCATCTTTAAAATAGGTGGGGCGTAATAGCCCCACCTATTTTATTTTGTTTCAGTAGTTGATTAATAAATCAAGTTATAATGGTGTTCTCTCTAGTACACTGAGAGGCGCTATGAAAGCAGAAGTTCTCAAAAGATTATTTAGGGCGATCGCCAGTGCCGACACTGAGGCGATCGACAAACTCACACACTTAGTTATTCAGGAAGAACGCCAGAAGGGACACACGCTGTTAGCCGACCAATTAGAGAATATTACCAAAAAGAGCCAGAAAGAGAAATCGACCTCTAACGGCAAACCAGCTTCACCACTACCAGAAAGCCGACAAGCTCTAAGCGAACTGCCGACGAGTAAGCGATTAAATCTTCCTTTAGTCACTGTCATAGGCAGGGAAAAATTGCGGCATCACATGGTGCTTCCTGAAGTTATTGAAAAACGTTTCCAGCGAATTGAGCGTGAGTATGCAGCAAGAGATAGGCTTGCTCATCACGGACTTCGCTACAGACAAAAAATTCTTCTGTACGGTTTCCCCGGCTGTGGTAAGACACTCGGAGCCGAGCGTTTAGCTTGGAATACAGGTTTACCACTTCTCAAAGTTAGATTTGATGCAATGGTATCATCTTTTTTAGGCGAAACGGCGAGTAATTTGAGGCTAGTTTTTGAAGAAGCCTCGAAAAGTCCATGTTTGTTGTTTCTGGATGAATGCGACTCAATTGCTAAATCAAGAGAAGATAATCAGGAAGTAGGAGAAATTAAGCGAGTGGTAAATACATTTCTTCAGATTTTGGATGAATATGAACCAACCTCTGGTCTGATTGTAGCAGCTACAAACCTCACCAAATCTCTTGATACTGCACTTTGGAGACGATTTGACGATTTGATAGAAGTACCAAAGCCCGGAGAAAAAGAGTTAGAATTTATCCTAAAAGAAACACTATCTGCTATGGAAGTAGGCTCTATTAACTGGCCTGTGCTCATAGCTCAGATGAGAGATTTTTCTGCTGCTCAAGCCGTGAGGGTGGCACAAGATGCTGCTAAACGGGCAATTCTTGAGCGAGAGGAGCTAGTCATTCATGAACACTTGGAAGAAGCAATTAAAGAAATCAAAGTTGCATAAACTTAATTTTTGGTGTTAGGAGAACTAAATGGTTGAACGTTCGGCTCTCCTGGGTTTATGGTGTAAAATAGATCAACCAATACAGTTAGAGTAATGAGCTTTCATTTAGACTATTTATTAGAC
>ENA-OFCI01000052-OFCI01000052.1-metagenomes-genome-assembly--contig:-NODE-52-length-70355-cov-6.943485_pt1 | contig 70355 bp, 78 predicted proteins | sample MGYA00153391_OFCI01 | MGnify analysis MGYA00153391
TCGCGATTCGTGAAGGTGGCCGCACTGTCGGGGCCGGTGTCGTGTCCAAGATCGTGAAGTAAAAATTCGGTTTGGAATTTAGGGCGGCGTTTGATTGCCCCCCTTTATTTCTGAACATTTTGTTTGTAGAATTTCGGCTAATAGTTTTATCAGCTTGACGTCGATTAAAAGGAACTCCAATGGCAACAGCACAACTCGCCAAACAAAAAATTCGGATTCGTTTGAAAGCGTTCGACTATCGCCTGATCGATCAGTCCGCGCTTGAAATCGTGGAAACTGCCAAGCGTACCGGTGCGGTCGTTCGTGGCCCAGTGCCGCTGCCTACCAAAATTGAGCGCTTCGATATTTTGCGTTCACCACACGTGAACAAAACGTCACGTGACCAGTTCGAGATTCGCACCCATTTACGCCTCATGGACATCATCGATCCAACCGATAAAACGGTTGATGCCTTGATGAAGCTTGATTTGCCCGCAGGCGTTGATGTAGAAATCAAGTTATAAATAGTTGAACTTTTTTGCGGGGGCGGATATAATCTTGCCTCCTTGCCTCAAGTACAAAAGATACTGGCAAAGTAAATACCGCGTCACGTATTAATCACCAGCCAATTGTAGCTGGAACTTCTTCAATGTTAGCTCAGGTAACTCTAGGCAACCCTGTCGAGGCAAACTAGAAAGGAAAGAAGATGAGTCTTGGTCTCGTCGGCCGGAAGGTCGGTATGACTCGTATTTTTGCGGATGATGGCACAGCCATTCCCGTAACTGTGCTTGACGTGTCGGACAACCGCATTACCCAAATCAAGACCCACGCAATTGATGGCTACTCCGCCGTTCAAGTTGCGTTCGGTACCCGTCGCGCAAGTCGCGTGACCAAAGCAGTAGCAGGTCATTACGCTAAAGCCGGTGTCGAAGCAGGGTCAGTATTAAGCGAATTCACTGTTACTCCAGAAAAGCTTGCGGACATGAAAGTCGGCGAGAAAGTTTCTGTGGAAATTTTTGCTGTCGGCCAACAAGTCGATGTGTCGGGAACGACAAAAGGCAAAGGTTTTTCGGGCGTAATCAAGCGTCACCATTTTTCGTCCAACCGTGCTTCTCACGGTAACTCAAAGTCGCATAATGTGCCCGGCTCCATCGGTATGGCGCAGGATCCAGGCCGCGTGTTTCCAGGTAAGCGCATGGCTGGCCATTTGGGTGACGTCAAACGTACTCAACAACTTTTAGAAGTTGCGCGTATTGATGTCGCTCGCCAATTGATTCTCGTTAAAGGGTCTATCCCGGGCGCGACTAATGGCACTATCGTGTTGACGCCAGCGACAAAAGCTCCTCTAAAAAAGGGGGCTAAATAATGGAATTAAAGCTCATAAACGACAAAGGTGCCGCTAACGGTACCGTGGACGCGTCTGCCGATTTGTTTGGTCGCGATTTCAATGAAAATCTCGTCCATCAAGTCGTTACTGCCTATCAAGCCAATGCCCGCTCGGGAAACCGTGCGCAAAAAGGCCGTAGTGATATTCAGAAATCGACCAAAAAGCCTTGGCGCCAAAAAGGTACGGGCCGCGCCCGCGCTGGTATGGCGTCTTCGCCTTTGTGGCGTGGTGGTGGTAAGATTTTTCCAAATTCACCTGACGAGAATTTCTCGCACAAAGTGAACAAGAAAATGTACCGCGCCGGTATGGCTGCTATTCTTTCGCAGCTCGTACGTGAAAATCGCCTGACTGTGATCGACAACATATCGCTTGATTCTCCTAAAACTAAAGCGCTAGCTTTGAAATTGAAGAGCATGGGTTTAGAGAACGTATTAATTATTACTGACAATATGGATGAGAATCTGCTTTTGTCCTCGCGCAACCTGCAAAACGTGCTGGTGCTCGAAGCAAAGCATGCTGATCCGGTGAGTCTGGTTCGCTTCCCATCGGTCGTCTTGACCAAAGGTGCGGTCAAGCAATTTGAAGAGGTGCTGGCATGAACGCTGAACGTCTTCTGACGGTTGTTTTGCGCCCCGTCATCTCAGAAAAAGCCACGATGGTGGCTGACAAGCAAAAACAAGTGGTGTTTGAAGTGTTGCGCGACGCTACTAAAGCCGAAATAAAAGCTGCTGTTGAGCTTTTGTTTAAGGACCAAAAAGTAGAAGTTGCCTCCGTCAACATCGTTAATCAAAAAGGCAAGGCCAAACGCCACGGGCGTTTTGAAGGCCGTCGTAATCACGTCAAGAAAGCATATGTGTGCCTGAAGGGCGAAAGCGATATTAACTTTGCCGAAGGAGCCGCATAATGGCACTCGTCAAAACAAAACCGACCTCACCTGGTCGTCGTAGCATGATCAAGGTGGTTAACGCGGAATTGCATAAAGGTGCACCCGTCGCTGCCTTGCTTGAGCCACAAAGCAAAAACGCAGGTCGTAACCATCACGGTCACATCACTACCCGTCACCAGGGCGGCGGTCACAAACAGCATTACCGTTTGATCGACTTTAAGCGTAACGACAAGGACGGTATTCCGGCCAAAGTTGAACGCCTCGAATATGACCCAAACCGTAGCGCCAATATTGCCTTGCTTTGCTATGCCGACGGCGAACGCCGCTACATGATTGCACCCAAAGGTATTTCTGCTGGCGCGCAAGTGGTGTCTGGTTCGGATGCGCCAATCAAGGTGGGTAACACCCTGCCGCTGCGTAACATCCCAGTTGGGTCGACCATTCATTGCATCGAATTACAACCTGGTAAAGGCGCACAGCTGGCGCGCAGTGCCGGTGCATCTGTTCAGTTGCTGGCGCGCGAAGGCGCGCATGCGCAGCTGCGCATGCGTTCTGGCGAGATCCGCAAGGTGCACGTTGATTGCCGAGCGACATTGGGCGAAGTCGGCAATGGCGAGCACAGTTTGCGAGTTATCGGTAAAGCCGGTGCAAATCGCTGGCGTGGATGGCGACCGACGGTTCGTGGTATCTGTATGAACCCGGTTGATCACCCGCACGGCGGTCGTTCCAACGGTGGTGGTCACCCACGTTCGCCTTGGGGCCAGCCAGCCAAAGGCCTGAAGACCCGCACTAACAAGCGCACGCAAAACATGATCGTGCGTGATCGTCGTAAGTCGTGATGACGAGCCTTGAGAGGACTATTTAGATGACACGTTCAGTAAAAAAAGGCCCGTTCGTTGACGGCCACCTAGTAAAAAAGGTGGATGCGGCGGTTGCCATTCGAGACAAAAAGCCGATCAAAACCTGGTCGCGCCGCTCCACAATCCTGCCTGATTTTGTGGGTTTGACCATCGCTGTTCACAATGGGAAACAGCATATTCCCGTGCACATCAGCGAAAACATGGTTGGCCACAAATTAGGCGAATTTGCGCTGACCCGTACCTTCAAAGGCCACCCAGCCGATAAGAAGGCTGCGGCGGTTTCGAAGAAATAAGGAGCCATCACATGCAAGTTTCAGCTAATTTATTTGGTGTTCGTCTTTCGGCGCAAAAAGGCCGCTTGGTTGCGGATCTGATTCGTGGCAAGAAAGTTGACCACGCATTGAACATCCTTCAGTTCACCCCCAAAAAAGGTGCAACGATTATCAAGAAGGTGTTGGAATCAGCGATCGCAAATGCCGAGCACAATAATGGTGCCGACATCGACGAGCTAAAAGTCGCCAAGATCATGGTCGAAAAAGGCCCTGTGTTGAAGCGTTTCACGGCGCGCGCTAAAGGCCGCGGTAACCGCATCATCAAACCGACTTGCCACGTCTTCTTGACGGTTGGCGACGGTAAGCAATAGGAGTCGACGATGGGTCAGAAAATATCCCCAACCGGGTTTCGCCTCGCGGTTCACAAGAACTTCGCGTCGAAGTGGTACGCCAATAGTAAAAACTTCCCGATCATGTTGCTGGAAGATATCAAAGTCCGCACATACCTGAAGAAAAAACTCGCTGGCGCTAGCGTTGGTAAAGTGGTGATTGAGCGTCCTACCAAGAACGCAAAAATTACCATTTACTCATCGCGCCCTGGCATTGTTATTGGTAAGAAAGGTGAAGATATTGAAAACCTTCGCACTGAACTGACCAAGCTGATGGGCGTACCCGTACATGTAAACATTGAAGAAATTCGCAAGCCAGAAACTGACGCACAATTGATCGCTGACGGCATCACCGCGCAACTCGAAAAACGTGTCATGTTCCGTCGTGCAATGAAGCGCTCGATGCAAAATGCCATGCGCCTTGGCGCACAAGGTATCAAGATTACGTCTTCGGGTCGCCTGAACGGTATCGAGATTGCTCGTACAGAGTGGTATCGCGAAGGCCGTGTGCCATTGCATACACTGCGCGCGGATATCGATTACGGCTTCTCTGAAGCGCGAACGACATATGGCGTCATCGGTGTAAAAGTACTTGTGTTCAAAGGCGAAGTGTTAGGCAAGGGCGAAACGCCAGTAGCCGCACCAGAGCCACAAGCTGAACCGCGTAAACCACGCAGACCATCAGCAGGAGCGAAAAATGCTGCAACCAGCTAGAAGAAAATATCGCAAGGAACAAAAAGGCCGGAACAAGGGTATTGCTACCACCGGCGCACAGGTTTCCTTCGGTGAATTTGGATTGAAAGCCATCGGTCGTGGTCGCTTGACTGCGCGCCAGATCGAAGCCGCACGGCGTGCTATGACGCGCCACATCAAACGCGGTGGACGTGTTTGGATTCGGATTTTTCCGGACAAGCCAATTTCCAAAAAACCCGCCGAAGTTCGCATGGGTAACGGTAAAGGTTCCCCTGAGTACTACGTCGCCGAAATTCAACCCGGCAAAGTTCTGTACGAGATGGATGGTGTTGATGAAGCGCTGGCCCGCGAAGCGTTTACGCTTGCAGCCGCCAAGCTGCCGATCAGAACCACCTTCGTGCATCGCTTACTTGGCCAGTAAAAGGGGATGATGATGAATACCAAAGAAATGCGGGCAAAATCCCCGGAAGAACTTAACAAAGAATTGCTTGATTTGCGCCGCGTGCAGTTCTCGCTGCGCATGCAAGCTGCTACGCAACAGCTCACCAAAGTCACCGAGTTCGCCCGCGTGAAACGTGAAGTTGCGCAGATCAAAACGATTCTGACCCAGAAAGCTAAGGCCGCCAAATGACCGTCACGACCCAAGCCGCAACAGACAACAAAACCAAGCGTACACTCACCGGCGTTATCACTAGCGACAAAATGGACAAGACGGTCACTGTTCTCGTCGAGCGCCGTGTAATGCATCCTGTACTTGGCAAAGTAGTACGCCGTTCCAAGAAATACCACGCCCACAGCGAAACCAACGAATTCAATACGGGCGATACCGTGTTGATCGAGGAAACCCGTCCAATGTCGAAGACCAAGGCATGGAAAGTCACGCAGCTGCTAGAGAAGGCGCGTGTGGAATAAGATTTGGTTGTTTGTCGTTGAAAAAAACCCGCGGATGCGGGCTTTTTTTGGGATTTTTTATCGCTTGCAGCAGAATAAAATTGCATCCGGTTAATCATTAGTGAACTGGCGGCGCAAGCTGATCTGCGATCTGATAAGCCGCGACCTGCCACAAGCAGACCGCAATTTATAAACTGCACGTCCAGCTTGCCGTTTATGCATTTCCTGCTCCGAACGCCGCGTCCTTGCCAGTGCTTCCATAGCCCTAAGGCGTGCTGATGATTCGTTAACCAGCGATGCAGTCTTGATCGTGGTTGTTTATGAAGCGGAGCCCAGCGCAAATGGATTCGCGACTTATCTTGAGCGCACCGTGCGTGTGAAACCGCTGCTCGCAGAAATAGGGAGCTTCATTTCGATTGAGCAGTTGTAGAGTTTGATAAATCCGAAAAAATGGTCTATCAGGTGAATTTTGAACTCAACAACATCAGAGCCACGATTCGCACCCATCCCGCCACGGTTGGTGATGCCACGCGCGTGTTGCCGCTGTCACATTCGCCCGATCACAGGCATTACACTGCGACTGAGTTGACGCAATATGCCGGGATGACGGCGGCCACAATGTTGGCGCGTTTGAAACAGATGAACGATGAATATCTGATCAAAGTTCGTGCGCAAAGCACGCATCGGTATTTCACGTTGGCCGATAGCAACGTTGCGCCAGCGCTTGAAGCGTTGCTGTGCGTGGTGGAAAGCGTACCCGTTGATGCGACACGCTGGCAGCGTCCAAACATGTATGGATTGCCACGACATGCGCGCACCGGAGTTGCCGCACTCGTGACGTTAGGCTGCGATATTACGCCGCTAAACACCGTGGTGAAAATGCGTGCTCAGTCAAAAATACTAGTGCGCGTCCTGAGGCATGAATGGCTGAAACGGCGCGCCATCTTTGCAGCATTAAAAATTTGTCATTTTGGCGATGCGCGGGACCTAGTCCGTTGTACATTCAAAACCTACGAGCGGACTGGTCCTCGGCCTTCGCCGGGGTGACGAACTTTTTAACTTCCGAAATGCATCTTCACTTCGACATAAGTTTCTGTACCTTCTCCATGTCAAAATCACAAACGACCATTAAGGAGAAAATCATGAGTGCCCCAAAATTATTTGACCTCACGAATCGTGTTGCACTTATTACCGGTGGATCACGCGGACTGGGATTGCAGATCGCGCATGGCTATGGCGCGATGGGTGCGAAACTCGCGTTGACGGCGCGAAAGCCAGGTGAACTGGCGGAGGCGAAAGCCGAACTGACGGCGGCCGGCTACGATGTGTTTGTGTTCCCTAGCGATTTATCAAAACCTGAAACCATTGCGCCGATGGTCGACGCGGTGATTGCGCATTTCGGCAAAGTCGATATCTTGATGAATAACGCAGGTGCTTCTTGGGGCGCGCCAGCCGAGGAATATCCGTTGGAGGCGTGGAACAAAATTATCTCAACTAATTTGACGGGCTCGTGGTTAGTTGCGCAAGCGGTGGGTGCGAAAAGCATGATCCCGAATAAGCGCGGCAGCATTATCAGCGTGGCATCTGTTGCCGGCCTGCGCGGACAAATGGGCGCGATGCAAACTATTGCTTACAACACCAGTAAAGGCGGACTGATAAATTTCACCCGCGCGCTGGCGGGCGAATGGGCGAAATACAACATCCGCGTCAACGCTTTAGCGCCAGGTTTCTTTCCATCGAAAATGAGTGAAGGGGTGTTGAAAGCGATTGAAAAGCAAATTATCAGCATGACGCCGCTGGGTCGTTTGGGCGGCGACGAAGACCTAATGGGGCCGGCAATTTTTCTGGCATCTGATGCGGCGAGTTACGTGACTGGGCAAATACTTTCTGTGGACGGTGGCATGACGGCAGTTTGATCTTTGCATTAATTAACGTTGCTGGTTTCGTTCAGGCGGCGTTTGAGATAAGCAATTTCAGCCACCTTTATTGCGTGCACGATTGCGCGAGCGCCGCTTGTGCAGGCGGAGCCAAGGCAGAATGGCAACCAGTAAAAATGCGGCGCAGTTGACGGCCTGCAATTTTACTTTAATGAATGGTCTCATTGACATCAAGGGTTAAAGCGGCTGCCTCCAGTGTGTCGATAATTTCTTCGCTATTGATGGCTGTTGTCGCAACGCGTCGAAGCACATTCAATGCATGTCGTTCAGCAACGATAGACAGCCACGCTGCGGGCTTGTCCGGCAGCTTGTCTACGCGCCGTCAAGTTAATGCCTTTTTATATGCGTTTTGCAATGCTTCTTTCGCGCGCTCAAAATTGCGGAAGTGGCGAATCAGGGTCGATAAAATTTTTCTGCCGCTACGGCGATGGATTGTGGTGAGGACAGCACCGGGCCTCATCACAACGCTAGGGTAGCTCGAGTGGCCCAACTTCTATGGAGCCATCGAGCGCACTAAGAATCTTGGCGACCCATTTGCGCGTCTCGTCCAGATTATGTACATTGATCAACTAATAACTGCCAAGCTGTTCCTTTGTTGCCGCAAACGGACCATCGGTGGCCAATGCTTTTCCGATACGAACGCGGATTGTTGTCGCGGTGGCGATAGGTTGCAATTCGGCACTGTAGATTGAAAGCTTAAGTTGCATAAGTTTCTCTCTCAATATTGATTAGGGGATAAACCATAAAAAATAGCGCTCAACGGCAAGCGCAACCGCCAATTCTCGACATCAGCTTGAGGATTGCTGCAACTGGCGTCATCGTCAGGCACCGTCACAAAATCGAAGAAAGCGCTTGCATGACCGCAGCCATTAGTACTATAATTGCGGACTTTGCTGCTCCAGCCGTGGCTTCGTCGGCTGAGAGTCTGTTGAAATGTGTTGTTTGTATTGGTGAAATAGCTACATACGCTCTACACATAGCTCCACGCGTCGGCCGAAGCCGGTAGTTTAAGCGCAGGGGCAAAAGTTGTTTTCTAACCTGCCAGTTAGGTCCTAAGGGACAGAACTGGCGATTGCGGGTCCAAAACTGGCTGCTGATTTTTCGGCGGGTAAGTTGGAGAGATAAAAAATGATTCAGATGCAATCTATTCTCGACGTCGCCGATAACACGGGCGCACGGTCAGTGATGTGTATCAAGGTGCTTGGGGGCTCAAAACGCCGCTATGCAGGTATTGGTGACGTCATCAAGGTCAGCATAAAGTCTGCCCAACCGCGTGGTCGTGTCAAAAAAGGTGAAGTTTATAATGCCGTGGTGGTACGTACTGCCAAGGGTGTGCGCCGCAGTGACGGTTCGCTTATTAAGTTCGACGGCAACGCGGCTGTGCTGTTGAACGCGAAGCTAGAGCCCATTGGCACTCGCATCTTTGGACCAGTCACCCGTGAGTTGCGTAATGAGCGCTTCATGAAAATCGTGTCGCTGGCTCCAGAAGTATTGTAAGAGGCTCATCCATGAATAAAATTCGTAAGGGCGACCAAGTGGTCGTCATCACCGGCAAAGACAAGGGCAAGCGCGGTACCGTGTTAAAAGCGGCGTCCGAAGAAAGCCGTCTGTTGGTTGAGGGTATCAATCGCGTGAAGAAGCATACCAAGCCGAACCCGATGAAGGGCTCAACTGGCGGTATCGTCGAAAAAGAAATGCCTATTCACATGTCTAACATAGCAATTTTCAACCCGGCCACCGGTAAGGCTGACCGAGTAAGCTTCAAAACCCTGGATGATGCGCGCAAAGTTCGCGTATTCGCTTCCAGTGGTGAAGCTGTTGATGCATAAGGGGTGAACGATGGCTCGTCTGCATTCATTTTATAAAGAAACCGTAGTGCCCAAGTTGATGAAAGACTTCGGCTATAAATCGGTAATGGAAGTGCCTCGCATTTCAAAAATCACGTTGAATATGGGCGTGGGTGAAGCGGTGGCTGACAAGAAGATCATGGATCATGCTGTCGGCGACATGCAGAAGATTGCAGGTCAAAAGCCGGTGGTGACCAAGTCGAAGAAGTCGATTGCAGGCTTCAAGATTCGCGACGATTATCCGATCGGTTGCATGGTCACCTTGCGTTCAATGCGCATGTACGAATTTTTGGATCGTTTGGTGACTGTCTCTCTGCCGCGTGTCCGTGATTTTCGTGGAATTTCGGCGCGATCATTTGACGGCCGTGGTAACTACAACATGGGTATTAAAGAGCAAATTATTTTCCCGGAAATCGAATACGACAAGATCGATGCGATTCGCGGCATGAATATTTCGATTACGACCACCGCGAAAACGGATGCAGAGGCCAAAGCGCTTTTGTCCGCGTTCAAGTTTCCTTTCCGAGGTTAAGTGCATGGCCAAGCTCTCAGTTATTAACCGCCAGGAAAAGCGCGAAAAGATGGTGAAGCAATTCGCCTCAAGACGCGCTGCGCTGGTAACGATTATTAATGACCAATCGATCTCTGAAGAGGATCGTTACCAGGCTCGCTTGAAGTTGCAAGCGCTGCCGCGTAATTCGAGCCCTTCGCGCTTGCGCAACCGCTGTGCGATCACAGGTCGCCCGCGCGGTGTGTTTAGTAAATTTGGTTTGGGCCGCATGAAATTGCGTGAAATTGCGATGCGTGGTGAAGTGCCAGGTCTCGTTAAAGCAAGCTGGTAGACGGAAAGCGACGGAGAAAATAATATGAGCATGAGTGATCCGATCGCCGATATGTTGACTCGCATTCGTAATGCGCAGCAATCGGAAAAAGTCGATGTGACGATGCCATCTTCCAAAGTGAAGACCGCAATCGCCAAAGTGTTAAAAGACGAAGGCTATATCGAAGATTTCGCTGTCCGCAGTATTGAGGGCAAGCCGGAATTGAATGTCAGCCTTAAATATTATGCGGGCAAACCGGTTATCGAGAAGATTGAGCGTATTTCACGCCCAGGTCTTCGTGTGTACCGTGGCCGCGAAGAAATTAAACCTGTTATGAATGGCTTGGGTGTAGCAATTGTATCTACCTCAAAAGGTGTCATGACAGATCGCAAGGCGCGCGCGACCGGTATCGGTGGCGAAGTGCTGTGCATCGTCGTATAAGGGATATCTATGTCACGCATTGGTAAAGCCCCTATTACTGTTCCCGCAAAAGTGGAAATTACTTTCGGTGCAGAAAATATCACTGTTAAAGGTCCGTTGGGCACCTTGACGCAAGCCACATCTAATCATGTCACCTTCAAGCAGGAAGGTGCGGTCATTACCTTGGGCGCGGCAAACGACAGCCAGGAAGCTAATGCAATGTCAGGCACCATGCGTGCCTTGATCGCGAATATGGTTCAGGGTGTTGATAAAGGATTTGAACGTAAATTGCTATTGGTTGGTGTGGGTTATAAGGCGCAAGCGCAGGGTGACAAGCTGAATTTGACACTTGGCTTCTCGCATCCGGTTGTGCACAACATGCCTGAAGGCGTGAAATGTACCACCCCAACCGCCACCGAAATTTTGTTGACCGGTACCGACAAGCAGAAAGTTGGCCAAGTGGCCGCCATCGTGCGCGGCTACCGTCCCCCGGAGCCATATAAAGGCAAGGGCGTGCGTTATTCTGACGAAGTTATCGTCCTCAAAGAAACGAAGAAGAAGTAAGCGAGGCTATCATGATTGATAAAAAAGTTACCCGTACTCGTCGTGCCGCTAAAACTCGCGCAACGATCGCTCGCCTCAAGGCAACGCGTCTGACGGTGCTCCGCACCAACTCGCATATTTATGCGCAGATTATCGATGCGTCAGGTTCAAAAGTTTTGGCTGCCGCTTCAACGGTTGAAAAAGAAGTTCGTGCGCAGTTGAAAAACGGCGGCACTAAAGACGCAGCGGTTGCGGTAGGCAAGCGTATTGCTGAGCGCGCCATGGCTGCTGGTGTTACCACGGTTGCATTTGACCGCGCAGGCTTCGCGTATCACGGTCGCGTCAAGGCTTTGGCCGATGCAGCTCGTGAAGCCGGCCTCACGTTCTAATCAAGGATCAGATCATGGCAAAGATGGACCGCAATAATCAAGAAGACAAGGGCGACGGCCTCCGCGAAAAGATGATCGCGGTGAATCGCGTCACCAAGGTTGTAAAAGGTGGCCGCATCCTGGCATTTGCAGCGCTCACCGTGGTGGGTGACGGCGATGGTTCCATCGGTATGGGCAAGGGCAAGTCAAAAGAAGTGCCGGTTGCTGTCCAAAAAGCAATGGAACAAGCGCGCCGCAAGTTGGTCAAAATTCCACTGAAAAATGGCACCTTGCATCACACCGTGATCGGTAAACATGGTGGTACAAAAGTGTTCATGCAACCGTCTGCGGAAGGTAACGGTATCAAGGCGGGTGGCGCGATGCGCGCCGTGTTTGAAGTAATGGGTATTACTAACGTTTCAGCTAAATGTCACGGCTCGACCAATCCATACAACGTTGTTCGTGCAACGCTGGATGGTTTGTCAAAAATCAGCCGTCCTTCGGAAATTGCGGCAAAGCGCGGCAAGACCGTTGAAGAAATTCTCGGCTAAGGATCAAGAAAATGGCAAACGAAAAGACAATCACGGTAACGTTGCTTAAAAGCACCATCGGCCGTCTGGAAGCACATAAAGCATGTGTTCGCGGTTTGGGCTTGAAAAGACAGCGCCACACCGTCACTGTAATAGACACACCATCTAATCGCGGCATGATCAATCGTGTGAGTTATTTGCTCCGCGTTGAGGCCTGATTTAAAGCTCGTTAGCGCTCGTTAGCATCTAACTGCGAATCATAGGGTAGAAGAATTATGGAATTAAACAATCTCAAGCCTTCAGAAGGCGCCAAAAAGAACCGCCGTCGCGTAGGTCGCGGTATTGGTTCCGGTCTGGGCAAGACGGCAGGCCGTGGCCATAAAGGTCAAAAGTCGCGTTCGGGTGGTTTTCATAAGGTTGGTTTCGAAGGAGGTCAGATGCCTTTGCAGCGTCGTCTTCCGAAGCGTGGCTTTATATCGCTGACCCGCAATGACACCGCAGAAGTGCGTTTGTCCGAGATAGCAAAAATGCCGGGTGATGTGGTCGACCTGATGATGTTGAAGCAGGCAGGTATCGTTCCAACACAGGCAATTGCCGCAAAAGTTGTTTTATCTGGTGTGATTGAAAAGAAAGTGAAATTGTCTGGCATTGCAACTACTAAAGGTGCCAAGGCAGCAATTGAAGCCGCTGGTGGAACAGTGGAAGAAATTGTGAAAATTGTACGTCCTCGTAAATTGCCCAAGAAATAATTAGGAAACTGAGTTGGCATCAAATCCTCTAGCAGCGGTTGGCAAAATGAGCGACCTGAAACGCCGTCTGGTGTTTCTAGTGCTAGCGCTCATCGTGTTCCGTATAGGCACGCACATCCCTGTGCCGGGAATTGATCCTGTTCAGTTGAGCAAGTTGTTCGAAACCCAGGGTGGCATCCTGAACATGTTCAATATGTTCTCAGGTGGTGCGTTGTCGCGGTTCTCGGTATTTGCGCTAGGAATAATGCCGTACATCTCTGCATCGATCATCATGCAGTTATTGACAGTCGTGTCGCCCCAGCTCGAAGCGTTGAAAAAAGAGGGCGAATCGGGTCGTCGCAGAATCACGCAGTACACCCGTTATGGTACGGTTGCATTGGCATTATTCCAGGCTATCGGTATTTCGATTGCGTTGGAATCTCAGCAAGGTTTGGTTGTAGAGCCCGGTATGATGTTTCGTTTTGTAACCGTCGTCACATTGGTTACGGGTACACTATTTTTGATGTGGCTTGGTGAGCAGATTACCGAACGCGGCGTTGGCAACGGCATCTCGCTGATTATTTTTTCGGGCATTGTCGCGGGCCTACCGGCTGCTATTGGTAGTACGTTGGAATTGGCGCGCACTGGTGCGATGTCTATCCCGGTAGTGCTGCTAATTGCGGTAATGGTGGTGGCAGTCACGATGTTTGTGGTGTTTGTTGAGCGGGGTCAGCGAAAGATCCTGGTTAACTATGCCAAGCGTCAAGTAGGAAATAAGTTGTACGGGGGCCAATCTTCGCACTTGCCGTTGAAACTGAATATGGCTGGCGTGATCCCACCGATTTTTGCTTCTTCGATTATTTTGTTCCCGGCTACCATTGCGGGTTGGTTTGGTTCCAATGAAAAAATGGTGTGGTTGAAGGACGTTGGTGCCGCATTAGCGCCCGGTCAACCGCTCTATTCTGTTCTGTACGCGGCTGCAATTATTTTCTTCTGCTTCTTTTATACAGCGCTCGTTTTTAATTCAAAAGAGACGGCGGAGAATTTGAAAAAGAGCGGCGCGTTTGTGCCGGGTATTCGTCCTGGTGAGCAGACGGCGCGTTACATTGACAAAATTTTGATGCGTTTGACGCTAGTAGGTGCAGGTTATATTACGCTGGTTTGTTTGTTGCCAGAGCTCTTGCACATGAAATACAACGTTCCATTTTATTTTGGTGGTACGTCGCTGTTGATTATTGTGGTGACAACGATGGATTTTATGGCGCAATTGCAGGCCTACATGATGTCTCATCAGTATGAAAGTCTTCTGAAGAAAGCAAACTTCAAAGGCGGCTCAGGTTTCCCTGCTCGCTAATCGTTGTGATTAGCTGACAGGTTTAGGAGAAAAGAAGAGCGCATGGCGAAGGAAGAAACGATTCAAATGCAGGGCGAGATTGTCGAAACCTTGCCCAATGCCATGTTTAGAGTAAAGCTGGAAAACGGACACATTGTGCTGGGTCATATCTCGGGGAAAATGCGCATGCACTACATCCGCATACTGCCTGGCGATAAAGTCACAGTCGAGTTGACGCCGTACGATTTGACCAAGGCAAGAATTACTTTCCGTGCAAAGTAACGGTCGGTAGTGCGCTCATGTTTGTTGCTGTATGCAGATTTGTATTTGTGGTGGTTAAATAATTTAAGTACGTATTTGCGGCATTCTGAGAAACACTAAAGGGCAAAAAATGCGAGTTCAGGCATCGGTTAAAAAAATCTGTCGCAACTGTAAGTTAGTGCGACGCAAGGGCGTGTTACGTGTGATCTGTAAAGAGCCACGTCATAAGCAACGTCAAGGTTAATTGGAAAGTACATTATGGCCCGTATCTCTGGCGTAAATATCCCGAATCATCAGCACACTGAAATCGCATTAACTGCGATTTATGGTGTTGGTCGTACTACTGCAAAGAAGATTTGTGACGCTGCGGGAATCAACCGCGCTGCTAAGATCAAAGATCTGACCGATAGCGATATGGACAAGCTGCGTGAGCAGGTTGGCAAATTTACGGTAGAAGGTGATCTTCGCCGAGAAATTTCCATGAGCATCAAACGTTTGATGGATTTGGGGTGTTACCGCGGTACACGTCATCGCAAGGGTTTGCCTTGCCGTGGTCAACGCACTCGCACTAACGCACGTACGCGCAAAGGCCCGCGCAAGGCCATTCGTCTCGCTAAATAAGCGAACGAAAACAAGTTTAGAGTGAAGGAATAAGCATGGTTAAACCCACAGCTGCAACACGCGTACGCAAAAAGGTAAAAAAGAATGTGTCGGAAGGCATCGCACACGTTCACGCGTCGTTCAATAACACGATCATCACGATCACAGACCGTCAGGGCAATGCTTTGTCTTGGGCAACTTCGGGTGGCGCGGGCTTTAAAGGCTCACGCAAATCAACCCCGTTTGCAGCACAGGTTGCGGCGGAAGCCGCAGGCAAAGCTGCGATCGAGTGTGGCATTAAAAACCTCGAAGTGCGCATTAAGGGCCCAGGCCCTGGTCGCGAATCTGCTGTGCGTGCATTGAACGCATTGGGTATTAAAATTTTGTCGATCGCTGATGTGACGCCGGTGCCGCATAACGGCTGCCGTCCACCCAAGCGTCGTCGCATGTAATTGCGGGAGAACTAAACGTGGCTCGTTACCTTGGTCCTAAATGTAAGCTCTCCCGTCGTGAGGGCACTGATCTATTTTTGAAGAGTGCTCGTCGTCCACTCGATTCGAAGTGCAAGCTTGAATCGCGTCCCGGCCAGCATGGCGCAAAGCAAAACCGTGTTTCAGAATACGGTACTCAACTGCGCGAAAAGCAAAAGATTCGCCGTATGTACGGCGTCTTGGAGCGTCAATTCCGAACTTATTTCGCTGAAGCTGAGCGTCGCAAGGGCGCAACGGGCGAGAACCTGTTGCAATTGCTTGAATCGCGCCTTGATAACAGCGTCTACCGCATGGGTTTTGGTTCAACTCGCGCTGAAGCACGCCAGTTGGTAAGCCATTGCGGTATCTTGGTGAACGGTAAGCCGGTTAACATTCCGTCTTATCTTTTGAAACCAACCGACACGGTATCACTCAAAGAAAAAGCACAAAAGCAGCTTCGCGTACAAGATGCGTTGAAGCTGGCTGAGTCGCACGGTTTCCCAAGCTGGGTTGAAGTCGATGCCAAGAAATTTTCGGCTGTCTTCAAGAGCTTGCCGGATCGTGCCGAATTCGCGAACGATATTAACGAACAGCTCGTCGTCGAATTGTATTCAAAGTAATCCCGTTATTTCGGGCGCGCCATGTCACGCATGGTGCGCCTTCACTTTTTTATAGAGGCCACCGTCAATGCAAAGCAATGCTACGACTTTCCTAAAGCCGCGCATCATCGACGTGCAGAATATTTCGCCGGCGCACGCCAAAGTGGTAATGGAGCCCTTCGAACGTGGCTACGGCCATACGCTCGGCAATGCGCTCCGTCGCATCCTGTTGTCATCAATGCCAGGATACGCGCCGACCGAAGTCAAAATCGCCGGTGTGCTTCACGAATACTCCACCATTGAAGGTGTGCAAGAAGACGTTGTGGACATCCTGCTAAACCTTAAGGGTTTGGTGATGAAGCTGCACAACCGAAACGAAGTTACGTTGAAGCTAAAAAAAGCAACTGCCGGTGCCGTTACCGGTGCTGACATTGAGCAAACGCACGATGTAGAAATCCTGAACCCTGAGCACGTGATTGCCCACCTCACGGCGGGCGGCAAGCTCGATATGCAGCTTAAAGTCGAGAAGGGCCGTGGCTATGTTGCGGCTACTGCGCGCCGCGCTGACCATGACAATCGCACCATCGGTTCGATTTTGCTTGATGCATCCTACAGCCCAGTTCGTCGCGTGTCATACGCGGTCGAAAGTGCGCGCGTCGAGCAGCGCACCGATTTAGACCGTCTGGTCATGGATATTGAAACCAACGGAGCGATTGAGCCGGAAGAGGCGGTTCGTTATGCCGCGCGAGTATTGGTTGAGCAGCTATCAGTCTTTGCCGATTTGCAAGGCACGCCAATGCAGGCTGAAGAGGCCAAAGCGCCACAGATTGATCCGATCCTGTTACAGCCGGTGGATGATCTTGAGCTCACCGTTCGTTCCGCTAACTGCCTCAAAGCTGAAAATATTTACTACATCGGCGACTTGATTCAGCGCACCGAAAACGAATTGCTCAAAACACCAAATTTGGGTCGCAAGTCGCTCAATGAAATCAAAGAAGTGCTCGCGACCAAAGGCCTGACGCTCGGTATGCGTCTTGAAAATTGGCCAGCCGCAGGCGTCACGAAATAATTGCAGCACCAATAGGTAACGTTCCAAATTCATTAACCCATAACGATAACAAGGTCGGCTCACCACATTAAATCGGCAGAGCAAAACGACCAAGATTTTAAAAGGAAATTATCATGCGTCATCGTCACGGTCTTCGTAAATTAAATAAAACTAGCTCACATCGTTTGGCTATGTTGCGCAACATGACCAATTCACTTTTTCAGCACGAGATCATTAAGACCACGTTGCCAAAAGCCAAGGAATTGCGTCGCGTCGCGGAGCCTTTGATTACTTTGGGTAAAGAAGCCACGTTGGCAAACAAGCGCCTCGCTTTCAATCGCATGCGTGATCGCGATATGGTGCTGAAGCTGTTTGCGGAACTTGGTCCACGTTACAAAGAACGCAAGGGCGGTTATTTGCGAATTCTGAAATTTGGTTTTCGTAACGGCGACAATGCACCAATGGCATTGGTAGAACTGGTTGATCGTCCAGAACCATCGGAAGCGCCAGCGACTGAAACAACAGGTGAATAATCAACGTATTAATGAATGTGTATTTGTTAAAAAAGCCGAGCTTGCTCGGCTTTTTGTTGCGCGGAAGTTTTGATTTAAACTCTAGCACTGGCGTGTGTTGTGGAGCAATAGTGCCCCAAGAAAGCCGCCGCTGCTGGGGTTTATGTGCGCGTCAAAAAATTACTTTGACCAGGCAAATACCGACTTGATATTGAACCTTCAAACTGCTGCAACACAACCACTTTTCAAACGCGCCAAGCTCACCACTGCGGCCTTTAGTGCGACCACCAATGATAAAATTTTGGTTGCAGTTTAGGGGCAATACCATCAAAGCAAATTTCCCCCGTACCTTTATTTCTCAAAATTTTTTTAACCTTAGCTATTCAAGCTGCTCTACAAAAGTGATGCTCGTAACATCTAACCGGGTCTCTTACTATTAGCCTTATGTCATTCGCCTCGGTCGCAATAAAATCCAAACTGCCACACGTTGGCACCACCATTTTTACCACCATGTCGATGCTGGCACAGGAGGTCGGCGCGGTCAACTTGGGCCAAGGTTTCCCGGACTTCGATTGTGATCCTCGCTTGCTCGATATGCTAGATGCGGCCGCCCGAGCAGGTCTTAACCAATATCCACCAATGGCAGGCGTATTGGCATTGCGGCAGGCGGTCGCCGAGAAAGTCAGCACGCTTTACGGGAAAGCATACGATCCGGTAACTGAAATAACAATTACCGCTGGTGCGACGCAGGCCATTCAAACCGCATTGACCGCGATCGTGCATCCCGGCGACGACGTGATTATTTTTGAGCCAGTCTACGACAGCTATGATCCGGTGATTCGCATGAATGGTGGCACGCCGATTTATGCGCGTCTCCCTTTTCCTGATTTCCGCCCGGATTTTACAGCGTTGCGGGCCCTGATCACGCCGAAGACGCGTGCAATCATCATCAATACACCGCATAACCCAACGGCCACGCTGTGGTCACGCGATGACCTTAATGAGCTCGCCCTTATTCTGCGCGACACCAATATTGTTCTCATTAGCGATGAGGTGTATGAACACATGGTGTTTGATGGCGTTGGTCACCAAAGCGTAACCAGCATTCCCGAACTGGCCGAGCGGGCATTTGTAATTTCCTCGTTCGGCAAAACATATCACGTGACTGGTTGGAAAATCGCCTATTGCCTGGCTCCGAGCGAGCTCATGAAGGAGTTTCGCAAGGCGCATCAATTTATCGTTTTTACCGTACATACACCGTCACAATATGCGCTGGCAAACTACATGGCGCTGCGCACACACGAAACGCTTCCTGAGTTCTACCAGGCAAAACGTGATTATTTTTTAGCACAGGTTGCGCCGACCAAGCTGGCTTGGTCGCCTGCGCCCGCGACCTATTTTGCGTTGGCAACTTATGCCCATATTGAGGGCTACAACCATCTCTCGGAAATGGAATTTGCAATGAAACTTGCGCGCGAAAACGGCGTGGTTTGCATTCCACTGTCCGCTTTCTATCGCAACGGAGAAGACAACCGTGTGGTTCGTTTTTGCTTCGCGAAAAAAGAACAAACCCTGGCGTTAGCGGCAGAACGATTAAACACGTTGTGAATTTAATGTGCCGACATTCGCGCATCAACACCGATTTCAAAAATGGCTAGTTCGCTAATCCACATCAGGATGATCGTCAGCTGACTAAAATAACGCGGTAATCATTCACATTAGTTCGGGTTGGCCCCGTCGTTACCAGATCTTGCAATGGCGCGAAAAATCCATAAGCGTCGTTCATTTCGAGCTGATCATTTGCGTTCAGTTGAAGCGCCGCCGCCCGGTCGAGCGATTCCGAGTTGAAATAGGCCCCCGCATTTTCTTCGCTGCCATCAATACCGTCAGTATCGCATGCCATGGCTGAAACGCCTTCAACACCTTTGAGCTCAATTGCCAGCGACAGCAAAAACTCGCTGCAACGACCCCCTCGTCCCTTATTGTTATTGCGCAAAGTGACAGTGCACTCTCCACCCGAAATCAATGCTACTGGCGGCTTAAGCGGATGGTTATGGGCGCGTATCTGCTTGACGAGCGCCGCGTATACCTTGGCGACTTCCCGCGCTTCACCGGTAACGCTATCCCCAAGAATCATGGGCGTAATACCACGCTGCTGAAAAAATGCGCCTGCCATCGCGAGGCTCGCCTGCCCGCTTGCAATTACATGATTTTCAACATTCAAAAATATGCGATCCGCAAATTTATAGGTTTCACCCACTTCGCCGCGCGCCCCTTTTGAAAGATGCCGTGCAATGGAAATAGGCGGGGTAATGCGGTATCGGTTAAGAATCTCCAGCGCTTCGTCGTAAGTTGACGGGTCTGGCGCGGTGGGCCCGGATGCAATATCACCCGCCAAATCCCCGGTCACGTCAGAAACAATCAGCGCGACTACTTTTGCACCTCGCGCACCTGCCGCCGCCGCAAGACGGCCGCCTTGAATGGCAGACAAATGTTTGCGCACTACATTCATTTCCTGAATCGGTGCGCCTGAAGCCAACAGGTCCCGCGTTACCGCTTTCAAATCGCCCATCGAAACAGCGGCTACCGGTAGCGACAACAAACTGGAACCGCCGCCAGAAATAAGCGCCAGCACCAAATCATCCGGTCCGGCGGTTCCGGCTAAGGCCAAAATCTCTTTCGCTGCGGTCTCACCCGATGCGTCCGGCACCGGATGTCCCGCCTCCACCACGCGAATCCGTTTTAGCGCATCTTCGCCCGTGTAGCCATGCGCGTAGCGAGTAATCACCACGCCCTCTAGTGCCGCGTCCTGCGGCCAATTCTCTTCAACCGCCTTGGCCATGGCGGCAGCCGCTTTCCCTGCGCCCACGACAATAGTGCGGCCCTTAGGCAACGCGGGCAGGCGCTTCGGCACAATCAGCAATGGGTCAGCCGCAGTAAGCGCAGCGCGAAAGCTGTCCAGTAAGAGTTCTCGAGTATTCATAAGCAGGGTGGTGAATGATTGCAATGGTGTGGCAGTTTGTGTGGCGCGATCGACTTCCAGAAGCAGCTAGAGGATAGCGCGAAATATCTGCGCCGACAGGTTAACGATAATCCAGTCACAAGTTATTTTGGGAACCATCTGCCATCCATAAAACCAAGCACCAGCAGCGGGAGGCCCGCGATCAAACCCTACCCGCCACGCTATCGTGCAGCTTTTGTAGCACGCCTGACCGACACTCCCAGTGACCTAGCCAAATACTGCCCTGTGAAACTGCCTGCGACCTCGGCCACTTCCTCAGGCGTGCCTTGAGCAATAATTCGTCCACCGCCATCGCCACCTTCGGGTCCCAAATCGATCACCCAGTCGGCCGTTTTAATGACGTCCAGATTATGCTCAATCACGACCACTGTGTTGCCCTGATCGCGCAAACGGTGGATCACCTTCAACAGCAAATCAATATCATGAAAATGCAAACCCGTTGTCGGCTCGTCCAGAATAAATAGCGTACGGCCGGTGTCGCGTTTGGATAGCTCCAAAGACAATTTCACGCGCTGTGCTTCGCCGCCTGAAAGCGTGGTCGCACTCTGACCCAAGCGAATATAACCCAAGCCCACATCGAGTAATGTCGCCAACTTTCTTGCAACCACCGGAACCGGCTTGAAAAATTCGTACGCTGTCTCGACGGTCATCTCCAACACTTCAGTGATGTTTTTACCTTTGTAATGCACGTCCAGTGTCTCGCGGTTATAGCGCTTGCTGTGGCACACATCACAAGGCACATACACGTCTGGAAGGAAATGCATTTCAACCTTGATGACGCCATCACCCTGGCAAGCTTCGCAGCGGCCGCCCTTGACATTAAATGAAAAACGTCCAGGCCCGTAGCCGCGGGCGCGTGATTCGGGGACGGACGCAAACAAATCGCGAATCGGTGTGAACAGCCCCGTGTAGGTCGCCGGGTTCGAACGCGGGGTGCGGCCAATCGGTGCCTGATCGACATTAATCACTTTATCAAAATGATCCAATCCTTCAATGGTTTCAAACGGCGCAGGCTCATCGCTCGACGCATAAATGTGATGCGAAACAACTTTGTATAACGTGTCGTTAATCAGCGTTGATTTGCCGGAACCGGAGACACCCGTGATGCAAATCAGCGCACCGACCGGCAAATCCAGCTCGACATTTTTCAGGTTGTTGCCGGTCGCGCCTTTAATCACCAAACGCTTTTTACCGTCAAATTTGAAGCGCTTTTTCGGCACCGCAATTTGCTTTTTGCCAGATAAATATTGCCCCGTCAGCGATTGCGACGAGCGCCGGATTTCGTCGGGCGTGCCTTCCGCCACCACCTGCCCACCATGTACGCCCGCACCGGGGCCCATGTCCACCACATAATCGGCGGCGTTAATCGCATCTTCATCATGTTCAACCACGATCACTGAATTGCCGAGGTCACGCAAGCGTTTCAAAGTCTCAAGCAGTCGATCATTGTCGCGTTGATGCAGGCCGATCGAGGGCTCATCCAGCACATACATCACGCCTGTCAGCCCCGAGCCAATTTGTGACGCCAAACGGATGCGTTGTGCCTCACCGCCCGAAAGCGTATCGGCCGAACGCACCAACGATAAATAATCGAGGCCGACGTTATTCAAGAATTGCAAGCGCGCAGAAATTTCTTTCAAAATGCGATCCGCAATTGCCATTTTTTGCGTCGAAAGCTTCACCGTTTCAAACCAGTTGTGCGCCACGCGCAGTGGCATCGCCGAAATTTCATGCAGCGTTTTATCGCCCACTTTCACATTGCGCGCTTCGCGACGCAAACGGGTGCCTTCGCAGTCAGGACAGGTTTTATTTGAAATATATTTTGCTAACTCTTCGCGCACTGCCATCGAATCGGTCTCGCGATGGCGTCGCTCGAAGCTTGGCACAATACCTTCGAATGTTTCCTCCTTCACCACTGAGCGACCACGTTCGCCTGGATATTTGAACGGAATTTTCTGTTTGCCACTGCCGTACAAAATAACGTTTTGCGCATCCGCCGATAATTTATCAAATGGCATATCGATATCAAATTTATAGTGTGCCGCCAGTCCCAGCAAAATCTGAAAATAAAACTGGTTACGTCGATCCCAGCCCTTGATCGCGCCACCGGCGAGCGACAATCCCGGATACGAAACAATCCGCTTGGGATCAAAAAAAGTAATGTTGCCGAGCCCGTCACAGGTCGGGCAGGCACCCATCGGATTGTTGAACGAGAATAGGCGCGGCTCCATTTCCGACAGCGAGTAATCGCATAGCGGGCAGGAGAATTTCGATGAGAATAAATGCTCCTTTTCGGTATCCATATTGACCGCAACCGCTTTACCTGCGCTTAGCCGCAAGCAAGTCTCAAACGATTCCGCAATCCGTTGCTTCATCTCCACCGTTGTTTTCAAGCGATCAACCACCACCTCGATGCTGTGATTTTTCTTCTTGTCCAGCTTGGGGAACGCATCAATCTCAATCACTTTGCCATTCACGCGCAGACGCACAAAACCCTGCGAGCGGAATTCTTCAATCATCTCTACATGTTCACCCTTGCGGTTGCTGACCACGGGCGCGAGCAACATCAGCTTTGACTCACGCGGGTAGGCCAACACCGTGTCCACCATTTGCGATACCGTCTGTGCTTCCAGCGGCAATAGATGCTCAGGGCAATAGGGTGTGCCGGCGCGGGCAAACAGCAAACGCAAATAATCATGAATCTCGGTCACCGTGCCGACTGTCGAGCGCGGATTATGCGAGGTCGCTTTTTGCTCGATCGAAATCGCGGGTGACAAGCCCTCGATCAGATCCACATCCGGCTTTTCCATCAGCTGCAAAAACTGACGCGCGTAGGTCGACAACGATTCGACGTAGCGGCGTTGGCCTTCCGCATAAAGCGTGTCAAATGCGAGCGAAGATTTGCCCGAACCAGATAATCCGGTAATCACCACCAAAGAGTGGCGCGGCAAATCGAGGCTGATGTTTTTGAGATTGTGGGTGCGAGCACCGCGAATTTTAATGAAGTCCATGCGCTATCTATTTGAAAATACGTGGGTTCAGCATCAGGATAGATGCGAGACCGTAATTGCTGCAATGCCTGATGGGGTTTAACCGAATTTTGTCGGTTGCAACAAACTTGGGCAACCTGTGATAATACTCTGTTCCCGTTTTAATCTGAACCTGTTTTGACGATGGCAGTTATAAACTGCAGTCAAAAACAGGGACGCATAACCGCCCCATAAATTTCAAAATTGCAGGAGCAATCATGGCATCAGTCAACAAAGTTATTCTCGTCGGCAATCTCGGCCGCGACCCCGAAACCCGCTACATGCCTGATGGTGCGGCGATTACCAATTTTTCCATCGCCACCACTGAACAGTGGAAAGACAAATCAGGCGAAAAGCAGGAGAAAACCGAGTGGCACCGCATTTCGACATTTCAGCGCTTGGCCGAAATTGCCGGTGAATACCTGAAAAAAGGCTCGCAAGTGTATATTGAGGGCCGCCTGCAAACACGCAAGTGGACCGACAAAGACGGTGTGGAAAAATTCACCACCGAAGTCATCGCTGATCGCATGCAAATGCTCGGTTCGCGCCAGGGGATGGGTGGTGATAGTGGGGAAGGCGGTGGCGGTGGCAGCGGTGGCAGCGGTGGCAACGGCGGCGGAAGTCGTGGTCCCAGCGGCGGCGGCGGCGGCGGCGATTATTCGCGTCCCGCCTCCGGTGGCGCATCAAGTGCCGCCAAACCTGCGGCTGCCAAAGGTGGCGCGGCCAAGTTTGATGATTTTGAGGACGATATTCCGTTTTGATTTTTTATGTGAACGGGCGCTATGATTGAGTGGCATGGCATTCGGTTTGCGACTCAATTACAAAACTTATCAGGAACGCGTTCGCCATGAAATTCACCACAAGCTGGCAATTCTTTGCGCTCGCATCCGCCCTCTTTGCAGCGTTTACAGCGATCTTTGGCAAACTCGGCGTCGCCGAAATCAATTCCAACCTCGCCACCTTCATCCGTACCATTGTCATCCTGATCGTCACCGCGCTCATCGTCTCGCTGCGAGACGAATGGCGAGCGCCAACTTCAATCAGCAGTCGCACTATCGTGTTCCTTGTGCTATCCGGCATCGCCACTGGTTTGTCGTGGCTTTGCTATTATCGCGCGCTGCAACTAGGGCCCGTGTCACTGGTCGCGCCCGTCGACAAGTTAAGCGTGGCTTTGGTTGTGGTCTTGGCGTTTTTCGTTTTGGGCGAAACCCCCAGCGCCCAAACCTTGATTGGCGCGGGCCTGATTGTCACGGGTTCGCTGGTCATGCTTTTAAAATAGGGACGAAAAATCCGGTTTGTTCGCTGGCTAAGGTTGGAACAAATCTTATATTAAGCCTTCGGCAACAACCCCTTCGCTTTCGCCTCGTCCACCGCCTTCGCCAACTCCGCGCCGCTCTTGTAGTGCGGCACCCGAGCGAACGTTGTGCGTTTGGTGCGTTGCCAGAAGCTGTTGTTGCCGTCGACTTCTTCCTTCCAATATTTGTTGGCCAGCGTGAGGTTATTTTTTTCGTCGATTAGGAATGCATCTTTCGAGCCTTGTCCGCCAAAAATGTACAGCTTGCCGTCAATCATTTTCCAGGTGTTGCCGTCGCCACCCCATGGAATGCCATAGACGATGCCGTTGGCGCAGTAGCCGCCGAATTCGGGTAAATATTTGGTGGGTTCTTTGTCGAACAATGCTTTATTTTCGGCGCTGGAAAAATAAAATACGATATCTTTATAGTTGGTTTTAAATTGCGGTGAACCAACTGTGTCTTTATTGGCGACGAAGTAGCTCACCACGTCATAGCCTTTTAGCATGAGCGGCGTGCCGGCTTCATCGGGTGTGGCGTTGACCGGTTTGTAGCCTTGGCTGGGATTTTGCGCCTTGATCGCGCCACATCCGCCCAGGAAAATTATGCAGGCGGCGATTAAAACTGCCCCGCCTATTTTTGATGCATTTTTCATATTTGATGGCATGGGTATTTCCTCTCAGAATTAGTTGAAATGTTTACGGTAATAAATTAGACGTGGCTATGAGGCATTTAGTTCGTTTGGTAACAAAAAAGCGTTGCCCCAAGACCTAATATCAACGCGCTTCGCAGAGGCCTGTTTGGCAAAGGCATCTGCCTCCACCTCCACCTCCACCTCCACCTCCACCCGTTCGGGCATCACCATTGAAAAAACCGCGCCTCGCGTTGGCCGTGAGCCAGACATCATTGTTCTTGATTCCACGACTTTACGGTTACTTTTCATTGCTGGGTGTCAGCAGCGCGACAATTGCGACCTCATCCCAGGTTGTTACTATGCCTTGGATGAATGCATCCAAGCCGTCAAGATGCTCGCATTGTTCGACGTGTTTCGCGGGCAACGCGGCGAATTTGCGCGTAATGCCGCCCAAAAACATATTCGCGCATGCCGACGCACATGGCCATAAACCACCGTATTAAGTTTTCGTTTACGAATGTTGTTGCCGATTAACCGCCCCGCGTTTGAATCGTCGCTGCTGGATTGATCGAAAGCAATCGTGGTGATGGCGCCGTCAGGGCCACCGCCGAACGTCGCAAGGAAAACATTTAGTCGCCGACTCTCAACATAATTTTGCCGATATGGGCGCTCGATTCCATCAGCTTGTGGGCGTCAATAATCTGATCAAGTTCGAATGTTTGATGTATCACTGGCCGCACTTTTTTACTTGCCAATAGCGGCCAAACTTTTTCTTTTAGCGCAACCGCAATCGCGGCTTTTTGAGCGTCGGACCGTGCGCGCAGCGTGGAGCCGGTAATCGTCTGCCGCTTCATCATCACCGGCCGAAAATCGACGCTAGCGATGCCGCCTTCCAAAAACGCGATGAAACAATAACGGCCTTCCAGTGCCAGCGAGCGCAGATTTTTTTCGATGTAGCTGCCGCCCACCATATCCAGAATTACGTCCACGCCTTTCTTTTGATTAGTCGCGGCAATCGCCGCCACCCAGTCATCGGTTTTATAATTGAAAACATGATCGGCACCGATGGATTTGCAAAACGCGGATTTTTCAGCGTTGCCGACGGTCGTAAAAACTTCTGCGCCGTACGCTTTGGCAAGCTGAATAGCGGTGAGCCCAATGCCGCTTGATCCGCCGTGCACCAAAAAGTTTTCGCCCGACTTTAATCTGCAGGTGTCAAATACGTTTACCCATACCGTGAAAAAATTCTCCGGTATACCCGCCGCCTGCAACATAGAAAGCCCCGCAGGAATCGGCAAACAATGTGCAGCCGGTGCTGCGCAATATTCGGCATAGCCACCGCCTGGCGTGAGCGCGCATACGGCATCGCCGATTTTCCACTGCGTCACGTTGGCGCCGACAGCGACAATTTCGCCTGACACTTCCAATCCCATAATCGGCGAAGCCGTAGGTGGCGGCGCATAGCTGCCTGCACGTTGCAACAAATCCGGGCGATTCACGCCCGCATAGGTGACGCGAATCAGCACGTCGTCTGCCCCCACGTTTGGTCGTGCGCATTGCGCAATGTGCATGACCTCCGCAGCACCGGCGCCGCTCACGGCAACGTGGCGCATCGTGGCGGGAAGTTTTGAAATGACAGACATTGAAATCCTTTGTTTAAGAGTCAGTTATGCTGTGATGCGTCAAGGCTAAGTTTTAAAATTATAGGCTCCGCACAAAATCATTTTCACTTCCTTTTTTAATTGCCCACCATGTCCAAAAATTCTGATTCAACCGACGTCAAGACCATTCGCCCTATCATCGGCAACGGCAAGATAAAGCTTGCCGATATCGACACAAAATCGACCTGCGGTTTTGATGGCGATAAAGCGGCTGGTTTGGCGATTATTGATGAAATTGCGCTGCGTCTGGATGCGCTGCAAAACTTGCTCTACGCGGAGCAAAAACATAAAGTCCTCATCGTATTGCAGGCGATCGACACCGGCGGGAAAGATGGCGTGATTCGCAAAGTGTTTTCACAAATCAATCCGCAGGGGGTGCGCATTGCCTGTTTTAAAGCCCCGACGCCGGTAGAACTCTCCCATGATTATTTATGGCGCGTGCATAGCCAGACGCCGGAAAGAGGCGAGATTGTGGTGTTCAACCGCAGTCACTACGAAGATGTGCTGATCACGCGCGTCCACGATTTGATTGATGATGCGACAGCCAAGCGCCGGTTTCGCCAGATCAATGATTTCGAGGCAATGCTGACCGAAGAGGGCGTCACTGTGCTCAAATTCTTTTTGCATATTTCAAAAGATGAGCAAAAACAGCGCCTTCAAGACCGGCTGGATGACCCTACAAAAATGTGGAAATTTAACATCGGTGATATGGCGGAACGCGAGAAATGGGCCGATTATCAGCGCGTTTACGAGGATGCCATTAACGCCACCTCATCCCCTCATTCGCCTTGGTACGTGGTGCCGGCTGATCGAAACTGGGTTCGCGATTTATACGTGTCGTCAGTACTGGTAAAGACGCTGGAAGATTTGAAAATGGCGTATCCGAAGCCCGCGGACGGTTTGGATAAGTTCAAGATTGTGTAATCTTTTTGGTGTTTATTACCGGCTATTTAGGGATCACGATTGAAGAATAGGGTTCGCTGCGCTCCCCCCATCCTATCCAACTCATTCTTTATGCCGAAATCAAATGGGATCACGGTAGCGTTTCGGTGCATTAAATTGATGCACCGCACCATCTTTCGCGAGGCGCACTAAGCCCCTCTAAGCCCTTATGTTAAAATAAAAAATTATGAATTTAGCAAAAAATTGATGGTGTTCACCGTCAATTCCAAGGAAAAGTGTCATGCCAATTTATGCCTATAAATGTTCCGCTTGCGGACACACCAAAGACGCACTGCAAAAAATGTCGGACGCGCCGCTGATCGTCTGCCCAGCTTGCGGTCAGGCAACGTTTTCAAAACAAGTTACTGCCGCCGGATTTCAGCTCAAGGGTGGTGGCTGGTATGTTACCGATTTTAAAAGTGGCAATCCACCCGCATCCACCGCCAAAACAGACGGTGATGCGAAGGCTGCGCCTGCGGTCGCGGATGGCGCTTCTGCTAAGCCAGAAACCAAGAGTGATCCTGCAAGCGCCTCGCCAGCCACTTCTGCCCCATCAGCCCCGCCCGTAGCGGCGACACCCGCTGTAGCCGCCAAACCAAGCCCCGCTGCGACCACTTAATACAAAATCTCAAAAAAGCTTTATGCGCAAATATCTTCTCGCCGGCGTTCTCGTATGGATTCCGTTGGTCATCACCGGCTGGGTGCTGAAGTTTTTAATCGACACCATGGATCAGACCATGCGGCTGGTACCGGAACGTTTCCGCCCGGAGGCGCTGATCGGCTTTAATATCCCTGGCTTGGGCACAATTCTGACGGTATTAATTGTGTTTTTGACCGGCGTGCTGGCCGCAAATTTTTTTGGCAAGCGTCTGCTCAGCGTGGGCGATACTATTTTGCAGCGCATCCCGATCGTGCGCTCAATCTACGGCGGCGTGAAGCAAATTTCTGACACGCTGTTTTCATCTGACGGCAAAGCCTTCCGCAAGGCCGTGCTGGTGCGTTATCCGCAACACGATACGTGGACCGTCGCGCTACTCACGGGCGAGCCTGAGCATGAAGTCACTGATCATCTGGGTTTTGAAAATTATTCTGTATTCGTGCCGACGACGCCGAATATCACCGCCGGATTTTTTTTGATTGTAGCCAAGAGCGAAGTCATCGAGCTTGAAATGAGCGTTGACCAGGCGCTGAAATACATTATCTCGATGGGCGTGGCCGAACCGGCTCGCGCGGTCAAATTTATTCCTGATCCACATCGCTCCAACGGGGCCGAGCTAAATCAAGCCGGTACCGACTCCGATCGGTAGCCGTCGCAGTTAATCGGCGGCGGCGGTTTGAATGTCTTCTTTAAATGTCACAAAGCCGACGTAATTTATTGGTGATGCAGCGTACCAATTTTGATCGGCGTCTATTCGCTGAATCTGTTTGTATATTTAGTGCTGCCAGGCAATTAGCCACCCATATTTTTTAGGATTTCATCATGAGAACCAATTACTGCGGCTTGATCGACTCAAGCTATCTTGGTCAAACTATCACCGTTTTCGGCTGGGCACATCGACGTCGTGACCACGGTGGCGTCATCTTTATCGACTTGCGCGACCGTGAAGGCCTGCTGCAAATCGTGATCGACCCCGACACACCGGAAACCTTCGCCACCGCTGACAAATCACGCAATGAATTTGTGTTGAAAGTCACTGGCCTGGTGCGTCCGCGCCCGGATGGCACCGTGAATAAAAATTTGAAATCAGGCGAAGTCGAAGTGCTCGCTAAAGACATCGAAGTCTTGAACGCGTCGCTGACGCCGCCGTTCATGATTGATGATGAAAACATCAACGAAGAAACGCGGCTCAAATATCGTTATCTCGATTTGCGTCGCCCGCAAATGCAGGCCAATCTGCGGCTACGTCATCGCGTCGCCAGTGCGGCGCGGCGTTATCTGGATGATCTGGGTTTTGTGGATATTGAAACACCGTTTCTCTACAAATCCACCCCCGAAGGCGCGCGCGAATTTTTGGTACCCTCGCGGATCCACGATGGTCATTTCTATGCGCTGCCGCAGTCACCACAGTTGTTCAAACAATTGTTGATGGTGGCTGGTTTTGATCGCTATTATCAAATCGTCAAATGCTTCCGCGACGAGGATTTGCGCGCGGATCGTCAGCCGGAATTTACCCAGATTGATATCGAAACTTCGTTCCTGAACGAGCGTGAAATTCAGGACATCATGGAGGGCTTGATCAAAAAAATGTGGAAAGCCGGGCTTGATATCGACCTGCCCGATTTTCCGCGTATGGTCTATGCCGAAGCAATGGCGCGATTCGGTTCGGATAAACCTGACCTGCGCGTGACGCTTGAATTAACCGAGCTGACGGATGTCATGAAAACAAGTGACTTCAAAGTGTTCCGCGCAGCCGCAGACATGAAAAGCGGCCGCGTCGCCGCCATCTGCGTGCCTGGTGGCAATGAAAAATTCTCGCGTAAGGAAATTGATGACCTCACGGCGTTCGTCGCGATTTACGGTGCGAAGGGATTGGCGTATATAAAATGCAACGACGTTTCAAAACTTAGTGAAGAGGGCCTGCAATCGCCGATTATCAAATTCCTGAATGCCGAAACGTTAGGCAAAATTACCGAGCGTTGCAATGCAAAGAATGGCGACCTGATTTTCTTCTGTGCCGACAAAACCAAAGTGGTGAACGATTCGCTCGGTGCGCTGCGCAGCAAAATCGGCCACGAAAAAGGCTTTGCCGAAAAGGGCTACAAGCCATTGTGGGTAGTCGATTTCCCCGCGTTTGAATTTGATGAAGAAAGCAATCGATACGTTTCTGCCCACCATCCCTTCACCGCGCCAAAAGACGAGCACCTGCAATACCTCGACAGCGATCCATCGAAAGTCCTGGCTAAGGCCTACGACGTCGCCATGAACGGTTGGGAAATCGGTGGCGGCTCGGTGCGCATCCATTCGCCCGAATTGCAAGCCAAGCAATTCGCTACGCTTGGCATCAGTGAAGAAGACCAGCGCGCCAAATTCGGCTTCCTGCTCGACGCGCTGCAATACGGTGCCCCCCCGATGGGTGGGGTCGCGTTTGGCCTAGATCGCATCGTCACCCTCATGTGCGAAAAATGGGATTCCATCCGCGACGTCATCGCCTTCCCGAAAACCCAGCGCGGGCAGGATTTGATGATCGAGACGCCATCAGTTGTGCCCGATAAGCAGCTACGCGATTTGCATATCAAGTTGCGCAATGTGGCAGCGGTACCGGTGAAGGCGGCGTAATTTTATGCGGCATCAAGATCAAAACTATTTGGCGGTGGGTTGGACTTGATAAAGCCAGACCAATACGAAACGTTCTCACGAATCTCGAAAAGAAGGGTTTCCAAGCTCAACGCTATGGGAATACACGATGGCTTGTTTTACCAGCTAGAGCATAAGATCAAGTATTACCTCACGCGAAAAAATGAAGACGCAGTTAATCCAGACGGCAGTCGATTGAGATAACCCTCAAACATCTTGAGTCAGCAAGCAGCCCGGCGAGAAGCGCAGCGCATCCTAGGTTCGCCACTCATTTTAAAAATTAAAAGTGCAATACTAGTGGGGCGTTTGACGCATTTATAGCCTGCGATGCCTGCTAATGCTAGTGTTTACCGTTTTTAAAACACCCGCTAACCCCGCCTCGTATAATTAGTAAGTCTATTTTTTTGAAAGCGCGTATGAGCACATCCCCTATCTCACTTATCGTTCACGGCGGCGCGGGTAGCTGGCGTCCAGGTTCTGAAGCGGAGGCGGTGGCAAGTATGTCTGCCGCTGTTTTGGTGGGGCGAAAAATTCTCGAATCTGGTGGCTCGGCTTTGGACGCGGCCATGGCCTCTGCGGTCGCGCTAGAAGATAATCCGATCTTCAACGCGGGCACTGGTGCGGTGCTCAATCTCGATGGTTTTGTGGAGATGGATGCTTGTGTGATGGTGTCACCAGGCGGCGAATTTAAGACAACGCGCATTGGTGCGGTCACGGGTTTACAGCGGGTTAAAAATCCGATTATCGTGTCAAAGCAAGTGATGGAAGAAACTGATCACGTCATGCTGACGGGTGACGGCGCGCAGCGCTTTGCGCGAGTGATGGGTCACGCTGATTACGATCCGATCACGGCGGATCGGCGTGCGGATTGGCAAGATAAGCGTTCAAAATTGGAATCACAGCCCGATACGAGCTCGCGTCAATTCAAACTCCGCGGCTTTTTAAAAACGCATCCTGAATTCGCCGGCGGCACGATTGGCGTGGTCGCGCGCGATGTTCATGGCGTGATTTGTGCCGCGACGTCTACCGGCGGCTACACCATGAAGCTGCCCGGGCGCGTCGGCGATACGCCGCTGCCGGGCTGCGGCACCTATGCCTCGACGTTCGCGGGGGCGAGTGCCACCGGCACGGGCGAATACGTAATTCGCTCACTCGCGTGTCGGCAGATTTCAGATAACGTCGAGCGTGGCATGTCGATCGCGGAAGCGGTGGACGCGATGCTCGATCAGCTCGGTCGGGATTTTGACGCGGACGTCGGCTTTATCGCGATTGACGCCCATGGCGTGCCATATGGGAATCATCGTACCCGCGATATGCCGCATGCCTATTTCAGTGGCTCATCAGAAATCGTGGCGAAAATGCGCGTTGAAAAATGACGGTGTTGTTGCAAACCGAGCGACTGAGTTTGCGGCGTTTTACTTGGGATGACGTCGATAATGTGCTGCTGATTTCAGGCGACCCCGACGTGATGCGCTACATCGGCGACGGCGCTGTCGATGATCGCGAAGGTGCTAAAAATCGGTTAGCGCGGTTCATGAGCCATTACGAAAAATATCCGGGGCTCGGTTACTGGGTTGCCGAAAAAATGTCGGCGCGTGAATTTATCGGCTGGTTTGCGTTGAAATATATTCCCAAAACCGTTGAAGTGGAAGTCGGCTATTTATTGCGCGGGTCTGCGTGGGGCCACGGGTTTGCGACCGAAGGGGCGGCAGCGTTGCTGGCTTACGGTTTTGATGAAATTGGCTTGAATCGCATCGTCGCGGTTACGCATATTGAAAACACGGCATCGCAAAACGTGATCAAAAAAATTGGTTTGCGCGATTGCGGCATGGGGCATTACTACGACCGCGATTTGGCTTATTTTGTTGCCGAGCGCCAAGGGTTCGTCAACCCCAAGGCCTGATAAGCACCCGATGATAAAAATACCCCAATCGTTATTGCCGCAATGCCGAGGTAATCAGTTGGCTTGGGTATTTCGCCGAGCAGCGGAATTGCCGCCAGCATGGCGAGCACCGGCACCAATGAGGCGAAGCTGGCGCCCAGTGATGCGCCTAAAATCGACACCGCCCGCGCATACGAAAACAGCGAAATGATGCTCACGAAAATGCCCTGGTAAATTGTCTGTATCAGCACTGCATCAAGCGGCGCTTCGGCAATCCGGTGCGGCAGCCACAACACATAAATTGGCAGATAAATAATGGCCGACACCACCGACACCACCGCGGCCGCTTGCAAGGCGTTAAATCCCGTTGCTGATGCCCTGCGCATCGCCACCGTGAAACTCGCCCAGCAGATCGCGGCGGCGATAAACAGCAAATGCCCGCGCCAATAGCCGGTCTCAAAATGCGTCAGGCCCACGCCGACAAAGATGATGATGCCAACCGGAATGAGCGCAAGTCCCAGTTTGCGTATCCCGCTGATTTTCTCTTTCAGAAAGTACATCGCCAACAGCGCTGCCCATAGCGGCATGGTGCCAGGAATGAGTGCGCCTGCTTGAGCGGCGGGCGCGAATTTTAGACCCGTAGAAGCGATCATCACGTACGGCACGCCCGCACCAATGCAGATGACGGCCCATGTTTTAAAGCCTATTTTATGAATGCCCAAGCCGTTACGAATCACAATCGGCAGCAGTAACAATCCGGCGCAGGTAAAACGGAGTGCGGTGATATCGTAAGGCGATAATGTCGTTGTCACGCCGTAGCGAGTCAGTAAAATCCAGCCGACCCAGATCGAGATGGCAAAAATTCCCCACGCGGCACCGCGAAGATACTTGGCGCGGGACAGTATTGGCTGCGTAGAAGCTAAACCAGCGGGAATTGTAGGCAAAGAGGACATAGATCGGATCAGCTTTGCTGACGCCATGGTAAGTTAGTCGAGAGTAAATTGTGAGTCTAGCAAATGCCATCCTGCCAATGGTGATTTGCATGCACAACGATTGTTCGCATAGATGGTTCATATCGATTATTTAAGTTCAACAAGCTGCCCATTGAAGCGGTAATGTTGTGTGTGCAGACTACAATATCGTTATTATTAATGTGTGCATGAATTTGCCCAAGACTTTGACGCACCACATAAACGCCAATCTTGTTTCAAACCCTTCGACCCCTTTTATTCCTTTAGCGCCATTAATTCCCTTGATTTCAGACACTCCCAAGCCATTCAAAATTCCACGTTCCACATTGATCGTGATTTACACCCCGACACTTGAGGTACTGTTGATCGAGCGTGCAGATCGAGTTGGCTTTTGGCAATCCGTTACCGGCAGCCAGGACGAAGGCGAATCTTCGGCCGAAACCGCTGCCCGTGAAGTGGCAGAGGAAACTGGTTTGATTGCGGCTGAGCACGTGCTGACGGACTGGCAGGAAAAAAATGTGTATGAGATTTTCCCGATTTGGCGGCACCGTTATGCGCCCGGCGTGACGCACAACGATGAATATATTTTCGGCCTGAAGGTCGCCGGTCGCGTGCCCATCACAATCGCGCCACGTGAGCATTTGCAGCATGTGTGGCTGCCTTATGAAAAAGCGGCTGCGCTATGTTTTTCGCCGACCAATCGTGATGCGATTTTGAGCTTGCCGAAGCGTTTGCCAGTGTTGACAAATAAATGAAATCTCTCACCCTCGCTACCTACAATATTCACAAAGGCTTAAGCCCGTTGAATCGAAAACTGGTGATTCATGAGGTGCGCGAGAAGCTGCACGCGCTGGATGCGGACATTATTTTTTTGCAGGAAGTACAGGGCGCGCATGCTAAAAATAAAGCGAAATTTGATGACTGGCCAGAGCTTACCCAGCATGAGCATATTGCGGAGGGGCGCTATCAGGATATTGTGTACGGCGTGAACGCGAAGAATCAGCATAGCGATCACGGCAACGCAATTTTGTCCGCTTTTCCGGTCATGAATTGGACGAATCAGGACGTATCGCATCATCGCTTTGAATCGCGCGGCCATTTGCTGGCGCGCATTGATGTGCCAGGTTGGGACGTGCCGCTTATCTGTGCGTGCGTGCATCTTGGCTTGTTCCAACAAAGCCGCACCATGCAGGTTGATCGCTTGATTGAGTTCCTGGGACATAGCGTACCGAGCGATGCGCCGCTGGTGGTGGCGGGTGATTTTAACGATTGGCGCAACAAAAGCGGGGGCATCTCGGCGGCGTTGAAACGCGAACTCGGGCTGCGCGAAGTATTTGAAGAGATTCACGGCAAACCCGCGCGCACTTTCCCGGCAATTTTTCCGCTGTTTACGCTGGATCGCATCTACGTGCGCGGGGTGAATGTTGAAGAAGTGCTGCGGCTGCATGGTGCGATTGACGGCGTGAAATGGCGCGGGCTATCGGATCATGTGGGGTTGGCAGTGCGCTTTACGCGCGATGGCCAATCAATGGCAGCAGATGGCTCGTTGGCAACGCCGCCCGGGCGCGGCTAGCACTGCAACATGGATGCGGTCGACGGCATCAAGGACGGCAATCACGTTACGTTACTAAAAAATGGTGGTGAGCTATTTCCGGCGCTAATCAACAGCATTGATGCGGCGAAGTTTGAAGTCCGCATTGAGACCTATATTTTTCATGGTGATCGCAGCGGCGCTGCCATCGCCGATGCGCTCAAACGCGCGGTGAAACGCGGGGTTGCGTCGCGGGTGCTGATCGACGGTTTTGGTTCGCATGAAACCAATCCAAATTTTTTTACCGGGCTTCGTGCCGCCGGCGTCACAGTGCTGGTGTTTCGTCCCGACTATCGCTGGCTTAGTTTGCGGCGCGCACATTTGCGGCGCACGCATCGCAAAATCGCCATCATTGACGCGCGGATTGCGTTTGTTGGCGGCATCAATCTGATTGATGATTTCACCAATAGCTTGTCCGAATTCCCGCGTTATGACTATGCGGTTCAAGTGGAAGGCCCGGTGCTCGCCAACATTTATCACTCCAACGAGCGCCTCTGGAAACTGGTGTCATGGTGGAGCGTGCGCAAGCTGGGTGCAAAAGCCGAAATTCGTCGCTGGTTGCGGCGACCGCAAGAAGAAATAGCGCTCGCAAAAGCGCAGCGTGCGGCGCTGATCAATGCCGCCAAATTGCACCAGCATGATGGCCAGGCAGGCGGCATGCGTGCGCAATTTTTAGCCCGCGATAATTTCCGAAATCGCCGCCAAATCGAGGATGCCTATCTCGAAGCCATCATAAGTGCGCGGAAAAAAATATTGATTGTGAATGCCTATTTTTTACCCGGCCGCCGTTTCCGTCGGGAGCTGCGCGCTGCCGCCGCGCGCGGTGTGGAAGTGACGTTGTTACTGCAGGGTCGCGCTGACCACGCGTTACTGCAAATGGCAACGCGCGCGCTGTATGAGCAAATGCTCGGCGCGGGAATCATAATTTACGAATACGAAAAATCGATGCTGCACTGCAAAATCGCCACCATCGACGATCAATGGTCCACGGTTGGCTCCAGCAACCTCGATCCGTTCAGTTTATTTTTAAACCGCGAAGCAAATATTGTCGTGCAGGACGAAGCTTTCGCACGCCAACTGAGCACATCCGTATTCTCCGAAATCAAAGACGGGGCGCGCCAATTCGATCCCGCCGATTGGCAGCGCCGCCCACTGACCGAGCGCATCAAAAACTGGTTGGCGTATGGCTTCGCCCGTGTGGCGACGGGATGGGTTGGGGTCAAGAGTGATTGGTTAGGGTAGGTTTCTGAACACTAGCACTGGTGAGGCGTTTGGGACGTAAAGTGCTCAAACGGCAGGCTGGACGGGGTCTTCAAACTTCGTGAGGCGCGTTCGATATAGTAAACGTTGAAGATTGGCCGTGCGGTGTCAACATCTAGTCATTCTGAATGCGATTTTATTGGGTGACGTATCTGCTTTTTGCGATGTGGCGGAACCGTAGTTCCCCCGCATAGGACCGCTCGGGATGAATTGAGTGGCGTTAGCGTGTCTTTGCTTTGTTATTCACGCGATTCGCCGCCGCACCCCGTATCAGCGTTCCCACGCCATCGCTCGTCAACACCTCCAGCAGCAACGCGTGCGGCACGCGACCATCGATAATGTGTGCGGTTTTTACGCCGTTTTTTACCGCATCCAAGGCGAAATCGATTTTCGGAATCATGCCGCCGGAAATGGTGCCGTCTTTAATCAGGGCCTCAATCATGGCGGCGGTCAGGCCGGTTAAGACATTGCCTTTTTTATCGAGCACGCCTTTGGTATTGGTGAGGATGATCAGTTTTTCAGCTTGGAGCGCGATGGCGATTTTGCCAGCAACCACATCGGCGTTAATGTTGTACGCGGTGCCGTTTTCGTCGACCCCCAGCGGGGCGATAACGGGTATGAAATCTTCGGTGTCGAGCAGATCGATGATAGCGGTGTCGATTCTGACCACTTCGCCGACGAGGCCGATATCGATTTGCGTGCGTTTGTCCTCGGCGGAGGTGATTTTCATTTTTCGGGCGTGGATGAAATTACCATCTTTGCCAGTAAGGCCGACCGCCTTGCCGCCTGCTTTGTTAATCAGCGTGACGATTTCCTGATTGACCAAACCGCCGAGTACCATTTCCACTACGTCAAGCGTCTCGTCATCAGTAACGCGCATGCCCTGAATAAACTGGCCTTCCTTGCCGATTTTGGCAAGCAGGCTGTTGATCTGCGGGCCGCCGCCATGGACGACCACCGGATTCATGCCAATCAATTTTAAGAGCGTAATGTCCTCGGCAAAGTCTTCCTGCAACGCCACGTCGATCATTGCATTGCCGCCGTATTTGACAACGATATTTCTATCCCAAAACTTTTGAATGTAGGGTAGCGCTTCAATCAGCACTTCGGCTTTTTGCGCGGCGGATACCGTGGCGATCACCGCCGCGGCGTTTTCGATTCGCTGTTCGGCGCTGCGTTTGGTTTTGGGTGCTTTGGAGGCAGTCGTTTTGGTGGCCGAAACGTTAGACGTCGCTTTAGGCATCGCTTTGGACATTTTCTTAGCAGCAGGCTTCTCGGGCATCACGGTTCTCCAGTGGGTGGCGCAAACAGGGGGTCAGTAATTTCGCCGATTGTACGGTGAATGTTGGAGTGCGTAAAAATTTAGTGTGATCGTGGCTGACCAAATTTATTCAAATCCAAATGAGAGCTGCGCGTCGGCAGTTAGTGTCCCCGTTGATGTCTGACGCTTTAGTTTCCCATTCGGAACGCGACCCCGGACACCTTCGCGCGCGGGATTTCGACTGCCGTGCTTTTCATAAACCTGTTTTGCGGCGTCTCGCACACTGTCGTTTTTGCGCAGCGCCCACAAGGTATCGCGGGCAAATTTTGCAGATCTCAGATGATCCACAATCGGTGCGGCGTAGTCGCGCCCGATGATGAAGCCGACGTGTTCCTGCAGTGCTTGTGGCATTGTCCACGGCTCAAAAATATACGCATCGGGCACCCGCGCCAACGTTGGCAGCCAGCGGCGCACAAAGATGCCCTCTGGGTCTTGATCGCGGGCTTGCTTGATGGGGTTATAAATGCGGATGGTGTTGATGCCCGTCACGCCTGACTGCATTTGCACTTGCGGGTAGTGAATGCCGGGCTCGTAGTCGAGAAATTGCGTGGCCAAATAAACGCCCGTATGCCGCCAATGCAGCCACAACTGATAGCTGGCAAAGCTCACCAACATCGCCCGCATCCGAAAATTAATCCAGCCGGTTTGTTGCAGCATTTTCATACAGGCATCGATCATCGGGTAGCCAGTTTTGCTGCTTTTCCACGCGGCAAACTTTATTTCCTCGTCAGCGCTCAAGGCGCCTTCATTGCGTACTCGATCAAAGCCGCGATGCACATGGCGAAATTCAATCGCTGGCTCGCTTTCGAGTTTCTGGATGAAGTGGCAATGCCAATGCAGGCGCGATTCAAAAGATTTGAGCGATAGCAGCAAATGGGCGGGCCGTGCATGCGGCGGCATGGCGAGTAATGCGCTGCGCTTAGCCCACACCGCATGTGCAGTTTCGCGTATGGATACCGTGCCATAGGCGAAATGAGGAGATAGCCGCGAGCATTCATCGGCGGCGCTCAGCGGGGATGACATGGCGCTGCGGTAATGCTGGCCACGTTCATCCAGAAACGAATGCAGCAACTCGACGCCGCGTGAACGCCCTCCCCGTTGGCGTTGTGCTTTATCGGCTTCGTGAAAATCAATTGATATATCGTCCAGCTTTTGAATGCCCGCCACGTCTGCGCGGGGAGATTGAAGGTGAGCGGGTTTGGAAATCAAGGGCTCGCTCATCTGCTGATCCCAGCGTTTCGCCCAGCCGTTGCGATCAGTCAGAGTGCGAATCACGCCATGCTGCCGAAATTCCTGCCACGCCACACCGTTGTCAAGGCACCATGATTTGACGCGAATATCTCGACGATAGGTTATATCGTTGCCGGTTTCTGCGTGGCTTGCGAGTGAAAAATTGCCAAGCTCTTGTATGAGCGCGGCCAGCACGGCGGTCATCTCGCCCTGTCGAATAATCAGCCGCGAGCCGAGTCCCGCCAGGTCATGGCGAAGCTCAATCAGTGATTCGCGAATAAAGCCCCAATGCTGATGCGCAAAATCGGCGGCCTGAAATACCTCTGGCTCGATCACATAAAGCGGCAGCACCGATCCGTGCGCGGCGGCGTGGGCGAGTGGGGCATGATCGGCGACTCTAAGGTCGCGTTTAAACCAGACGATGTGCAGCATATTTTGCGATGATGTTATGCGGTTGGGTTTCAGCTGTCAGTGAGAAAGCGATTACGACTTGCGCCTTACCGCGTTGCCGCTTCGCCTCTTCACCTGACTCGGTTTTGGTTTCGCGCAACAGTGGCAAGCTATCAATTTGGCGGTAGCGCACGTGGTTTTACAGTGTGGTGGGTTGGATAAACGGCCAAAATTGATAGGAGCGTGTTTGCTGACATGGACGTCAAATTTACCACCGATGCTGGGAAAATGGCTGTCGGCCGCCCGGTGACACTTACCCGGTGTAGACGCTGGAATAACCGCTATATTGCGGGTAGGCGAAATAAAACACGTTAAACAGAGTGAGGTCACCGCCAGCGCCGCCGACTATGTTGTAGGCACGATTAATTTGACGTCTCGAAATGGAAGCAATATTTCAAGCACTCAGCACAGAAAGTCCCTATAAAGAATAAGATTGAAATTTCATTAACCACTATTAAATTTAGGATCTGATCATGAATGCCACCAAGATGTTGGGTATCGCACTGATAGTTGCTGGAGTATTGGGTTTGGTATACGGGGGTTTTAGTTATACCAAAGACACGACAGCGCTAAAGCTGGGGCCAATCGAGCTGAACGTTAAAGAAAAGGAATCCGTCAACATTCCATTGTGGGCTGGAATTGCAGCAATAGTCGCTGGTGGCGCCTTGCTGGCTTTGGGCGGCAAAGGCCGCTAACGACGCAGTGCCGCCTAACCATTCGCAAAATGTTCCGTTTGATTTGGTAAGCTTTTCGTTGAGTACTTAACGAAGCTAAAACGACGTGCAGGACAAGGCGCATAACGTGTTGGCAAGCGCCAAGAAAGAGCAACTATAACGACGCACCATCACGTTCGAATACGAAGCCGAAGTCGTCCGCCACAAAATAGCCGAGAATCTCAAGTACACAGACTGCGCGGAGAAGTTTGGTGTCCTTCCCGAGTTGGTGAAGGACTGGGAGGAGCAGTACGAAGCCGGTCAGTTGATTGCTGCCGCCGCTCGCAACACGGTTAGCCCTGAACGGGTGAGATCAGCAGTCCGCGCACAAAGCTATCGTGCGTCAAGATGGAAGTGGCGATTTTAATGACCCTAGGCCAACCCGAAAAAGCAGTGGCATATTTCGCGAAAGAGATATTGTGAAATATGCCTTTATCCAAACTGATCTCAACATGTATTGTTGAAGATAAGCATTATCTGCTTGCGTATATAGTCAAGGGTTTTGAGGCCCCGAACCCCCTGGGAGACAATACGACGCGGATGCATCCGAGCTTGGGCCATCAATCACTAATTGAGTTTGAACATGAATTCAGGATAAATACAAAAGCAACCATCGATAGTCAATCCATCAATACAGCCCATCCGCTCGGTGGACAAAAAGAGCCGCCTAATTGCGCAACGAAAAATTGCTCGGATCAGATGAGGATAGCCCTAGCAAGCGCAGCCCTAACGCACGGAGATTCGAATAAGAAGGCTCAGAATCGTGGAACACATCTCGCTGGATGGCGTGTTCAGCACTCTATCGATGAGGACGATTTTCCCCATAGCGACTGGACTGCGCCCTATCGGACTCCCGTTGGCCGCGACGCAGCGCTCGCCGCGCATGGTGCGAGCTTTGATCTGCTGCTGGGTCGTCGCACCTACGATATTTGGTCTGGCTTCTGGCCCAAGGCGCCGGACAGTCTCATGCGAGACGCTCTTAATGCGGCGAAAAAATTTGTTGCTACCCACCATCCGGATAGTCTTGAATGGGCCCCGTTTGAGGGCCTTGGACCGGACATCATCGGGGACATTTGCCGCATCAAGTCGGAGGACGGCCCGGACCTTATCCTTTGGGGCAGCTCCACGCTGACATCGATGCTGCTAGAGCATAGGCTCGCAGATGAAGTTCTGCTGATCGTCTATCCAGTCCTGTTGGGCACGGGGAAGCGCTTCTTTGCGGAGGGAACCCCAGCACGCTCGTTCGAGCTCATTAGCACGAACGCATTTCCGTCCGGCGTTATCTTCAATATTTACACGGTAGCCAGGCCATTGAATATTGGATAGTCCGACGACGCGACGGCATCAGTGGGTGTTGCACCTAGGGGTTCGGACTCGTCCCAGCGCTTAAAGTCGGCGTCGCCTAACCATCCCTTCGAGCGGACGGCCAATGGCCTTCGACCTGCGCCTTCCGATCGTGCTAAATGTTGATCCACTTAAAATACCCCAGCCAAAATCATGCACCCTCATCTAAGCATCGCACGCCCCGTCAGCGATTTGGACCAATTAGTAGCCATATATTGCCGTGGCCTCGAGCTCCGCGAACTCGGACGTTTTGAGAACCACGTGGGCTTTGACGGCGTCATGCGGGGAAACCCGGCGGTGGGCTATCACTTCGAGTTCACTTATCGCCGTATCCACCCTATCGAGCCCGCTCTCACTCCAGAAGGCCTTGTCGTTTTCTGTCTCCCAGAACCGAACGAGTGACAGAAGGCCTGCTCGCGCATGCTGAAATCGGGCTTCAAGGAAGTAACGGCTTTCAATCCATACTGGCAGCAGCGAGGCCGCACTTTCCAAAACCATGACAATTTTTGTATCGTCCTCGAGTAAGCCACCTAGAGCAAGAGCGAGAGCTGACAGGATCAATGTGGAGCAAGCCGAAAAGACTGCGTTGTTGGTCGAGGAGGCAGGCGTTGATCGGCCTGGCGCCACTTTTGCGGCGTTGATCTCGATTTGCTAGTCCGCCGACTGGTGGAAATTCACACAAGACGAGCGCCGCAAAATCTTCGAAAAACAATCGAAGCACATCGCCATTGGCATGTGCTGTCTGCCGCCCATCGCTCGCAAACTGCATCACTGCGGGGACATTTCAGAAGCGGTACCCTTCGATTTCCTAACGTGGCTCGAGTACGCGAGGGAACACGAAGAGCAATTCGACCAAATGCGGGTCGAATTACGTTCTTCGCCAAGGTGGAAATACATCGTGAGAGACGTTGACATACGTTTGGTCAAGAATGCGTCGTGACTTTCCCATCGAGCCGAATCGCATCGGTCGGGCGCTTCGCGGCAACATTTCAGTTCGGTCAAGGTGCATCCCCTTAACGCAAGCCGCTCATGTCAAACGCTGAGTTCTGGAACTCACGCAATGTTCACGCGCGGCATTACATACACCCACGGTGAAATCCATGCGCAACTTGGCGGAAGGATGGTGTCGTGTGTGCCCACGCGCAATGGCGCCATCGCGGCCGCTTACTTCAGCAACATCGTTTAGCCCTCAGGCACCTGAAGTCGTGCTGCATGAGCAGGGCGCACGTACGGGTTCCGTTAGCGAGTTGTTCTCGCGCCAGCGGAGCGCCATTCCGGTGTTTATGTAGCCCGCATCAAATCACTGACCACGGTACCCACACCCGGACCGCTGTGTGGCAAAAGTATCTGAAAGAATTGCTGGAAAAGTCGTCGCAAAAAAAGTGCGTAATATTTTGCAGATCATGAGCGGTGAATGAAAATGTCGTCTCGTGATTTAACCAGTATAAAATCGAAGCTGTATAGCAATTGATACCCACTTAAAAATTCATTCGGAGCTCTTATGCGCTTGAGTCTTTCAACCACCATCTGTAGCTGCGCAATGTTTGCTGTATCAAGTAGTATCCAAGCCGCCAAAGTCTGGACGGTTGATGAGTTGGTCGAAAAAAATATTGAGGCCCGTGGCGGCATAGCAGCAATCCGTGCGATGAAATCGCTTAAGCTCAGTGGCAAGCTGTTGCTAAATCAGGGGCAGTTTGAAATGGCGATTGTGCAAACCTTCAAACGGCCAGCTCAGGTCAGGTTTGAGGCCACCGTGCAAGGGTTAACGCAAACTCAGGTATACGACGGCAAAAGCGGCTGGCAAATTAATCCATTTAGTGGACGAAAAGATCCGGAACGCTTATCTAGCGACGATAGTAAAGGTTTGGCTGAAGCGGCCAGTGAGTTTGATGGTTCACTTGTCGACTGGAAAGCCAAAGGCGCAACTGTCAACTATCTAGGCATGGAAGATGTGGATGGCACGTTAGCGCACAAAATTAGACTATCGCGCCCCAACGGTGATGTTGAATATATTTTTCTCGACCCTGACCATTTTCTTGAAATTCGCACCTTGAGCCAGCGAATTGAGCATGGCGTCCAGCTCGCGATCGAAACTGACTTGGGCGATTATGAAAAGGTGAACGGTGTGTACATCCCTTTTGCAACGGAAACAGGCAAGCAGGGCTCGACCGACAAGCAAAAAACTATGATCAACAAAGCTGAGGTTAACCCGGTTGTTGACGATAAAGTATTTGCTTTTCCTGCCGCCAAATCCAAAAAATAAATCAGGAAGCTAAAAATGTGTTCAACTAAAGTCTTCATCTCTTTTTTGCTGTTAGTCGCTTCCGTTACTTGTGCTGCCGCTGCACCGGCCACATTTCACTCTGGCATTATTTCTGGATTGGGGGCGCGCAATATTGGTTCTGCGGCCATGAGCGGCCGAATTTCAGCCCTTGCCGGTAACCGAACGGCTTCCGGAAAAATTACCCTTTATGTTGGCGCTGCCAGCGGGGGCATTTGGAAGTCGGAAGATAGCGGTACACTGTATCGTCCCGTCTTCGATAAGCAGTCAGTGCAATCCACTGGTGCTATCGCAATTGATCCTTCAAACTCGAACAATGTTTGGGTCGGAACGGGTGAAGCATGGACACGCAATAGCGTATCCATTGGTGATGGCATTTACAAATCTGCGGACGGTGGCGACACTTGGGTCAATATGGGCCTGCCGAACTCAGAGCGCATTGCCAAAATTCTTGTCAGTCCCAAAGACAGCAACACCGTTTATGCGTGTGTTGCTGGCAAACTCTGGAGTGATTCCGCCGACCGTGGGCTGTACAAGACCACCGATGGCGGTAAAAGCTGGAGTCTGGTGCTCAAGGGCAATAATTTATCAACCGGTTGTTCAATGATTTCGCTTGATCCCGCCAACCCGAACATTATTTTTGCGGGTATGTGGGATTTTCGTCGCCAAGGCTGGACGTTTCGCTCCGGTGGGGAATCACCAACCTCTCCATCTGGAAGTGGTCTATATCGTTCGGCCGATGCGGGTTTGACTTGGTCAGAAATCACAGAAAATTCAAACAAGGGTTTCCCAAAAAAACCGTTTGGACGAATTGCCGTTACGGTTGCACCGAGCGATGCCAAACGCGTTTACGCGTTTGTTGAATCAACAGATAGTGCGCTCTACGTTTCTGATGATGCAGGCCAGACCTGGCAGGTGCGCGACAAAAGCCAATGGATGGTATGGCGCCCCTTCTATTTTGCCAACCTGATTGTGGATCCGCTGAATGCAGACAAGGTATACAAGACGGATGGCGCATTAATTCTAAGCACTGACGCTGGCAAGAGCTTTAGCGTGGTGGGCGGATTTACCGGCATGCATGGGGATGTTCACGATGTGTGGATTGATCCGACGCTGTCTACCAATGGACAAACTATTTTTGCTGGCGACGATGGCGGCATGTGGTACTCCTACAACGGCGGTAGCAAATGGTGGAAGGGCGGCAATTTACCTGTTTCGCAGTTTTATCATGTCAGCGTTGACAACAAAGATCCTTACCAGATTTACGGTGGATTACAAGACAACAGTTCCTGGATCGGTCAATCCCAGTATCCGGGAGGTATTACGAATAGCCAATGGGAAAACATGTACGGCGGAGATGGCTTCTGGATGTTCGCCGATCCGTCTGATTCAAATTATCTTTATGCGGAAGCGCAGGGCGGTGCCATCGGGCGTGTGAATCGCCTAACCCACGAGTCGCGCGATATTCAACCCAGGCTTAATGCGGCAGATTTGAAAGCGTTTAAGAAACTTCGTTTTAATTGGAATACGCCCATCGCACTTTCGCCCAGTGATAAAAATACCGTCTACATCGGCAGTCAGTTTCTTTACCGCACTCGCGATCATGGACAAAGCTGGAGTCGTATCTCTCCTGATCTGACGACGAACAATCCCGACAAACAACAGCAGGAAAAGTCGGGCGGTGTGACGGTCGATAATTCAGCTGCAGAAATGTACGAAACCATCTACTCAATTAGTGAGTCGCCCAAAAATACCAACGTGATTTGGGCAGGAACCGACGATGGCAATCTTCAGGTCACTCGTGACGCGGGAAAGTCGTGGAGCAATGTGGTGGCCAATGTCACCGGCTTGCCCGCGGGTTCGTGGGTCAGCTGGGTACAGGCAAGCAATTTTGATGCAGCTACTGCTTATGCTGCGTTTGACCGGCATACCGTAGGCGATATGGCTGCTTATGTTTACCAAACCCGCGATTTTGGCAAGACTTGGAAACCACTTTTATCGCCCGCCAATCTGAAGGGAGTGCAAGGTTACGCCCATGTCGTCAAAGAAGATTTGGTTAATCCCAACCTTTTATTTCTGGGCACCGAAATGGGGCTTTATATTTCTATCGACGGCGGCGAAGGCTGGGCTCGTTTCAAGGGAGGCAATTTGCCGGCTGTGGCCGTGCGCGATATCGCTATCCACCCGCGTGATAACGATTTGGTGCTCGCGACCCATGGACGCGGTATTTGGATAGTTGACGACATCACGCCACTGCGTGCTCTTTCGGCAAAACTGCTCAGTGAGGAAATAAGCTTTGTGGCTAACCGCGGCACGCAACAGCGCCTGCAGGCCAACGGGGGCTGGCGCGATGGAGATGCCGTCTTCGTCGGAGAAAACCCTCCAGACGGGGCTGCAATCACCTACTTTCAACGTACTCGCCATTTATTCGGAAAACTTACGCTTGAAGTTATTGATGCAAACGGCAAGGTGGTGGAACAGTTATCGGCGGGCAAGCGGCCCGGTTTGAACCGGGTGACGTGGTCGATGCGCGAAAAACCACCGCGGGTGCCGCCTGCTGCCCAGTTGGCTCAATCTGGCACCCAGGGGCCCCGCGTGCTGCCGGGTGATTATCGTATCCGCATGACCAAAAACGGACAAACAATTGAGACCAAGATGGTAGTCGGCCTCGACAGACGCGCGACCTTTACGTTGGCTGACCGTAAGGCACAGTTTGGTGCGGCGCTGCGTGTAAAAGCGTTATTTGATGGGGAAAGCGCGCTAATGGATCGGATTACTTTTCTGCGGAGTGAACTTGCACAAAATCTCGACACTCTGCCAGAAAGTAGTGAGCTAAAGAAACAGGTTGCCGCTCTCGATGCCAAGATTGACATCGTACGCAAGCTGATCGTGGCGACCACCGAAGGCGGTGCCATTACCGGCGAAGAGCGTTTGCGCGAACACACGGACCAGTTATACGGCGCAATCCTTGGCTATGAGGGCAAGCCCGCCGATTACCAGATCGCTAATATTATGGCGCTGGAGTCGGAGCTTAAAGAAGTTAGCGATCAATTTTCTCTGCTATTAAGCGACGATCTTAAAGCGCTTAATAAGTTGCTCTCGGGGGCAGGCAAGAAGTCGGTGGCAGTTCCGCCACAAATTATTGCGTGGAGCGATAGTGATTTGACTTCTGCCAACGCACAAATGCCAGTTAATTTGTTACTTTTGCGTTAAGAAAAATGAGCCTAAAAATGAACAAAAAAGTTTTACTGCGCCAAGTATGAACGTCGTTATTCTGAAATGACCCTAGCCGGCATCATTCCAGAAAACTGGGAGGTGACGCCTAACAATGAATCACAAACTCAATACCAAAACCTCTCGACGGCGATGTCAGAGAACGGAAGGGTTGAATCGGGGATGGTCCACCACATATGAAGGCTTTTGCCGCATGGTCCCGTGATTACGCGATTAGGTTATGAGCCGCTCGCGCAGTGAATCGGGCTACGTAACTACCCGGTCTTTGGCTATTTTTGCTTCGTGCACGATAATGACGCCACGGTTTAATTCAACATCCTTTATCAGCAGGAGCAACGCTTCTATGATGCGTATGCCCGTCACATAAAGCGCCTGAGCGACTAAACATGAGGTGCCGTCCATTCTCCATAAGATCTGCCGCACTTCATCGACCGTGAGCGCCACTGGCACGCGCTCGGCAGGCTTTGGTTGCTTGATTGCCCTCAGCCACGGCAGGTCAATTTTCCATACTTCCCTGTACAAGAAAAGTAAAGCCGACAAGGCTTGACCATGCGTTGACGGAAACACAATCCGATCATTCGCCAGATGCAACAAAAACGCCTCAACCTCCGCAAAAACCATGTTACTCGGGAGCGTGAGGTGGTAAAACTTCACGAAAAAACGAACCCAATACACCGATGCTTTTCCCGTGGAAAGAGCGTAACGGCAGTAGCGCACTTCACGGCGCACCACGTTCAGCAAGCCCAAAAAGTCATGTTGTATTGATATACTATTTGCATATTAAATATCATTGGCAACTGGTCTGGAATTAAACGTATCTCCCGCAATCTTTGCGGGCTTGCGACATGACAACGTAACAGTTATATTTTGAATATGCTCACTAGAACACGTCATGGCACACATCGCTTCCGTCGCCCTGAAGATTGCCGAACCCAAAGATGAAAATCGTACTGAAACTGTTTGGCGTTATTCACGGCCTCATGGCAACTCTCTTCGCCTGCGCTGCGATCATGTTGATTATCATCGCCTCTCGCATCGGCTGGCAGGCTTTTACGGGCGGCCTAGACAGCGCTGCGGCTCAGCAAATCATCGAAGGTGTGGGATTACTTGCTGCCGCGGTCGTTGCACTTCAGATCGCACAAACGATTGCAGAAGAGGAAGTCTTACGCGGCGCGGATATCAGCGCACCAACGCGCGTCCGCCGATTCCTGTCGCGATTCTTTGTTGTAGTCATGGTGGCCCTAGCGATAGAGGGTCTGGTAGCGACCTTCAAGGCCATCCATGAAGATCCCTCGCAGTTGCAGTACGCTGCGGCTCTCATCGCCGCGGTTGGAATACTGTTGGCCGCCTGGGGTTTATTCATCCGTCTAAATCGCTTTGCAGAGGAACTGGAGCCCGAGGCAATGGCTGATGTAAAGCGTGAAGACAAGAAGCTGAAGCAATGAGGGGGGATGCGTTATTATAAGTCGTGCAACGAACGCGCAAAAAAGCCGCGCGCCGTTTAACTGCGACGTTAGCCACCTGAGTGGCAGCGATATGGGGCGGGGCCGAGTGCTCGGTTGGCATTAGACTTTGAATGTACGATTGCGCTTCTTGTTAGGACAACACTACCCACTGGAGACAAGAAATGATCAAAGTCAGCGTGATGTACGCGAATACCGCCGGGGCTCGATTCAATCACGAGTACTACCGCGACAAGCATATGCCGCTTGTTAAGGCTCGAATGGGAGATAGTTGCAAGTACTACACGGTTGATAAGGGACTGGCTGGTGGAACACCGGGAACCCCGGCAACCTACGTTGTCATGTGCCACATCTTCTGCGATTCGGTTGACGCATTTCAAAGCGGATTCGGGCCGCATGCGCAGGAGATCATGGCCGACATCCCGAACTACACCGATCTGTCGCCGGTGATCCAGATAAGCGAAGTAGTCGTAGGGTAACTTTCGGTGCATGAACTCACTGTATAGCCAGCAGTGAGGCGGCCAACATGTCGCGCGATACGAAAACGCAACTACCGGCTGTCGCTTTGCGGATGGTGGTACGGTCCGCTTAACTCCGATATTAGGTTCCGGAACTCACGCAATGTTCACGCCGGGCTTTGAATACACGCGAGGCGAGATCCATGCGCAACTTGGTGGAAGCACGGTGTCGTGCTTGCCAACCAGCAATGGCACCATCGTGGCCGCCTGCCTCAGCAAAAAGTTTAGTCCGCAAGCGCCTGAGGTCGTGCTGTGTGGGCGAGGCACGCGGACGAGTCCTGTTAGTGAGTTGTTCTCACGTCAGCGGGGCGCTATACCGGTGTTTATAAAAACCGCGTCCAATTGCTGGCAGTATCGAGGCCAATTTTTTGTCTCGCGGTCCTTCAGCTCCGGCGCCCGATTCCAAAGCGCTATCTTGGGCTCCGGTCGTTCGGTCGCCAGCGTCTCACTCGTTGTAATTCTCAAGCGAGTCGAATGAGTGGCCACTATGTCCTTAGTTGCGCGCAGTTTGCGGCACAAGCGCCAAATCCCTTGATAAGCTGGAAAAGGCTGGCACATTGCTTGCTATGCAGCCTGACGCTGCGGTCTAAAAATTCATTCAAGCTGAAGCCGTGACGCGGCTCACCATAAATCACGACGTTGGCAGCGTGTCAGACCTAGCCTAAAATGTAACTATCGTCCCCATACCCATAAGACACCATGAAACTCATCCCATCCCGACTAGCCACCCGCCTATCCGCCGCTGCCTTTATTTTTACGATGTTTGTTGGCGTGGTCGCAAATGCCCAGCAGCCGGTTGCCCAAGAGGGCGATTTTATTTTGCGGGATTTCAAATTCAAATCTGGCGAGGTGATGCAATCGCTCAATATCCATTACACCTCCATCGGTAAGCCGGTACGGGACGCAAATGGGCGTGTGACCAACGCAGTGCTTTTACTGCACGGCACCGGTGGCTCGGGCAAAAGCTTGATGCGTCCTATCTTTACCGATGTGCTGTTCGGCCCAAGCCAGCCGCTGGATGCCGAGCGCTATTACATCGTGCTGCCCGACGGCATCGGCCACGGAAAATCGAGCAAACCCAGCGATGGTCTGCGCGCAAAATTTCCGCAATACGATTACGACGATATGGTGCTCGCGCAAAAGCGTCTGCTGGAGGAGGGCCTTGGTGTGAATCATCTGCGCTTGATCCTCGGCACCTCGATGGGTTGCATGCATGCTTTTGTGTGGGGTGAATCGTCGCCAGAATTCATGGACGCGTTAATGCCGCTGGCCTGCTTGCCGGTGCCGATCGCTGGTCGCAACCGTATTTGGCGCAAGATGTTGATTGATGCCATTCGCAATGATCCCGAGTGGGTCGGTGGCAATTACGCAAAGCAGCCACGGATGGGGCTGACGGTCGCGGCCAATATGCTGATCCTGGCGGGTGGCGCGCCAATTCAAATGCAGAAAAATTATCCAACGAGGGATACCAGCGATACTTTTGTGGGCGAGGCGGTTGCGCGTGACTTAGCCGATCTTGATGCCAATGATTTGCTGTACGCTGTCAGCGCCTCGCGCAACTATGACCCGTCGGCCAAACTCGAATCGATCCGCGTGCCGGTGATGTACATCAATTCAGCGGATGACTTCATCAACCCGCCCGAGCTCGGCATCGCCGAGCGGGAAGTTAAGCGAATCGCGCAGGGACGCTTTGTGTTGTTGCCCGCCTCAGAAAAAACCTTCGGCCACGGGACACATACGCGGGCTTCGGTCTGGCAGCAGTATCTAAACGAATTACTCGAAAAGTCGGTGCGAAAATAATGCGTAAAAATTTGCGCTTTATTAGTACAAGACGAAAATGTTGCCTTGTCCTGTAAATAGCGATCCATGTAAACGTCAACTCTTACCCCTTGTCCCGCGGGACTGAGCGACAAGCCACTCTGCAACGTCAACTAGCTTGCTATATCTCGTCGAGATTTACGATGAGGTATGGCGATCCAGTCGTTCAAATGCTCAGGAACAGAAACCTACATAAAAATCAGCGTGTCGCGCGTTTTGCAAATATCGAGGCATCGGCGCGGCTCGAGCTGGAGCAGCTTAATGCGGCGGCAACCTTAGATTTTTGGCTTCTCCACCGGGCAACCGTCTCGAGGTACTCAAACGCGCCCGCAAAGGCCAACGTAATATTCGTATCAACGATCAGTTTTGCGTTTGCTTTGTTTGGACTTCACAAGGTCCCACTAATGTCGAGATTTAGACTGCGCGCCGTAGAGGGCGCATTTTTCTATTTTTTAGTAGATGAGCCAATTCCGGTTGCGGCGCATTAATAACTTGTACGTTGAACAAGTTTTAAAGGGTGGTCTAATGAGATCTGCTAGGCTTCGGTGATGAATTTACGGTGGTCGCTGGCCAAACAATGAAGCTTTTTTACCCAACGAATTGTGCCAACTCATTACACCGCCCTACTCGGCTTTGGTTTCGCGCGACAACAGCAATTTCACAATTTGTATGGGCTCGGCACGGTCGAACAGTAACGCGCACACAGCTTCGGTGATGGGCATATTCACGCCGTAAACGTTAGCGAGTTTAAGTGCTACCGCGGCAGAATTAACGCCTTCGGCCACATGCCCCAATTCAGCCAAAATTTCATTGAGTGATTTGCCGCTGCCAGTGGCCAATGCCATGCCCACGCTGCGGTTGCGCGAGAGGCTGCCGGTGGCCGTTAAAATTAAATCGCCTAATCCCGTTAAGCCCATGAATGTTTCTGCTTTACCGCCCATCGCCACGCCCAGCCTGACCATTTCGGCCAAGCCACGGGTGATGATTGCCGCTCGGGCATTCATGCCCAGCCCTAAACCGTCGCATAAACCAGCGGCAATCGCCATGACGTTTTTGAGCGCACCGCCCAGCTCCACGCCGATTAAATCGGCATTGGAATAGACCCGCAAATTGCCGCCGTTTAATTGGTTTGCGATGTTTTGAGCAAAGTCGAAATCGTTGCAGGCTAGCGTGAGCGCAGTGGGCAGGCCGCGCGCAACTTCGAGAGCGAAGCTTGGGCCAGAAAGTGCACCGTAGCTCGTGCTGCTGCCTATAATTTCACCGACCGTTTCGTGCGACAGTTTTGCTGTTTCTAGATCAAAACCTTTGCACGCCCAGATAACGGGCAAGTCTGGATTTGACGCGTGAACGAGTGTCGCGGTGCCGCGAAGTCCGGCGGTGGAGGTGGCAATCAAGGCAATATCGGCTAAGCGCAAAGCTGTCGCGAAATCGGCTTCAATTACAAGTTCGGCAGGCAGTGAAATGCCGGGTAGATAACGCCTATTGTCGCGGCTCGTGGCGAGGGCCGCAATTTGTGCGGCATCGCGGCTCCAGAGCGTGACGTGATGTTTACCGGAAAATGCAATGGCGAGTGCGGTGCCCCATGCGCCTGCGCCGAGGACGGCGATTTTTAATGCCATTGCTAGTCACCCCAGACTTGGGATTTACTTACATAGCCGGTTTGTCCATCGCGGTGTCGCACCGGCAGCCAGCCATTGACGGCAGGCCCGGTCGCGTCCAGCACCACGAGTCGAACAGCATCAAAAACAATCGCAGCATTCGGGTTCGGCATCACGCGAATTTCGGCGCTGTTGGCAGATACCTGCACCGTGCGATTGGTGCCCAGCCAAGCGCTTTCAACCCAGCCGACGGTATTGTCCGCGTCGCGAATTTTTATCCATTTATCGAGTTTGACCAATACTTTGACCGGATGCTGCCGGGACAGAATAAATATCTTCTGCGCTTTTGCTGAAGGTGCATCGTAAATAATAGCGGGCTTGTCACCGATAGCTGCGTAGAGCGCGCCAATAGTGGGCGTCGTTCCAGGCAGTGCTGCCGCCGGTGTCGCAAAAAGCGCTTGCGCGTGAGCCACGTTAAGCAAAATTGAAAAACAAAACGCCGCACACAGTGTGGCGGCGTTTGTCGAGACTGCGTTCATAAATGTCGCGTGCGGTGTTTAGTGCGTTAATACGGGTGCCGGAGTCGCCGACTGCTCTGCTTCTTGAGCCTTTTGTGCCTGAAAAAGCGCTTCAAAGTTGACTGGGTTCAACAGCACTGGCGGGAAACCCGCGCGCACAATGGCGTCCGAGATAGTTTCGCGTGCATAGGGATACAAAATATTCGGGTTGCCAATGGCCAGAATTGGCTCAAGGTCCTGGTTGGGGACATTGCGAATTGCGAAAATACCAGCCTGGCAGCATTCCACCAAGAACATTGTTTTTTCGCCGACTTTGGCAGTTACCGTGAGCGTTAATTCGGTTTGATAAATACCGTCATCTACACTTTTCGAGACATGATGAAGTTGCACATCAACGTTTGGTGACTCGCGTTCCAGAAAAATTTGTGGCGCGTTCGGTACTTCCAGTGAAAGATCTTTAACGTAAATCTTTTCGATGGAATAGACTGGCTGGTTGTCGGCGGCGGCGGGAATCGCGGATAGCGTTGCGTCGGTCATGCTGTTTCCTTGGGTTAGTTACAACTATTAAATAAATAAATCTTCGAGCCGATTGCAGCATCAAGCGGCCAGCAACGGCACCAGTTCGCCGGCTCTGTCGAGCGCGGAAAGCTCATCAAAGCCACCCACGTGTCGATCGCCAATGTAGATCTGCGGGACGGTGCGGCGCTGCGTTTTTTCCATCATTTCGTCGCGTTTTGCAGGATCAAGATCGATACGAATTTTATCGATCTCTGTCACGCCTTTGGCTTTCAGCAGGCGCTCGGCCATCTGGCAGTAAGGGCAAACGCCGGTGGAATACATGGTAATTTTAGGCATGATGATCTGGCTTATTTTTCGGTCGGTAAACTCGCAGATTGCCAGGCGCTGAAGCCGCCCTGCAACTGATAAACCTCGGAAAAACCCAGCGCTTTCAGGGCGCGGGCGGCGGCACCCGCTTTGTTAGTATTGCCGCTGGTAACGATCACGGGTTTATCTTTGAATTTTGCAATTTCGTCGACGCGTTTGTCGATTTCGGATAATGGAATATTTTTCGACTTCGGAATTCGCCCGCCGTTAAATTCACCGCCGTCGCGAATATCTAGCACCAGCGCAGTGCCCGTATTCATCAGGCGTGTGGCTTCCAGTGTGCCAATTTCTTTATTGTTGCCCAGCAGCTTGGAGATGCTCGGCCAAGCCAGCATCGCGCCGCTGGCCACAAACAGGGCGGCCATCATAATATTTTGTGTCAAAAATTCAGTCATGTTTTTTCAAATGGGTGAAGTGCAAAATAGTGTAATTCGTGGTCGCTCTGACTCGGTTGTGGCCTAGCGCCGAGCAAGTATTGATTGGATTAGCTGAACGATGGTTTAAGCGACGTTACGAGAATCTGACATTTTACCGAGAAATCGCCCGCATTGCCCCAACTTTCATGATTCAAAGCTAAGTTCCGTGTTTCCTTATGGCCAATGAGTAGTAAATGCGGCTAAAGTGAAGCAATCTCAAGTGCCTTGAGCGCTTAACGGACGCGGTTCGTGTACCGGGTTTTTCTACCTGTCACTATGCTAAGTTGTGCTTGGTTTTCCCGCGCTTCCCTGTGTTTTCCAATCCACCCTTTTCTTATTATCGACAAGAACATGAAAAAACTCGTTTTGATGCGCCATGGCGAAAGCGCCTGGAATTTAGCGAACCGATTCACCGGCTGGACCGACGTCGACTTAACAGAACGTGGTGTAGCCGAGGCTCAGCGCGCCGGCAATCTGCTAAAGGCCGAGGGACTCGATTTTGATTTGGCCTATACCTCGCTGCTGACCCGCGCGATTCGTACTCTGTGGTTCGTGCAGGAAGCACTTGACCGTCGCTGGATTCCGGTTATCAAGCATTGGCGATTAAACGAGCGCCACTATGGCGCACTGCAAGGGTTGAACAAAGCTGAAACAGCCGCGAAATTTGGTGCAGAACAGGTGCTGGTATGGCGTCGTTCGTACGATACGCCGCCGCCCGCACTTTCGGCAGAGGATCCTCGTTATGAGGCCAAAGATGTTCGCTACGCCTCGTTGCTGCCTGAAGAAATCCCGTTGACAGAGTGCTTGAAGGACACGGTGGCGCGCGTCGTGCCCTATTGGCAGTTGGAAATTGCGCCACAAATCCATGCGGGGAAGTGCGTCATCATCGCCGCACACGGCAATTCGCTGCGTGCGCTGATCAAACATCTGGATCATGTTTCAGACGTGGATATCGTTAACCTTAATATCCCAACCGCGGTTCCGCTGGTGTACGAGCTGACCGACGATTTGAAACCGATTCGTCACTATTATCTGGGGAACCCAGCGGATATCGCTAATGCGGCTGCGGCTGTGGCGGCACAGGCAGGTGTACAAAAACCAGATGCAGATGTTGCGACTGACGCAAAAATAACGTGATGTAAATTGTGCAATAGTGGGTTGTTAAATAGTGGAAAAACCGGGCTTGTTTTAGTGTCAGCAAAACGATTAATTTTGATTGGGATAGTCGCGTTGGAAGCCGCGTGGATGTTAGGGTTTGCGGCATCTGCCGGTGCCCAGAAAACGTCGGCAGACGCGGAAAAAAAACGCCTCGATGAATTGCGCGGGCGAATCGAGCAACTTCAACGCAACGTTGCCAAGAGCGAAGAGTCGCGCGCCGAAGCGGCAGATGCGCTGAAAACGTCAGAAAAAGCGATTAGCGAGGTCAATCGCAGCTTAACCGAGTTGAATGCCCAACAAACCAGCATTGGTCAGGCGCTCACCGAGACCCAGAAGGCCATCGATGCTGCTCGCGCAAATGTGGGAAAACAACAAATGTTGCTGGATCGCGTGATCCGCCATCAATACATGCATGGCAGCGCAGACGCGTTGCGGCTGGTGCTTGATGGGCAGGATGTGGCAGCGGTTGAACGGGAGTTACAGTATTTTGGCTATATTTCCAGATCGCGAGCGCTGCTTATCGCCAAGCTGAAACAAACGCTCACAAAATTGGCAGAACTAGAGACAGGCGCGCGCGTCAAAAAAGACGAACTGGCTACAAACGCGATTGAACAGCAGAAAGCACGTGTTGCGATCGATGAAGAGCGGATGGCGAGGCAGAAGCTGTTGAATCGGATTGCAGGCGACATCAGCAAAGGGCGGAACGAAATTGGTCGTTTGAAGCGGGATGAAGATCGACTCAGTAAATTGGTCGACCAGATTACCAAAGATTTAATTAGAGCGGCGGCGCGGCGTACCGAGCAGTTAAAAGAGCAGAGGCGTCAGCAGGAAAAAATTAGGGAAAAAGAGAAAGAAAAAGAAAACGACAAAGCAAAAGAGCTCGACAAGGAGCGCCTCGCTAAAGGATTGACGGCCAACATCCGTAAGCCAGAGGCGCGCGTAGATCCTACGTCGTCCAATTTATCGCCGAATAAGTCACCGCCTGCATCGTCCAGCACGCTGGTGGTGCCGCCTGAAAGCGTAGTTGAAAGTGTGGCAGATGCGGGCTTTGCGGGACGAGCGTTTGAAAGCTTGAGAGGAAAACTGAAATTACCGGCGCGCGGTGAACTTGCAGGTCGTTTTGGTACTCCAAGGGAAGGTGGTGGCGTTACTTGGAAAGGCGTTTTCATTAAAGCCGAGTCTGGGCAGTCAGTGAGGGCGGTGGCGGACGGGCGGGTAGTGTTTGCAGATTGGTTACGAGGATTTGGTAACTTATTGATTCTGGACCACGGTAATGGCTACATGAGTCTTTACGGCAACAATGAAAGTTTATTGAAATCGGTGGGTGAAAATACGCAGTCGGGTGAGAACATCGCGTCGGTCGGATCGACCGGTGGTGCGTTGGAATCAGGTGTATATTTTGAATTACGTCATGAAGGGAAACCGTTCGATCCGATGAAATGGATTGGCCGGTAAATGGTTTACTAAACGCACTGTTGGTTAGGTGCCGCGGCGCAAAATTGGCGGCAATAACGAACGCGTCAGGTGTGCCATGATGGTAACAACACTAGGGTATTGAAAATGAACGATAGTCGAACCAAACCTGCGTTGCAATCGAAAACCAAAGACCATCCCTCCGGCACCAAGCTCAAAGCGGTGGGATTAGTGGGCTTGGGTGCTGTAGTAGGCGTTGCGTTGAGCTTGAATTTTTCGGCCACTGCCGAGAAACAAAAAACCACGTTGAATCTTCCGATTGAAGAGGTGCGCATGCTGTCCGAAGTGTTTGGGCGCATTAAAAGCGACTACGTGGAAGATGTGGATGATAAGCGCCTGATAAAAGAGGCGATTAACGGCATGTTGACGGGCCTGGATCCGCACTCAGCGTTTCTGGATGCAGATGCGTTTAAAGAAATGCAAACTGTTACCACCGGTAAATTTGGTGGTCTCGGGATAGAAGTGGGCCAAGAAGATGGCTTGGTCAAAGTTATTTCGCCAATTGATGACACTCCTGCTTTCAAAGCGGGGGTAAAAGCGGGCGACTATATTTTTAAAGTGGATGACGTCAGCTTGCGCGGCGTGTCGATTAACGACGCTGTAAAACGGATGAAGGGTGAGCCGGGTACCGACGTTACGCTCACAATTTTGCGCAAAGGCGAAAATAAAGAGCTGGTATTTAAAATTCGGCGTGCCGTGATCGAAATTCAGAGCGTTCGTGCCCGCGCGATTGAGCCCGGATATGCCTATGTTCGGCTGGCCCAGTTTGAAGAGGCGACCGCTGAAAAAATGGTGCGTGCGATCAATGATGCCTACAAGCAAAACAACGGGGCACTCAAAGGTATCGTGCTGGATTTGCGTAACGACCCGGGTGGACTGTTGAATTCTGCAGTAGCTGTGTCCGCTGCATTTTTGCCCAAAGACGCTTTGGTGGTTTATACCGACGGGCGAGTAGAAGATTCGAAGATGCATCTCACCGCACGCAAAGAAAATTATTTGCGGAATTCGTCGAAAGAAGATTACATCGCCAAACTCCCGCCCTCAATTAAAGACATTCCGATGGTGGTGTTGGTCAATAACGGCAGCGCATCCGCGTCTGAAATTGTTGCGGGAGCTTTGCAGGATCATAAGCGTGCTGTGATCATGGGCTCGCAAACATTCGGCAAGGGCTCTGTGCAAACGATTCTACCGCTCAATAACAACAGCGCGATGAAGCTCACCACCGCTCGTTATTTCACACCGAATGGACGTTCGATTCAGGCGAAGGGCATCACGCCTGACCAGATGGTGACGGACGGCTCGCAACGTATCGAAATGCGTGAGGCTGATCTAGAGCGTCACCTGATTGGCGATGATGAGAAAAAAGCTGCTGATGCACTTAAGTCTGAGGCGCTGAAAATGGAAACGCTTAAAAAGTTAAATGAGGTGGCGGTGAAGCCAGCGGCTGAAGCGGGCAAGAGAGGCGCTGCCACTCCTGCCGTAGCCGGTGATGCAAAAGTCGCCGATGCCAAGTCAGCAGAAGATAAGCCTGTGGAATACAAACCACTTGATGGCGCTGACGGCAAACCCGTAGATTTTGTATTGCAGCAGGCAATGAATTTCTTGAAAGGGCTGCCAGTGGCTGCAAATCCAAAAGAATTGCTGGCTTCAAATGCAGTTACAACGCCCGGCTCCAAGAACGGTGTTAAAACTGCTGCAGCAGCGTTGCCGGTAAAGCAGGCGCCAAAATCTGAGGCAAAGGTTGACGTTAAGCCTGCTGCGGATAAATAGAAATATTGGCATTGCTGCGCGTGATGCATGAAGGTGCTCATGAATGATCGAGAGCTGTTGCGGTATAGCCGCCATATTTTGCTGGAAGAATTTGGGATCGAGGCACAGCAAAAATTGGCGGCTTCCCACGCATTAGTGATTGGTGCGGGTGGTTTGGGCTCGGCTGCGCTCATGTACTTGGCCTCGGCGGGGGTTGGCGAGATCACTGTGGTGGATGGTGATGAGGTGGATTTGACTAATCTGCAGCGCCAGATTATTCATCGAGAGTCTGGCATTGGCACCAACAAGGCGCTGTCTGCAGCAGCATCAATGCGGGCATTAAACGCAGATATTCGCGTCACGCCGGTGACAGAACGCCTTGCAGCAGACACCGTTGCTGAGCACGTTTCTAAAGCTAATGTGGTGCTGGATTGCACCGACAATTTTGCTACTCGGCACGCTGTAAACCGTGCCTGCGTACACTACCGAAAGCCACTTGTTTCCGGCGCGGCAATTCGTTTTGACGGGCAGATTACGAGCTTCGATTTTCGCCTCGCGAATAGTCCGTGCTATCACTGCTTGTTCCCGGATGATAGCCAGACTGACGATATCCATGAGGAGCGTTGCGCGCTGATGGGCGTGTTTGCGCCCTTGGTCGGCATCATTGGAGCCATGCAGGCATCGGAAGCATTGCGCCTGTTAACGGGTGTGGGGTTACCACTCACCGGTCGTTTACAGATGCTTGATGCGCGCACCATGTCGTGGCAGACCGTTAAATTCAAACGCGATTCTTCATGCGGCGTTTGTGCCAAATCAATTGGGAGTGCAGGCATTCAGCCAATGAGACACAAGGAGAAATCGTATGAAACGATTTAGTTTGATTTCGTTATTAGCCGCCGGATTGATCGCTTCGTCGGTGCAAGTAAGCGCACAAGTGCTGTACAAATACGTCGACGCCAATGGCAAAGTAACTTATTCCGACAAAGCCCCGAAACCGGGCGAAAAGGCGGAGCGTATTACGGCTGATACCACGACCAACATTATTAATTCGCCGGTAGGCGCACGCGCAGGCGCGGCGGGGTTGGCAGGAGGCGGCAAAGAAACGTCGGTTGACGCGGCTTTACGTATCAAAGCGCGTGCTGCGGAGCGGGATAAGCTAAAAATGGCGGTAGATGCGACTCAAGCAAATTTGGAAAGTGCAAAAAAAGCGCTTGAAGACGGACAAGAGCCGCGTGAGGGTGAGCAGCGAATCATAGTGCGGGAGCGCAATAATTCGATTTTACGCACCGACGCCTACCGTGAGCGAATCGAGCGGCTGGAAGCGGCGGTAAAATCTGCCGAAGAACAGTTGGAACTCGCGCAAACTAATTACCGTCGTGGCGCGCCAGATTAGTCATCTCTAAATTCCAACGCGGCCGAACGTTGAAGCCGCGCGTTGCTTGCAAAAGCAAATCAGGATCCTCCTCGATTCGAAGTGCCGCGGCGAACGCGATCATTGCACCGTTATCGGTGCAAAATTCCAACGGTGGGAAAAACACCTGTGCCCCGATACGCTCGGTATCGCGCAATAGGGTGTTGCGCAGTGATTGGTTTGCACCTACTCCGCCGGACACCACCAGCGCTTTCATGCCGGTTTGTTTAAGTGCGGCAAGGCATTTTGCGACGAGCACATCCACCACCGCCGCCTGAAATGATGCTGCAATGTCCGCACGAATATCGTCAGCAAGGGCCCCGGTCGTATTGGTGAGCTTTTTAGTTAGCATCAGCACAGCCGTTTTCAAGCCGCTGAAGCTGAATTCCAGATCACCGCTATGCATCATGGGACGCGGAAGCGGAAATTTCTTTACATTCCCTTGGCGGGCAAGTTCACTTAATGCGGCACCGCCCGGATAAGGCAGACCAAGCAGTGAGGCGGTTTTGTCGAAAGCTTCGCCGGCAGCGTCATCCACTGTTTCGCCGAGCAAGATATAGTGTCCAACTGCCTCAACGGCCATCAATTGTGTATGCCCGCCAGATACCAGTAGCGCTACAAATGGAAATTTTGGCCTAGGTTCGGCCAGTAGCGGCGATAATAAATGACCTTCTAAATGGTGGATGCCAACCACCGGTTTGCCTAGAGCCAAGCCCAACCCTGCTGCCACACTGGTGCCCACCATCAACGCGCCTCCCAAGCCCGGACCCTCGGTGACCGCAATGGCATCGACTGAGCTAAGTAAGCGGTTGCTCTCTTCTAAAACCTTCTCTATCAGGGGGATAAGGCGCTGAATATGATCCCGCGATGCGAGTTCGGGCACGACGCCGCCGTAAGCCGCGTGCAGTGCGATTTGGGAATGTAGGGCATGCGCCAGCAAACCCGAGGACGCGGATAGCGCGGTATCGTATAGCGCTACGCCAGTCTCGTCGCATGATGTTTCAATACCTAAAATGAGCACGCGGGATTTTTCCTTTTGAGGCCTGTTGTGCAAGTTCTTACTTGGCAAAACAAGTGTAAACGGCTATTATATTAGGCTCTGTGCGGTGAAAGTCGCCGTAAAAAGAAATTAGTACCTTCAGACCCACAATTCATAGCCACTCCGCAGCAGCTTCTCAGCGGCGCTAAATTGGGCGGGCATAACTAGAAAGTAGAAAGGTTTTTTGAAATGCCATTGATTCGATTGAAAGAAAATGAGCCGTTTGATGTCGCCCTGCGCCGCTTTAAACGTGCTGTTGAAAAAACCGGTTTGTTGACCGAGCTTCGTGCTCGCGAGTCATACGAAAAGCCAACCGCCGAGCGTAAGCGCAAACACGCTGCTGCCGTGAAGCGCCGCTACAAACGCCTGCGCAGCCAAATGCTGCCGCCGAAACTTTATTAAGTTTCGCAAGAGCAAAAATCTTTTGAGGCAGAGTGCGAAAGCTCTCTGCCTTTTTTATTTTGGCTTTATTTTTTGAGGCGAATTTTAGGAGCGCAAAAATGACATTACGTGAACGCATCAACGAAGACATGAAAACGGCCATGAAGGCGCGCGAAGCCGACAAGCTCAACGCAATTCGCCTGCTTACTTCGGCGCTGAAACAAAAAGAAGTCGATGAACGCATTGAAATTACCGACGATGTGGTGTTGAACGTCATTGAAAAAATGTTGAAGCAGCGCAAAGATTCTATCGAGCAATTTACCGCCGGAAACCGACTTGATTTGGTGGCAAAAGAGCAATTCGAAGTGGCCGTACTGGAAGTTTATATGCCGGCACAAATGTCGGACGCCGAACTGGCTGTAGTGCTGGACGTGGTGATTGCTGAGACTGGCGCGACTAGCGCAAAGGATATGGGTAAGGTGATGAACACCTTGCGTCCACGCGTGGCCGGGCGTGCGGACATGGGTAAGCTGTCGGGTGTCGTGAAGGCGCGGTTGAGCTAACACCACGTTTCAGCTAATTCGTTCGTCGCCTATAATTGAGGCCTGATGATTCCACCGGATTTCATACAGCAGTTGCTTGCCCGCGTTGACATCGTTGACGTGGTGGATAAACACGTGAAACTAAAAAAGGCAGGGCAGAATTATTCTGCTTGTTGCCCGTTTCACAATGAGAAAAGCCCCAGCTTTTCAGTGAGTCCGCAAAAGCAGTTTTATCATTGCTTCGGTTGCGGCGCACATGGGACAGCGATTTCGTTTTTGATGGAATATGCGGGCATGGGTTTCCGCGATTCCGTGCGCGAATTAGCTGAGGGCGTGGGGCTCACCATGCCGCAGGAAGCTAATTCAGGCGAATCGATTGAGCGTGCTCGCGAAGCAGCATCTTTAAACGAGGTAATGTCGGCAGCACGCGATTTTTATCGGCGCGAGTTAAAAAACGCACCTAAAGCGATTGAATATTTCAAAGGCCGCGGGGTGAGTGGCGAGATTGCGGCCAAGTTTGGTCTTGGCTATGCGCCTGACGATTGGCAAGGTTTAAAAGGTGCGGTGGAGGATTACACCGCTGGTGCGTTAAGCGAGTGCGGACTGGTGATTGATAACGATGAAGGCCGCCGCTACGATCGATTTCGGGATCGCGTGATGTTTCCGATTTTGGATCAGCGCGGCAATGTGATTGGTTTTGGTGGTCGCATGATCGGTTTGTCTGAGAAAAAAAGCGAACCCAAATATTTGAACTCACCGGAGACCCCGCTGTTCGAAAAAGGCCGCGAGTTATACGGGCTTTTTCAGGCGCGCCGTTCGATTCGCGATACGCAAACCACGATTGTCGTTGAAGGCTATATGGATGTGGTGGCGCTTGCGCAGAATGGCGTCGAGAATGCGGTCGCCACACTCGGCACCGCGACCACGCTCACGCATGTTCAAAAGCTGTTGCGAATGGCCGATAACCTAGTGTTTTGTTTTGATGGCGACAAGGCCGGTCGAAAAGCTGCGTGGAGGGCGCTGGAACAATCGCTGCCCGTGATAATTGACGGCAAAGATATTCGCTTTTTATTTTTGCCGGTTGAGGATGATCCCGATACGTTTGTGCGCCGTTTGGGCAAAGATGCCTTCATGGCGGAATTAAAAAATGCGAAGCCGCTATCTACGTTTTTATTCGATCAATTATCGAGCGAAGTGGATGCGAATAGCGATGAGGGTCGCGCACGCTTGCTGGCTAACGCGAAGCCGCTGATTGCGCAAGTGTCCACCCAAACTGCCCCTGCGTTGGCGCTGATGTTGCGGCGGCGTTTGGCTGACACCGTGGGGCTGGGTGCAATTGAAGTGGAGCGCTTGATACCTATGTTGGTCGCCGGCAATGCCCCTAGTGGTTACAACAACGTTTCACTAAATAACGGTTTTCGTAAACCACCGCGCGCACCGCAGGAGATGTATCGTGATGGTTCACTCAAACCGCGCCAATATGCGCCGGGGGACAAGCGCGCAAATTGGGACGCCAAAAACCGTCGCGAGCCGACGCTTTCAGCGGGCGCAAAAAAAGTCGCCAAGCTGTCGCCTGCCGAGCAGCTTATTGTCGACATGATGTTAAAGCCGCAGCTTGCAGGCCGCTTTGATTTTGCGGCTGACGAAATCGAGGAAAGCGCCATCGGCGCGGCCTATCGCGTAGCGCAATTTATTCGCGATCATGATTTTGAAGTAAACATGGGTGGCGTGCTTGAGCATTTTCGCCATTCGGTGGACGAATCGATTTTGGATCGGCTGTCCAAACACCCCTTGATCACGGACGATGACATGGCGGCACGCGACGTGGATGCTGATTTTGATGCGGCGTTAGCGAAGCTGCACGAAACCGCATTAGCCGTGCAAAAACGCGCCGAGATTGATCGACGCGCGCGTGAAATGGGATTGTCTTAGAGGATTATCTTAGAGCATGACGGCGCTACGGATTTTGTTTCATATCCTCAAGACACTCGCGGCCCTTCGCGGTGATTTCAAAGCGCCCGGGGACTGCCGTTTCAATAATGTGGCCCTTGCGACCAAGAAACGTTGCCACGCCACTGGCAAGCTTGGCATCGGAATTGATGGCGAGCTCGCTGAGTCCGGCGATACAGTTTTTGACAAATAACGCCAACGTGCCTTTTTCGGTCAATTGATAGCTGCCGTCTTTGTGATGAACCAGCATTTTGATGCCTACCAAATGACGCGCGTTTCGAGCCACACAAGCACTAGGTTTGTCGGATTTCAGCATACTGCCAACTTGCTCTAAGGCCTCAAATTCATCTCTGCTGAGGCGTTGGGTGATGATGGGTTGTTTCAATTTTTTCCTTTAAATCTTTTTTTGGCACGCGTTTGCGGCGACGACATCAATCGTGCAACGGCGCATTCATATCAATTTTAACTGCGTCAACTATAGGGCACACAGGATGCGTTTGGTAGAGCGTAGCTTAAACAAGAAATCAAGAAACGATTGTCAGGCCGCGCTGTCAGATAGTCTCAGCACTAAATACATGGCCACAGAAAGACATTCGACCGTACCTTTCGAGTGATTTTTGCCTTACTGCGGCGTAGATTAGAATTTATAGAAAGTCTAGCATTGGCGGACGTCTTGAACGGTTTATGTCTTGAAACGTCAGCCAGTCAACGAGTTTAAAATTTTATTTTTCGCACAATAAAATCATTTATTAATCATATGTTTAGCAAAATCACTATTGAAAAATGGTCTCTTTTGTTATAATCGAGGGTTCCCTGCTTATTTATTCAGCAATTAACGCAATTGTTGCCCGTTAGTGTTTGGCTTGTCGTCAGCCTCATTTGCCCCAATATCCACTAGCAGAACACTAATCGTATAACACGGCACACCACCGCAAACGGATACCACACACATGGCACGCAAACCCAAAAGCGCTCGCGAGCACGACGAATTCCCGATCCCCAACTTCAAGGCGAGCAAGCAAGAAGCCGCGAAGATAGACGTTGAAGTTCAAAGAACGCGCCTCAAAACCCTGATCAACCTCGGCAAAGAGCGCGGCTTTTTGACCTACGCAGAAATTAATGATCATCTCCCGGATATGGTCGACGCGGAGCAGATTGAATCGATCACCACCACCTTTAATGAGATGGGGATTCAGGTTTACGACGAAGCGCCGGATGCCGAGACTTTGTTGATGACAGAGGCAGCACCGGTTTCATCCGATGACGATGATGCCGAAGAAGAGGCTACCGCAGCGCTGACCACGGTTGATTCCGAGTTCGGTCGCACCACTGATCCTGTGCGCATGTATATGCGCGAAATGGGCTCGGTTGAGTTGCTGACGCGAGAAGGCGAAATTGAAATCGCTAAACGAATTGAAGATGGTCTGAAGCATATGATTCACGCGATCTCATCCTGCCCGACCACGATTCAGGAAATCCTGAATCTTGCGGACAAGGTTGAGAACGACGAGATGCGGATTGATGAAGTCGTTGATGGCCTGGTGGATCCAAACGAAGCTGAAGTTGCCGAGGCCGCACTTTCAGAAGAGGAGTTAGACGGCGCGGAAGAAATCGAAGAAGATGAAGATGAAGATGGCTCGATAGCCGCAGCGAATCTTGAACTGCTGAAACAAGAATCGCTCGCCAAATTTAACTCGATTCGCAAAACCTTCAAGCGTATGAAAAAAGTGCTGGTCGAAAAAGGCCACCGTTCACGCGCCTACAAAGATTTGCAGGAAGAGATTTCAGCCGAGTTGATGCAAATCCGTTTCTCGGCCAAGCAGGTTGAACTGTTGTGCAGTTCGCTGCGCGGGCTGGTTGAAGGCGTGCGTCATCGTGAGCGCGAGATTCAAGAATTGTGTGTGAAAAATTCCGGCATGCCGCGCCCACATTTTATCAAGTCGTTTCCCGGCAATGAAACCAATGTGAAATGGATTGCAGACGAGATCGCCAATAGCAAAACATTCGCGCTCGCGCTGACCAAATTCAAGCCATCGATTCTTGAGCAGCAAGAGGGCCTGATTAATTTGCAAAAGGACGTTGGCCTGCCGATCAAGGATTTGAAAGAAATTGCTCGCCAAATGAGCACGGGTGAGGCCAAAGCTCGCCGCGCCAAGCGCGAAATGATTGAGGCTAACCTGCGTCTGGTGATTTCCATTGCGAAAAAATATACCAACCGAGGTTTGCAATTCCTCGATCTGATTCAAGAGGGAAATATCGGCCTGATGAAAGCCGTAGACAAATTTGAATACCGTCGCGGCTACAAATTCTCGACCTACGCGACATGGTGGATTCGTCAAGCAATTACGCGCTCCATTGCCGATCAGGCGCGCACCATTCGCATCCCGGTTCACATGATTGAGACAATCAATAAAATGAACCGTATTTCACGGCAGATTTTGCAGGAAACGGGCCTTGAGCCCGATCCGGCTACACTCGCCGTTAAGATGGAAATGCCGGAAGACAAAATCCGCAAAATCATGAAGATTTCCAAAGAGCCGATCTCGATGGAAACGCCGATTGGCGACGACGATGATTCGCATTTGGGCGACTTTATTGAAGACACCAATTCGCTGGCGCCACTTGATTCAGCGCAATATGGTTCACTTCGTGATGTGACCAAAGATGTTCTGGATTCCCTTACGCCTCGCGAGGCAAAGGTATTGCGGATGCGCTTTGGCATTGAGATGAATACCGACCATACCCTGGAAGAAGTGGGCAAACAATTTGACGTCACGCGCGAGCGCATTCGTCAAATTGAAGCGAAAGCGCTTCGCAAATTGCGCCATCCAAGCCGCAGCGAAAAGCTGAAAAGCTTCCTGGAAACAGACAGCTAGATTTAGTTGACCGTTGTTAGAAGCGGGCAGTAGGTGACAACCTGCTGCCCGTTTTATTTTGAGCCAGTTAATAGTCTCGGTTACGAAAAAGCGGCTTTTACCCCGAGGCTTGCTAGAAGCCATGGTGCGGCGTTCGGATGCGCCCGCAGTGGTCACAAAATCAGACATAAATAGTTAAGTATGAAAATGAGTCGATATTGTTTTCAAGCGGACGTTTATAAAAATAATGCCCAATATGGCTAATACAGATTCGCACCTTGATTGGGAGACTGATCGCTTAGTTCGCTATAATAATGTGTCGTAAAATTGAAAAAATAAAGGTGCAGTTTGCTGATTAATCAGTTACCTTTTCTCTCATTTATCCCTCTCAGGGCCGTTAGCTCAGCTGGTTAGAGCAGAGGACTCATAAGCCCTTTGTTAGTAATCCTATCCTGTTGATAGCGCTGGTAATTGTTTACTTATTACTGTATCGTTAGCATCACGTTAGCAATGGAATGTGTGATGCCCACAGCCCGAAAACTGCCGTCAGGCAAGTGGTTTTTGCAGCTCCGCCGGAAAGGCTTTCCTTCTATTTCCGTCAGCCGTTTATCGAAGGCAGAGTGCGAGAAAGACGCGCGCGCGATTGAACACCAATTGGACTTGGGGACACACCATTTCATGTCGCCTAAGGCTGGCGAGTTACTTCTGCGCCATGCGTTCGACAGATACTTTAAATGCGCGCGCTACACAGACAAGCGCGCAACGACAAAAAAGGCCGAGGCTGGCAAAGCAGCCCACATACTTAAACATTTGGGGTCTTATTCTCTCCAGAACCTGCGCGAAGAACGCATCGCACAATTTCGTGACGACCGAATGCTTGAGAAGACGCGTTACGGGCGAACTCCTAGCCCAAATACTGTTCGACTGGAATTGGCGCTTCTGGCTGCCGTCTTCAAAGTGGCACGACAGGAATGGGGCATTAAATTAGATAACCCGCTCTCCCAAGTGAGCAAGCCCAACTGCCAAGAGATGAGACGGGACCGCCGTCTTTTGCCCCAAGAAGAGTTTCACCTGCTCGAAATATTGCAGAAGCAGCCAACGAAGCGCCTCTATTTCTTGGTTACGTTGATATTGCATTGCTGTTTGCGACCAGGCGAAGCTGCTGGTATCAAGAAAGCAAACATACAGATTGAGAAGAAAAGGGTTCTACTCCCACGTAGTGACACAAAATCCAAGCGCGCGAGGTTTGCCATCCTGACGCAACCTGCTATGCAAATTATCGAACAAGCGCTAAAAGTGAGCCCAAAAGAGTCGCCGTATTTAATCGGCACAATCACCAAGAAGGGCCTATGGCGTCCATTCGACTATTCCTGTTCATGGCGCAGAGCGAGAGACGAGCTTGCTAGCATAGGCATACAAGCCGGTGACCTTAGGGTCCACGATTTGCGGCACGAAGCTATTAGTCGGCTGGTGGAGGACACTAACCTGACGGATGCACAAGTGACGGCCGTGACCGGCCACGTTGATGCAACAACAATGTGGTCTTATCGGCACTTGCGTTCTGACGCCCTTTACAAATTAATGGACGGAAAAGTTCAGTCGACAATTGCACGATTCACGTTGGCGCAAATTTACCCTGATTCGGTACAACCCGACGTCGAAGACGACTCAACTGCAATTGACCGGATGCTCGGCATCAACGAATTTCGCTTAGTCACACACAAAGAGAAGCAACAAGACATACAGGCGGAAATCGATGAAATTATAGAAGCGAATCGGGGTAAACAATTGTCTGCAATCGCGGAGGAAAAACTCGAATACCTCATTCGACTGAAAAAACAAGTCGCTCACATAGGCGGCTAGCATCAGCCGACTATGTGGACAATGCTTTTTCCATTCACACTTTTCTGAGCCTAGGCAGAACATCGTACTGAAGGTTAAAAGCCCGTGGCTCTTCCGATGGCGCAAGCACGGGCGAAACCGGGTAGTAAATGAAACTTGTGTTGTAGACAACGGACTCACTAATCTCGCCGGCGTCCCAAGCCCGCGCGAATTCGACCGCCCACGGCACCATGTCTTGCGTACTTTGAAACACGATGTCAATGTTACTAACGTAGTGGTCTGCACCCAGACTTAGCCGCTCACGACCACCGAGTGCGGACCCACAGAACGCAATAACCTTGGCTCGGGCATGCTTTGGTTTCCATGACGCCTCTATTTCGGTCCAGGCCCAGCCCTCGATGAGTTCCGAAAAATATAGCCCGTCAGGAATCTTCCCATGGACGGCACGGACTTCTGCGCGGCCACATTGGATTTCATGTTCGGTGCGCACAGCGACACCACTCTGCAGTCGGTCCAAGATGTACCAGTTGGAAACCGCTCTGTGAAAGGGATTACCGAGTGAATCTCGCGCAGTAGACACTGCGCCGACGTTGCTTCGGTCATTCAAGACCCGGGCGCCCTGAACGGTTAGGCAGTAACCGTAGACGCCAGGCAGAACCAGCCGTCTCGCCAATAGATGCGCATCCGTCATGCGACGCACCAAGCGTTGGGCAAGAGACTGCCCGCATTTTGCGTCGTGAAAAATTGGAGCCACTAGCTGACGGGCGGTCAGCCAGCCAAATCGGTTAATCAGCTCAAGTACAGTTTGCGTTTGTTGCTGTCCAACAGTTACTTTGTTCATGTTTACTCCGTTTCGTTAAGTGGGAGTGCTCATTGATTTCAATGTGCACTCCACGTATAGCTAACGGACTCGCAAACACTAATTGAAAGCAGATATGTTGGTATGCCTACCGCCTGGAAACGACCGCTGGACGCGGGTTTTCAGCCTGCTCACTAGGGTTCGCGGCGGCATAAACGGCGTGCGCTCCCGGCTCCGATGTCGCGGGGCAACCCCTACCCCGCACCTACACGCGGAATCGAATTTGTCTGCGCCAAATACCATTCCTTCAGCGTTTCGGGCTACCCTGAACGGGTTGGCCATTGGCCGGGATAGGGGTTGCCCCGCGACGCTCGTTGGCGTCGGGGGAGCGGGGCTTTGCCCTCGGCTAGGCTA
>ENA-OFCI01000058-OFCI01000058.1-metagenomes-genome-assembly--contig:-NODE-58-length-68331-cov-6.191590_pt1 | contig 68331 bp, 63 predicted proteins | sample MGYA00153391_OFCI01 | MGnify analysis MGYA00153391
CGGTCACTTCGGTGGGTTGCACCACCTGGCCGGTCTTGTTCGACCAGTTGTTCTTGGTGTAAGTCGCGACTGCCGCAAGCTCAGTGTCGCTGAGCTGCCTCCACGAAGGCATCGCGCCGTTGTTCTGGCCGTTGAGCAACACCTTGATCTGCTTGGCGTGATCGGCGTCGAGCACGATCGGGTCGCCATCGAGCGCCTTGATCGGGCCGCCACCTTTGCCATTGGCCTGGTGGCACGCGGCGCAGTTGGCGGCGTAGACCTTCTCGCCGCGCGCGATCATGTCGGGCAAGGCCCACACCTTGTTCGGGTCGTCGGCGAGCGCTGCCATCGCCTTTTTCTTGCCATCGACCCACTCGGTGTACGCGGCAGCCGACACCACCTTGACGTGAATCGGCATGTAGGCGTGCTCCTTGCCGCACAACTCCTGGCACTGACCGTGGTAGTCGCCGATCTTGGTGGCGGTAAACCAAGTGTCGCGCACGAAGCCGGGGATCGCGTCTTGCTTGATGCCGAACGAGTTGATAGCGAACGAATGGATCACGTCGGTCGCGGTCGTGATGATGCGAACCTTCTTGCCGACCGGCACGACCATCGGGTTGTCGACCTTCAACAGGTAATCGTCCACGGGTGCCGGCTTGCCTGAATCGGAAGCTTCGCGCTGCGCCGCATCGATCGTCGAGACAAAACCGATGCCTTCGCCTTCGCCCTTGAGATACTCGTAACCCCACTTCCACTGCATGCCGGTGGTCTTGATGGTCAGGTCGGCGGCGCTGGTGTCTTTCATCGCGACGACGACCTTGGTCGCAGGCAGCGCCATCAGGATCACGATGACGAACGGCACGATGGTCCAGATGATCTCGACCGTGGTGCTCTCATGGAAATTGGCTGCCTTCGCGCCCTTCGATTTGCGGTGCTTGAAGATCGAATAGAACATCACCCCGAAAACGCCGAGGAAGATGATCGTGCAGACCCACAGCATGAAGTAGTGCAGCCAGCGCTGATCGGCAGCGATTTCGGTCACGGGCGGGTGAAGGTCGAGCTGATTAACCGCCGGGCCGCCGGGCAGGTTGTTGACGGCCATGGCCAATTGAGTTGCCAGCAGCGCGCCCAGCGTCACGCCGAGCTGGCCGATCGCCGTTGGGTTCAACAATCGCCACAGTGCTTTCATCGTCTTCATGGTTGCCGCTTCAGTTTTCGGGTTTGTCTTGGGATTCGAAGTCGCCGGGCTCGCCCGGGGCCCGGTGCCAGCGCCGCAAGGCCCAACGCAACTCTTCGGCGAGCTGGCGGCGCATCTCGGGGCGCACGAAGCGGCCGATCGCGATGCGCTGGCCCTGGCCCGAGAGTTCGATCAGCGAGCTGTCGCCGTGTTCGGGTTCGACGCGAACCCAGTCCGGGATGAACTCGGCGCGCTCGACTTGGCGGCCGGACACGCGCTCGACCGTCAGCCGGCCCGGCTGCAACCGGATGCGCTCGCTGTCGGTGGCGTGGCGCGAATAGATCAACAGGGCCGTGCCGACAGCCACGATCTCGATCCAGGCGAACGGCATCACCAGCTTCGCGCCCTGCACCCAGAAGAAAAAGCCGATCGCCAGCGACACGGTGCAGAGCGAAGCGTAGAACCCCATCATCTGACCTGGGGTGGTTGAGCAGTTGCGCTTGAGCAGCCATTGCACCGTGTGCTCGCCTGCACCCACCTCTGCGCCGAAGCGCAACGAGCCGGGTTTCGCCGAAAGGGCGTCGGGAGGGTGAGGAATGGTTGCTGACATTGCTCGCGTCTTGGTGCCTGAATGCTGTCTTGGAGCTGCTGCTTTGAGCCACGCCGGAACGGGCTGCAGTTGATCACGGAGTCTAGCGCAGAGGCCGAGCCGGCCTCACCTTGACGTCGCTGCTGCGCACCATCTTGCGCATGGCGTCGAGCGAGACCGTTGTCAGGTCCCCGGCGCGCTGCCGCGGTGCGACCTTGAACGCATGGCCGTAAGCGACTTCGAAGCTCAGGGCGATCGAACCGTCGGCTGCCGCCAACGCCGTCAACTCACGCTCGAGTTGCGCCCGCCAGCGGGGCGTGCGCAAGCCGGCAACGCGGTCGGGCGCGGCGTTGCCGCCGAGCGCGCACAACTCGGCCAGCAGCGCCTTCGCGTCGGGCCAGCGCAGGGTCAGCGTCTCCTGGTCCATCACCGGGTCGGCAAAACCCGCCTGCACCAGCATGTCGCCCAAGTCATGCATGTCGACGAAACCGGGCGTGGGCGCCGGCCAGGCGAGGCGCGCGTACAGCGTGCGCAGCTCGCGCAAAGTGCCGGGCCCGAGACACGAAAACATCACGAAACCGCCGACGCGCAGCAGCCCGTGCCAGCGCTCGATCAGCGCGACCGGGTCGACCACCGCGTGCAACATCATGTTGGCCCAGACCAGGCCGGCGCCCGGCGCGATGTCGTCCGCTTCGGTTGCTACGCTTAGCGCGCCGCCGGTCCAGCGCGCGGGCGTCCACCAGGGCCGCTGCGACTGCGTGCGGCTGCGTTTGGCCCAAGCCGTATCCGGCTCGACGCGCACCTGCTGCGCTTTGGGGTACGCCTTTTCCAGCAGGCCGGCGCTGGCACCGAGCGCGCTCCACCAGTCGATCAAGCGCTCGGGCTGCAGCAGGATGACTTCGAGCTTTTCCGCCATGCGCCGCGCCACTTCGCCGTGCAGCCACGGCGGCTCGGGCGACCGCGCGAGCCGGTGCAACGCCGCGCGCACCGCGACTGGGTCGAGGCGGCGTGCGTGGTTCTGATCTGGTGTGAGCGCAGCCATGCAAGCCAGTATATTGAGCCGTGCTGTTCACTCGACTCCTCCAGGCCGCGAGCGCCGCCGCGCGCCTGCCCAGCCTGTGCGCGGTGTGCGGTGATTGGGGCTCGCAGCGGCTGTGCGACGACTGCATCGAGCGCTTCGCGGTGGTGGTGCCCCGCTGCCGGCGCTGCGCATTGCAGGTGCCGGCCGGCATGCCGGTCTGCGGTGCTTGCCTCACCGATCCGCCTCCGTATGCCCGCACGCTTGCCGCGGTCGACTACGACCACCCGTGGGACGGCCTGATCACGCACTTCAAGTTCCACGCTGCCCTCGACCTCGCGCCGGCGCTCGCCGGGCGCATGCTGGCCGCGCTGCGCGACAGCGTGTTGCCCGTGCCGACCTTGCTGCTGCCGATCCCGCTCAGCGCCCAGCGGCTGCGAGAGCGCGGCTATAACCAAGCCTGGGAGCTGGCGAAGCGCGTGGGTGCAGCGCTGCATTGCCCGACCGACGCGACGCTGCTGCTGCGCGTCAAAGACACACCGCACCAGCTCGCGTTCCCGCCCGGGCAACGCGCCGGCAACGTGCGCGCCGCGTTCGCGGTCGAGCCGAAGCGCCGCGCCGAACTGCAAGGCCGCAGCGTGACGCTCGTCGACGATGTGATGACCACCGGCGCGACCGTGGCCGAAGCCACGCGCACGCTGCTGCAGGCGGGCGCGAGCGAGGTGACCGTGTGGGTCGTCGCGCGCACACCGCATCGCGACGGGCTTTGAACCCGCCGCACGGCAGCACCGCCGCGCCGACAATTGCGACCCATGTTCAACATCGTTCTCGTGCACCCGGAGATCCCGCCGAACACCGGCAACGTGATCCGGCTGACTGCCAACACGGGCTGCGCGCTGCACTTGATCGAGCCGCTCGGTTTTTCGATGGACGACCGGCAGCTCAAGCGCGCCGGGCTCGACTACCACGAGTACGCACCGGTGCGCACGCACGCCTCGTGGCCGGCGTTCATCGACGCGATGCAGCCCGACCCGGCGCGCCTGTTCGCGTTCACGACCCGCGGCAGCCGGCCGTTCGCCGATGCCGCCTGGCTCCCGGGCGACTGGCTGGTGTTCGGCTCCGAGACCGCTGGCCTGCCGCCCGACGTGCGCGACACCTTCGACACCAACCGGCGGGTGCGCCTGCCGCTGCGCGCGGGCCAGCGCAGCCTGAACCTCAGCAACGCCGTCGCCGTCGCGGTCTTCGAAGCTTGGCGGCAGAACGGCTACGGCGGTGGCAGCTGACTATTCGGGTTTGACGCCTGCAGCCTTGATGACTTTCGCCCAGCGTTCGCGCTCGCTTTTCATCAAACCGGCCAGCGCCTCGGGCGCGGTGCCGGCGGCGCTGAAATACTGGCTCAGCATCTTGCCGCGCACCTCGTCGCTCTTCACGATGCGGATCAGTTCGCTTGCGACGCGGTCGACGATGGCTTTGGGCGTGGCGGCCGGTGCGAGCACCGCTTGCCACGAGATCGCCTCGAAGTCGGCGTAACCCTGCTCGTTGAGGCTCGGGTAATCCGGGAGCGACGCCGAACGGCCGAGCGTCGTCACGCCCAGCGGCTTGAGTTTGCCGGCGCGGATCTGCCCCATCGCAATGCTCGGCACCATGAAGCCGGCCTGCACCTCGCCCGCGAGGATCGCGCCGACGACCTGCGGGAAACCTTGGTACGGCACGTGCACCAGCTCGATGCCGGCGCGCGTCTTGAACCATTCCATCGCGAGGTGCGAGGCGCTGCCGATGCCGACGCTGCCGTAGTTCAGTTGGCCATTTTTCTCTTTCGCGATGCGCACGAAATCGGCCAGCGTGTTCGCGCCCAGCTTCGGTTCGACGACCAGCACGTTCGGCGAGGTCGCGACCAGCGTGACCGGCGCGAGGTCCTTCGAAGGGTCGTAGTTCAAGCCCTTCTTCAGCATCGGCGCGGTCACCAGCGGGCCCTGGATCGTGAACAGCAGCGTGTAGCCGTCGGGCGTGGCACGCGCGACCGCGCCGGTGCCGATTTCACCGCCGGCGCCCGGCTTGTTGTCGATCACGACCGGCTGGCCGAGGGCCCGCGCGAGCGGCTCGGCGACGAGGCGCGCAATGTAGTCGGGCGAGCTGCCGGGCGGGAACGGCACGACCAGCTTGATCGGGCGGCTCGGCCAGCCCTGGGAAACGGCAGGGGCAAAAGACGGGGTGCCGAGCGCGACCGCACCGGCAATTGAAGTCTGCATGAAATGGCGGCGTTGCATCGAGGGGTGTCTCCGGGATTCAGGCGAGCGCCGGGCCGCCCCAAGCGGCCTGAGCTCCCCTCGGGGGGCGACGCCGAAGGCGTCTTGGGGCTGTCATTCCATCAGATCTCGGGCCGCGCGCCGCGACACATCAGTTGTTCGAGTGCCTGGGCGGGTGTCATGCGGCCCTCCAGCACCGCGACGACCGCATGCACGATGGGCAGGTCCACACCCAGCGTGTTGCCGCGCTGCAGCACCATCGCGGCGGTCGTCACGCCCTCGGCCACGTGGCCGAGCTCGGCGAGGATTCGCGGTAACGGCAACCCTTCGGCGAGCCGCCGGCCGACGGTGCGGTTGCGCGACAGATCGCCTGTGGCCGTGAGCACCAAATCACCGAGGCCCGAGAGGCCCATGAAGGTTTCGGGGCGCGCACCGAGCGCGACGCCGAGGCGCGTCATCTCGGCCAGGCCGCGCGTGATCAGCGCGGCGCGCGCATTCAGCCCGAGCTGCAAACCATCGGCAATGCCCGTGGCGATGGCGAGTACGTTTTTCACCGCACCACCGACCTCGACGCCGACCGGGTCGTCCGACGTGTAGACGCGCAGGTTGTCGCTGTGCAGCGCCTCGACCGCCTCTTCGCACAGCGATGCGTCGGTGCTGGCCGCGACCAGCGCCGTCGGCTGACCACGCGCAACTTCGATCGCGAAACTCGGCCCCGACAGCACGCCCCGCCGCAGGCCCGGAACGGCCGCGCTCGCGAGTTCGTGGCCGAGCAAACCGCTGCGCTGCTCCAACCCCTTGCAGAGCCACAAGACGCCGCGGGCGCGCGTGCCGATGCGGCGCAGCATCTCGTCGAGTGCCGCCATCGGCGTGGCGACGATCACGAGCCCGTCGTGCGCGTGCGCGAGAGCGGCGTCAAAGTCGGTGCCGAGCTGCAGTTCGTCGGGCAGCGAGACGCCGGGCAGGTAGCGTGAATTGCGGCGCAGCGCGTTCATCTGCGCGGCTTGCACTGCATCGCGGGACCAGAGCCGCGTCGGGTGCCGCACGGCGGCGTTCACCGCGAGTGCCGTGCCCCAAGCACCGGCACCGAGGACCGTGAGGTTCATCGTGTGCCGGGTTCGCGCGGGGTCAGTTCGACGGGGCGATGATGGCCGAGCCGTTGGCGCCGTTCGAGCCGTTCGTGCCGTTGACCTGCCCCGCAGCCTGCGCCTGCTGCGCTTCGAACATCGCCTGGAAGTTCACTTCCGACAACAACACCGGCGGGAAGCCCGCGCGCGTGCAGACGTCGGAGACGATCGCGCGCAGGTAAGGGTAGATGATGCCGGGGCAGGCGATGCCGATGATCGGCTGCAACTGGTCTTCGGGGATGTTGCGAATCTCGAAGATGCCGCCCTGCTTGGCTTCGACCAGGAACAGCACCTTGTCGTTGACCTTGGTCGTGACGGTCGCGGTAACGGTCACTTCGTAGACGCCTTCGCCGATCGGCGCGGCGCCCAGGCCGAGGTTGATCTCGACCTGGGGCTGGCCTTGCTCGAGCAAGATCTGCGGCGAGTTAGGTTGCTCGAGCGAGAGATCCTTCAGGTAGATGCGCTGGATCTGGAACACGGGGTTGTTTGTTTCGTCAGCCATGACAGTCTCGGGTGGTTGGGTGGGAGCACTTGCCAGCAAGGGTGCGGCGAGCGGTGTGCGGTGAGCGGTGGTCGATAAGGGATATGCGGCGGCGATTATCGCCATGCGAAGTCGAGGGGCCGGATCACGCGCTCGCGCCCGCCAGCAGCGGCACCAGCCCGCCTTGTCGGTCGAGCTCGACCAGGTCGTCGCAGCCGCCGACATAGGTGCCGCCGATAAAAATCTGCGGCACGGTGCGGCGCCCGCCGGTGAGCTCGAGCATCCTCGTTCGCTGCGCCGGATCGAGGTCGACGCGGATGTCCTCGATGGCCTCGACACCGCGTTTCTTGAGCAACGCCTTGGCGTGCTGGCAGTACGGGCAGACCTGGGTGGAGTACATCTTGACGGGTTGCATGAGCGTGCCTTCTTCGGGTCAGGCGGTCGAGGCCGATTTTTCGACCGGCAGGTTCGCCGCACGCCAGGCCTCGAGCCCGCCGCCGAGCACGCGCGCGTTCTCGAAGCCGAGCTTCTTCAACGCCGCCACGCCCTTGGATGCGCGCACGCCGGTCGCACACACGACGACGAGCGGCAGCGCCTTGTTCTTCGGCAGCGCGTTCGAGGTCTCGATCTGGCCGAGCGGCACGCTCTTGGCGCCGGCGACATGGCCGGCCGCGTACTCGGCCGGCTCGCTCACGTCGATCAGCACGGCCTTCTCGCGGTTGATCAATTGCACCGCGTCGGTGGTGGAAAGCTTGCCCGCGCCGCCCGCGCCCTTGCCCAGCATCGGCCACAGCAGCAGACCGCCGGAGACGGCGGCCGCGAGAAACAAAAACCAGTTGTCGATGAAGAACTTCACGGGCACGCCAATGTCTTGAAGAAAAGAGCGCGATTATAGAATTTGCGTGCTTGCCCTTCCGGCCGTCACTCACTATCGCCCACACACCATGCACAAGCTCGTTCTGATACGCCACGGTGAATCGACCTGGAACCTGGAAAACCGCTTCACTGGCTGGACCGACGTCGATCTCACGCCCCTCGGCGTGCAGCAGGCGCAGCAGGCCGGGCGGCTGCTGAAGGCCGAGGGCTTCGAGTTCGACATCGCCTACACCTCCGTGCTCAAGCGCGCGATCTGGACCCTCTGGCACACGCTCGACCAGATGGACCGGACCTGGCTGCCGGTCGTCAACGACTGGCGCCTGAACGAGCGCCACTACGGCGCGCTGCAAGGGTTGAACAAGGCCGAGACCGCCAAGAAATTCGGCGATGAGCAGGTGCTGGTCTGGCGCCGCAGCTACGACACGCCGCCGCCGACGTTGGAGGCCGCCGACCCGCGCAGCGAAAGCACCGACCTGCGCTACGCCGCGCTCACCCCGGGCCAAGTGCCGCTGACCGAATGCCTGAAAGACACGGTCGCACGCGTTATGCCGTTCTGGAACGACACGATTGCGCCGGGATTGAAGGCGAACCAGCGCATCGTGATCGCAGCGCACGGCAACAGCATCCGCGCGTTGGTGAAGTACCTCGATGGCATCACCGACGACGCGATCGTCGGCGTCAACATCCCGAACGGCATTCCGCTGGTCTACGAGCTCGACGACGATTTGAAGCCGATCAGGAGCTATTACCTGGGCGATGCCGAAGCCGCCGCGAAGGCCGCGGCGGCCGTCGCGAACCAAGGCAAAGGCCAGGGCTAGGGCGGTACCTTCGGCCTTGCGTGCGAATTGCACGGCGTCGAGGCCAGACGAGGCTCAAGCCGCGGCAGATGGCGCCGATATTGCCTGAGCAAACTCGTTTCGCGACCCGTGCATCTTTCCCATTCGCCCTCGTCTGCGCGCTTAACCGCCGGATTCACGCTCGTCGAGTCGCTTCTAGTCGTCGCGCTGATCGGCGTGCTCGCCGCCATCGCCTACCCGAAGTACAACGCGTACCGGGAGCGGGTCGACACATTCCAGGCCGTGCAGGAAATCAATGCGATGTCGGCCATGATCGCCAACCGCTGGAACGACGCCCGCGCCTACCCCGAGTCGCTGGACGAAATCCAGCCCGGCGGGCGGCTCGACCCTTGGGGCTCGCCCTACGTTTATTACAACGTCGAAAGCAACGGCAAGGGCCAGGCCCGAAAAGATCACGCGCTCAACCCGATCAACACCGACTTCGACCTTTACAGCCTCGGACCGGACCGCAAGAGCAAGCCGCAAATCACCCAGAAGGACAGCCGTGACGATGTGATCCGCGCGGGCAACGGCGCGTTCATTGGCGTGGCCTCGTCCTTCTGACGCATGCTTTTTTTAGCGGGCCATCGCGGGCCATCGAGGACAAGACTGGCGCGCCGACTGGTGCTGCTGTTCCTCGGCGCGGCGCTGGTGCCGGTGTTGCTCTCCGATTGGTTGTCGGTCGACGTGATGACGCAAGTCGCCGAACGCTTCGACCGCGAGAGTCGACAACAGACAACCCGGCAGGTCAGCCGGCAGGTTCTTGACCGCTTGCTCGCGGCCAAAGACGTGATGACGGCCGCGGTTCGGGCCCGGCCGACAACCGCCGCCGGCCCGAGCGAAATTTTTTTGGCGACGACGTTCCCGGCCATCGGCAACGATGGCTCGACTGCTGCTGGCGTCAACGACATCGCGGCGCTCTGGCGACACGCCGCCGCGCAGGAACAACCTGCAGCGCTGCACAGCAACGAGGGCACGGCGATGCGCGTCGAGCTGCGCACGTCGGTCACTCCCGGTGCCGCGCCGCGCCTGCTGCTCGGTGCCAGCATCGGCCCGGCACTGGTCGGCGTGGCCGAGCTGCAGCCCGAATTCATCTGGGCGCCTGTGGTCAACGCCAACGACGACACGCTCTGGTCGGTCGAAGACGCCCTGGGCCACTTGTTGTTGCAGCACCGCGGTGCCGACGTCGCGATGGCCGTGGCGCCGCAGCGGGCATTCGAAGTGCAACTGTTTCTCACCAGCGACTTCTCGGCCGGCAGCTGGCGTTTCGAGCAGCGCGCACCGGCGCCTGCCCTGCACTGGCACGGCGTGCCGTTGGCCGGCTGGCTCGGTGGCGTCGCGCTGGCCACGCTCATCGTCGTCGGCCTATACGGCGGTCGCAGCATCTTTCGCACGCTCGCGCCGCTGGAAGCCTTGACGCACGCAACGCGCCAGCTCGCGGCCGGACTCACGAGCAGCCGCGTGGTCGTGCGCGGCAACGATGAGATCAGCGCACTCGGCGACGCCTTCAACGAAATGGCCGGCGAACTCGAAGCGCAGTTCTCGACGCTGCGCAACCTGTCGGACATCGACGCCGGCATCCTCGCGGGCGCGCCACTGCGCGAGTTGGCACAGCGCGTGGCAGACCAGTTGCTTCGCCTGTATCCGCAGTCGCGGGCGACCGTGCACTGGCGTGAGGGCGCGCACACGCTGCACACGGTGGCCGGTCGGGTCGGGCCTCTCGCCACCGACAACGCCGACGCCGACGCCGACACGACAGTCGGCATCGAATTGACGCGGCCGCAGATCGACAAGTTCGAGCGGCTGTCGGACGGCGAGAGGCTCGACGCGGCGCTTGCCGAGGCGTTCGCCATGGCTGAATCCAGCGCCGTGGCACAGCCTGTCGTGATGACGATCAAAGAGGCCGCGAACACACGCGCCGTCATCGCGCTGTGCGTTGCCGAAGCGGCGGGCGCGGCGTCGTTGAAGCCGGCCCGCGACCTGACCGATCGCCTCGCCGTCGCGCTCGTCGCGCGCAGCCGCGAGCAGCAACTCGCGCACCGCGCGGTCCACGATCAGCTGACCGGCCTGGCAAACAGCTACGGGCTGCAGACCCAACTCGAGCGCCTGCTCGCCCAAGTGGGTGGCGCCGAACTGGCGGTGTTGTTCATCGACCTCGATCATTTCAAGGACGTGAACGACAACCACGGCCATGGCGTCGGCGACGAACTGTTGCAGCTCGTCGGTACGCGCATTCGCGCCTGTTTGCCCGACGCTGCGCTGCTGGCGCGCAAGGGTGGCGACGAATTCGTCGTCGTCTTGCCGCACGCGAACGCCGAGGTCGCCTGCGCCTGCGCATCAGGCATCGTCGAGGCGCTCGCGCAGCCTGCAATGCTGCGTGGCATCACCCACAGCTGCGGCGCCAGCATCGGCATCGCGCTCGGCCCCGCCCACGGCAGCACGCAGGAAGAATTGCTGCGCTGCGCCGACGTGGCCCTCTACGTCGCGAAAGACGCCGGGCGCTCGCGGCACGCCGTGTTCAGCGCGTCGTTCGATAACGCCGCGCGTGAGCGCGCATCGCTGTTGGCCGCGCTGCGCGTGGCCGTGGCCCACGGCGAGCTCGTCCTGTACTACCAGCCGCGGCTGCGCGCGAGCGACGGCGTCATCACATCCGCTGAAGCTTTGGTGCGGTGGCAGCATCCGCAGCGCGGCCTGCTGATGCCAGGCACCTTCATCGAGCTGGCCGAGGCCTCCGGACTGATCGCTTCGATCGGCGACTGGGTGCTCGACAGCGCCTGCGCGCAGATCGCACATTGGCAAGGCGTGGGCCGCGGGTTGGAGCGCGTGTCGGTCAACGTATCGCCGCTCCAGCTCGCCACCGGCGACCTGCCGGCCAAGGTGAGCGCCGCGCTGACCCGACACGCACTTGCCGCGCACCGGCTGGAACTCGAAGTCACCGAAACCCTGTTGGTGGGCGATGTCAGTGCCGCCCGCGACCAGCTCGCGCAGATTCGACAGCTCGGCGTGACGATCGCGTTGGACGACTTCGGCACCGGCTATTCATCGATGGCGTTGCTGCGCCGACTGCCGATCGACGTGCTCAAGATCGACCGCGCTTTCGTGACCGACATGGTCACCGACCCGAGCGCACTGGCGATCACACGCTCCATCGTCACACTCGCAAAATCACTCTCGTTGCAGCTCGTCGCCGAGGGCATCGAAACCGAAGAACAGGCCTCGCTGTTGCGCGCGATGGGCTGCGACGAGTTTCAGGGCTACCTGTACGGCAGGCCAGTCGCAGCGACGGATTTCGAGCGTCTGCCACGAACATCGCTGTTCGCACTCGGCGGCCCCGAACAGAAGCAGCTCGCCGGCGCGCCGGCCTGAAACTTCAACGCGCGAGCCGCGCGGCAATGTCGGTGCGCAGCGCCTGTGCGAGCGCACGCCGGTCGACATTCGCGCTCGGTCGTGCCGACAGCAGCGTGATGTGCGCCACCAAGCCTTCTGCACACGCCACGCGCCAGAGGCTCGCGACCAGCGTGGTCGCGCCGATGAACTCCACCGCCGGGCTGATCGCGTCGCGCATGTCCGAGAAACGGATCGCGATCGGCTGCACCGGCGCTTTGATGGCGATGGCCGCCTGGAACAAATTGGCATGGAACGGCAGCAGCGCATGGCCGTTGGATGTGGTGCCTTCCGGGAAGAACGCGACCGCCTGCCCCTGGCTCAGCGCCTGAGCCACCAGGTGCACGACCCGCAGCGCATCACGCTTGCGTTCGCGCTCGAGGTACAGCGTGCCGGCCGCATCGGCCAAGCGCGAGAGCAGCGGCCAGGATTGAATGTCGGACTTCGAGACGAAGCGCGCCTGCGGCACGACCGCGTGCAGCGCGGTGATGTCGAGCCACGACACATGATTGGCCGCGAGCAGCACGCCGCCCGCTTGCAGCGCGCCCTCGACTTGCATGCGCACGCCCATCAGTCGCAGCGCCTCGATCGACCACCAGCGGATGCGCGCGTGGCGCTGGGCCGCGTCGAGCGCGTCGAACCGCAGCAGGACGATCGCGAGGCCGTGCAGCACGTGCACGGTGCTGCGCAGCAGGCGCCATGCGGCTCGCAGGCCGACGCGCATCAAGCGGCGGCGTCGAACGCAACGCTGCCGGCGACCAGCGTGTACTTCACGCGGCCCGGCACCTCGTAGCCGGCGAACGGGGTGTGCTTGCCCTGGCTGCGCAGCGCAGCCGGTGTGACCTGCCAGCGTTCGTCGAGCGCGAAGATGCAGACGTCGGCCACACCGCCTTCGACGAGTCGCCCCGCGCTCGCGCCGAGCGAACCGAGCGCCTCGCCGATCACTGTAACCGGCGCATGCGTGACGCAGCCGAGCGTGCGCAGCAGCGACACCGCGTCGTCCGCGCCCCACTTCAGCGCGAGGCTCAGCAACAGCTCGAGGCCGGTCGCGCCGGGCTCGGCCTCGGCGAACGGCAGGTTCTTCATGTCGGCATCGACCGGCGTGTGGTCGCTGACCAGCGCGTCGACCGTGCCGTCGGCGAGTGCGGCACGAAGCGCGGCACGGTCGCGTTGCTGACGCAATGGCGGCGTGACCCGCATCGCCGAATCGAAGTAGCCGATGTCGAGGTCGGTCAAGTGCAGCGTGTTGATGCTCACGTCGCACGTGACTGGCAGGCCCTCGGCCTTGGCGCGGCGCACGAGCTCGATGCCGGCGGCGCTGCTGAGGCGGCACAGGTGCACGCGCGCCTGCGTGTCGCGCACCAGCTCGAAGATGGTTGCGAGCGCGATCGTCTCGGCAATCGCCGGCACACCCGACAGGCCCATGCGTGTGGCCAGCGCGCCCTTCGCGGCGACGCCGTTGCCGAGCCACGCGTCGCTGGGCCGCAGCCACGTGGTGTAGCCGAAGGTCGCGGCGTATTGCAGCGCGCGGTGCAGCACCAATGTGTCTTTGAGTGCGACCTCGGCCTGCGAGAAGCCGACGCAGCCGGCTTCGGTCAGCTCGGCCATCGCCGTGAGCACCTCGCCTTGCAGCCCGCGAGTCAACGCGCCGAGCGGGTACAGGTGCGCAAGGTTCAGGTTGTGGGCGCGGAACTTGAGCATCTGCACCAGCCCGGGCTGGTCCAAAACCGGGTCGGTGTCGGGCGGGCAAACCAGGCTCGTGACGCCGCCGGCCACGGCCGCGGCCATCTCGGACTCCAGCATGCCTTCGTGCTCGTGGCCGGGCTCGCGCAAACGCGCCGCGAGGTCGACGAGGCCGGGTGCAACGATCAGGCCGATGGCGTCGATCGTGCGGTCGGCATCGAACTCGGGGCTGACCTTGCCGAAGCCGACGATGCGGCCGGCCGCGATCGCGAGGTCACCGATCGCGTCGTGCCCGGATGCCGGGTCGATGAGCCGACCGCCCTTGATCAATGTCTTCATGCGCTGTTCCCCGCGATGATCGACATTACGGCCATGCGCACCGCGATGCCGAAGGTGACCTGCGGCAGGATCACGCTCTGCGTGCCGTCGGCCACGTCGGAGTCGATCTCGACGCCGCGATTGATCGGCCCGGGGTGCATCACGATCGCATCCGGCTTGGCGAGTGCGAGCTTCTCTTGGGTCAGCCCGTAGTTCTTGAAAAACTCGGCCGCGCTCGGCAGCATCGCACCGCTCATGCGCTCGTTTTGCAGGCGCAGCATGATGATCACGTCGGCACCGGCGATGCCTTCTTTCATGTCGTGGCACACGCGCACGCCCATCGCCGCGAGGTCGCCCGGCACCAGCGTTTTCGGGCCGACCGCGCGAATCTCGGGCACGCCGAGCGTCGTGAGGGCGTGGATGTCGGAACGGGCCACGCGCGAATGCACGATGTCGCCGACGATTGCGACCGTCAGCTGCGTGAAGTCTTTCTTGAAATGGCGGATCGTGTACATGTCGAGCAGCCCCTGCGTCGGGTGCTGATGGCGGCCATCACCGGCGTTGACCACATGCACGTGCGGCGCGCAGTGCTGCGCAATCAGGTAGGGCGCGCCGCTCTCGCTGTGGCGCACGACGAACATGTCGGCGTGCATCGCCGAGAGGTTGGCGATCGTGTCGAGCAGGCTCTCGCCCTTGGCGGCGCTCGAGCGCGCGATGTCGAGGTTGATCACGTCGGCGCTCAGCCGCTTGGCCGCGATCTCGAACGTGGTGCGGGTGCGCGTGCTGTTCTCGAAGAACAGGTTGAACACGCTTTTTCCGCGCAGCAGCGGCACCTTCTTGACCTCGCGGTCGTTGACACTGAGAAAGGTGCCGGCCGTGTCGAGGATGTGGTGCAGCACCGGTCGCGGCAGGCCTTCGATCGAAAGCAGGTGGATCAGCTCGCCATGCGCGTTGAGTTGCGGGTTGCGTCGACTGAGCATCACGCCACCTCTTCGACGTCGAAGCTGAACGCGCCGGCTGCGTCGCGTGCGAGCGACAGGCGCTGCGACTTCGGCAACGTGATGCGCGCCGCCGACACGGCCGCCGAGATCGGCAACTCGCGCCCGCCGCGGTCGACCAGCACGGCCAGCGTCACGCTCGACGGGCGGCCGAAGTCGTAGAGCTCGTTGACCACCGCGCGGATCGTGCGGCCGGTGTAGAGCACGTCGTCGATCAGCAGAATCGTTTTGCCGTCGACCTCGAACGGCAGCTTGGTGTGATCGGCGCCGGCGGTCATGCCGCGCGAATGGAAATCGTCGCGGTGCAGCGCACTCGAAATCACGCCGTGCTCGCCGGGCTGCTTCAAGTCGCGTTGCAATCGCTCGGCGAGCCACGCGCCGCCCGACCAGATGCCGACCAGCACGGTGCCCGGTTTCAGAAAAGGCCGCACACCGGCGAGCAGGTCGGCATAGAGCGCTTCGGCATCGAGGTTCAGGCTGCTCATTCGAGTTCGCTCAGGAATTGATTCAGGATGATCGCGGCCGACGCGGCATCGAGGTCACGCGATCCGCCAACCACCACATCTCTCGCGGCTTCGGTGGTGGTGTAGCGCTCGTCGACCTCGTGCACCGCCAGCTTGAAGCGCCCGTGCAATTGCCGGCCGAAGCGCCGCGCGCGATCGGTGTTGTCGTGCGGCGCGCCATCGGGGTGGAAGGGCACGCCGACGACCAACGCGCTCGGCTGCCACTCGCCGATCAGTTGGCCGATCGCCTCGAATCGCGCCTCGCCCTCGGCGGCGATCGTGCGCAGCGGCTGCGCTCGGCGGGTCAGGGTGTTGCCGGTCGCGACACCGACGCGCCGGGTGCCGAAGTCGAAAGCCAAAAATGAAAACGGGGCAGTGAACGAAGACGGGGCGCTCGCCGAGCTCATGCGTGCCCCGCCTCCCCGCTGAGCATGTTGGCGTCGATACCCAACAGCGCGAGCGCCTTGTCGTAGCGCTGCTCGACCGGCGTGTCGAAAATGATGCCCAGCTCGGCGCCGACGTTGATCCAGCCGTTGCGGCCCATCTCGTCTTCGAGTTGCCCGGCGCCCCAGCCGCTGTAGCCGAGCGTGATCAGGATTTTCTTGGGGCCAGCGCCGCTAGAAAGGGCCTCCAGCACATCCTTGCTGGTCGTCATCTCGAGGCCGCCGAGAATTTGCAACGAAGAGTTGTAGTGCCCGCCCTCGCCTTCGCTGCCGCCGAGTCGCTCGTGCAGCACGAAGCCGCGTTCGGTCTGCACCGGACCGCCGAAGTAGACCGGCACCGTGGCCAGGTCCTCGCGCTCGAGCGAGAGTTCGACTTTCTCGAACAGGTTCTTCAGGTTGATGTCGATCGGCTTGTTGATCACGAGCCCGAGCGCACCTTTGTCGGTGTGCTCGCACATGTAGATCACGGTGCCCGCGAAAGCGCCTTCGCGAAGGCTCGGCATCGCGATCAAAAACTGATTTGTGAAGTTAACCGGTGCACTTGCCATGGGCGCGAATTTTAGACCTGAGGCAGACTCGCCCGATGCAAAAGACTTTGAACAAAGCGCTCGTTTGGTTTCGGCGCGACCTGCGCGCCCACGATCACGCTGCGCTCTACCACGCACTGCGCGCCGCCGAGCAGGTGTGGTGCGTGTTCGTGTTCGACGCCGACATCCTCGGCCCGCTGCCCAAGGCCGACCGGCGCGTCGAGTTCATCCACGACAGCGTGGTCGAGCTCGACGCGGCGTTGCACGCCCTCGGTGGTCGCCTGCTGGTGCGCCACGGCCCTGCGATGAGCGAGATCGTGCGGCTCGCCGGCGAGCTCGGCGTGCAAGCCGTCTACGCGAACCACGACGACGAGCCCGATGCGCTCGCGCGCGACGCCGCGGTCCGCACTGCGCTCGCGGAGGCGGGCGTGGCGCTGCACACGACCAAGGACCACGTCGTCTTCGAGCGCAGCGAGGTGCTGACGCTGAGTGGAACGCCCTACACGGTGTTCACGCCGTACAAGAACGCGTGGCTGAAGAAGCTGGAGCCGTTTTTCGTCGAAGCGTACCCGGTCGAACCGCATGCAGCGGGCCTCGCTGCGGCCCCGCCCGGCATTGCGACCGCGATCCCGTCGCTGGAGGCGATCGGCTTCGAGCGCACCAACCTGCACGCGTTGAAAATACCGACCGGCAGCAGCGGCGCGAAGGCCTTGCTCGCTGACTTTTTGCCGCGCATCGACGACTACGGCGAGGCGCGCAACTTCCCCGCGATCAAAGGACCGAGCTATCTGTCGGTGCACCTGCGGTTCGGCACCGTCTCGATCCGCGAGCTCGCGGCCGCAGCCCTCGCACACGGCAAGAACGCTGCAGCCGCAGGCGCTGCGGTGTGGCTTTCCGAACTGATCTGGCGCGATTTTTACCACCAGATCCTGCACCACCACCCGCGCGTCGTCGGCGCGAGCTTCAAGCCCGAGTACGACAAGATCCGCTGGGAAGAAGGCGCCCATGCCGACGAACTTTTCAACGCCTGGTGCGAGGGTCGCACCGGCTACCCGTTGATCGACGCAGCGATGGCGCAGATCAACCAGACCGGCTACATGCACAACCGGCTGCGCATGGTGGTCGCGAGCTTTTTGACGAAAGACCTCGGCATCGACTGGCGCCGCGGCGAAGCCTACTTCGCGACCCACCTGAACGATTTCGACCTCGCCGCGAACAACGGCGGCTGGCAGTGGGCCGCCTCGAGCGGCTGCGACGCGCAACCCTACTTCCGCATCTTCAACCCGGTCTCCCAGAGCACGAAGTTCGACGCGGGCGCCAGGTTCATTCGCCGCTACCTGCCGCAGCTGGCTCGACTGCCCGATGCAGCACTGCACGCGCCCTGGGAGGCACGGCCCGCCGACCTCGCCGCGGCTGGCGTCGCACTCGGCCGCGACTACCCGCGCCCCGTGGTCGCACACGAGGCTGCTCGGGTCGCGACGCTCGCCCGCTACGCCGTCGTGAAGGCGGCGCGCTGAGGCCAGTGGGCGGCTTGCGGGCGGTTTTCGGGAAGTCCGGCCCCGGAACGCTCAGAAAAGTTCGATGTCGTTGGCCTTCGGCTCGGTATTTTCGAGCTCGCCGCGCGCGACCAGCGCGGCGTAGTGCTGTACCTGGTTGCGGCCGTGCGCCTTGGCGTAGTAGACGGCCTTGTCGGCGCGCTCGAATGCGCCGCTGGGCGTGTCGCCCGCGACGATCTCGGTGAACCCCACGCTCACCGTCACGTGCCCGACCTGCGGAAAAGCATAACGCTCGGTGTGGCCCCGCAGGCGCTCGAACGCGAGCGCCGCCGAGTCGGGCCCGTTGCAACGCACCAAGGCGACGAATTCCTCGCCGCCGAAGCGGTAGAGCTGGTCGCGCGTACGCAGGCTGCCACGCATCAGGCGCGACAACAGCAGCAGCACCTCGTCACCGATCAGGTGGCCGAAACTGTCGTTGACGCGCTTGAAGTGGTCGATGTCGATGACACCGAGCCAGCAGGTTCCGCATTGCGTCTGGCGCCGGCCGTCAGCGTCGGTGCCTGAAGGCGCTGGCAACTTTGCCGTTGCCTTGAGAAAACTTTGGTCGAACGTCTTGCGGTTGAGCAGGCCGGTGAGCGTGTCGCGCTCGCTGTAATCGAGCAGCCCCTGAAAATTGCGGAAAATCCGCAGGATGCTGATGACCAGGCGCCGCTGGCGCGTCGTCATGCTGCGTGCCGTCTCGACCTCGACGACACCGATCACCTCGCGTTCGGTCGACACCGGAAACAGCGTGCGATGCGTCGCACCGGGCACCGCGATCACACGGTCTTCGCGCAGCACCGAGAGCCGCACCGGATGCTCCGTCACCTTGGGCAGGTCCTCGAGCTCGAACCATGCCGCGTCGGCTTCAGCTGCCGCTGCGTTGCCCACCAGCCGGGCGCGGGTCAGCCAGCGTTCCTGGCCGGCGTCGCCGATACAGCGGTAGATCGAGACCGAGAGGGTGCCGAGGATGTCGCGCAAGGCACCGACCAGCGTCACGTCGAGCACATCGCGATCGCGCTGTCCGGTGAGCTCCGCCAGGCGGTCTATCAGTTCTGACACGTGTGGCCTCCCCGTCCGTCATAGCGCTTGAGTATTTCAGGCGGCAACTGCACACCAGCGAGGCCGCGCGCTGTCTGGCAGTCAAACGCTGGCGGTTCGGGTCGCGGTGTAGCGCGCGATCAGCGCCAGCAGGTCTTCTTCGGAATACGGCTTGCCGAGGTAGTGATCGACACCCAGTTGGGCAGCGTACTCACGGTGCTTTTGCGCGATGCGCGAGGTGATCATGATCACCGGCAGGTCGCGCAGACGCGCATCGGCGCGCATGTTACGCACGAGGTCGAAGCCGTCCATGCGCGGCATCTCGATGTCGGACAGCACGATCTCGGGAATCGCTTCGGCGAGCCGCTCCAGCGCGTCGAGACCGTCTTTGGCAAGCACGACGCGGTAGCCCTCCCGTAGCAGCAGGCGCTGGGTCACGCGGCGCACGGTCAACGAATCGTCGACGACCATCACCAGCGGCGCGGCGCGCACTTCGGATTCTTGCGAGATCGGTGCCGCATCGAAGCCCGTGGGCGCGCGCATCGCGGTGCGCGTGGCCTCGCGTGCGGCCTCGCCGTACAGCGTGGCCAACGCAACCGGGTTGTAAATCAGCGCGACCGCCCCCGAGGCCAGCAGCGTGATGCCCGCCAAGCCCGGCAAACGCGAGAGTTGCGGCCCGAGGTTCTTAACGACCACCTCCTGGTTGCCCAGCACTTCGTCGACGTGCAACGCGATGCGCTGCTGCGCGCTGCGGATCACGACGACGGCACGCGTGCGGGCCTCGCTGGCCGCCGGCCGCGCGCTGATCTGCAGCAGCGCGCCGAGCCAGAAGAACTGCAGCGGCCGGTCGCCCATGCTGTACGAATCGCTGGCATAAGCCGCGTCGACCTCGGCTGGCGTCGCGCGGCGCACCACCTCGACCAGCCTCGACGGCACCGCCACATTGGTGGTGCCACAGCGCAGCATCACGACCTGCGTGACCGCCGTGGTCAGCGGCAGGATCATCTTGAACGACGTGCCCTGCCCGGCCGCGGTCGCGGTCTTGACTCGGCCGCCCATCGCGTTTACCTCGGAGCGCACCACATCCATGCCAACGCCGCGGCCGGAGAGTTCGGTGACGGTTTCGGCGGTCGAAAAGCCGGGCGCGAAGATCAGGTTCGCCAGGTCGGCATCGGTCGGCTCGACGTTGCGGTCGAGCAGCCCGAGCGCGAATCCCTTCTCACGGATGCGCGGCAGGTCCAGCCCGGCGCCATCGTCGCGGAATTCGACGCCCACTTCGTTGCCCTCTTGCGAGAGCGCGACGATGACCGAGCCGGTCGCATCCTTGCCCGCCGCCTTGCGCACGTCGGGCAGCTCGATGCCGTGGCCGACGCAGTTGCGCAGCAGGTGCTCGAACGCGCCAGTCATGCGGTCGAGCACGCCACGGTCGACTTCGATCGAACCGCCGACGATGTCGAGCCGCACCGACTTGCCGGTCTCTTTCGCGGCCTGCCGCACCACGCGGTACAGGCGATCGGACAAGCCCTCGAACTCGACCATGCGGGTGCGCAGCAAGTCGTCTTGCAGCTCGCGCGTCATGCGGGCCTGTGCGACGAGTTCGTCTTCGGTCATCTCCAGCGAGCGCTGCAGCGATCGCTGCACGGTGGCCACGTCGTTGACCGATTCGGCCATCATCCGCGTCAGCTCCTGGAAGCGCGTGAAGCGGTCGAACTCGAGCGGGTCGAACGATTGCGACGCGGCCTTCGCGGCTTCGAGGCGCGAGGTCATTTGCACCTCGCCGTGGAACTCGAGGTCGCGCAGTTGCGCGCGCAGGCGCTCCAAGTTTTCGGTCAGGTCACCGAGCGAGTTTTTGATCTGCGTCACGCCGGTCTCGATGCGCGAGCGCGTGATGCTGACCTCACCGGCCTGGTTGACGAGCCGGTCGAGCAGCGGCGCGCGCACACGCACGGCCGATTGCACGCCGAGGGTGCGGTCTGGCGCTTTTTTCTCGGTCGGTGCGATCAGCGGGAAACGCGACCAGTCGACCTCGGCCAGCGGCAACGGTGGCACGCTCCCGGTGGTCGGTGCGGCGTCGATGTCATCGTCTGCGTCTGCGTCTGCGTCTGCGTCTGCAATCGATTCGTCAAGCGCGTCAGGTTGCGAATCGAGCGCGGTGAGCTTCGCATGTTGCGAATTCGGCGCGAACTCCGGCAGCGGCTGCCAGCCCGATTCGACCGCCGGTAGCGGCGCCGCCTCGAGCAGCAGTTCGAGTGCGGGTGCAGGCGGCAATGTGGCCGGCGGCGCGGTAGTGGCCAAGGGTGCGGCGACGAGCCCGGGAGTCTCTGCTGGGCCTCCACCAGCGCGCAGCGCATCGAAGGTTTGCGACAGCGCGTCGCCGTGCGCCTGTAACGTTTCGACGTCGGCAGCATCGACCGGCGGCTGTGCGAGCACACGCTCGATGCGCGTTTCCAGGCGGTGCGCCATTTCGCCGAGCCGCATCGCGCCGGCCAGGCGCGCGCCTCCTTTGAGCGTGTGCAAGGTGCGCATGCAAGCTGCTGGGTGCGCGGAGTCGGCGGGCTTGCGGGCCCAGTCGCGCAGGCGGCTCGCGAGTTGTGGCAGCAGCTCTTCGGCTTCTTCTTCGAAGATCGGGAACAGCTCGGCATCGACAGCGTCGACAGCGTCGATCACGTCGTCGCCATCGACCAGCGCGTGAGCGGCCGAGGCCGAAGCCGAGCGTGGTGCCTCGACGGGGATCTCGCCGAACGGTTTGAGTTCGGTCACGCCGAGCGGCTCGAAGCGCGTCTCGTGGCCGAAGATCGAATCGGGCCGCGACGCGGTGCTGGTCTCAAACGGGTTGTGCGGCGCGCTGTCGACGAACGACGGAGCGATCCAGGGTTCGGCCGGCGCCGGTTCCGCGTCGAGTGACTCGTAGGTGACGTTCGGCTCGATCGACCCGATGGGCTCGATGCGCTCGGCCTGAGAGGCGAGCGCGCCCGTCTCGGAAATCGCCGACAACTCGGCCTCTGCCGCCGCGGCCTGAAGGCGGCGCGCTGAGCTCAGCTCGTGGCCGACCAACCGCTCGATCAACTCGGGCGAAGGCTCTTTCAAGAAGCCGGCGGCGAACTGGTGCAGCAACCGGCGAATTTCTTCGGCCGCGTCGACGAACAGGCGCGCTTCTTCGGGTGTGCCATGGCCGATCGCCTGCGAGCGGGTTTGCGCATGTTCGAGTGCGCGCGCGAGCTGCGACAGGTCTTTGAACCCGACCGTGGCCGAGCTGCCGGCGAGCGAGTGCGCGAGCGCGATCGGGGTTTCGCCGATCGGGCGATGCAACTCCATCGCCCATTCGGCGACTTCGGTGGTCAAGCGGCGCGAGAGCTCGTCGGCTTCGTTGAGGTAGATGTTGAACAGCGGGATGCCGATGCGCAGCGGGCCGACGACCTTGACGAGCTCGTCTTGCGGTTCGGCATCGGGTGCCTCCGGCGCAGCGTCGAACGGCAAGTCGAGCTCGGCCGTCGAGGCGGCCAGCGGCTCGAACAGGGCCGGTCGGGCGTGCTCGTCGGGCAAGTCGAGTTCGAGGTCGAGATCGATGTGGTCGCCAGCCGCATCGAACGGCGCTTCGCCTTCGATGATGTCGGGCAACGGCAGCGGCTCGGTCGGCATCGATTCGAACGGGTCGTGGAGTGCGGCGGCCGTCATGTCGAGCGGCACGGGCTGGCTGGTCAGGCGCGGGCTGTTGTAGGGCGCGCTGTCGAAGCCATCCAGGTTGAGCTCGAACGACAGCACCGGCAGCTCGTTATGCGCATTGGCACTGACATCCGCGGGCGGCAGCGCGAAACCGTGCTCGGGCAGTGGCAGTGGCGGCGTCAGCAGCCCAGGCGTGCTCAGGTCGAGGTCGGCAGCGCTCGGCAAATCGGGCGGCAGGCCGAGCGCACCGTGCACCGAAGCCGATTCGAGCACCGGCGCGAAAGGTTGCGTACCGCCAGCCAATTTGGCCGCTTCGATCATCGTCGCCGAATCGTGGGCACCGCGGCGCAGCTGCGTGATGTCGTCGACCCAGCCGGCCAGATAGTCCAGACACCAGTCAGTGAAGTCGAGCAGCGGTTGCGGTGCTGCTGTCTGGTCGGCGAGCTGCGTGTTGTAGAGCTGCTCGCAGGCCCAGGCGCCTTCGCCGAAGTCTTTGAGCCCGACCATGCGCGAGCTGCCCTTGAGCGTGTGGAAGGCGCGCCGCAATGTGGTCAACAGGTTCAGGTCGGCAGGCGCGTCGCCGAGCGCGCGGCTCGCGTCACGCGCGTCGGCCAGCACCTCGCGTGCCTCTTCGAGAAAGATCTCGCGCATCTCGTCGTCTTGCGCGATTTGAGCGAGTTGCGCGCTCGCGGTAGAGGGTGCGAAATCGAGCCGCATCGGCGCGCTCACCTTGACGCGCGGGCTCGGCACGTCGAGGTCGATGCCGACCGGGTCGGACGCGGTCGACACGAAATCGACCAGCGCCTCCGACAACTCGCCGCGCGCCAGCGCCTCGCCGGCCGGGTCGATCGATTGTTCGAGTGCTTCCTGGGCGCGCAAAACGGTCGCGGCGAGTGCAGGCTGGTCGGCGGCCTGGGCTTCGTGCGAGAGCCGCTCGAGGTCACGGGACACTTCGGCCATCGGCACGTCGTCGCGCACCGAGCTGAACGCGAGCTGCTGCGCCTGTTCGATCAGGCGCTGCTCGACGGGTGCGGCGGTCGCGCCGCGGGTGATCTCAGGCGCATGCACTTCGGCACCGCGGCCCATCACCGGGCTGAGCGTGCCGGCTTCGGCGTCGTAGGTGAACAGCGACTTGGCCATCTGCGGCTGCACGCTGAGCATGTCGATCAGGAAGCCGAGCGCACCGAGGTTGCCGGCGAGCCGGTCGAACACGTCGGTCTGCGCGACGCGGTCGGTGTCGACCTCGGTCGAGGCCAGGCCATCGACCTCGGCGCGCATGCGCAGCAGCGCGGCCGAGGCGTGGTCCATGCCCAGCACCGAGAGCACGCCGCGCATCGCGGAAAGCTGGCCCGGCACGGGAATCAGCACTTGGCGCGCTTCGGGCTGGCGGAAGTACTGGTCGATCAGTTTCTCGGCTTCGGACAAGCTCGCGCGCAACTCCTGCACCACGCTGCCCATGGTCTGGCGATCCGAGACGCGGCGGTACAGCTCCTCCATCCAGCCTTCGAGCGGGTCGGGCGCGTGGCCTTGGCGCACGGCCGAGAGCCGGTCGGCCAAGCGCTGCACGCGCGCGGCCTGTTCGGGGTGGTCGAAATCGATGTCGTCGAGTGCCGCTTCGACGTAGAGCAGGCTGGTCGCGACTTCCATCGCCAGCTGGGCCGGGGGCGCGGCGCCGGTCTGCTGCGTCTGCGCGATCGCCTGCTGCAACTCGGCGGCAAATGTATCGCCGAGCGGGAACAATTTCTTCAGCGATTCGCCGACGAGCGCGAACTGCTCCGAGAGGCCGGTCATGCGGTGCATCTCGCCACCGGCGACGGCCGACCACGCATCTTTCGCGGCGACCACGCGCTTCCTCGCCTGGGCGATCACGGCCGGGTCAAATCGGCCGAGTGCGCTGACGCTGTAGTCGACCGGCACATGGTGCGCGAGCCCGTAGGCCAGGCGCACGGCGGCCAGACGCGGCGCGTGGCGGCCGTCGCCCGGCGAGGCGCTTTGCGCGCAGAAAAAAAGCAAATCTTGCGCGAGTCGCTCGGACACTTCGGATTCGCCGCGCGCGAGGATGCGGAACTGCGCGAGCAAGCGCGAGGCGACGCGCTTGCTGAACACGTCGAAGCGCAACAGGCCGTGGGCCTGCGCCTCGAACACCGCGGAAGCGAGCTTCCAAAGTGTCGAGATTTGGGCCTGCCCGGCACCTGCACCGACACCCGCACCGAGCCCGGCACTGATCTCGCTCATGCGGCCTGCCGTGGGCGCCGGGTCGACGGCGCGCATCAGCGGCAGCAACTGGGCTTCGATCGCGGCCTGCGTGCTCGCGTCAGGTTGCAGCGGATGCGCCGACGTGTCGGCCGGCAAATCGCGCCATTGCCAGTCGACCGCCCACAGATCGGCCGGGTGCACGCGGTCGGCACCGGCGGCCTCCTGGACCGCGCGGTACTGCGGGAACAACGACAGCGTGGAGATCTGCTTGCCGGCGAGCAGGCGGCTTAAATAGTCGAGCAGCGCGAACGAGGCGCGCTCGATGTCGTCGACGACGACCGAGGTGAGCTTGTGCGGCTTCGTGACGAAGCGCTGCACCAGCGCCTCGCTGGCGCGCAGCACCATTGCCGCGGCCGGCTGGCCGACCAGTTCGAGCGCACCGACGCCGGTGTGGATCTGCGAACGGGCGGTGCGCAGCACGGCCGGATCGACCGCATCGATGTCGGAGCTGGCGAGTGCGTCGGTGTCTTTGACGAAGCGGCGCAACGCCTTGTGGGCCGCTTCGAGCGAACGCCGCAGTTCCTCGTGGACCCACGCCAGAGCGCTCAGGTCATCGCGACCGGTGGTGTCGTTCGTCGGGCTCATCGGCGTGCTCATGGTTCGTGCGGTCTACTCGGCGCCGATCATTCGATCTTGAACCGCGCCACCGACTGCTTCAGATCTTCGGCCGTGCGCGACAACTCGCGCACCATCTGCGCGGTCGAGCGCGTGCCTTCACCGGTTTGTTCGGTCACCGCGAAGATGTGCTGGATGTTGGCCGCGACCACGTTGGCCGATTGCGCTTCGCTCAGCGCCTGGTTCGAGATCGCGCTGATCAGCTCGGCCAGCTGGCGCGAGACGCGGTCGATCTCGCCGAGCGCCGTACCGGCCGCATCCGAGAGGCGCGCGCCCTCGACCACGCCTTGCGTGCTGCGCTCCATCGCGCCGACGGCGTCTTGCGTGTCGGTCTGAATGGTCTTGACGAGCGCCGCGATCTGGCGCGTGGCGTCACCGGAACGTTCAGCCAGGCGCTGCACTTCTTCAGCGACCACCGAGAAGCCTCGACCGGCTTCACCGGCCGAGGCCGCCTGGATCGCCGCGTTCAGCGCGAGCACGTTGGTCTGCTCGGTAATGTCGGAAATCAGCTCAGTGATTTCGCCGATCTCCTGCGACGATTCGCCCAGGCGCTTGATGCGCTTGGAGGTTTCCTGAATCTGGTCGCGGATCGAGTTCATGCCGCCGATCGTGTTTTGTACCGCGCGCAGGCCCGACTCCGCCGCCACCAGCGACTGGCGCGCGACCGCAGCGGTTTCCTGCGCCTGACCCGACACGTCGTTGATTCGCCCCGCCATCTGCAACACCGATTCGCCGGTATCGCGAATTTCGCGCAGCTGCTCCGACGATGCCGCGAGCAGCTCGGTCGAGGTGGCCTCGACCTGCTGGGTCGTGTCGGTCACGCGGCCCACCGTGCCCTGCACCTGCGCGACAAGCGTGCGCAACTCTTCGACCGTGTAGTTGACCGAGTCGGCGATCGCGCCAGTGATGTCTTCGGTGACCGTGGCTTGCTGCGTCAAATCGCCCTCCGCGACCGCCTGCAGCTCGTTCATCAAGCGAAGAATCGCGGCCTGGTTCGCGTCGTTGACGCGCTTGGCTTCTTGCTGTTCGCGTTCTGCCGCCTGGCGCTGGCCTTCGGCGGCTGCGGCGCGTTCAGTCTGCGCCCGCACGTACAGGCGCAACAGGCCGACGCCGCCGAGCAACAGCACGATCGCCGCCAGCAGCAACAGGGACCGGCTCAGCGCGTTGAAGCCGGTTTCCTTCGAGAGGCGGTCCTGCACGACCTCGAGGCCTTTGCGCAGCGGTTCGCTGTCGGCCACGATGCTGGCTTGCGCCTCGCGAGCCGAAACGAGGCCCTGCAGGTTGCCCAGAATCGCGCTGGCTTGCGTGCGGGTCTGTTCGTACTGCTTCATCAGCGTGACCAGGCGCTCCTTGGTTTGGGCGTCTTTCGTGCCGGGCAGGCGCAACTCGGCGTTGCCGTCGAGCAGGCCCTGGCCGATCTCGCGGAACGAATTCAGGTCTTTGCCGAGCAGGAACACGGCCTCGGGGTTCACGCCTTCCATCGTCAAGAATTCATTCGCCGACTTGCCGATGCGCTGGGTCAACATCACGAGCTGGCCGACGGCCGAGAGTTCGGCGGGTGACGCGTCTTGTTGGAGCTTCAACGACGACACCGTTTCGGCCGTTTCGAGCAGGTCTGACGATTGCCGGTTGATCGCGCGCAGTGATTGGCCGACCTGCGTCAGCACCGCTTGTTGGTCGAGCACGGTCTTGGCGCTCTTCTCGGCCTTGTCGATCAGTGGCAGCATCTGCTCGATGGCCTCCTGCACGTTCGACGGTGCCGCCGCAATATCGCCTTCGCCGCTGCGCAGGCCGCGCATGTTCTTGACCAGCACGTCGGCGCTGTCCTTGACCTCGGGGAAAGCCGAGGCGCTGCCGATCAGCGCCTGCGAGACCGACTTCGCGAGCCGCTGCGACTGCATCAGCGCCTGCCCGCTGGCGCCCACCTGCGCCGCCCCGCGGTTCGCCGCGAGCAGCGAGAGGATCGTCATCAGGATCAGGCCGACCAGACCGAGCCCGACCATGACGAACAGGATGCGTTGCTGCTGCGCGATCGGCCGGTGGCCGATGATCGGCAGGCCGGTGCCAGCGGCCACCGCGCCGAGCTCGGCGTCCGGCAGGCGCGTCTCGGAGAAGTCGGCCATTTCGGACGGCGCTGCCTCGGTGATGATGGAGTTGTCGAGCTCCTGCGTCTGCTGCATCGTCGGCACGTCGTATACGGCAGCGCCGGTCACGTCGGTGGCGGGGCCTTCGGGCGAGTGCCGCGCGCTGTGCGACGCGAGCGGGTTGTCCGATGCATGTACCGCGGTGCCCGAGGCGTCGAGCATCGCGACGTCGTCTTTCTGGCCCCAACCCTTGACTTTGTTCAGGAAGCTCATATCGCCCTTTTGCGGTCTTTTCTGTGGGTGCGGGCGCCGGCGGCACTCAACCCACGATCTTCAAAAAAGTTTCGTCGCTCGCCAATTTCGACAGCAGCAACTCTTGCCAGAGTCGGCCCGATGCGTCACGCAGTTGCGCGCCTGCGAAGGCGGGCCGCACCGCGCCGTCGCGCGGCTCGGACGTGAGTTCGTCATCGCTGCGCAAGCCCGACAGGCGGTCGACCATTAACACGCAGTTGAGGTCGAGCGACTGGTTGAAACCGACCAGGCGCGACTGCTGCTCCCGACCGGGCTCGGCGCTTTTGACGCCGAGAAAACCCGCCAGGTCGACGACGCCATGCATGTGCCCGCGCAGGTTCGCCACGCCGAGAAACCAGCGGTGGCTGTACGGCACGGGCAGGATCGGCGCGAGCGCAAAAATTTCACCGGCCTCGCGCAGCGGCAGCAAAAAACCGCGGCCGCTGGATTCGACGGCCAACCACGATTGCCCGCGCGCCTGCGTGCGCGCCGCCTGCAAACGCTCGGCAAGGCGGCTCTGCAGGTCGCGAAGGGCTTGCTTGTTGGCCATCTAGTCGAATGCGTGGATCTTGACGACGAGCTCGTCGGCGTTGACCGGCTTGACGATGTAGTCGCGTGCGCCCTGGCGCATGCCCCAGACCTTGTCGGTTTCCTGGTTCTTGCTGGTGCACATGATCACCGGCACGTCGATGAAGCGTGGGTCGCGGGTGATCGCGCGGGTCAGCTGGAAGCCATTCTGGCCGGGCATAACCACGTCCATCAAGATCAGGTCGGGCTTTTCTTCGCCGAGGCGGCGCATCGCTTCTTCGCCGTTCTCTGCGGTGCGCACAGCGTAGCCGCGCTTGACCAGCAGGTCGGACATGTAATGCAGTTCGGTCTTCGAGTCGTCGACCAGCAAGATTTTCTGGATCGTCATGTGCTTCTCCTCAACGGCGGCAGCGCTGTTTTGTGAATGGGTCGGCGGCGTCAGGCGGCGCGCTTGTGCTGCTCCACGGCTTGCAGAAGCTGGTCTTTCGTGAATGGCTTGGTCAGGTAGGCCTCAGAGCCGACCATGCGGCCACGCGCCTTGTCGAACAAACCGTCTTTGGACGACAGCATGATCACCGGCACGCCGGAGAACTTGGTGTTTCGCTTGATGATCGCGCAGGTCTGGTAGCCGTCGAGGCGCGGCATCAGGATGTCGCAAAAGATCAGGTCGGGGTCATGGTCGTTGACCTTCGATAGCGCATCGAAACCGTCTTCGGCGAGCAGAACGTCGTAGCCGCCCTGCTTCAGGAAAATTTCGGCACTGCGGCGGATCGTGTTGCTGTCGTCGATGACCAGCACCTTGATGCTCGCGGGACCAACGGGTGCCTGATTGCTCAACCAGCATTCTCCTCAACGACACGGTGGATTCGGCGGGGTGGTCCCCGCCTTGCGGCCGGCGGCTTTTTCAGCTCTGTCGGCCTTGGTTCGGTCAGATCTGGACCATCTCGAAGTCTTCTTTACGCGCGCCACATTCGGGGCAGGTCCAGTTCATCGGCACGGCCTCCCAGCGGGTGCCGGGTGCGATGTCATGCTCGGGGTCGCCGGTGGCCTCGTCGTAGATCCATCCACAGATCAGGCACATCCACGTTTTGGGGTCGGTCACTTTGTTCTTTGGGCCCGAGAGGGCGCGTTGGTTCACTACAATACAAACAGATTGTAGCCACCCGGTTTGCCAGAAAACCAAGTCTTCTTAGGTACATACGCAACATTCTTCACGTTCGGCTAGAGGTTCGGTCGGGCACATTTGAAGCCCGTATGCCGCCTCTTATTCCAACGCTCGCATCCCCCCGATGACAGCCCAAATCCCCACACCCGAGACCGACGCCGACCAAGCGCAAGAACAAGCGGCGCCTGCCTGCGTGATGAGCTTCAACGCCAGCGACCCGAGCGGCGCCGGCGGCATGGCGGGCGATGTGTCGACGATTGCCGCGATGGGCGCGCACGGCCTGCCGGTCGTGACCAGCATCGTGATGCGCGACACCCACGAGGTCTTCGACCACCACGCGATCGACGCCGACGTGATCGCCGAACAAGCCCGCAGCATTCTGGAAGACGTGACGATCGCGGCATGGAAAGTCGGCTTCCTCGGCTCGACCGAAGGCGTCAGCGCCGTCGCCGAGATCTTGTCCGACTACCCGGATGTGCCGCTCGTGGCCTACATGCCGAACCTCTCGTGGGTCGAAGAAGACGAGTTGCAGAGTTACCTCGACGCCTACCGCGAACTCGTGCTGCCGCAGACCGAGGTGCTGGTCGGCAGCCACCAGACGCTGACCGACTTCTTGCTGCCCGAGTGGGACAACGAGCGCCCGGCCTCGCCGCGCGAGCTCGCGGTGGCCGCGGGCGAGCACGGCACGCGCTATGTGTTGGTCACCAGCGTGCCGCTGCCCGATCAGTTCATGGACAACGTGCTCGCTTCGCCGCAGGGCGCGATCACCGGCGAGAAGTTCGAGCGCTTCGAGGTCGCCTTCGTCGGCGCGGGCGACACGCTCGCCGCTGCGCTCGCCGCCCTGCTCGCGGCCGGCGCCGACCTGACCGCCGCGGTCGGCGAGGCGCTCGCCTTCCTCGACCAGGCGCTCGATGCCGGCTTTCGACCGGGCATGGGCAACGTCATCCCGGATCGCTTCTTTTGGGCACTGCCGCCCGGCGAAGAAGGCGAAGACGACGAAGGTGAACCCGGCGCCGAAGAACCCGCACCGGATGACGACACGCCACCGAAGAGCCCACGCCATGTCCACTGAACCGAATCGCCTGAACACTAACGCCGCGCTGTTTGAAAGAGCCCAGAAGGTGATCCCCGGCGGCGTGAACTCGCCGGTGCGCGCGTTCCGTGCCGTCGGTGGCACGCCGCGTTTCATCGCGCGCGCCGAAGGCCCGTACCTCTTCGATGCCGAAGGTCAGCGCTACATCGACTACATCGGCTCGTGGGGCCCGATGATCCTCGGCCACGGCCACCCGGCCGTGCTCGACGCGGTGCAGAAGGCGGCGCGCGACGGCTTCTCGTTCGGCGCGCCGACCGAGCGCGAAGTCGAGCTCGCCGAAGAAATTTTGAGCCTCGTGCCGAGCATGGACCAAGTGCGGTTGGTGAGCTCCGGCACCGAGGCTGCGATGAGCGCGCTGCGCTTGGCGCGCGGCGCGACCGGCCGCAGCAAACTCGTCAAGTTCGAGGGCTGCTACCACGGTCATGCCGACGCGCTGCTCGTCAAAGCCGGTTCGGGCCTTGCGACCTTCGGCCACCCTACGAGCGCCGGTGTGCCGCCCGAGGTGGTGCAGCACACGCTGGTCCTCGAGTACAACAACATCGCGCAGCTCGAAGAAGTGTTCACCACGCAGGGCAACGGCATCGCCTGCGTGATGATCGAGCCGATCTGCGGCAACATGAATTTTGTGCGCGCCAGCGTGCCGTTCATGAAGCGCCTGCGCGAGCTGTGCACGCAGTTTGGCGCGCTGCTGGTGTTCGACGAGGTGATGACCGGCTTTCGCGTCGCGCTCGGCGGCGCGCAAAGCCTGTATGCCAAAGCGATCCCCGGTTTCGAGCCCGATGTGAGCGTGTTCGGCAAGGTCATCGGCGGCGGCATGCCGCTGGCGGCATTCGGTGCAAAGCGTACCGTGATGCAGCAGCTCGCGCCACTCGGGCCGGTGTACCAGGCGGGCACGTTGTCGGGCAACCCGGTTGCGACTGCCTGTGGCCTGGCTACCTTGCGAGAGATCCGCAAGCCTGGCTACTTCGAGGCCCTGTCGGCCAACACCCGCAGCCTCGTCGACGGCCTGCTCGCGAGCGCGAATCAAGCCGGCGTGCCGATGGTCGGCGACTGCGAAGGCGGCATGTTCGGCTTCTTCTTCGCAGCTCAGTTGCCTTCGACCTACACCCAAGCGATGGCGACCGACAAGGAGCGCTTCAACCGTTTCTTCCACGCCATGCTCGACCGCGGCGTGTACTTCGCGCCGGCGATGTACGAGGCCGGTTTCGTCAGCAGCGCGCACACCGCCGACGACCTGCGCGCGACCGCCGCCGCGGCACTCGACGCACTCCGCTGAGCGGGTGGTGGGCACGGCAGCCGCGCCGGCCACGTATCGCGCGGCCGTCTTCGACATGGACGGCCTGCTGCTCGACTCCGAGCGGCCGGTACGCGATGCCTGGATGCAGACCGCGGCCGAGTTCGGCGTGCCACTCACGCCTGCCGCTTACCTCGACCTGATCGGCCGCAACCACCACGACAGCGCGCTGAGGCTGCGCGCGATCTTCGGCGACGACGCGTTACTGGCCGATGCGAACCGCCGCGCGAGCGCGCTGCTGGCCGAGCGCTTCGGCGACAAGCCTTTCAACGTGAAGCCCGGCGCGCGACGTCTCCTCGCATGCCTGCAAGCCGCTCGCATCCCGTGCGCGGTGGCCTCGTCGACGCACCACGCCGAGGTCGGCCGCCGCTTGACGCGCGCCGGCCTGCTCGATTTCTTCGCGGTGGTGTGCGGCGGCGACGAGGTCGCTCGCGGCAAGCCCGAGCCCGACATCTACCTGCTCGCGGTCGAGCGCCTCGATGCGCACGCCGCGACCACACTCGCGTTTGAAGACTCCGGCCACGGCGCGCTGGCCGCGATCGCGGCCGGCCTCGGCGTCGTCGTCGTGCCCGACCTCAAGGCGCCCGAGCCGACTTGGCAGGGGCGCAGCGTTGCGGTGCTCGACTCGCTCGACGCAGCCTGCGCGCGCAGCACCGAGTGGTTCGGCTTCGCCTGTTCGTGAGTCGAACTCGAGCAGCCCGGCCCCGTCGACCGGGGCCGCCTGCGCCAGCAGCGCGCGCTGCGCCAAATCGGCCGGTGGCTTCAGGCCCACGGGGAGTTCGATTTGCAACTCGGCGTGCGGGTTGCGCCAGGCCACTTTCATCACTTTGCCTTCGAGCCAAATCGGCCGCTCCTGGTCGAAGCTGCTTCTGCATGGACGGGAGTACCGCAACCCCTGCCTAGAATCTCCCGATGCACATTCACATCCTCGGTATCTGCGGCACTTTCATGGGCGGCCTCGCCGCGCTGGCGCGCGAAGGCGGCCACACCGTTACCGGCTGCGACGCCGGCGTCTACCCGCCGATGAGCGATCAATTGCGTGCACTCGGCATCGAGCTGGTCGAAGGCTACGGGGCCGAACAATTGAGCCTCGGCGCCGACCTGTTCGTGATCGGCAATGTCGTCAGCCGCGGCAACCCGCTGATGGAGGCGATCCTCGACGCCGGCGCGCCCTACACGAGCGGCCCGCAATGGCTCGCCGACCACGTTCTGCAAGGCCGCCATGTGCTCGCCGTGGCCGGCACGCACGGCAAGACCGGCACCACTTCGATGCTCGCGTGGATGCTCGACCAAGGCGGTTTGGCGCCGGGCTTTCTGGTCGGCGGCGTGCCGCTGAACTTCGGCGTTTCCGCACGACTGGGCTCGACGAGCCCGGGCTCGCCGTTCGTGATCGAAGCCGACGAGTACGACACCGCGTTCTTCGACAAGCGCAGCAAGTTCGTGCACTACCGGCCGCGCACGCTGATCCTGAACAACCTCGAGTTTGACCACGCCGACATCTTCGACGACCTCGCGGCGATCGAGCGCCAGTTCCACCACCTCGTGCGCACCGTGCCGGGTGCCGGGCCGCACGGCTCGGGCCGGCTCGTCGTCAACGCGCGCGAGGAGAGCCTGCAGCGCGTGCTCGCGTTGGGTTGCTGGAGCGCGGTCACCCGTTTCGGCGCGCGCAAGGAAGAGCCCGGCGCGCTGCGCGCCCGCGGCGAGCCGCACGCGTTCGACGTGCTGCGCGGCAGCCTGAAGATCGGCCGCGTCGATTGGTCGCTGCTCGGCGAGCACAACCAACTCAATGCGCTGGCAGCGATCGGCGCTGCCGAGCACATGGGCGTCGCGCCCGATGTGGCGGCCAAGGCGCTGGCGAGTTTCGAAAACGTGCGGCGCCGGCTGGAGCTGCGCGGCGAGGCCGGCGGTGTGAAGGTCTACGACGACTTCGCGCACCACCCGACCGCGATCCGCACGACGGTCAACGGCCTGCGCCGCAAGGTCGATGCAGTGCGGGCGTTGCCGGCGGGGCCGCAGCCACGCATCCTCGCCGTGTTCGAGCCGCGCTCGAACACGATGAAGCTCGGCCCGATGAAGGCCCAGCTGCCGTGGTCGCTCGAAGAGGCCGACCTCGCGTTTTGCTACAGCGGCGGGCTCGGCTGGGATGCAGTGCAAGCCCTTGCGCCGATGGGCAAGCAGGCGATCGTGAGCGACGGCATCGACGACCTCGTCAAGCGCATCGTCGCGGCATCGCGGCCGGGCGACCACGTGCTGTGCATGAGCAACGGCGGCTTCGGCGGCATCCACCAAAAACTGCTCGACGCACTCGCTCGGGCGCGGCCCTGACGAACACGATGCCGGCGGCCATCACGCACCTGCTGTACCTGCACGGCTTTCGATCGTCACCGCAATCTGCGAAGGCGCGCATCACGGCCGAGTGGATGCAGCAGCATCGGCCGGATGTCGAGTGGTGGTGCCCGCAATTGCCACCGTCGCCGCGCGAGGCGATACAACGACTGCTGGACCGCGTCGCCGCCTGGCCCGCAGCGACCGCCGGCGTCATCGGCAGCTCGCTCGGCGGGTTCTATGCGACCGCTCTGGCCGAGCGCACGGGCTGCCGTGCAGTGTTGTTGAACCCGGCCGTCGATCCGGCGCGCGACCTCGCAAAATACATCGGCGAAACCACCGCCTGGCACAGCGACGGGCGCTTCTTCTTCAAGTCGGAATTCATCGCGGAGTTGCGCCAGATTGCGCCGGCGTCACTGTCGAAGCTGCAGCGCTACTTCGCGGTCATCGCGAAGGGCGACGAGGTGTTGAGCTGGGTCGAGATGAGCGAGCGTTACGCGGGCTGTCGGGTCGAACTGCTCGAAGGCGGCGACCACGCGCTGAGCGATTACGAGGCCACGCACCTGCCCGAAGTGACCGGCTTTCTCGGCCTCACCAGTGAACGATGGTCCAAATGACCCGACCCCAAACCTCGACGTTGAACCAGAACAGCAGCGCCGTGTAGGCGCCGCGCCGGAGCGAGCGAGCGCGCTCGATCCAGACGTTGATGTCGAGCGCCATGAAAAGCACGAAGCTCAGCACCGAGCCGCCGACCAGCAGCGCAGAAATCACTCCGATGATCCAGCGAAAGATCGTCATTCGTTGCCGCTCTTCAAACCATCATCGCTACACGCTCGAGGATGAGCACCGCGAAAAATCCGAGCCCGGCAATCACCGTCCACTTGACCAGCAGGATGCCGAGCGCACGGTAGCGCTGCTGCCCTGTCGCCACGTACATCGCGAAGCAGACGAGCCCCGCGACCAGCAGCAGGCCGACGAGCCAGCGGGCGATCAGCATCGGTGCGTGTTCACCACGCAGGCGCCAAGTCGGCCAGGCCCGCGGGCGCCATCGCGGCATCGTCGAAGCTGACGATCTCGTGGCTCTGCGCGTCGGCCAGCACCGCGCGCAGCAACTTGTTGTTGAGGTCGTGGCCGGAACGGAAAGCGCTGTACGCGGCGATCATCGGGTGGCCGACGACCAGCATGTCACCGATCGCATCGAGCATCTTGTGTTTGACGATCTCGTCGTCGTAGCGCAGGCCGTCGCCGTTGAGCACCTTGTAGTCGTCGATGACGAGCGCGTTGTCCATGCTGCCGCCGAGTGCGAGACCGCGCGCACGCATCATTTCCACGTCTTTCGTAAAGCCGAGCGTGCGGGCGCGTGCGATGTCTTGTTTGTAGCGGCCAGAGGCCATGTCGAAGGTCAGGCGCTGGCCGGTTTGGTCGACGGCCGGGTGGTCGAAATCGATCTCGAAGGTCAGTTTGTAGCCCTCGTACGGATCGAGCCGCGCCCACTTCAGCGCCGCACCCGCGCCCTCGCGCACCTCGATGGGTTTGAGGATGCGCATAAAACGCTTCGGCGCGTTTTGCAACTCGATGCCGGCGCTCTGCAGCAGGAACACGAAGCTCGCGGCCGAGCCGTCGAGGATCGGCACTTCTTCGCCGTTGATGTCGACGATCAGGTTGTCGATGCCGAGGCCCGAGCACGCCGACAACAGGTGTTCGATCGTCTTCACCTTGGGGGCACCCGGGTCGCCGCCGGCCGAGAGCGTGGTCGCCAGGCGCGTGTCGGTGATCCACAGCGCGTTGACGACAATTTCGACCGGCTGCGCCAGATCGACGCGGCGAAAAACGATGCCGGTGTCGGGCGCCGCGGGCCGCAGCGTCAGCTCGACGCGCTGACCGCCATGCAGACCGACACCGACCGCGCGGGTCATGGCTTTAAGGGTTCGTTGAGGCAGCATCGTGAGCGATTGTCGCGGAAAAAGCCGCCCCGGCCTTTGGCGCAGTGCGGTCGGAACAGCCCCCGGTGAACGCGTGACCGCTGGTTGAAATCCCCGTGGCAGGCGCGGGAATTTCAACGCAGACATCAGTCAGCCTGCTTTCTGAGGAAGGCCGGGATCTCGATCTCGTCCATTCCGTTGCTCGCCAGCGCATCGACCTTCGCTGCTGCCGTGCGGCCGTTGCGCCAGACGCTCGGTGTGCTGAGCGCGCTGTAGTCGTGCGCCGGTGCGATGCCGTGCGGTGCGCTGTTCCCCACGTTGTGCAACGCGTTCTGCAGAATAGGCAAGTCATGCGTGCCGGTGCGCTGCGCCGGCATGCTGTGAACCACGCTGATCGGCGTTTGCACGCGCTTCGCTGGCGACAGGCCAGTGGCGATCACGGTCACGCGCAGCTGGTCGCCCAGGCTCTCGTCGTACGCGGTGCCGTAGATCACGTGCGCGTCGTCGGCCGCGTAACGACGAATCGTGTTCATCGCGTTGCGGCTTTCGGCCAACTTGAAGGTGTTGCGGTTGGCCGCGATCAGCACCAGCACGCCGCGCGCGCCCGAGAGGTCGATGCCTTCGAGCAGCGGGCAGGCCACGGCCGCATCGGCCGCCTTGGTCGCGCGATCGGGGCCGCTGGCCTGTGCCGTGCCCATCATCGCCTTGCCCGGCTCGCTCATCACGGTCTTCACGTCTTCGAAGTCGACATTGACCAGGCCCGGCATGTGGATGATGTCGCTGATGCCGCCCACCGCGTTCTTCAGCACGTCGTTGGCGTGCGCGAAGGCCTGGTCCTGCGTGATGTCGTCGCCGAGCACGTCAAGCAGCTTGTCGTTCAGGATCACGATCAGCGAATCGACATTGGCTTCGAGTTCGGCCAGGCCCGCATCGGCCGCCTTCATGCGGCGGTTGCCCTCGAACTCGAACGGCTTGGTGACGACGCCAACGGTCAAGATGCCCATTTCTTTCGCGACCCGCGCGATCACCGGCGCCGCGCCGGTGCCGGTGCCGCCGCCCATGCCGGCGGTGATGAACAGCATGTGCGAGCCTTCGATCGCCTGGCGGATGCGGTCGACCGCTTCTTCGGCCGCGGCCTTGCCGCACTCGGGTTTGGCGCCCGCACCGAGGCCGGTGGTGCCGAGTTGGATCAGGTCGTGCGCGGCCGAGCGGTTGAGCGCTTGCGCATCGGTGTTGGCGCAGACGAACTGCACGCCCTGCACGCCTTGCGCGATCATGTGGTCGACCGCGTTGCCGCCGCCGCCGCCGACGCCGATCACCTTGATTTGCGTGCCCATGCTGAATTCTTCGATCATTTCGATTGCCATTTGTTTGCTCCAGTCTTTCAGTTGCAGTTGCCGTGTGTGTTCAGAAATCGATCTATTTTTTCCAACGCCGTGCTTTGTTTTCGTCGTCGCGTCGGCCAGGCGCGCGGCGGCGCCAAACCGTGGGCGGATTGAACGTGCAGCAGTGAGTGCGTGTGCTTCATCGCTTCTTCCACCTTCTCATTTCAAGTGCCTTAGAAATTACCCAAGAACCAGTCTTTCGCGCGGCCGAACAAGGTCTTGACCGACCCCGCCTGCTGCGCCGCCCGCATGCCGCGCGAGCGGCCGATGCGCGCCTCTTCGAGCAACCCCATCACCGTCGCCGAGCGCGGGTTGTTCACCATGTCGTAGAGCGCGCCGTGGTAGGTCGGAACGCCTTTGCGCACGGGCTTCAGGAAGATGTCCTCGCCGAGCTCGACCATGCCCGGCATCACCGCGGCGCCGCCGGTGATCACGATGCCGCTCGACAACAGCTCCTCGTAGCCGCTCTCGCGGATCACCTGGTGCACGAGCGAATAGATTTCTTCGATGCGCGGCTCGATCACGCCGGCCAGCGCTTGCCGGCTCAGCATGCGCGGCGCGCGATCGCCGAGGCCGGGCACTTCGAGCTGTTCGCTCGGGTCGGCGAGCAATTGCTTGGCAACGCCGTATTCGACCTTGATTTCTTCCGCGTCTTTCGTCGGCGTGCGCAGCGCCATCGCGATGTCGCTGGTGATCAAATCACCGGCGATCGGGATGACGGCGGTATGGCGGATTGCGCCGTCGGTGAAGATGGCCACGTCCGTGGTGCCGGCGCCGATGTCGACGAGCGCCACGCCCAAATCTTTCTCGTCCTCGGTCAGCACCGCGTGGCTCGACGCGCTCGGGTTCAGCACGAGTTGATCGACCTCGAGCCCGCAACGCCGCACGCACTTGACGATGTTCTCGGCTGCGCTCTGCGCGCCGGTGACGATGTGCACCTTGACCTCCAACCGCCCGCCGCTCATGCCGATCGGCTCCTTCACCTCGTGGCCGTCGATCACGAATTCTTGCGGCTCGACCAGCAGCAGCCGCTGGTCGTTCGGGATGTTGATCGCCTTGGCGGTTTCGACCACGCGCGCGACGTCGACAGGCGTCACTTCCTTGTCGCGCACGATCACCATGCCGGTCGAGTTCTGGCCGCGGATGTGGCTGCCGGTGATGCCGGTGTAGACGCGCGTGATCTTGCAGTCGGCCATCATCTCGGCTTCTTTCAGCGCAGCCTGGATCGACTGCACGGTCGCGTCGATGTTGACGACCACGCCGCGCTTCAAGCCGTGCGTCGGCGCGCTGCCGAGGCCGGCGATGCGCAGCTCGCCATCGGGCAGCACCTCGGCGACGACCACCATGATCTTGGCGGTGCCGATGTCGAGACCGACGACGAGATCCTTGTATTCCTTGGCCATGTGTTCCCTCTTCCTCTATTTCTTTTTGGTGGCTTCGACGGCCGTCGAGACACCTTTGAGCCGCACCGCATAGCCGTCGTTGTGGCGCAGGTCGGCGTACAGCAGCGGGTGCTGCGCATACCGTGCGCGTACTTCGGGCAGCGTGGCGATGAACCTGCGCGTGCGCGCGATCACTTCGTCGTCGCTGCCTCGGCCGAGCTCGACCTCGGCGCCGGTGTCGAGGGCGAGCCGCCACGAGCCGCGGCCGGAGAGTTCGAGTGTGTCGATGTGGGCCTCCATCGCAGCGAACTCGGGTTGCAGGCGACCGATCATCCTGAGCATCTGCGCCGAGCTGCCGTCGGGGCCGCGCAGCGTGGGCAGTGCGTCGTCTTCGACATCGCCGACATTGGCCTCGAACACTTCGCCGAAGCTGTTCACCATCTTGTCGGAGGCGTCGTCGGCATTTGCCGAGTTCGACCACAGCGCGGCCGGCTTGTGTTCTTCGAGCTGCACTTTGATCCGGTTCGGCCACACGCGTTTGACGGTCGCCTGCCGCACCCACGGCACCGACTCGAACGCGCGGCGGCCTGCGGCCAAATCCATCGTGAAGAAGTTACCGGCGAGCTTGGGCGCGGCGTTGGCGCGGATCGTCAACACGCTGTTGTGCGCGAGGTCGCCGTCGATCTTGATGGCGCGCACCGCGAACACCGGCCGGTGCGCGGCCCACAGCACCGCGACCACCACAAGCGCACACACGCCGATCGCGCCGAGCACGAGCGCGGTCACGTTCATCAGCCGGATGTCGGCCGGAATCGGAGCGGTGGGGGCGAGGCGGGCCATGGTTCGGTCAGCGGCTCGCGTCAAGCGCGGCAGTCATCAAAATTTGCACGCACAAGGCCTCGTAACCGATGCCTGCGGCCGCCGCCGATTTCGGCACCAGCGAGTGCGAGGTCATGCCCGGCGAGGTGTTCATCTCGAGCAAAAACGGCTTGCGGTCGCTCGCGCGGATCATCAGGTCGGCGCGGCCCCAACCGCGGCAGCCGAGCGTGCGGTAGGCCTGCACGACGAGGCGCTGGATCTCGCGTTCCTCCGCGTCGGGCAGGCCGCTCGGCACGCGGTAGTCGACAACATCGGTGAAGTACTTGTTCTGGTAGTCGTACGCACCGTCAGGCGCGACGATCTTCACGACCGGCAGCGCGCGTGCGTGCTCACCCGAGCCGAGCACCGGGCAGGTCACTTCCTCGCCGTCGATGAACTCCTCGCAGAGCACGTCGGCGTCGTATTGCGCTGCAAGTTCGACGGCGCCCTGCATGCCCGAGTAGCCGACGACCTTGGTGATGCCGATCGACGACCCTTCACGCGGCGGCTTGACGATCAGCGGCAGGCCGATCTCGTCAGGCACCGCGATCACGCGCGCGCGGCTCTGGCCTTCAGGCGCGAGCCACACGTAGCGCGGCGTCGGCAGGCCCTCGGCGATCCACACACGCTTGGTCATCACCTTGTCCATCGCGATGGCAGAGGCCATCACGCCCGAGCCGGTGTACGGAATGCCCAGCAATTCGAGCGCGCCTTGCACCGTGCCGTCTTCACCGTGGCGGCCATGCAGCACGATGAAGCAGCGCGCGAAGCCTTCACGCTTCAACGCGATCAACTCGCGCTCGGCCGGGTCGAACGCGTGCGCGTCGACACCTTGCGAGCGCAGTGCGGCCAGCACGCCGTTGCCCGACATCAACGAAATCTCGCGCTCGGCCGACGTGCCGCCGAGGAGCACGGCGACCTTTCCAAGTTCGGGCGCGCCGACCTTGCCGAGGGCGTTCACGTCGATGCTCATGTTGCAGCCCCTTGGCGACTCAGCAGGTCCACGACCAACCCCGGCACGTTGCCGATCGAGCCGGCGCCCATCGAGATCACCACGTCACCGCCGCGCACCTGGTCGACGATGGCTTGCGGCATGTCGGCGATCTCGTCGACGAACACCGGGTCGACCTTGCCGGCGATGCGCAACGCGCGCACCAGCGCCCGGCCGTCGGCGGCGACGATCGGCGCTTCGCCAGCGGCGTACACCTCGGCCAGCAGCACCAGATCGGCGGTGCCGATGACCTTGACGAAGTCCTCGAAGCAATCGCGGGTGCGGGTGTAGCGGTGCGGCTGGAACGCGAGCACGAGGCGGCGGCCGGGGAACGCGCCGCGCGCGGCGGCGAGCGTGGCCGCCATCTCGACCGGGTGGTGGCCGTAGTCGTCGATCAGCGTGAAGGTGCCGCCATCAGGTTCACCCGCGACCACCGGCTGTTCTCCGTAGCGCTGGAATCGCCGGTCGACGCCGTTGAACTCGGCCAGGCCTTTGACGACCGGTGCGTCAGGCAGCTCGAGCTCGGTCGCGACGGCGATCGCGGCGAGCGCGTTCAGCACGTTGTGGTCACCGGGCAGGTTCAGCCTGACGCTGAGGTCGGGCATGCGCACGCCGTTCTTGCGCTGCACCGTGAATTGCATCGTGCCGGCATGCGCTTGCACGTCGACCGCGCGAATCATCGCGTCGGCACCGAACCCGTAGGTCACGACCGGGCGCGAGATCATCGGCATGACCGAGCGCACGCCGGCATCGTCAGTGCACAAAATGGCCGCGCCGTAGAACGGCATGCGGTGAATGAAGTCGACGAAGGCCGACTTGAGTTTCGCGAAGTCGTGGCCGTAGGTCTCCATGTGGTCGGCGTCGATGTTGGTCACCACCGCCATCACCGGCAGCAGGTTCAGGAACGACGCGTCGGACTCATCGGCTTCGACGACGATGTAGTTGCCCGCGCCGAGCCGCGAGTTCGCACCGGCTGCGTTCAGCTTGCCGCCGATCACGAAGGTCGGGTCGAGCCCGGCTTCGGCGAGCACGCTGGTGACGAGCGAGGTCGTCGTTGTCTTGCCGTGCGTGCCGGCAATCGCGATGCCCGATTTCAGCCGCATCAGCTCGGCCAACATCACTGCTCGGGGCACGACGGGGATGCGCTTGGCGCGGGCGGCCAGCACTTCGGGATTGCTCGCGCCAACAGCCGTCGAGGTGACGACCGCCTCGGCTCCCGCGATGTTCTCCGCAGCGTGGCCGATCGCGATGCGGATGCCGAGCGATGCGAGCCGGCGCGTCGTGGCGCTCGCGCTCTGGTCCGAGCCCGAGACCGAGTAGCCGAGGTTGTGCAGGATCTCGGCGATGCCGCTCATGCCGGCGCCGCCCACCCCGACGAAGTGGATGTGCTTGACGGCGTGTTTCATGCGCCGGCCTCCCGACGATCACTGCCCTTCGTCGGGCCTCGTGGCCCTTCGACGAAGTGGATGTGCTTGACGGCGTGCTTCATGCAGCCACCAACCCTTCGATCTGGTCCGCCACACGCGCCGCCGCTTTCGGCTTCGCGAGGGCACGCGCTTTCGTCGCCATCGTCAACAGCGCTTCGCGCGTCAACCCGGCCAACAAATCCGCCAATTTGTGCGGCGACAGCTCGCTCTGCGGCAGATGAATGCCCGCGCCCTGCCCGGCCAACCACTGCGCGTTGTCGCGCTGGTGCGAGGTCGTGCTGACGATCAGCGGCACCAGCACCGCCGGCACGCCGGCTGCGCACAGCTCGCTGACCGTGACCGCGCCGGCACGGCAGACGATGACATCGCACTCGGCCAACTGCGCAGCCATGTCGTCGATGAACGGCAGCACCTGCGCGGTGACTTCCACGTCGGCATACGCGGCCTGCACGCTCGCGAGGTTGGCCTGGCCGGTCTGGTGCGTGACCCTCGGCCGCTGACCCGCGTCGAGCAGCGCGAGCGCTTTCGGTACGCACTCGTTCAACGCGCGTGCGCCGAGGCTGCCGCCGACGACGAGCACGTGCAGTGCGCCGCTGCGACCTGCGAAGCGTTGCGGCGGCAGCGGCAGCGCTTCGATTTCCGAGCGTACCGGGTTGCCGGTGACGACCGCGTGCTTGGTCTTCTGCGCCGCGGCGCCATCGAAGCCGAACGCGACTTTGTCGGCCACCGGCAGCAGCGCCCGGGTGCTCATCAGCAGCGACGCGTCGGCGTTGACCAGCACCAGCGGCTTACCGAGCAACGACGCCATCAACCCGCCAGGAAAACACACATAGCCGCCCATGCCGAGCACGGCCGTGGTCTTGCGCGTGCGAATGATCCGCAGGCAACTCCAAAACGCCCCGAGCAACCGCAAGCCGCCGGTCAGCGTGTGCATCGCACCCTTGCCGCGCAGGCCCGAGAAGGCGACCCGGTCGATCGGGATACCGGTCGGCGGTACGAGTTTGTTTTCCATGCCCGTGGGCGTGCCGAGCCAACTCACGCTCCAGCCACGCGCCTGCATTTCACGTGCGACGGCGAGCCCGGGGATCACGTGACCGCCCGTGCCCGCAGCCATCACCAGCAAATGCTTCATGCGCGCCCTCCACGCATGAGTTGCCGATTCTCGATATCGATTCGCAGCACGATCGCCAGCGCCACGATGTTCATCACGATCGCCGAGCCGCCGTAGCTCATCAGCGGCAGCGTCAGCCCCTTGGTCGGCAGCAGCCCCAGGTTCACGCCCATGTTGATGAAGGCCTGCCCACCCATCCAGATGCCGATGCCTTGCGCATAGAGCCCGGCGAACACGCGGTCGAGCGCGATCGCTTGTCGGCCGATGTGAAAGAGGCGCCGCGAGACCCAGAAGAACGCGAAGATCACGCAGGCCACGCCGACGAAACCGAGCTCTTCGCCGATCACTGCGAGCATGAAGTCGGTGTGCGCCTCGGGCAGGTAGTGCAGTTTCTCGACGCTGCTGCCGAGCCCTTGGCCGAAGACCTCGCCACGGCCGAAGGCGATCAGCGAATGCGTCAGCTGGTAGCCCTTGCCCATCGCGTACTTCAGGTCCCACGGGTTCAGGAACGCGAGGATGCGCTCGGCGCGCCACGGGCTGCTGACGATCATCAGCACGAAGGCGCCGACCAGCACGCCGATGCTCAGGAAAAACATGCGGCCGTTGACACCACCGAGAAACAAAATGCCCATCGCGATCACCGCGATCACCAGAAATGCACCCATGTCGGGCTCGGCCAACAGCAGCAGGCCGATGACCCCCAAGGCAACAGCCATCGGCGCGACCGCGCGGACGAACTTCTCCTTGATGTCCATCTTGCGCATCATGTAGCTCGCCGCGTACATCGCGATCGCCACCTTCGCGAGTTCCGACGGCTGAAAGTTCAGCGGCCCGAGCGGGATCCAGCGCTTCGCGCCGTTCACGCCCTTGCCGATGCCAGGGATCAGCACGACCACCAGCAGCAACAGTGAGGCGACGAAGATCCATGGCGATGCTTTCTCCCAGAAGCTCACCGGTATCTGCACCGTGACCAGCGCCGCGACCAGCGAGATCGCAACGAACATGATCTGGCGCGTCATGAAGTAAGTCGGCGCGTAGCGCGCGAACTTCGGGCTGTCGGGCAGCGCGACGGTTGCGCTGTAGACCATCACGATGCCGAGCGCGAGCAGCGCGATCGTGATGCACACGAGTGCCTGGTCGAAGCCGAGCAGGCGCGCGGCCGAGCCGCCGTTGCCGTTACCGACGTTGATCCAGTCGCGCACGGGAATCGGTTTGCTTTCGTGCCTCGCTTCGGCGCCTTTGCCATCGCTGCGCTTGAACAGTGCGGTGAAGCGCTCACGCATCGCGTCCCGCCAATTCATCGTCGCGCCGCTCATGCCGCGAGCCCTCCGCGGTCGGCGACGATCGCGTGCACCTCGGCGACGAACACCTCGGCGCGGTGCGCGTAGTTGCGGAACATGTCGAGGCTCGCACAGGCCGGGCTGAGCAGCACCGCGTCACCGGTGTGCGCGCGCTCGAAGCTCCAGCGGGTGGCGGCCTGCAGCGTCTCGAAGCGCTGCGTCGGGACGCCGGTGCCGGCGAGCGCGAGTTCGATCGCCTCGGCGTCGCGGCCGATCGTCGCGACCGCGCGCGCATGGCGACGCACCGGCTCGGCGAGCGGTGAAAAATCTTGCCCCTTGCCGTCGCCGCCGAGGATCACGACGATCTTCGCGGGCGACTTGTCGGCACCGATGCCGTTCAGCGCCGCGACCGTCGCGCCGACGTTCGTGCCCTTGCTGTCGTCGTAGGCGTCGATGCCGTCGAGCGAGGCGAGGTACTGCAGCCGGTGCGGCTCGCCGGCATATTCGCGCAGACCGTGGAGCATCGGCGCGAGCGGGCAATCGATGGCGGTCGCGAGCGCGAGTGCGGCGAGCGCGTTGCAGGCGTTGTGACGACCGCGCACGCGCAGCGCGTCGGCCGGCATCAGGCGCTGGATCAGCAGGTCTTCGGCTTGTGTCGAGGCACCCTTGCCGCCCCTGCCGCGCGCCTGCGTTTCGTCGAGTTCGCGTGCGCGCACCAGCCAGGTCATGCCGTTCTCGTCGACGAGGCCGAAGTCGCCGGGGTGCGTCGGCGCACTCGTGCCGAAGCGCACGACGTTGCGCGAGAGGGTCGTCGCCTTGCGCCCCTTCGCACCTTTGACGATCTCGGGCGCAGGCACGAGCGCTTCGACCATCGCGTCGTCGCGGTTCACCACCATCACGGCCTGCTTGCCGAACACGCGCGCCTTCGCCGCGATGTAGTGCGACATCGAGCCGTGCCAGTCGAGGTGGTCTTGCGTGATGTTGAGCACCGCACCCGCGCTCGGTTCGAAGCCGCGCACCTCGTCGAGCTGAAAGCTGGAGAGTTCGAGGACCCAGACTTCGGGGAGGTGAGCGAAGGTGGGAGCGGTCGGTTCGGGCGGGGCGAGTTGAATTGCGGCCGTGTCGGCTTCGGGGTCGAGCGGTGGCGGCTCCTGGCCCTCACCCCAGCCCTCTTCCAGAAGGAGAGGGAGAAGATGAATTGCCCCCTCTCCCTTTTGGAGAGGGCTGGGGTGAGGGCCGGCGGCATCCACCACCACCGGCTCCCGATCCAGCGCATCCGCCAGCGTCTGCAACATCGTCGGCCCGATGTTGCCCGCCACCGCCACACGCTTGCCAGCGCGCGCGATCAGCATCGCCGCCATCGCGGTCGTGGTGGTCTTGCCATTCGTGCCGGTGATCGCGAGCACCTGCGGCGCATACCCACGCTCGGCCTTCAAATCCCGCAGCGCATGCGTGAACAGATCGAGCTCGCCCTGCACCAGCACGCCGGTGTCGGCAATGCGGTTCAACGGTGCGGCGATGCGCTCGTCTTGTGGTGAGAGGCCGGGGCTTTTCAGCACCAGCTTGACGCCGATGAATGCGGCATCGGTCAGCGGCCCGTGCACCCACTGCGCGCCCGGCACGTGCTCGGCCAACGCGGCCTCGTTCGCGGGCTGCTCGCGCGAATCCCACACGCGGACGTTCGCCCCGAAGCGCGCGCACCAGCGCGCCATCGCGAGCCCGGATTCACCGAGGCCGAGCACCAACACCGTCGTGTCTTGCAGGTAGTTCATCAGCGCAATTTCAGGCTGGCCAGCCCGACCAGGCACAGCAGCATCGTGATGATCCAGAAGCGCACGACGACCTGCGTTTCCTTCCAGCCGGATTTTTCGAAGTGGTGGTGCAGCGGCGCCATCTTGAGGATGCGGCGGCCGGTGCCGTAGCGCTTCTTCGTGTACTTGAACCAGCCGACCTGCAGCATCACCGAGAGCGCCTCGGCGACGAACACGCCGCCCATGATGCCGAGCACGATCTCCTGTCGCGTGATGACTGCGATCGTGCCCAACGCGCCGCCGAGCGACAACGCGCCGACATCGCCCATGAACACCTGCGCCGGGTGCGTGTTGAACCACAGGAAGGCCAGTCCTGCGCCGGCCATCGCGGCGCAGAAGATCAGCAATTCGCCGGCGCCGGGGATGTAGGGAAACAGCAGGTACTTGCTGTAGACCGAGCTGCCGGTGATGTACGCGAAGATGCCGAGCGCCGAGCCGACCATCACGACCGGCATGATCGCCAAACCGTCGAGCCCATCGGTCAAATTCACCGCGTTGCTGGCGCCGACGATCACGAAGTACGTCAGGCCGATGAAGCCGAACACGCCGAGCGGGTAGCTGATGGTCTTGAAGAACGGCACCATCAAGTCGGCCTTCGGCGGCAGCTCGTTCGCGAAGCCGCTCTGCACCCAGCGGATGAACAGTTCGAGCACGCGCAGGTTCGAGGTTTCGCTCACCGAGAACGCGAGGTAGAGCGCCGCGATCAGCCCGATCACCGACTGCCAGAAATACTTCTCGCCCGAGGGCATGCCTTCGGGGTTCTTGTTCACGACCTTGCGCCAGTCGTCGACCCAACCGATCGCGCCGAAGCCGATCGTCACCAGCATCACGATCCAGACGAAGCGGTTGGTCCAGTCGAACCACAGCAACGTCGACACGCCGATGCCGATCAGGATCAACACGCCACCCATCGTCGGCGTGCCACTCTTGGCCATGTGTGATTCGACGCCGTAGGCGCGCACCGGCTGGCCGATCTTCAGCGACGTGAGCCGCGCGATCACCCATGGGCCGAACGCGAGGCCGATCAGCAGCGAGGTCAGCGCCGCCATGACCGCGCGGAAGGTCAGGTACTGAAAGACGCGGAAGAAGCCGAACTCCGGCGACAGCGTCTGCAACCAGTTGGCCAGGCTAAGCAGCATGCGGCGCTCCCGACCCGATCAAGGCAGCGACCACGCGCTCGGTTGCCATGAAGCGCGAGCCCTTGACGACGACCGCAGCGCACACAGGCGCCTGTGGCAGCGCCGCCAGCAGGCTCGCCATGTCGTCGAAATGGCGCGCGCCGCTGAAGGCTTCGGCAGCGTGCGTGCTGGCGCTGCCGACCGTCCACAGCGCATCGATGCCGCGCGCCTTCGCGAACGCGCCGACCTCGCGGTGGAAGGCCGGGCCGTTGTCGCCGACCTCGCCCATGTCGCCCAACACCAACCAGCGCGGGCCGGGCAGCGAGGCCAGCACCTCGATCGCGGCGCGCACCGAATCCGGGTTGGCGTTGTAGGTGTCGTCGATCAGCGTGACGGTCTGGCCATCGCGCTGGTAGCGCTTGACCTGCGAGCGGCCCTTGACCGGCGCGAAGGCTTCGAGCCCGCGGCGGATCGCATCGAGCGGGCAGCCGGCGGCGAGTGCGCAGGCGGCCGCGGCCAGTGCGTTTTTGACGTTGTGCCAGCCGGCGACTTGAAGTTGCAACGTGATCGCGCCGGCTGGCGTCTCGATCAACAGCGCCCATCGGTCGACCACCCACTCCGCATGGCAAGTCACGTCGGCCGGCCCGGTCAGCGCAAAGGTCAGCGTCGGCCGATTGCCGGCGAGGTCGTGCCAGATCGGCGCGTGTTCGTCGTCGGCCGGAAACACCGCGGTGCCCGACGCGCCGAGCGCCGAGATCACCGCGCCGTTTTCGTGCGCGACCGCTTCCACGCTCGACATGAACTCCTGGTGCTCACGCTGCGCGTTGTTGACGAGCGCGACGGTGGGCTCGACCAGCGCAGCGAGCGCGGCGATCTCGCCCGGGTGGTTCATGCCGAGTTCGACAACGCCGGCGCGGTGGTGCGTGGTCTCGTCCTGCCGCAGCCGCAGCAAGGTCAGCGGCACGCCGATGTGGTTGTTCAGGTTGCCGGCGGTCGCGAAGGCTTCGTTGCCGAGCCAGGCGCGCAGGGTGGCCGCGATCATCTGCGTCACGGTCGTCTTGCCGTTGCTGCCAGCGACCGCGATCAACGGCAGGTGAAACTGCTGCCGCCAGGCGTGCGCGAGAGCCGTCAGCGCGGCTTGCGCGTCGGCCACTTGCAGGCCCGGCAGGCCGGCGTCAGTCAGGCCACGCTCGGCGATCGCTGCGGCCGCGCCGCTGGCTTTGGCCTGCGCGAGGAAGTCGTGCGCGTCGAAGTTCTCGCCCTTCAATGCGACGAACAAATCGCCGGGCTGCAGGCTGCGCGTGTCGCTGTGCACGCGCAGCAGCGCAGTCACACCCTCACCGACCAATATCGAGCCCGGCAGCATCGCGTGGGTTTGCGCCAGCGTCATCATGTGGTCGCTCCTGCGCGCTTGCGCAGCGCCGCGGCGGCTTCGTCGACATCCGAGAACGGGTGCTTCACGCCGCGGATTTCCTGGTAGTCCTCATGGCCCTTGCCGGCGATCAAGATCACGTCGTGCGCGCCGGCATTGCGCACCGCGTGCGCGATCGCTGCGCGGCGGTCGTCGATGACCTTGACGCGCTCCTGCGAACCCGCGAGCCCGGCCACGATCTGCAGCACGATGAAGGCCGATGCTTCACCGCGCGGGTTGTCGCTGGTGATCACGACCTGCTGCGCGAGGCGCTGCGCGAGCGCGCCCATCAGCGGGCGCTTGCCCGCGTCGCGGTTGCCGCCGCAACCGAACACGCACCACAGCGCGCCGCCGCGCTCGGTGGCGAACGGCTGCAACGCGAGTAGCGCTTTTTCCAACGCATCGGGCGTGTGCGCATAGTCGACGACGACCTGCGGGCCGGCCCCATCCGACGCGACACGTTGCATGCGGCCGGGCACCGGTATCAGCAACGCGCAGGTGGCGGCGGCGTCGACCAACGAGACGCCCGAGGCGCGCAGGCCGCCGATCGTGGCGAGCAGGTTCGCGACGTTGTAGTCACCGATCATCTGCGTCTTGACTGCGACGGTGGTGCCGCCTTCGTGCAGGTCGAAGCCGAGGCCGCCAGCCGCATAGCCGATGTTCGTTGCGCGCAGACGCGCTGCGCCGGTCGTGGCATACGTCCACAGATCCAGCACGCCGACGCTCAGGGACAGCGCGAGCTGCGCGCCATGCGCGTCGTCGATGTTGACGACCGCGGCGCGCAGTCCGGGCCACGCGAACAGCGCTTTCTTCGCGTCCCAGTAGGCGGCCATCGAGCCGTGGTAGTCGAGGTGGTCCTGCGTGAGGTTCGTGAACAGCGCGGTGTCGACCTTCGTGCCTGCGAGCCGATGCTCCTTGATTCCGATCGAGGTGACTTCGATCGCGCAGGCCGCAAAGCCCGCATCCACGAAGCGCTTGAATCCGGTCTGCACCGTCACCGGCCCCGGCGTGGTCATCCCGGTAAACGTGATCGCTGCGGCCTGCAACGGCGAAGGTGGTTCGCCGACGCCGAGCGTGCCGATCACGCCGCAGCGCCGGCCGAGGGAGCTCAGCGCCTGAGCCACCCACCAGGCGGTCGAGGTCTTGCCGTTGGTGCCGGTGACGGCGATGACGTCGAGCTTGGCGCTCGGCGTGCCCATGAACGCACTTGCCAGCGGGCCGGTAGTGGCCTTCAAGTCGCGCATCGAGGCGACCTCGGCGCGATTGAGCCCGTCGAACGCTTCGGCGCCCTCGGCGTCGATCAGGCACGCGCTCGCGCCGGCCGCCAGCGCTTGCGACACGAACTGCCGGCCGTCGACCGCGTAGCCCGGCCACGCGATGAAGGCATCGCCCGGCGCGACCTCGCGGCTGTCGATCGTCAACGCGCGCACGCCGCGCTCGGCGAGCCAGCCGAGCGCTTCCTGCACCGACGCGAGTTGCCGAATCGCCGACGGGGCAGCCATCAGAAACTCTCCTCCACGGCTGGCACGTCTTTGGTGATGATCTGGGTCTTGACGTCGAGGTCGGGCTGCACGTTGAGCGTGCGCAGCGTCTGCTGCACGAGGTCGCTGAAGACCGGCGCGGCCACGTCGCCGCCGTACCACTTGCCGCCAGTGGGCTCATCGACCATCACCGCGACGATGATGCGCGGGTTGCTGATCGGCGCCAGGCCGACGAACCACGAGCGGTACTTTTTGACGGCGTAACCCTTGCCCTCTTGCTTGTAGGCCGTGCCCGATTTGCCGCCGACCGAGTAGCCGATCGTCTGCGCCTTGGGTGCCGTGCCACCGGGCAAGGTGACGAGCGCGAGCATGTCGCGGATCGTCTTCGCGGTCTGCGGCGAGATCACGCGCAGGCCGCTCACGCGCGCGTCTTCGCCGACCGCCGTGCTCTTGTCGAGCGTGACAGGAATCATCTCGCCGTCGTGCGCGAACACGGTGTAGGCGTGCGCGATCTGGAACAGCGACGCCGAGAGGCCGTAGCCATAACTCATCGTCGCCTGTTCGATCGGGCGCCAGGTCTTGTACGGGCGCAGCCGCCCCGTCACCGCACCCGGAAAACCGAGCTGCGGCTTCTGGCCGAAGCCGGCTTGCGTGTACAACTCCCACATCTCGCGCGGCTGAAACATCAGCCCCATGCGCATCGCACCGATGTTGCTCGACTTCTGGATCACCTGCGAGACCGTCAGGTCGCCGTGCGGGTGCGAATCGCTGATCACGAAGCCGCCCATCGAGACCCGGCCCGGCGCGGTGTGGATGATGGTCTCCGGCTTGACGCGGTTCGTCTCGAGCGCCCAGGCCGCGACGAAGGGCTTGACGGTCGAGCCGGGCTCGAAGGTGTCGGTCAGCGCGCGGTTGCGCAGTTGCGCGCCGGTGAGGTTGCGTCGGTCACCCGGCGTGTAGCTCGGGAAGTTAGCGAGCGCCAGCACCTCGCCGCTGCGCGCGTCGAGCACGACCACGCTGCCGGCCTTGGCCTTGTTTTCGGCCACGGCATCGCGGATGCGCTGGTAGGCGAAGAACTGCACCTTCGAGTCGATGCTGAGATCGATGTCTCGGCCGTCGACCGGCGCCACGCTGTCGCCGATGTCTTCGACGACGCGGCCCAATCGGTCCTTGATCACGCGGCGCGTGCCGGCCCGGCCGAGCAGGTCGCGCTCGTGCGCGAGCTCGATGCCTTCTTGCCCGTGGTCTTCGACGTTCGTGAAGCCGACGACGTGCGTGGCGGCCTCGCCTTCCGGGTACTTGCGCTTGTACTCGCGCACCTGGTGCACACCCTTGAGGCCGAGCGCGAGCACGTCTTTCGCGACCTGGTCATCGGCCTGGCGGCGCAGCCACGCGAAATTCTGGTTGTCGTCGAGCTTGTCGGCCAGTTCTTTCACGGTCATGCCGAGCAGTTGCGCGAGCCGCTTGCGCTGCGCCGGGTCGGCATCGATGTCTTTCGGGATCGCCCACAGCGAGGCGGCCGGCACGCTCGAGGCGAGGATCAAACCGTTGCGATCGAGGATGCGCCCGCGGCTGGCCGGCAACTCGAGCGTGCGCGCGTATCGGATCTCTCCTTGGCGCTGGAAAAATTCTGCACCGATCACCTGCACGTAGAGCGCGCGGCCGAGCAGGCCGCAAAAGCTCAGGCCCACCACCGCAACCAGAAACTTCGAGCGCCATGGCGGTGTCTTCGAAGCGAGAAGCGGGCTCGTCGAATACGTGACGCTGCGCACGTTGGCGCCGGCGGCGCGCGACTGCACGGCGCTGCGCTTGCCGCGCGGTGCGTTGCCTGCGCTGCTCGCGCTGTTCGACGAAACGCCCTTAATCTTGTCGCGCCAGCTCATCGCTTGTCACCCTCTGCCGCGGCGCTCGCCGGCGCCGCACGGCTGATGTATTGCGTGACCGCCGGGGTCGCGGTGCGCATCGCGAGCTTGTCGCGTGCAGTCTTCTCGACGCGCAACGGCGTGGCCTGCGATTGTTTGTCGGACTTGAGACGCTCGAACTCGTTGTCGAGCAGCCGCTCTTCGTTGCGTGCCTTGTCGAGTTCGGCGAACAAGCGGCGTGATTCGTGCGAGATGCGCACGAGGTAGATGCTGCTGAAAATCAGTGCGACCAGCAGCAGCACGTTCAGCCTCGTCATGCCGCGACCTCGGTGCGCTCGGCCACCCGCATCACCGCAGACCGCGAACGCGGATTCGCGCGCACCTCGTCGTCGCTCGGCTTGACGCGGCCGAGCGCGTTCAGCCGCATCGCCTTCGGCTCGGCGAACGGCGCGCGGCGATCGAACGCGTGCTTGCTCTCGCGCGCGATGAAAGTCTTGACGATGCGGTCTTCGAGCGAGTGAAAGCTGATCACGACCAGCCGGCCACCGGGGGCCAGCAAATCGAGCGACGCGTTCAGCCCTTGTTCGAGCTCCTCAAGCTCGGCGTTGACGAAAATCCGAAGAGCTTGAAATGTGCGCGTTGCAGGGTTCTGGCCCGCTTCGCGGGTTTTGACCGCACCAGCCACGACGTTGGAAAGCTCCCCTGTGGTTCGAACAGGGTTCCCGCTTTCGCGCCGAGCAACAAGCGCCTTTGCAACCTGTAGAGCAAACCGTTCTTCCCCATAGTCACGAATCACCTCCGTCATTTGGCGCACATCGGCGCGGGCGAGAAAATCGGCCGCGCTCTCGCCGCGGCTGGTGTCCATGCGCATATCCAGCGGTCCGTCGAAACGAAAGCTGAAGCCGCGCGCAGCGTCGTCGATCTGCGGCGACGACACGCCGAGATCGAGCAGCAGGCCGTCGATCTTGGTCGTTCCGAGCGCGGCCAGCGTCGATTGCATTTGCGCAAATGCAGTGTGATGAATGGAAAAACGCGGGTCATCGACCCGCGTTGTGTTGGAGGTCGCCGCCGCAATGGCATCGGGGTCCCGGTCGATCGCCACCAACCTTCCCTTGGCCGACAAGCGCGAGAGCAGCAACCGCGAATGCCCGCCGCGGCCGTAGGTGCCGTCGATGTAGACGCCGTCGGGAAGGGTGACGAGCGCGTCCACCGCTTCGTTCAGCAAAACGGTCGTGTGCTGCAGGTCGCGCTCGGTCTGCATGGTGCGGTCAGAAACTGAAGCTCTTGAGCGACTCGGGCATGTCCGACTGCATCACCTTGGCTTCGTGCTCGGCGTGGCGCTGTGCGTCCCAGAGCTCGAAGTGGCTGCCCATGCCGATCAGCATCACGTCGCGCACCAGGCCGGCCGACACGCGCAGTTCGGGCGCGATCAGCACGCGGCTGGAGGCGTCGATCTCGACATCCATCGCGTTGCCGAGGAACACCCGCTTCCAGCCCGCGGCCTCCATCGGCAGCGCCGAGACCTTGTCGCGAAAAATCTCCCACGCGGGGCGCGGGAAGACCATCAACGAACCCTCGGGGTGCTTGGTGACCGTGAGCTGGTTGCAACCCATCGCCGACAGCAGCTCGCGGTGGCGCGCCGGCACGGCGATTCGCCCCTTGCCGTCCAGCGTCAGAGCCGCCGGCCCCTGAAACACGATGTTTGCCACAAAAACCCATTAAAGTGCACCCCGCGCTACTTTAACGGATCATCACCCCACCGGTCAACGAACTTGTCGAAAAAGTCAATCGAATCAAAGACTTAGCGCTGGTTTGAAACACAGTGTCGAAAATAAATACGTTCAAAAACAATGACCTGCGTCGCCCTGTGAAAGTGATGTGTGAGATCGAGACAGCGCGACGTAACCGACGTCGGCGCCGCTGGGGAACCGAGATCACCTCGAGAACTACCGTGAGTGGTCGAGAACTGAACCGTAAGTCGTCGAGAACTGTCTGCCCCCGTCCAGTTCGACGCATGAACGCAACGCCAGCAACAGAAGAAAACCCGAGCTGTTCTCGGTTGTTGATCAATCTGTCGATTGGCGATCTTCTCTCTTGATCGCCAGCGGAGCCAAATGCGCGGCTGCGTCGGTCTTATTGCCCCTCGCGCAGGTTCCGGCAGCGCGTTGTCGCATCTGGGCGCAGCCTCCCTGTGCTGCAGGCTAGCAGCTTGCTCTTCCGACATTGACAAGATGCGCCCTGCTCTAGCTTCGTGTTCTGATCTCTGTCTGCTTAGAAGTCAGACCGGAACGAAGGACTGCAAGCAGTAAATGAAAGAAATGGGCGCCCAGATGAACATCGACACCTCGAAGGTGCTGAGCACCGTTCCGACGCCTAACGAGCCGAAGCGCGTCGAGATTGACAACCGCACCCTCAAGCTTGTGGTGGGCCTAGTCGCGATCGGGCTCCCATTGCTTACTGACCTCCTGACCGATCGACACATACGCTCGATCAGCGAGTCGTACTACTTCACCGGCGCAGCTTCCACGATTTTCGTCGGCTTCCTCTTCGCGATTGCAGCCTTTCTGTGCGCCTACAACGGGCGAACGAGGTACCAGATGTTCTGGAGCAAGGTGGCCGGCCTATCGGCGGCGCTGATCGCGTTGTTCCCGTGTGACTGCGAACGCATGAAAGGACCGGGAGTCCACTATGTAGCAGCGGTAGCGATGTTCGGCGTGCTGACTTATTTCTGCTGGGCGTTCTACCGGCGTTCCCTAACGTCGTCGTATCCGCAGGCACGAGCACGTCGGACCGTATATCTCGCCTGCGCTATCGCGATACTGCTGGCGATATTGGCGCTTTCTGTGAACGCGCTGCTGCACTTCGACGCGTCTTGGATTCCGCAATTCGTGTTCTACGGCGAGGCCGTGGGTCTCGTCGCATTCGGTACCTCTTGGCTGGTCGCGAGCCGCACGCTGCCCGGACTCACTCATCCGCAGGAGCGCTTCTCGCCGTTTCGAGCGATCAACCCGCCAGACTAGGATGCGTCAGCGCCGACAGAGTACGACGGCCGCGCTGATGGAGATTAGGACAACACTGACCGAGCCCCCACCTGGCACGCCACCCGCATTGAATCCGTCATAAAGCAACAAACCCTCGCCGTGGCCGCCGATCACAACGCGCAGGACGAGCGGTACCGCAAGCCGACCCGGCGTGATGCCTTCCTGGCAACGATGGAGCAGATCGTTCCGTGGTCGCCGTTGTGCAGCGTCATCGAGCCGCACTACCCCAAGGCCGGCAAGCGGCCGCCCGCCGGTCGGGCTGCAGCGCATGCTGAGCATGTACTTCGTGCAGCACGGGTTCAACCTGGGCGACCAAGCGTGCGAAGACGCCTTGCTCGACAGCCCCTCGCTGCGCCGCTTCGTCGGCATCGACCTCGGCCGCGAGCGCGTTCCCGACGCCACCACCTTGCTCGAGTTCAGGCGCCTGCTGGAGAAGCATTCACTCGGTGAAGCGCTGTTCGCCGAAGTCGGCGCGGTGCTGCAGACCCACGGCATGAAAGTCGGCACCGGCACCATCGTCGACGCCACCCTCATCAGCGCGCCGAGTTCGACGAAGAACGCGGACAAAGCGCGCGACCCCGAGATGCACCAGACGCGCAAGCGCAAGCAGGTACCTCGGCATGAAGCCGCACATCGGCGTGGACAGCGCCACGGGCCTGGCGCACAGCGCCGTCGTGACCGCAGCCAACGTGCACGACAAGCACCCGTTGCCGGACTTGCTGCACGGCCAGGAGGAGTTCGTCTACGGCGACTGTGCCTGCGCGTGTCAGCAGGACTCGATCGCATCGAAGGCACCGAACGCGCAGGACCTGACGAACCAACGGGCGCGCAAAGGCAGCGTGACCGAAGGACTCGATCGCATGGTCAATCACGCGAAATCACGGGTTCGCGCTCGCGTCGAGCATGTGTTCGGCGTGGTCAAGCGGCTGTGGGGGTTCGGCAAAGTGCGCTACCGCGGCCTGGCCAAGAACGCCACGCGGGCCTTCGTGGCACTGGGGTGGGTCAACATTTACCTCGCGCGAAAACGCTTGGCGGCATGAGTGCGTCTGCAGTGCGCAAATTGCATGCTGCAGACGCAATTAAAGTGACATTTCGGACTGCTTTTGCAGCAACCCGGCCAACTTATCGCGCATTGCGAAAGCCAATCAATCGACTCAATGGAATTGATGGGTTGTTCTGCGTTGCTTCAAGTGAGTCAATTTTCGATCGGCGTCAACACGCGTCGGGCGCATCGCGCCCGACGGAATGCATTAAAGCGAGCTGCAAGCCACAGCCCGAGCATGCCGGCCGAAACCCAGGGCAGCCCGGCGCCGAGTGTCTGCTGGTCACCTAGCAGGTAGGCGTTGCACAGACGCGTAGTCGAGTCCTGGTACAGCGTGCCGGCCACCGCCAACATCGGCACAACATTGCCCAGAAAAAAGGCTTGCACGACCGTGCCGGCGCGGTGCCACGACAGCCTGAGCGCCGCGCCGCCAAGGGCCAGCGCAAGCAGCTTGAGCGCTTCGACATTCAGGTCCACCAGGGCGAGATCGAGCACCCGCGGCACCATTAAAACAGCCATCGTCACGGCCGCGAACAGCAGCCCGGCGAGACCCAGTTCATTGAAGCGTTGCACGCCCTGTTGCCAGCGCTGCGGTACAGCGCCAACCAGCAACGCACCGGCCGCAAGCACCACCGGGTACTGCACCAGCATGTGCAGGGTCATGCTGGACTCCGTCGCCCGCCGGACCGGCGGCCACAGCAGCACGGCCATGATGACCAAACCGAGCGCCGGTCTCAGCCAGAGCCAACGGGCTGCACTTCGCAGAGCGGGCCAGCGGCTTCCGGTCACGACGACAGGCTCGCGCGTGTCGCACGCAGCAGCAAGCGGGCGAAGGCCAGCGCCGTCGCGCTGTCGGCTTCGTCGAAAATGCGCACCAGCCTTCCACGTTCATCGATCACCAGCAACGCGGCATTGTGTTCATAGCCACCCAGCGCGTCGGGTATCACGACCACCTGCCAAGCCTGCAACAAGCGCTGCAACTGCGCAGCGTCTGGCACCGTGGCGATGCGCCAGTGCCGGGGGTCGGCGTGCCACAAGCTGGCGTAGCGGCCGAGTTGATCGATGTCGTCATGAGCCGGATCGAAGCTGATCGACAAAAGCTGGATACCGCTGTCGGCCGAGATGTCGGCGCGGTCCATTGCCGGCCCCGAGACGGCTGTTTGCAATTGCTGGAAGCTGCTGCCCAAGGTCAAGCAGACGCTTGGGCAGCGGGTGTAGATGAAGCTGACGAGGCTGACCCGGCCCGGGTTGGCCAGCAGGCCGTGCAGGCTCTGGCCGGTAAGACCCGCGCCGAGCAGCGTGGCGGGTGGTGCCGTAACGGGCGCTTCGATCACGGCGCGCCGGCGTGCGCCCTCGGCGGTCCAGACCTCAAAGCCTTCGGTCAGCCAAGAGGCGCTCAGCCCGCCCAGCACGGCGATGGCCAAGCTCGTCATGGCCGTGCGCAGCATAGGGTGTGTTGAAGTGGGGTGGGCTGGCGTCGGGCGAGGCACGGCCTTCAGGGTGTTCGCGCGATTTGCGCTTTCAGCTCGGTGCCACCGGCGAAAGGTGTCGTGCGCGTGCTTGCCTTGCGCTCCTTGGCGAACAGTTCGGCTTTCACTGGCTCGGCCTTGTTCGACCACTGCGAGCGCACGTGGCTGGCCAGCGCCGCCAGCTCGGCATCGGTCAACTGCTTGAAGGCCGGCATGGCGCCGTTGTAGACGGCGCCGGCCACCGTGATTTCGCCTACTACGCCATGCAGCAGGATGTTGACCACCACACGCTCGTCGCCCAGCACCCATTCGGAGCCGTCGAGCGGTGGGAAGACGCCTGGCAGCCCCTTTCCGCTGGCTTGGTGGCAGGCCACGCATTGGGCCGCGAACAGCTGCTTGCCGTCGGCTGCGCCGGTGGGCTTGCTGGGATCGGCTGCCGCAGTGCGTAGATCGGTCAGCGTGCGGCGGTCCCCCAGGGCCGCTGCGCCGGGCGGCTCGGCCATCACGATGTAGCCCGCACCGAACAGCAATAAGCACACGATTGCGACAGCTGCCAGCAAGGGAATAGGCTGCGCGCTCTCGGTGGGGTCGGTATGTTCACGATGCTGTGCGTCCGGGCCGGGCTTCGCAACGGCCGGGGCTTCGGAAGTGGTGTGTTCAGCCATGCTGGTGAGTCCGGTTCACGGCTTGGGCAACGGCGGCAACACCGGGTAGGTATGGTCCAGCCCCTGCAGGTACTTGACGAGATCCAGCGCATCCGGCGATGCGACGACCACCATGCCGGCAGGGACCAGCCCGGGCGGCATGTTGACCACCTGCTCGCCTTCGTCGGCCGCTGCCTTCACACGGAACATGTACGCGAAGGACGGCATGATGGAGCCCGGAACATAGGCCCGTGGCTGGTACAGGTGCCCCAGGTGCCAGTCGCGGCTGGGCTGACGAACGCCGATGTTGAACAGATCCGGGCCCGTGCGCATGCTGCCCAACAGGTGCGGTCGGTCGTAGGAATAGTCGGCCGGCACGGAGGGCCGGCCCCAGCCGCGCGCCCCGTCCGGCCCCACCTTTCGGTCGCGCGGCTGCTGGCTGTGGCAATAGATGCAGCCGTTGGAGACGTAGACGGCCCGACCCCGCAATTGCTGGTCGGTGTAGGGCTTCAATTCCGGTGGGGGCTTAATGTCGCGCACCTGGATGTAAGGCATCACCACTAGCGCTGCAGTGGCCAAGCCCAGCGCCACCATGGCGCCGCTGACGAGTTTGAGGTCGCTGTCCATCAAGCCGTCTTCGTCTGCCAGAACAGCGCCGCGCCCGCTCGCTGCGGCCCGAAGCGCAGCGCCATCGCCATGAAGTGGCCGACGAAGACGAAGTGCCCCAGGGTCATCAGCGCGCCGCCGGTGCTGCGTGCCTGCAGGTAGGGCAGCGTGACGGCCACCGATTCAATGAACGGCCTTGCCGCATCGAGCATCGCCATGCCTTGCAGCCAGCCGCCGATGGACAGCCCGACAAAATAGATCGTGATGCCCACCACCACCAGCCAGAAGTGCAGCGTGATCAGCTTCGGGTACGGCCACTCCCAATTCAACACCCGCGGCAGCATGAAGTAGATGGCGCCGAACAGCACCATCGACACGAAAGCGTACATGCCCAGGTGCGCATGCGCCACGGTGAAGTGTGTGAAGTGGGTGACGGTGTTGATGCTCCGCAGCGACTCCAGCGAGCCCTGCACCGAAGAAGCCAGATACATCAACCCGCCAAGCATCATGAAACGCAGAGTGGGCGAGAAGCGCGCCAGGTGCATTTGGCCTTGCATGGTGCCGAACTGGTTGACACTGAAGGCGATGACGGGAATCACCATCATCACGCTCTGCACTATCGACAGCGTGGTCAACCAACCCGGCACCGGCCCGCCGATCAGGTGGTGACCACCGACCTGACCGTAGAAGAAGGCCAGCGTCCAGAAACCCAGCAGCGAGAGGTTGTACGACTTGATCGGCCGCCCGATGATCTTCGGCAGGAAGTAGTAGATCGCGCCCACTGCCACCGGCGTGAACCACAACCCCAGCGCGTTGTGACCGAACCACCAGTTGGTGGTGGCCTGTTGCACACCGTAGTGCACGCCAGGCAGCTTGCCCACCACGTAGAGCAGCGCGATCCACAACAGCGCGGCGACGAAGTACCAGACGCTCACATACAAGTGCTCGACCTTGCGGTTGACCAGCGTGAACAGCACCGTGGCGATCACCATCACGAAGCCCACCGCGATGAAGATGCCGATCTGCCACGGGATCTCCAGGTACTCCATGCCGTCGGTCCAGCCGATGGCAATGGCGCCGATGCCGGCGGCCACACCCACGTTAATGAGTGTGCCGCCGAGCATGGTCCATAGCGCGCCGTGCAGCCGGGTGCGCAGCAAGCGGGGCAGCAGCCAAATAATGATGCCTAGGCTGCCGTTGGTCGCCCAGCCGTAGATCACCGCGTTAAGGTGAACCGTGCGCACGCGGCCGAACGTAAGCCAGGCATCGTCGACCAGCCAGTCGGGGTGATGCAGTTTGATCGACGCCACCAAACCGGCCACCGAACCCACCAACAGCCAGAAGCACGCGAAAGCCAGGAACACGAAGACGGGGAAAGCGCTCGACTGATCCGCAGCGATGCGGTCTTCGGTTTCCGCGAGGTCAGCCGGCACAACCGGATCGCCACGTGGCACGACGGCCGCCTGCATCGTGCCTTGCTCGCTGGCGGGCAGCGCCGGATCGTCGATCCGGCCGATCTCCCCTGGGGTGAAGATGACCGAAGCGCCGCGAGGGTTTTCGAGCAGCAGCCCCTGGCGCATTGACCAGATGAAGGCAAACAGGCCGATAAGGGAGAGCACGAAGGCACCCAGCAGGCTCAGCAAAGCGCTGTCCATCAGGTGGTGCCGCAGTGCTGAAGCTTACTCACCGTCGTGCTCGATCGTTGCATGGGACAACCGTTTCTGCGCTTTGCGTGGCATTACATATGCACAGCATGCTTGCGACGAGGTGGCTCGGTCTGTGCGGTAGCACACGCAGCTTGCTTGTTGAAGAGGATTGGCTTGCCGTGGTGCCGGTTCCTAACTGAGCACGCCATTCCTGAAACCGGGGCGATTCAAACGAGTAAGGCGACATGTCGCCGAGCAGCCGCGTTACCAACAAGGCTGCAATGGACTGCGTCATTCGAAATCTCGCCTGTGGGGCGGCCGGTCTTCAGGCGTTACCCGCAAAGCCATGGCGACAGAGGAAATGATGTGCCTATCAGCCGCTTTGTCAGTAAGGTTTTGAACGGGCAGCAGCTATACAAAACCTATACGGCAACTATTCTTCGCACTTTCCCACTTGGACTCTGCCGCAATGGACTCGATCTCACCCGGGCAATACAGCCTCGTCTACAACGCGTTTTCATTCACGATTGCCGTGATGGGCGCGGCTTCCGTCTTCTTCTTCCTGTCGCGCTCGCAAGTGACGCCGCCGTATCGAACGGCACTCACCGTTACCGGCCTGGTAACGCTGATCGCGCTTTACCACTATCTGCGAATCTTCAACAGCTGGGAAGGCGCGTACGCTTTGGTCGACGGCGCAATGAAGCCCACCGGCGCCAAGTTCAACGACGCGTATCGGTACGTCGACTGGCTGCTGACCGTACCGCTGCTGCTCGTCGAGCTCATCCTCGTGATGCGCTTGTCACGCGCTGAAACGACCGCCAAAGCAACCAAGCTCGGCTTGCTCGCCGCTCTGATGGTGGTGCTCGGCTACCCCGGCGAGATTTCGTCCGATCCCGGCACGCGCTGGATGTGGTGGGCGCTGGCAATGATTCCTTTCCTCATCATCGTTTATGACCTGTTCATTGGCTTGAAAAATTCGATCGCCTCGCAGCCCGAAGGTGCCCGGGGATTGATCAGTGCGGCTCGTTGGCTGACGGTGGTGTCCTGGTTGTTCTACCCGGTGGTGTTCGTGCTCCCGATGATCGGGTTCACAGGCGGTGCAGCGACCACTGCTGTGCAGGTCGGCTACACGGTGGCAGACGTCGTCGCGAAGGCCGTGTTTGGCGTGCTGATCTTCATGATCGCTGCGCGCAAGTCCGAGGCTGAAACAGCCGTTCGGTAAACGTTTCGGTGACGGCGGCGGATGGATGCGTCGCCGGCCGTTACCCTGTGCCTCCGTCAATGGAACATCACCATGAGTGCTGAATACGCACGAGCCCGCATCACGGGGCTCGAACCGCGCGCCCGCCAAACAGCATCGACAACCCGCTGGGCAGCGGTCGCGCCCCACGCAGTTGTGATCGGCGCTGGTTTTGGCGGCATGGCGGCCGCGTTGCGATTGCGGGCCAAGGGCTACCGGGTCACGCTGCTCGACCGTTGTAGCCAGCTCGGCGGTCGTGCCCAAGTGTTCGAACGCGACGGCTTCCGTCACGATGCGGGGCCGACGGTGATCACCGCGCCATTCCTCTTCGACGAGTTGTTTGCATTGTTTGGCGAACGTTTTTCTGACCATGTCGCGCTGGTCCCTCTGACACCTTGGTACCGTTTTTGTTTTGCCGACGGCGACCACTTCGACTACGGCGGCACGCTTGACGAAACGCTGGCCGAGATCGGGCGCATCTCGGCCAGTGACCGGGACGGCTACCTGCGCCTGCTAGAGCATTCCAAACGCATCTTCGACATCGGCTTCACGCAGCTGTCCGACAAGCCGTTCGACCGGCTGCGCACGATGTTGCGCGTGATTCCCAGCCTAGTCCGGCTGCGTTGCGATCGCACCGTCTGGGGTCTGGTGAAAACCTTCCTCAAGAACGACAAGCTGCGGCAGGCGTTTTCGATCCAGCCCTTGCTGGTGGGTGGCAACCCGTTCGACACCACCAGCATCTACGGATTGATCCACTACCTCGAACGGGCCTACGGCGTGTTCTTCGCGATGGGCGGAACCGGCGCCATCACCCGCGCGCTCGGTGCGTTGATGGAACGTCGAGGCGTCGCGGTGCAGCTGGGCCGGACCGTGCGGCGCATCCGCGTCGAGGGTGGCGCAGCCACGGCGGTCGAATTGACCGACGGTGGTGTCTTGGCGGCCGACTTGGTGGTCTCGAACGCCGACGCGGCGCACCTGTACACGTCGATGATCCCGAAGGCTCAGCAAGCCTGGTCGTCTCGGCTCAAGCTGTCGGCGGCAAGCTATTCGATGGGCTTGTTCGTGCTTTATTTCGGCACGCGCAAGACCTACGCCGACGTGGCCCACCACACCATCTGGCTCGGTGAGCGCTACCGCGAACTGCTTGACGAGATCTTCAACAAGAAGGTGCTGAGCGAAGACTTTTCACTCTACCTGCATCGGCCCACCGCGACCGACCCCAGCTTCGCGCCGGCCGGTTGCGAAAGCTTCTACGTGTTGTGCCCGGTCCCCAACCTGCAGGCCGACATCGACTGGGCAGCCGAAGGGCCGCGGCTGCGCGACCGCATCGTGGCCGCGCTGGACCGGACGATCCTGCCAGGGCTGGCCGAGACCATCACCGCCGAATTCAGCATGACACCGCGCGACTTCGAGCACGACTACCTCAGCGTCAACGGTGCCGGCTTCTCGGTAGCGCCGCTGTTCAGGCAATCGGCATGGTTCCGCTTTCACAATCGCGCGGAGGGCATCCGCAACCTCTATCTGGTGGGCGCGGGCACGCACCCCGGCGCGGGGCTGCCCGGCGTGCTGTGCTCGGCGAAGGTAGTCGACGCGATGATCCCGGAGGCCGCAATGGTCGTGCAACGTGCGCCCCACAGCGCATGAACGAGATCGCAAGCCCTGAGCCGTCGAGAGCGGTCTACGCAGCCGCCGATGGGCTGCTGGCACGGCGAGGCCACAGCTTTCACTGGGCGCGCAGGCTGCTCAGCGCACGGCATGCCGAGCGCGCGACGCGCCTCTATGGCTTCTGCCGCCGCATCGACGACGTCGCCGACGAGGCCACCGATGCGGTAACGGCGCTGGCCGCGCTGGCCGTGATTCGCCGAGCCCTGCAGACAGGTGACTGCGACGACGCCGGGACGGCCGACATGCTGCAACTCATGCGCACCTGCGGCATCGACCCGGCCGTCCCGCTGGAATTGATTCGCGGCGTCGAAGGCGATTTGGGGGATGTGCGCGTCGCTGACATGAACGAGCTGCTGCGCTACTGCTACCGGGTCGCCGGCACGGTGGGCCTGATGATGACGGCGGCGCTCGATGTGAACACTATCGAGGCGTTGCCGCACGCGATCGACCTCGGCATCGCGATGCAGTTGACGAACATCTGTCGCGACGTGCGCGACGATGCCATCCTGGGCCGGCGCTACCTTCCCGCTGAGTTGGTGGGGCCACTCGAGCCCGCTGCGCTCATCGATCCGACGCCTGCAGTCCGAGCCACTGTCACGGATGCACTGCGCATGCTGCTCGACACGGCCGACCGCCACTACGCCAGCGGCGAGCAAGGCTTGCGCCACTTGCCGGCTGGCGCTCGCACCGGCATCCTGGTGGCCGCGCGGGCCTACCGCGGCATCGGCGCGGTGTTGCGCGAACGTGGGTTCGACTGCTGGTCGTCGCGGGCCGCGGTCAGCGCCGCGGGCAAGGTGGCGATCACGCTGCGTGCACTCGCCAGCACCGCCACTGCGCAGCCCGGCACAGCACGAGTGCCCGTTGCGCTGCCGCACGCGAACTCGCCAAGGCGGCCCGCTGTTGCATGGGCCACGGAGACCAACGTTGCGGACTGATCTCGACCTCGTCGTGCTGGGCGGTGGTTGTGCGGGGCTCAGTTTGGCACTGCGGCTCGCCGAGCAACCCGGCCGGTGCCGGCGGGTGACAGTGCTGGAGTCGCGCCCGGCCTACACCAATGACCGCAGCTGGTGTTTTTGGCGGCTGGGACCGCATCGTCACGAGTCATTGGTCAAGCACAGTTGGTCGCAGGTCGCGGTGCGTTCATCGTCTCGCGCGGTGCTTGTCGACTGTGCCCGCACGCCGTACCAGCTGCTGGAAGCCGGCGCTTTCTACGGCCACGCCGTGCGCGCCATCGAAGCCAGCGACGGCCTGCGATTGGCGCTGGGCGTGACGGTACTGGAGCCGCCAAGGCAGGTGCCGGGCGGCTGGCGCATCGAAACCTCGGCCGGTGTCCTGTCGGCGGCGCAGGTGATCGACACCCGGCCACCGCGTGCACCTCGACGCGGTGACTCGGTGCTGTGGCAGTCGTTCCTGGGCCAGGAACTGGTTTGCGACCGGCCGGTCTTCGACCCCGGACGCGTCGAACTGATGGACTTCGCGCACGATTCGCCGGGGGCAGTCGCTTTTACATATGTGCTCCCGTGGTCGCCGGTTCGTGCGCTGGTCGAAACAACGCTGTTCGATCCAGAACCGCGCGGGCCTGCCGACCTCGCTCGTCGCCAGCAGCAGGCCGTGCAGCGCCTCTGCGGCGATGCGCAAACCCAGGTGGTGCGCACCGAAGCCGGCATCCTGCCGATGGGGATGACGCGCCCTGCCAGGGCACTCGGCTTCGGTCACCTGCACGCCGGGCTGATGAGCGGCGCGGCCCGTCCCGCCACCGGCTATGCGTTCCAGCGCATCCAGCGCTGGGCGGAGCTCTGCAGCGCGGCGCTGCGCCGCGGCCAGATGGCGAGCGCACACCTGCCCGATCCCCTGTTGACGCGTTTCATGGACCGCCTGTTCCTGGATGTGCTGCGCATCCATCCCGAGCGCGGCCCGGAGTTGTTCACTCGTTTGTTCGAGCGCACCGCGACACCCCGCATCGTGCGCTTCCTGAGCGACCGCGCGACCTTGATGGACCGCATCGCGGTCGCTGCGTCCTTGCCCACAGGCTTGTTCCTGCGACAGCTGATGCTGCCCGCGCCGCGCAATGCCTTTCAGGCCCAAACACTGTGACGCCGGCATTGCGGACTCAAGGCCGGGTGTTTTGCGGGCTCGCACTGGCGCTGGTCATCGCCAGCTCGTCCGGGCTCAGCCTCGAGCCACGGCACGAACTCCTGGCGATGGGCGCGCTGGTGCTGCTGCTGGGCATGCCTCACGGCGCTTTTGACGTGGTGGTCGCGCGCCGGCTATTCGTTGTCGCTGACCTCAAAGGATGGACGCTCTTCTGGCTGGGCTACGCCGGTTTGTCGGCCGCGGTGGTGGGCTTGTGGCTCGTGGCACCGTCGATTTTCCTGTGCGCGTTCCTGATCGTCTCGGCCTTGCATTTTGGTGGCGATCCCGAAGCAGGCGTTTCCTGGTTCGGGCGTGTCTTGTACGGAGGCGCCGTGATCGTGCTGCCAGCCTTGTTCCACGGCACCGAACTGCGGCGGCTGCTGGGCCTGGTGGCGGGCCCCGCAAGCGCCGCTTTCGTCGTGCCCGTCTTGAGCCAGCTTGCCGGACCCTGGCTGGCCGCGACGGTGCTGGCCTGCGTCCTGCAGGCCCGGACTTCGCGCCTCGCCGCTTGCGAGTCGGCCGCACTGGCCGTGCTCGCGCTGATCGCGCCGCCGCTGGCCGCGTTCAGCGTTTACTTCTGCGCCATGCACAGCCCACGCCACATCCTGAGGACGCTGGCGAGCCTGCCGGCCGACGAGGCGCGCGATGCGATAGCACTCGCGCTGTGGCCGACGCTTGCTGTGCTGGGCACCGCGGTTCTGTTTGGTTTTCTGGCGACGAACCTCCCAGTGGAGGCGCGGGTGATGCAACTGGTTTTCGTCGGCCTGGCGGCGCTGACGCTGCCGCACATGGTCCTGCTCGAACGTGCCCGAAGATTGGCGCCCACAGGAATGCATTGACAGTCCGGCTTGCCTCATCTTGCGCTTCACTGCCCCGCTTGGAAAAAAGTATCGCCATTCAATGAAAACCGTCCCTTCCAATGCCGACGCCTCCATCGACGGGATGTACCGGATCGCCACGGTCTCGCGTCTCACCGGCATCCCGGTGCAGACCATTCGAGTGTGGGAGTCGCGCCATGCGGTCGTGCAACCGACACGCAGCGCGGGCAATGTGCGTCTGTATCGGCGCGCCGACATCGAGCGCTTGTTACTCGTCAAGGCCGCTGTCGATGCGGGGCAGGCAATCGGTACGGTGGCCACGCTGACCGACCGGCAGATCAAGGCCAGGTTCAAGGATGCGGCTGCGCCGGCGGCGAAGGCCCGTGCGACGAGCTGCAGGGTGCTCGTCTGCGGCTCGGCATTGGCGTCAGTGCTGAAGACGGCATGGAAGGCGCGATCTGATGTGCGGATCAAGGCCAGCTTGCCCGCGCTTGCCAATGCTGACTTCGGCTCGCTGCCTTCGGTCGATGCCGTTATTGCCGACGTTCCGGTGCTTCGCCACGATCTGCTCGCAGTGCTGAGGCGGTTGCGGTCGGAGAGCAAAGCGCAAGTGGTCATCGTGATCTACGGCTTCGGAAACCGCCAGCTCCTTTCCCGGCTCGACAACGCCAATGTCATCGCATTGGCGGCGCCGGCTGATCCGGCGCAGATTGCCCGCATTTGCCATCTGGGCATGTCGATCGACCCCACGCCTCCGGCAGCCTTCTCGCAGATGTTGATGCAATCGGCGGCGGCCCGGCGCTATGACGATGCGTTTCTACAGCAACTCAGCCACATGCCGTCCAAGGTGCTTTGCGAGTGTCCGAATCACCTCGCCGACTTGCTGAACAAAATCAATGCCTTCGAAAGCTACAGCCTCGAATGCGAGAGCACGAACATCAAGGATGCCGCCCTTCATTCGATGATGTACAGCGCCAGCGGGCATTGCCGCGAGTTCCTCGAAGAAGTGCTCCGGCAATTGCTGGCGCACGAAGGTATTCCGGAACCGAAGAGGTAGCCCCGCAAACTGCGTGCAGGTCTCGAGAAAACGGCCCGCGAGCTTGCGCTTGCGGGCCGTCGACATCAAGGGCGCCTCTGGGCCCCGGGGTCTGGGTTGACGGGTCAGGCCGAAGGGAGCAGCACCGCGTCGATGACGTGAATCACGCCGTTCGTGCAAGCGATGTCTGTTGCGACCACGTTGACTGCGCCGTTCAGCTTCACGCCGCCCGTGGTGGTGATCTTCAGCAGCGCGCCGTTGACGGTAGCTGCGGTCTTGCCGTCCATCGTCATCACGTCAGCGGCCATGACCTTGCCCGCCAGTACGTGGTAGGTGAGGATGGCGCTCAGTTTGGGGATGTCCGCCAGCAGGCTTTCTACCGTGCCGGCCGGCAGCTTGGCAAAGGCTTCGTCGCTGGGGGCGAATACCGTGAATGGGCCTGCACCCTTCAGCGTGGGCACCAAGCCGGCGGCGGTAACGGCTGCAGCCAAAGTCTTGAACGTGCCTGCTGCAACGGCGGTATCGATGATGTCATGCATGAGAAATGTCCTGTCTCGTTCGAAAATGGGAAAAGGCGACCCGTTCGGCGAACGGGTCGGTGATGCGCGTGTGACGAGACGGTGTCGAACCTAAAGGCCAACCGAGGGATGAGCCGCGCGGCGCTTCCGACGCGCGAACCAAATCAGAGGCAGGGATGATCGACGAGGACTCGCCAGACCTCGAGATATAAGCTCGAACTCGTCCGAGGCAAGGGCCGCGCGCGAACTTTGCATCGACTGCGACAAGGAAGGGCACGCCGACCCATCTATTTCGAGCCGAACGGAAGAAGCCTTCTCGTTGGTTGCAGAATGCACGCATCGAAAACGCCCCGAATCGG
>ENA-OFCI01000060-OFCI01000060.1-metagenomes-genome-assembly--contig:-NODE-60-length-67629-cov-5.200565_pt1 | contig 67629 bp, 70 predicted proteins | sample MGYA00153391_OFCI01 | MGnify analysis MGYA00153391
CGTTGTCACCTCGGGCTCAGCCGTAGCCGCGACCTCCGGCTCCGGTGTCGGCGCAGCCGGCTTGGGTACGGGTACTGCCACGGGCTCTGGCGTTGTCACCTCGGGCTCAGCCGTAGCCGCGACCTCCGGCTCCGGTGTCGGCGCAGCCGGCTTGGGTACGGGTACTGCCACGGGCTCTGGCGTTGTCACCTCGGGCTCAGCCGTAGCCGCGACCTCCGGCTCCGGTGTCGGCGCATCGGACTCGTGCTCGGGGGCGGGCGCGGGCACGGTGGTATCGGAGCCCGGAGTCACGGCGGCGGGCACAGCCCCGGCTGTTAGCACGGTTGTTGCCTCGTCCGCCGTCCTTACCTCCTTCGAGGTCTCCACGACTGGGTCCTTCTCGGGATTCTGCTGGGTCACTGTCAGCCCTTCTTCTCGGCTACATCAACCTTGAGGATGCTGATGGGCTGCAACGGCGCGGTATTGCCGCCCGCACTCGCAGGGGTCGCTCCGACTTTGGCAATGCCGTCGACGATATCCATCCCTGCGGTGATCTTGCCGAAGATGGAGTAGCCGATGGGGTCCTTCAGCACGGTCGTCTTGTACACGATGAAGAACTGGCCACCATTGCTCTTGGGGTCGCGGGTGCGCGCCATCGCAAGCGTGCCGGGCGCGAAAACGTAGTCATGGGGCGGGTTCTCGACGCCGAAGCCGTATCCCGGGTTGCCGCTCCCGGTGCCCGTCGGGTCGCCGCACTGCAGGACGAAGATGCCCGATGTGGTGAGGCGGTGACACGGGCTGTCGGCCCAGTAGCCGCTCCTGGCCAGGCCAAGGAAGGAGGCCACAGTCTGGGGGGCCTTGGTTCCGTCGAGCTCCATCCTGATGACGCCGCAGTTCGTGGTGACGGTGGCGATGAAGGTCTTGCCGGCAGCGGTCTTCTTGTCGGGCAGGGTGCCCTTTCGCGCCTCGGTGGGGACCTTGGGCGGTGTGACGCAACCCGCGACGACGTTCTTGGCCGGAGCGCTTGGCTGCACACTCGGTACGGCGGCACTCTGGCTGGCCGCCGGTGTCGCAGTGTTGGCCGACGTGTCGGAGTTCATCGACTTGCTCAGCGCCACGAACCCGCCGATGACGACGACCATGGCCAGGACGACGCCGAGGACCTGCTTGTTGCGCCGGGCCTCCGCGGCCCGCATGGCCAGGACGTCCTGGCGCTTTTCGTAGCGGCGCTTCTCGCGGGCTCGGTCGCGATCGTTCGGCGACACGGTGGCACTCCTTCAGACTGGGGACGAAGACATTGACCCGCGGGTGCTTACCCGGGCCGTCGGTCAGTCTAGGCAAGAGGGTAAGGGCGAGCACGGGTGGATGGTCACGAGTCCGTGACGGTTAGGCTCGCGGACGTGTTGACCTTCGGATTTCCGGCCGCCGTCGCCGGCACGAACTGCTACGTCCTGGCCCCCGCACCCGGGGAGGAATGCCTCATCGTCGACCCGGGCGTTGGTGTCACCGGGCAGCTGGCGGAGATCTTGCGCGACCACCGACTCAGGCCGGCAGCCGTCCTGCTCACCCACGGGCACTTCGACCATGTGTACTCCGTGACACCGGTGTGCGGTTCCGCGTCCGTCGCCGCGTACATCCACGGCGATGACCGTTACCGGCTCAAAGACCCCCTGTCAGCTGTGGGACCGCAGCTCGTGGCGATGCTTGAACAGCAGTTCGGCCAGAAGGCGAGCTGGCAGGAGCCGAGCGACGTGGTCTCGCTGACCGACGGGCAGATCTTGGCGATGGCCGGTTTCGACATCACCGTTCTGCATGCGCCGGGGCATACCGAGGGCTCGGTGATCTTCTTCCTTCCCGAGGTTCCTGAAGGTTTGGACGGAGCGGGTGCCCTGTCAACCGTGCTCTCCGGTGATGTGCTGTTCGCGGGCTCGATCGGAAGAACGGACCTTGCCGGTGGTGATGGCGCCGCGATGAACCGCAGTCTGCGCGACGTCGTTCTGCCACTGGCAGACGACGTGCTCGTGCTGCCCGGACATGGACCGGCCACCACGATCGAACGCGAGCGCGCCACCAACCCCTACCTGCAAGGACTGGCCTCGTGACCAAAGTCCGCCCGATCAGTGGCTTCCCGGAATGGCTGCCCCGTGAACGCATCGTCGAACAGCACTTCCTGGACGTGATCCGTGAGACCTTCGAGCTCCACGGGTTCGCGTCGATCCAGACCAGGGCCGTGGAGCCGATCGAGCGCCTCTCCAGCCAGGGTGCTGACACCGACAAGGAGATCTACGCGATCAGCCGGCTCGCGGCCGGTGCCGACGAACCGACACGGGACGCCCGCCTGGGCCTTCACTTCGACCTGACAGTCCCGTTCGCGCGCTATGTGCTTGAGAACGCCGGTCAGCTCACCTTCCCCTTCCGTCGCTACCAGATCCAGCCGGTATGGCGCGGCGAGCGCCCCCAGGAGGGTCGTTACCGCGAGTTCACCCAGTGCGACATCGACATCGTGGACGTTGGTCAGCTGGCTCCCCACTACGAGGCCGAGCTGCCGCTGGTGATCGCTGACGCGTTCAGCAAGCTGCCGATCGGCCCGTTCCGGATCCAGGTCAACAACAGGAAGATCCCCGAGGGCTTCTATCTCGGCATCGGGCTGACCGACATCAAGACGATGCTGCAGATCGTGGACAAGCTCGACAAGATCGGTCCGCAAAGGGTTGATGACCTGATGGTTGCCGCCGGCGCCACTGCCGAGCAGTCCAAAGCGGCTCTGGCCCTCGCCGAGATCACCACCCCCGATGAAAGCTTCGTGGATCGGGTGAACGCTTTGGGCGTGCGACACGAGACCCTGACACAGGGCCTGGCTGAGCTGGCTGCCGTCATGCGCGTGGGAGCCGAGCACGCCTCGGGCCTGATGGTTGCCGATCTGAAGGTCGCCCGTGGCCTCGACTACTACACCGGGACGGTCTACGAGACGCAGCTGATCGGGTCCGAGTCCTACGGCTCGATCTGCTCCGGTGGACGCTATGACGCGCTGGCCTCGGACGGGCGGACGACCTACCCCGGAGTCGGTATCTCGATCGGGCTGTCGCGACTGCTCGCCAAGATCATGCCGACCCTGTCGGTCAGCCGGTCCACCCCGTCCTGCGTCCTGGTCGCGCTGGCTGCCGAGACGGACCGCACCCAGGGGATGGCCGTTGCAGCGGCGCTGCGCGAGCGCGGCATACCCTGCGAGGTCGCGCCCGCGGCAGACAAGTTCGGCAAACAGATCAAGTTCGCCGAGCGACGCGGCATACCTTTCGTGTGGTTCCCGGCGTCCGCTGACGAGGAGAGTGACTCGGTGAAGGACATCCGCAGCGGTGCGCAGTCGGTGAGCGACGCGTCCTCCTGGATGCCGCCAGCCGACGACTTGCGGCCCCGCGTCACGGCCTGAGCTCACCGCACAGATCCGCACCGATCCGGCCATCCCCAACACGGTATTTTTTGGGGATGGGGCGGGTTTAGACTCTCAGCCGCATGCCTTCGGGCAGCCGATCGAAGCGACAACGGGGTTGCCTCGACGGTCATCGGCAAAGGGTGTTGGTATCCGGTGAAGGTCGCAATTCCACGCGAGGTCAAGAACAACGAGTACCGAGTGGCCATCACGCCGTCCGGTGTGCATGAGCTCACGCGAAACGGCCACGAGGTCTACGTCGAGACCGACGCCGGCGTGGGGTCCTCGATAACCAACGAGGACTACGTCGCTGCCGGTGCACAGATCGTGGGTACGGCTGAAGATGCCTGGGCCACGGGTGACCTGATCCTCAAGGTCAAGGAACCGATCGCCTCTGAGTACGACAAGATGCGTGAAGGTCAGATCCTCTTCACCTACCTTCACATCGCGGCTGACCGGACCTTGACCGACGAGCTGGTCAAGCGCAAGGTCACCGGAATCGCCTACGAGACAGTCGAGCTGCCCGATCATTCGCTGCCACTGCTGGCTCCGATGAGCGAGGTGGCCGGCCGTCTGGCACCGCAAGTGGGTGCGCAGACCCTGATGCGGGCTCAAGGCGGCCGCGGTGTGCTCATGGGCGGCGTGTCAGGTGTCTACGCAGCCAAGGTTGTCGTCATCGGCGCCGGCGTATCTGGCATGAACGCGGCCGCCATCGCGTTGGGCATGCAGGCCGAGGTCCTCCTGCTGGATCGCAACGTGGTCCAGCTTCGGCACGCTGATGCCATCTATCAGGGCCACTGCCAGACGGTGACCTCCAACGCCTACGAGATCGAGCGTGCCATCTCCGACGCGGACATGGTCATCGGTGCGGTCCTGATCCCCGGCGCCAAGGCTCCGACCCTGGTCAGCAACGAGCAGGTCTCGCGGATGAAGCCGGGCTCGGTTTTGGTGGACATCTCCATCGACCAGGGTGGCTGCTTCGAGGACTCGCACCCCACGACGCACGCGGATCCGACCTTCCAGGTTCACAACTCGGTCTTCTACTGCGTCGCGAACATGCCGGGTGCGGTGCCCCACACCTCGACCTACGCCCTGACCAACGTGACCCTGCCGTATGCCGTGGAGCTGGCCAACCTTGGCTGGCGCGCGGCGCTGCGGGCCGACCATGCGTTGGCACTGGGGCTTAACACCCACGACGGTGCGGTGACGTACGGTCCTGTCGCAGAGGCGCACGGGATGACCTCGCTCAGTCTCGAGGAGGTCCTGCGCTGAAGCCGGTAGCCTTCGGCTCAACGGGTCCGGATACAGGTGCTCCAGGGGCGCGCTCACCCCTGGAGCGAGCGGCCCGCGGATGGCTGGACCACCTGCGTGTCGAGCGTGGAGCGGCTGCCAACACGCTCATTTCCTATGGGCGGGACCTCGCGCGCTATCAGCAGTTCCTTCTCGGCCGGGGCATCGATGATCCGGCTTCAGTGGGGGAGCCCGACATCACGGACTTCCTGGCCTCACTTCGTGAAGGAGAGCCCCCACATCCGCCCTTGTCAGCGTCCTCGGCCGCCCGGACCCTTGTCGCGGTCCGGGGTCTTCACAAGTTCCTGGCTCTCGAGGGTGGGACGCTGACCGACCCGGCCTGGGGGGTGGCCCCGCCCCAAGCCCCCAAGCGACTACCCAAAGCAATCTCCATCGACGAGGTCGAGCGGCTACTGGCGGCGGCGAGCGTGCGGGACACTCCAGCTGCATGGCGCGATCGCGCTCTTCTGGAGGTCCTCTATGGTTCCGGCGCGCGAATCAGTGAGGCGGTGGGTCTGGATGTGGATGACATAGACGTCGAGCAGGGGTCCGTGCGGCTCTTCGGCAAGGGTGGCAAGGAGCGCGTTGTTCCCCTCGGCAGCTATGCACAGGAGGCCGTCACCGCTTACATGGTCCGCGCGCGCCCATCCATGGCGATCAAGGGCAAAGGGACGCCAGCGCTGTTTCTCAACCAACGCGGAGGCCGGCTGACGCGACAGAGCGCCTGGGCGGTGATCCACGCGGCAGCAGAACGCGCCCATCTGGGAGCCAAGGTCAGCCCACACACCCTGAGGCACTCCTTCGCCACACACCTGCTCGACGGTGGGGCCGATGTGCGCGTGGTCCAGGAGCTTCTGGGACACGCCTCCGTCACCACCACCCAGATCTACACGATGGTGACCGTGCAACGCCTGCGCGAGGTCTTCGCAGAGGCTCATCCACGAGCACGCTGACCCAATCCGTCGGCGACACCCCGCACCCTGCCTTGAAGCGGCACGGCTTGCGCGACTAGGGTCAACGCGATCAGCGAGAGGCTGACCCATTATTTTTCGACGCCGCTGGGAGTGAACCACCTGTGACTTACAAGGTGACGACAGCCACCGAGGGTCGGACCACTGACCTCACTGCAGCAGACGGCGTAGCGGAGTCTTCGCAGCGAGACCCAGCCCTCCTACCCGGCATCCAGGGCGCCAGCTCCGGTCAGGTCGGGGCGACCGGCCGGATCATGCCTGACTTCGCCGAGCCTCCTGCGCTGCGCAGCCATGGGCCGGCGCGAATCATCGCGATGTGCAACCAGAAGGGTGGCGTTGGCAAGACCACCACCACCATCAACCTCGGCGCTGCTCTGGCCGAGTGCGGACGCAAGGTGCTCCTGGTCGACTTCGACCCCCAGGGCGCCCTGTCGGTCGGTCTGGGCGTTCCGACCCATGAGCTCGACGTAACGATCTACAACCTTCTGATGGAGCGCGGGCACGACATTCATGCTGTCGTGCAGCACACCCGCACCCAGAACCTGGACATCATCCCGGCAAACATCGACCTCTCTGCGGCCGAGGTGCAGCTGGTCGGCGAGGTAGCCCGCGAGATGGTCCTGGCCCGGGTCCTGCGGCCCGTTGTCGACGACTACGACGTCGTGCTCATCGACTGTCAGCCCTCACTGGGTCTGCTCACCGTCAACGCCCTGACGGCGGCACACGGGGTGATCATCCCGCTGGAGTGTGAGTTCTTCGCAATGCGCGGCGTTGCCCTGCTCGTGGAGACCATCGACAAGATCTGTGATCGCCTTAACCCTCGACTGGAGGTTGATGGCATCCTGGCCACGATGTACGACGGTCGGACGCTGCACAGCAAAGAGGTCGTCCGCAGCGTCGTGGACCACTTCGGCGACCGGGTCTTCCATACCGTGATCAGCCGTACCGTGAAGTTTCCTGACGCCTCCCTTGCCGGCGAGCCGATCACGACCTATGCCTCCACCCACCCGGCCGCCGAGGCCTACCGTCAGCTGGCCCGTGAGCTCATCTCGCGGGGTGGGGTGGCCTGAGGGCCATGGCCGAGACCTCCACCACCGGGGTCGATGCCGCCGTGGCCCCTCCTGAGGCCAACCTGGTCGCCGGGGCCGTCCACGCCGACCGTGTCATCGCGCCCGCGGGCATCGCGGCTGGGGCGTCTCGCGACTTCGGCTCCCACCTCACGCCGGGCGGCGTGTTGCACAGGGTCGACGCCCCACCCTTCGAGGTGCACCTCGATGTCTTCCAGGGTCCGTTCGAGCTGCTTCTGGGTCTGATCTCCAAGCACAAGCTGGACATCACCGAGATTGCCCTGGCCACAGTGACCGATGAGTTCATGGCCCACATCAGAGCCCATCAGAAGTCCGGCACCGAATGGGACCTGAGTCAGGCGTCCGAGTTTCTGCTGGTGGCCGCGACGTTGCTCGACATCAAGTCTGCCCGCCTGCTGCCGCAGCTGGGTCTGGAGGACGAGGAGGATCTGGCGCTGATCGAGGCGCGGGATCTGCTGTTCGCGCGGCTCCTGCAGTACCGCGCCTTCAAGCAGGTGGCCGGTGCCATCGCAGAACGAATGGCCATCGCTGGCCGTATGACGGCCCGCCAGGCCGGTCTGGAGCCACAGTTCGCGGCATTGCTGCCTGAGCTGGTGATGAGCGTTACGGCCGAACAGCTGGCCATGATCGCGGCCCGCGCGATCACGCCCAAGGCGGCGCCGGTCGTCGGTCTCGAGCACCTGCATGCGCCCTTGGTCAGCGTTCGCGAACAGGCCGCCCTGATCGTTCGTCGGTTGCGAGGCTCACGTTCGTGCTCGTTCGGGGCGTTGGTCGCGGACGCCGAGAGCACCTTGGTCATTGTGGCGCGCTTCCTCGCTCTGCTGGAGCTGTTCCACGAGTCGGTCATCGCCTTCGACCAGAGCGAGTCCTTCGCAGAGCTGACGGTTCGGTGGACCGGTCATGACGATGGCGAGATCGGTGTCAGTGACGAGTTCGATGAGCCCGATGAGTCTGATGAGGACTCCGTGATCGATGATGAGATGGTGGATCCAGTTGAGTGAGGCAGCAGCCCCATCGGGCGAGCGCGAGATCTTCGAGGCTGAGTCAGGAGAGGTTGAACCCAGCCAGACCCCGGACGAGCAGGTAGCTTTCGATATCAACGACTTTCCCGGTGGCGCCCGCGGCGCGATAGAGGCCGTGCTGATGGTCATTGACGAACCGGTCACCGAGATGTCATTGGCCTCAGCACTCGAGCTGCCCGTGGATGACGTCATCGAGCTCCTGCATGCCCTCGCCGCCGACTACGACGAGGGAAATCGCGGATTCACGATCAGGGCGATCGCCGGTGGTTGGCGGGTTTACAGCCGTCCGGACTACGCGCCTGTCGTCGAGAAGTTCCTGATCGACGGTCAGCGGTCCAGGCTCACCCAGGCCTCCCTGGAGACATTGGCCGTCATCGCCTACCGTCAGCCGATCTCCCGGGCCCGGATCGGTGCCGTTCGCGGGGTCAACGTCGACGGTGTGGTCCGGACGCTACACAGCCGAGGTCTCATCGAGGAGATGGGCACCGAAGCCGAGAGCGGTGCGACGCTGTACCGTACGACGTCCTTCTTCCTCCAACGCCTTGGCCTCGGCTCACTGGACGACCTGCCGGCCCTGGCCCCCTACCTACCCGAGGTTGACGTGCTTGACGAACTTGCAGAACAGAGCCGGGCATGAGCGCTCGCAGGCCACCAGGTGGCGGCACTGATGGTCCGCGCAAGCGCGCGACCGAAGGCACCCGTTCCGGGACAGCGCGCGCCGGCGCTCCCCAGCGGGGCAGCAGCGGCACCACCAAGCCGAGCCAGCCCACCCGCCTGCCACCCCAGAGGGAAAAGCCAACGGTCAAGGTCGATGTCCATGATCCCGATGGGGTGCGCCTGCAGAAGCTGCTGGCAGCGGCCGGCGTCGGGAGCAGACGTGTCTGCGAGAGTCTGATCACTGCGGGGCGGGTCGAGGTGGACGGTCACCTTGTCACCGAGCTGGGGGTGCGGATCGACCCCATGAAACAGACCGTCAACGTTGACGGGTCGAGGGTCCAGCTGGACGAGTCGCGCGTCTACCTTGCCTTCAACAAGCCCCTGGGTGTCGTGTCGACCATGAGCGACGACCTCAACCGTCCCTGTGTTGGCGACTATGTCATCAACCGGAAGGAGCGGCTCTTCCACGTCGGACGCCTGGACGCCGACACCGAAGGCCTGTTGCTGCTGACCAACGACGGTGAGCTCGCCCACCGGCTCCAGCACCCGTCATACGGCGTGCTGAAGACCTATCTGGCGCAGATCCCCGGCCCAGTCCCTCGCGATCTGGGCAAGAGCCTCCGCGCGGGCATCGAGCTCCCTGACGGACCGGTCAAGGTCGACTCCTTCAAGCTGGTGGACTCCGCGCCCGGCAAGGCCCTGGTCGAGCTCCAGCTGCACGAGGGTCGCAAGCACGTGGTGCGCCGCCTGCTCGAGGCTGTGGGCCACCCCGTGATAACGCTTGTCCGAACCGATGTCGGTCCGATCCGTCTGGGAGACCTCCGCTCGGGACGGATGCGCGCGCTCAACCAGCCGGAGATCGGCCAGCTGTACTCGGCTGCTGGACTCTGATGACGTCACGGGGTCATTGGTCGCTAGCGTGGCGGGCGTGAGCGACACTGCAGGCCAGAGGGACATACCCCTACCCGTGCCGGTCAGAGCCGTTCGCGCCATCAGGGGTGCCATCCAGCTCGATGCCGATGAGCGCGAGCAGGTGCTGTCCTCGACGCGCGAGCTCGTCTCTGCAGTTCTCGAGGCGAACTCGCTGACCAAGGACGACGTCATCTCGATGATGTTCACAGCGACGCCGGACGTGCGCAGCGAGTTCCCGGCGGTGGCGGCCCGAGAGCTGGGCCTGGGCGACGTGCCCCTGATGTGCACCCAGGAGCTCGACATCGTCGGCGCCATGCCGAGGGTGATCCGGTTGATGGCACTCGTGAACACGAACCTGTCCCGTGAGCAGATCACGCACGTCTATCTGCGGGGGGCCGCAACCTTGCGCCGCGACCTCGCTCAATGAGTGCGGCCGCGGCTTATGACGAACTGCGGGTCAGGATCGTCGGGACCGGTCTCATCGGGGCGAGCCTGGGAATGGCACTGTCCCGCAAAGGTTTCCAGGTGTCGCTGGATGACCCGTCGCCGACGGCCGCAGCGCTGGCGCGCGACCTCGGAGCAGGTGTGCTGGCGGCAGACACGGTGGGCGACCCGGACCTCGTTGTCGTCGCAGCACCTCCGGATGTCGTGGCCGACGTGGTCGAACGCGAGCTGTTGAGGTGGCCGAAGGCCGTAGTCACTGACGCGGCAAGCGTCAAGGGTTCAGTGCTGATGGCGTTGCAGAACAAGGACGTTGATCTTTCACGTTACGTTGGGTCGCACCCCATGGCGGGGCGGGAGAAGTCGGGAGCGGTTGCCGCCCAGGTGGATCTCTTCGAGGGTCGCTCATGGGTCGTGGCGCCCGGCCCCCAGGCAGCGCCTGGCGCGATTGAGCTGGTCCGCCGGGTCGCCGCCGCAGCGGGGTCGGCGGTTCTTGTCATGACCCCTCTTGAGCACGATGCGGCCGTCGCGGCCGTCTCCCACGTTCCGCAGATCGCAGCCAGCCTCGTGGCGAGCCAGCTGCTCGAGCTGTCGTCCAGCGCCGTTGCTCTGTCAGGACAGGGGATTCGCGACGTCACGCGAATTGCCGCGAGCGACCCCAGTATGTGGACCCAGATCCTGGTCGGCAATGCGCCGGCAGTCCGCGGGGTTCTTGAGTCGATGGCTGAGCAGCTCGACGCCGTGCTCGTGGCCTTGCGGCGCCTCGAGTCCGGCTCGGGTCATGACACCGTGGGTGCCCGTGCTGTTCTGGCCAGGGCTGTGGCTGACGGCAACGCCGGGCACGCACGCATCCCGGGCAAGCACGGCGCGGCACCGACGACATACGCCGCCGTCGTTGTCGTTGTCCCCGATGAGCCGGGCGCCCTGGGTCGCCTGTTGCGCGACGTCGGCGACGCCGGGGTCAACATGGAAGACCTTCACCTGGAGCACGGGGTGGGACAGCCATTCGGGCTGGCCGAGCTCTCCGTCCTGCCCGCTGCGGTGGCCCCACTGATGACGGCATTGGGCTCGTTGGGCTGGCGGGTCCACCAGTAGCCGGGCGATCGGCTACTAGGCTCTCCCGCGTGACCGCCCGAACCAAGCCCCTTGTCATTGCCATCGACGGACCATCTGGCTCCGGCAAGTCAAGCGTGTCCAGGGCAGTTGCTCAGCGCCTCGACCTGGCCTATCTCGACACCGGCGCCATGTTTCGCGCCCTGACCTGGTGGTGCGCCCAGACCGGGGTCAACCTCGACGACCAGTCGGCTGTGGCGGGAGCAGCCAGAGATCTTCCGCTTCAGATGGGTACCGACCCCTCCTCGCCGTCGGTGTGGGTGGGCGGTGTCGTCATCGATGAGGCCATCCGGACGAGCGAGATCTCGGAGTCGGTGTCGAAGGTGGCAACCAACCTGGAAGTGCGCGCTGAGCTCCGCGACCGTCAGCGGGCCCTCATTGCCGATTCGGTCGAGAACAGCGGGGGAGTAGTCGCCGAAGGACGCGATATCACCACCGTGGTCGCGCCCCATGCCGACGTACGGATCCTGCTGGTGGCCAACCAGAAAGCCCGCCTTGCCCGACGAGCAAAGGAGCTCCACGGCGACTCGGACCACGCCGCCGTCGATGCCACCCACGACCAGATCGTGCGCCGCGATGCGGACGACTCGACCGTTTCCCAGTTCATGCAGGCCGCGCCGGGAGTGACGTTGGTGGACAACTCAGACCTCGACTTCGAACAGTCCGTGGACGCGGTGCTGGGGATCGTCGCGACCCGGACCGGTTGCAAGGCGTGAGCGGGCTGGACGAAGAGCCACCAAAGATGAGGGACAATAGGGAGTTCGCATAGTGAGCGATTCCCAACGACCCGAACACCGAAGGACCCTGCCGTGAGCGAGCACCTCGAGAGCGTCGACCAGAAAAAGGTCGATGACCTGTCGGTTGAGCGCGCCCTGCGCGTTGGGCTGGAGGAGTTCGAGCTCAACGACGAGGACGTGTCCCTGCTCGAGAGCGATGGCGGCGAAGGCGCCGAGGAAGAGCAGACAGGGCCAGTCCCGGTGGTCGCGATCATCGGTCGCCCCAACGTCGGCAAGTCGACCTTGGTCAACCGCATCCTGGGCCGAAGAGAAGCCGTGGTCGAGGACGTGCCCGGAGTGACCCGCGACCGCGTCGCCTACGACGCCGAATGGACGGGCACCCGGTTCACGCTGGTCGATACCGGCGGCTGGGAGGTTGACGCCTCGGGCATCCACCTGCGCGTCGCCGAGCAAGCAGAGATCGCCATCGAGCTCGCCGACGCCGTGATGTTCGTCGTCGACGCGACCGTTGGCGCAACGGACACCGACGACGCCGTGGTCAAGCTGCTGCGCAAGTCCGGCAAGCCGGTCATCCTCGTGGCCAACAAGGTCGATGACCCTCGAACCGAGGCCGACGCGCTATCTCGCCACGCCGAGCTTGAGTAGCAACTTGAGGTATTCGAGCCGCGCTTGCAGCTCGGCCAGCTCGCGCCGCAGCCGCAACCAGTTCCGTATCTGAAGCTCACTCGCCACGGCCTGTGGCGAAGGCACGGGCGGGCGGTTGGGTGGGGGCTGGTTCATAGGTTCATCCAAAGCTTCGGCGTGAACCGCATGGTCACGAAGCAGCGATGCCCGGTCAACCCCGTGATCGCGGTGCGGAGCGAACGCGCGCGCTGCTTATGAACGAACGCGTGCGTTTTTCGACACCGCCGGCATGCGGCGCGCGACTTGGGTGCCGTCCTCGCCAACGGCGCTGCCGACAACGAACGCGTGGGGTTCGGTCCAGGCGGTCGAGGTCTTGCCGAAGACGAGATCGGTCGTGCGGACACGGCCCTCGGTGAGTTGCACGTAGCCTTGTGGCAGGTTCGGGTGATCGAGTCCGGTCATGGGAATTTTCGAGTGGGGGAACCCGAGATTGTCCAACACATCGCGACCGCGCCGGATCGCTCTGTGCACGGCGCCCGCGGCGAGCGGCTGATACGCTGCGCCGCGTGACGTATTCACTGCCCCGCACCGCGACCGCGCCGTTCTGCCCTTCGGAAGTCAAGGGCAGCGTGGTGGTCGACGCGAACGCGTCGTCCATCAAGAAGTTCTTGCGTTTCGCCGGGCCGGGGCTTCTGGTCTCGGTCGGCTACATGGACCCGGGCAACTGGGCCACCGACATCGAGGCCGGCTCGAAGTACGGCCACGGCTTGCTGTTCGTCGTGCTGTTCGCGAGCCTGGTCGCGATGCTGTTGCAGACGCTGTGCGTGCGGCTCGGTCTGGTGGCACAAAAAGACCTCGCGCGCGCCTGCCGCGATCACTACGGGCCGCGCGTGAACCGGTTTCTGTGGCTCGGCGCCGAGCTCGCGATCGTCGCCTGCGATCTGGCTGAAGTGTTGGGCAGCGCGCTCGCACTGCACCTGCTGTTCGGCCTGAGCATGGCTACCGGCATCGCGATCACCGCGTTCGACACGCTGCTCGTGCTCGGCTTGCAGGGCGCGGGCTTTCGGCGTGTCGAAGCGATCGTGCTCGGGCTCGTGCTGACGATCGCCGGCTGCTTCGCGATCGAGCTCGCGATGGTGCAGCCGAACTGGTTCGACGTGGCCATCGGCTTCATGCCCACGCTGCAGCGGCTGCACGACGTCGACGCGCTCTACCTCGCGATCGGCATCGTCGGCGCGACCGTGATGCCGCACAACCTGTACCTGCATTCGTCGATCGTGCAGACGCGCCTCATCGGTACCGGCGAAGTCGCCCAGCGCGAGGCGATCAAGTTCGGCACGCTCGACGCGGTCGTCTCGCTTTCGCTCGCGCTGCTCGTGAACGCGGCGATCATGATCCTCGCCGCGAGCGCGTTCCACGGCACCGGCCACGCCAACGTGACCGAGATCGAAAACGCTTACCACCTGCTCGACCCGATCGTCGGTGGCTCGGCCGCGGCGCTGCTGTTCGGCATCGCGCTGCTCGCGTCGGGCCAGAGCTCGACCTTCACCGGCACGATCGCCGGGCAAATCGTGATGGAAGGTTTTCTCGACCTGAAGATCCCGTGCTGGCAGCGCCGCGCGGTCACGCGCGCGCTGGCATTGATCCCGGCGTTCATCGGCGTGGCGTGGTTCGGCGATGGCGGTGTCGGCAAGATGCTGGTGCTGAGCCAGGTGGTGCTGAGCTTTCAGCTGCCGTTCGCGATCTGGCCGCTGCTGCAGTTCACGAGCGACCGGCGGCTGATGGGCGTGTTCGTGAACGGGCCGGTGGTCACGGGCGTCGCGTGGTCGCTGTTCGCGCTGATCAGCGTGGCCAACGTGTGGCTGGTGGTGTCGGTGTTGCGCTAGCGCTTCACCCGCCGGCTCTGCAGTTGAGCGGCAGCAGGTCGGCCTCGACATCGGTGCGGTCGACGCCCATCGCCACCATCTTGGTCACCGCCGCGGCGTGCCCGCACAGCCACGCCACCGGCACGATCGGCGTGTCGTCGACCACAGCGGGCCGCAGCGTCAGCGTCTTGCCGGTAATCGCAGCGTTCGCCTTGTTCCCGAACACGACGTGGATCGCGCCGCCCTCGACCGTGACCGAGCGAACGAAGTTGCCGATGATCTTGTCGGCCACCGGCAGCCCCGCCGCGGCGTTGTCGGCCGGCATCGTCTTCAGGGCACCCCAAAGCGCCGCGACCGGTGGCTTGGCGAGCTCGGCGATCTTCATCGCCTCGACGATCTGGTCGCGCACCAGCCGCGCGCGGATGCTCGGCAGCGCGATCGACGCGAGGATCGCGATGACGGCCACGACGACCATCATTTCGATCAGCGTGAAGCCGCCGCAGGCTGTGCGATGGTCGGGTACGAGAAAAGGTTTTTTCATGCGGGCGCCGGGTGCTGCATCATTCTGCTGGAATCCGAACTGTGCGTCGGAACACGCAGGCGCGAACACGATGAACGACAACCTTTTGATCCTTGGCGGCACCGGCTTCGTCGGTCGCAGCGTCTGTGGCCTGTTGGTCGACCGCTCCGGCGGCGGCAGCGCGCAGATTGTCGTGCCGAGCCGCCGGCCCGAGCGCGCGAAACACCTGCAATCGCTGCCGACGTTGCGGCTGGTCGATGCCGACGTGCACGACGAGGCCCAGCTCACCGCGCTGCTGCGCGGGCGCGATGCGGTGATCAACCTCGTCGCGATCCTGCACGGCAACGAGGCGCAATTCGAGCGTGCGCACGTGGCGCTGCCGCGCACGCTCGCGAAGGCGTGCGCGGCTGCGGGCGTGAAGCGCGTGATCCACGTCAGTGCGCTCGGCGCGGGGCCGAATGCGCCGAGCCGCTATCTGCGTTCGAAGACCGCCGGTGAGGCGGTGCTGTCGGGTGCCGGGCTGGCCCTGACGGTGCTGCGGCCGTCGGTGATCTTCGGCGAGCACGACAGCTTTTTGAATCTGTTCGCGCAGTTGCAGTCGGTGTTCCCGGTGATGCCGCTGGCGGGCGCCGATGCGCGTTTTCAGCCGGTCTGGGTGCAAGACGTGGCCGCCGCCATCGTCAAGTGTCTCGACGACGATTCGACCATCGGCAAGACCTTCGAGCTAGCCGGCCCGCAGGTGCTCACCCTCAAGCAATTGGTGCAAATCGCGGGGCGGTACGCGGGCCATGTGCGGCCGGTGATCGGCCTGCCCGATGCGCTCGGCAACCTGCAGGCGCTGGCGATGGAAATGATGCCCGGCGTGCCGCTGATGTCGCGCGACAACCTGGCGTCGATGCGGGTGCCGAATGTCGCGAGCGGCAAGCTGCCGGGCCTGGCGCAGCTCGGCATCACGGCGTCGACGATCGAGGCCGTCGTGCCCGACTACCTCAGCCCGGGGCGCGGCGCGGCGCGGCTCGATCGTTGGCGCGCCCGGCACGGCGGCTGATCGGCCTTGGCGCTCACTGTTGCCGCCATTCCTTGCACCACAGCCAGTCGAGTTGAGAGGCGAGCATCGGGCCCGGCGCGCCGGCCAGCGTCTTCACGCCGCGTTGCTGGATCAGCCCGACCACGCGCTGCTGCGCGGCCGAATACAAGAAGACCGCACTGTGGTCGTAGCAATCGTGTGCCTTGCAGATTGCGACGACCACATAAGGCGTGCCGTCGAGGCGTTGTGCACGCGTCGGCGGCGCCGGGCCGTCCAAGCGCGCGAGCCAGCGCGCCGATGCCTTGGCGCCGATCGCGCGCAGGTAGGCGAGTTTGAAAGCCGGGTCGGCGATCAGCACCGACATGGCGGGGATGGCGCTCGGCAGCGGGGCGCCGCGCGGCCCGCAGCGGCGATAACGCGGTGTCGTCAATGCCTGAGTCAGCGCGGCGCTGACTCGCGCGTCGCCATCGATCACGATGTAGGGGCCAGCCTCGTCGGCGTAGACCAGGAAGATCAGCCTCGGGCCGCCGCGCGCTTCACTGCGGGCTGCGCTGCGCACTTCGCCACTCAGCGCGATCTGAAAATTCTTCGGCGGCGCGCTGGCGCCGAAGTGGCCGTAGGCGCTGACCGGGTTGCGCCCGGTCATGCGCTGACCGGCCTGCTCGACAAGCAAGGCATCGGCCGCGACGCGCAATTGCGTGCCGGCCGGGTCGGCGCAATCGATGGCGTAGCGGCCACCGAACTGGCGCAGCGCCGTTGCGTCGATGCCGTCTTCTGCTTGCGCAGGCGGGGCGCAGAGCATGCCGGCGGTGGCGCAGGCCAGCATCGTCGCTGCGCCGTATTTCGGCCAGTGTTCGCTCATCACGGTCGGCTTCCCCTCGACTTGGCGACGCTGCACAGCGCAGTGCGTCATGTCGCGCAAGAATTCGGCGTGCGGTCGTGCCACAGACGTTCGATAATCGGCCGCAGACTCGCCACCAGCGCCGCCCCCCAAAACCCCACCGCCACCGCGCCATCTCGCCATGATCGAACGTGTCTTCGCCGCGATCGTTTTCACGGTCTGCTTCGTGCTGCTGCTGCGGCTGTTCGTCAGCGCGCCGCGACGCTATCGGTTTGACACGGCAGTGCGCCGTGTCGCCTTTGCGATTCGCCGCCTCGGTCTTCAAGTTTGGCACTGGCGCGACGCGCGCCGAGAAGCCGAGCGTGCGCGCAAGGCGGCCGATGAAGCGATTCAGCGCGCCCGCGACCGCGGCGAGTGGGACGGCAACGTCTACACGCCGAAGTCGTTCCGCAAGCCACCGCGCGACAAGATGCATTGAACGCGCGCCTTGCTGGCTGCCTCAAGAATCAGCGCAGCAGTTCGAGTTCGAAGCGCTTGCGCCCATGGATGCGGTAGACGCTGAAGTCGGCCACGTCGAGCGTGGCGATGCGCGTGATGCCGGTGGCTTCTGCGAGCCAGATCAATTCAAGGTCTGCCCAGTCGGGATTTTGGTCGGCGTACCTGACGAACAACTGCGCGATGCGCGCATAGCCGTCGGCATCGGGCAAGTGCAGTTGCAGCACACCGCGGGCTGCCAAGCGGGCGAGCGAGGCGCGCAGGCGCGCGGGCAAGAAGAACGAGGCTTCGGTCAGCACCGGCGCGACGGTGAGCAGCGAAGCCGAGTTGCCGGCCATCCACTTCATGGCCGCGCCATGGTGCGCATCGAGCTGATCGAACAGCGCCACCAGCAAGCCGGTGTCGATCAGAACGGATGACGCGGGCGGGCCGTGAAGCGCGACGGTCACGCGCCGCCTCGGCGCGCCTTGCGTTGCGCGAAATGCTCGGCCATCTGCGCTCGCACGCCTGCCTTGTCGGCGCCGCGCCCCAATGCCACCGCGCCGATCAGGCCGGCATCGGCGAACGCCTTGTAGTTCTCGCTGACACCGGTCGACAAGCCTTGACGCGGCAGTGCCGCGTCGGCCAGCAGGTACACCGCCAGCGACTCCTGCACGACCAGGCTCTTGGTCACGCCGCGCTCGGCGCAGTAGCGGTCGAGGGCGGTTTCGGTGGCGGCGTCGAGGCGAACGGTTAGGGTCATGGCGGCAACCTTGAATACGATACAATCGATTGTATTACACGGCTGCCGAAGGCCGCTACTCGATCGCCTTGACCATGTCCTCGACCACCTTCTTTGCATCGCCGAACACCATCATGGTCTTGTCCATGTAGAAGAGTTCGTTGTCGAGGCCGGCGTAGCCGGAGGCCATCGAGCGCTTGTTGACGATGATGGTCTTGGCCTTGTAGGCCTCGAGGATCGGCATGCCGTAGATCGCGCTGCCCTTGATGTGCGCGGCGGGGTTCACCACGTCGTTGGCGCCGAGGATGATCACCACGTCGGCCTGGCCGAATTCGCCGTTGATGTCTTCCATTTCGAAGACCTGGTCGTACGGCACTTCGGCCTCGGCCAGCAGCACGTTCATGTGGCCCGGCATGCGGCCGGCGACCGGGTGGATCGCATATTTGACGTTGACGCCCTTGGCGGTCAGCTTGGCCGCGAGTTCTTTCACTGCGTGCTGCGCGCGTGCGACCGCCAAGCCGTAGCCCGGCACGATGATCACCGACTCGGCATTGCCGAGCACGAAGGCCGCGTCATCGGCACTGCCGGTCTTGACCGGGCGCGCTTCGGCCTTGACACCGCCGGCAGTCGTGGCCTCGCCGCCGAAGCCGCCCAAGATCACGTTGAAGAACGAGCGGTTCATCGCCTTGCACATGATGTAGCTCAGGATCGCGCCCGACGAGCCCACCAGCGAGCCCGCGATGATCAGCATCGCGTTGTTCAGCGAGAAGCCGATGCCGGCCGCGGCCCAGCCCGAGTAGCTGTTGAGCATCGAGACCACCACCGGCATGTCGGCGCCGCCGATCGGAATGATGATGGTCACGCCGAGCACGAAGGCAATCGCGAGCAGTGCAATGAAGTCGCTCCAGCTCTGGGTGGTTACGAAGCCGTAGATGAAAAATACCAGCGCCAAGCCCAGCACCGCATTCAGGATGTGCTGCCCCGGGAACTGCACCGGCGCGCCCTGGAACAGCCGGAACTTGTAGGTGCCCGAGAGCTTGCCGAAGGCGATGACCGAACCGCTGAAAGTAATCGCACCGATCGCCGCGCCGAGTGCGAGTTCGAGCCGGTTGCCGCCGGGAATCGGCTCGCCCCTGGCGACGATCGCGAACGCGTGCGGTTCGGCCACCGCGGCCACGGCGATGAACACCGCCGCCAGGCCGATCATGCTGTGGAAGAACGCCACCAATTCGGGCATCTTCGTCATCTCGACGGTCTTGGCGCGCCACGCGCCGTAGCCGCCACCGACCACCAGCCCGAGCAGCACCCACGCCAGCCCGAGCACGTTGCCGTCGGCCAGCTTGACGATCAATAGTGCGGTGGTGACCGCCGCGATCGCCATGCCGACCATGCCGAACAAATTGCCGCGGATCGAGGTGGTCGGGTGGCTCAAGCCCTTGAGCGCCTGGATGAAGCAGACGCTGGCGATCAAATACATCAGCGTGACGAGGTTCATGCTCATTTCGGTTCCACCTTCTCGACGGCGACCGCGACCTTCTTGTCCTTCTTCCTGAACATCTCGAGCATGCGCCGCGTGACGAGAAACCCGCCGAACACGTTGACCGCTGCGAGCGCGACCGCGAGCACGCCGAAAACCTTGCCGACGCCGCCTTCGGTGAGCGCCGCCGCGAGCATCGCGCCGACGATCACGATCGCAGAGATCGCGTTCGTCACCGCCATCAGCGGCGTGTGCAGCGCGGGCGTGACCGTCCAGACGACGTGGTAGCCGACGTAGATCGCCAGCACGAAGATGATCAGGTTGGTGATCGTGGGGGAGACGATGTCCATGGGTCTTATTTCCTCTTCACTTCACCGGCTTGGGTCATCAGGCACGCGGCCACGATGTCGTCGTCCATCGGCACGATGAACGTGCCTTCCTTGGTCAACACGAGTTTCAGGAAGTCGAGTACGTTGCGCGCATACAGCGCGCTCGAATCGGCCGCCACCAGCGCCGGGAGGTTCGTCTCGCCGACGATCGTCACACCGTGCTTGACGACCGTTTTGTCGGCTTCGCTCAGCGGGCAGTTGCCGCCGGTCATGCCGCCGTTCGCATCGGCGCCTTTGCCGGCGGCGATGTCGATGATCACCGAGCCCGGCTTCATCGACTTGACCATGTCTTCGGTGATCAAGGTCGGCGCGGCGCGGCCGGGGATCAGCGCGGTGCTGATGACGATGTCGGCCGCGGCCACGCGCTTGGCGACCTCGATGGCCTGGCGCGCGAGCCAGCTCGGCGGCATCGGCTTGGCGTAGCCGCCGACGCCCTCGGCGGCTTCTTTCTCTTCGGGGGTGTCGTACGAGACCTCGATGAATTTGCCGCCGAGCGACTCGACCTGCTCCTTCACGCTCGGCCGCACGTCGCTCGCCTCGATCACGGCGCCGAGGCGCTTGGCCGTCGCGATCGCCTGTAGCCCGGCGACGCCGACGCCGAGGATCACCACGCGCGCCGCCTTCACGGTGCCGGCCGCCGTCATCAGCATCGGGAAAAATCGCTGGTAACGGTCGGCCGCAATCATCACGGCCTTGTAGCCGGCGATGTTGGCCTGGCTCGATAAGACATCCATGCTCTGCGCACGCGTGGTGCGCGGCGCGGCCTCCAACGCGAAGCTCGTGATGCCCGCGCCGGCCAAGCGGTGCAGGCCGTCGGTGTCGAACGGGTTCAGCATGCCGACGAGATTCGCGCCGGTCTTCATCTGCGCGAGCTCGCTGTGCAGCGGCGGGCGCACTTTGAGCACCAGGTCGCAACCGAGCGCGCCGGTCGCATCGGTGATCTCGGCGCCGGCCGCTTCATAGGCCGCATCGGTGACGCTGGCCGCCAAGCCCGCACCCGACTGAACGCAAATCGTGTGGCCTTGCGCCTTCAGCTTTTTGGCCGTCTCGGGCGTGACGGCCACGCGCGTTTCACCGGCCGCTGTCTCCAGCGGAACTCCTATCAGCATGGGATGCCTCCTCAGGCGCAGTCGACTTGTGGATTTTCGCGCAGCTTACACAACTATTCTGGCCCGCCGAAGTGCCTCGCTAAGATGGTGGCATGGGCCAACGCTGGAAACCGAGTGTCACCGTGGCCGCGATCATCGAGCGCCGCGTCGGCAGCACGCAAGAGTTTCTGCTGGTCGAAGAGCACACGCCCGAAGGCCTGAAACTGAACAACCCGGCCGGCCACCTCGACCCGCGAGAGTCACCCGAACAAGGCGTGATCCGCGAGGTGCTCGAAGAGACAGCCTGCGTGTTCACGCCCGACCGCATCGTCGGCACCTACCTCTCGCGCTTCCAGCGGCCGGCCACGGGCGAAGACGTGACCTTCTTGCGCTTCGCGTTCGGCGGCACGGTCGGCGAGCCCGACCCGAATCGCACGCTCGACCACGGCATCGTGCGCACGCTCTGGATGACGCTTGACGAGCTGCGGGCAAGCCGCGCGCGCCACCGTAGCCCCCACGTGCTCGGCTGCATCGAAGACTATGTCGCCGGCCGGCGCTATCCGCTGGAGGCGATCACCACCGACCCGACGGTCTACGCGCCCGAGATCAAACGATGAGCGGCGGCCGGTCACCCATCAGATAGCGCGGCCCGGTGCCGAGCCGGGCGGCCGAATCGTCCGAGTTGTAGAGCTTGCAGGTCTTCAGCGAGAGGCAGCCGCACCCGATGCAGGCGTCGAGCCGGTCGCGCAGGCCGACAAGCGCAGCGATGCGCACCTCGAGCCCGGGTTTCCAGGCGCGCGACAGTCGCGACCAGTCGGCGCGAGTGGGCGTGCGCTGATCCGGCAGGGTCGAAAGCGCGGCGCGGATCTCGTCGAGTGTCAGGCCCACGCCCTGCGCGACTCGCACGAAGGCGACGCGCCGCAGGGTCTCCTTGCGGTAGCGACGCTGATTGCCGGCGCTGCGCCCGCCGTGGATCAGGCCTTCGGCCTCGTAAAAGCGCAGTGTGCTGGCGGCCACGCCGGCACGCTGCGCCAGCGCGCCGATGGTGATCCAGGTGTCGTCGGATGGCAGGGTCATCGGCGCGCGGCTCGCAAGATGCAGTAGTCGGGACGGCTTGACTTCAAGCTTACTCGAACTTTGAGAATTCGACCAGCGGCGATCCGGTCGCCGACATCATTCACCCCCCTCGAGATCGGAGATCCACCATGCCCCGCACCTACCTCGAACACCTCAACCTCACCGTGCGCGATGTCGACCGCTGCACCGCCTTCTTGCTTGCCGCGCTGTCGGCGTGGCGCGTGCGCGGCCAGGGCCGCATGGATTGGTTCGGCAAACAGATCGAGTGGCGCCATGTCGGCAACGACACCTTCTACCTCGCGCTGCAGGGCGGCGGCGAAGGGGAGATCACGCCGTGGCAAAGCCACCGCCTCGGCCCCAAGCACGTTGGGCTGGTTGTGCTTTCGGTCGATGCCGTGGTCGCGCGGCTGGCCGAGGCCGGTTACCCGCTGGATCATTGGGGCGGCCAGACGGCGGGCCGGCGCAGCGTCTATGTGATCGACCCGAACAGCGTGCAGTTCGAGTTCGTCGAGTACCTGACCGACGACCCCGCCGCGCGCAACGACTACGCGCCGACCAGCACGGCGGCGTGAGCACCGGCTCCGGCCGCTGCGCCGGGCAATTCAGGCGGGCAATGCCTCGCTCTCGCTCCGGTAGTCGACCAACTCGGCGATCGTCAGCATCGGGTAGCCGTGCTTGCGCGAAAACGCGATGAGTTCGTCGCCGCGCATCATGCTGCCGTCCTCGTTCATCAGCTCGCACAACACCGCGGCGGGCTGCAGGCCGGCGAGCCGCGCAAGCTCGACGGCACCTTCGGTGTGGCCGCGGCGTTCGAGCACGCCGCCGGGAACGGCGCGCAGCGGGAACACATGGCCGGGGCTGACCAGATCGGCGGCGCTCGCATCGGGGCGAATGGCGGTGCGGATCGTCGTGACACGGTCGGCTGCGCTCACGCCAGTCGTCACGCCTTCGCGTGCCTCGATCGAGACGGTGAACGCGGTGCCGTAGCGGCTGCCGTTGTTCGTGACCATCGGCGGCAAGGCCAGGCGCTGCAGCGCGTCGTCGCCCATGCACAGGCAGACGATGCCCGAGCACTCGCGGATCAGCGTGGCCATCATCGGCACGGTAATGCGATCGGCCGCGACGATCAAGTCGCCTTCGTTCTCGCGGTCGTCGTCATCGAGCAGCACCACGGCGCGGCCGTGGCGGATGGCGTCCAGCGCGATCCTCAAGCGAGGCGGCATGGGGCGGGAGGAAGCAGAGAGTCGAGACATTGAAACGCTCCTTGTGTCGATCACAAAAAACATTTCAGGGCGCGCAAATACGGCGCGGCCACGCCGGGGGCGGCGCAGTCGCACTGCATCGGCACATCTTCTTTCATCCGGACTGTGACCGTCGGCTCTGGTATCGCACCAGATCTGCTGACCTCTTCACCGGGAGGTGGAGAGCGCTCGCGGGCTTCATCACTCGGCCCGCAAAAGCCTCGTGATTTACCGCCGGTGGGGAATTTCGCCCCGCCCTGAAGACGTGTGCCGACGCTGCGGCCGGCGCCTCGATCTTACGGCGGAGGCATTGCCCGGACGGGTCGCCGGGGCGACACCTAAAATCCAGCCGATGAAACCCCAGCGTGTCGTCGTCGGCCTGTCGGGCGGCGTTGATTCGGCCGTCACTGCGCACCTGCTCAAGCAGCAGGGGCACGAAGTCATCGGCATCTTCATGAAGAACTGGGAGGATGACGACCGACCCGCCGGCAGGTCGCGTGAAGACGACGGTTATTGCACGTCGAACATCGACTTCATCGACGCCGCTGCGGTTGCCGACGTGCTCGGCATCGAGATCGAGCATGTCAACTTCGCGGTCGACTACAAAGATCGCGTGTTCGCCGAATTCCTGCGTGAGTACGAAGCCGGTCGCACGCCGAACCCCGATGTGCTGTGCAATGCCGAGATCAAGTTCAAGGCGTTCCTCGATCACGCGATGCGGCTGGGCGCGGAGAAGATCGCGACGGGTCATTACGCTCGCGTGCGTGAACGCAACGGCGAGTTTCAATTGCTGAAAGGCCTCGACCCGCTGAAAGACCAGAGCTATTTTCTGCACCGCCTGACGCAAGCGCAGCTCTCGAAAACGCTGTTTCCGATCGGCGATATGCAGAAGACCGAGGTGCGCCGCATCGCCGCCGAGATCGGTCTGCCGAATGCGACGAAAAAGGACTCGACCGGCATCTGCTTCATCGGCGAGCGGCCGTTTCGTGAGTTCCTGAATCGCTACCTCGCCAACACGCCGGGCCCGATCAAGGACAACCGCGGTCGCACGATCGGCGAACACGTGGGCCTGAGTTTTTACACGCTCGGCCAGCGCAAGGGCATCGGCATCGGCGGGCTCAAGGAGCGCGGTGCGCCGCGCGGCACAGGCGCGCACGAGCCGTGGTTCGCCGCGCGCAAAGACATGGCCGGCAACACGCTGTACGTCGTGCAGGGCCACGATCATCCTTGGCTGCTGTCGCATTGCCTGAGCGCCGACGACACGCGCTGGGTCGCCGGCCACGCGCCGGCCACGGCCAAGCTCGCGGCCAAAACGCGCTACCGCCAGCAAGACGCCGCTTGCGCGTTCGATGAGGGCACCGCGGGCACGTTCGACCTGCGCTTCGACCAGGCCCAGTGGGCCGTCACGCCGGGCCAGTCGGCCGTGCTCTACGACGGCGAGGTTTGTCTCGGTGGCGGCGTGATCGCGAGCGCCTCGGCCGCGCACTAGCGACAACCCCACCACGATCGTGGGGTGTGCTTTGCGGAGCAGGTTGGCAACAATCGCTGCAGCGCATTGGCATCGCTGCCGACTTGTTGCGCGCCACTTGGGAGGCACGATGATGACAAGGCCGTCGACTCAGTTCATGCATTTGCGCGCCGTGGCCTGTGCCGCGCTGGCCGCCACCGGCTCGGCCTACGCGGCCGACCCGCCCGACACATCCCCCGATTCGCGCCTCGAAGCGTTGCAGCGCCAAGTCAACGCGCAGAGCGCTCGCCTCGAATCGCTGCGCCGCTCGATGGCTCAGGAAGAGGCCAGCCTGAACGAAGTGCGGCGCACGCTCGGCATCGAAGTGCTGGCCTCGCAGCGTGCGCGCGGCGTGGCGCCCGACAACACGGTGGCGCAGGCCTCGCCCGACGCGAGCGCACCCAAGCCCGTGGGCCAAGCGCCCGAATCGGAAGGCCGCGCGCTGGCCGTCGCGCCGATCTTCGAGCAGCCGGGCGTCCTCACGCCCAAGGGCAAGGCCGTGCTCGAACCGTCGCTGCAGTATTCGTACTCGTCGAGCAACCGGGTCGCGCTGGTCGGCTACACGATCATTCCGGCGATCACGATCGGGCTCATCGATGTGCGCGAGGTCAAGCGCAACACGTTCAACGCCACGCTCACGGGCCGCTACGGCATCACGAACCGGTTCGAAATGGAAGCGCGCTTGCCGTACTCGTACCGGTCCGACTCCAACATCGGCTGCGAATTGGGCCAAGGTTGCGCCTCCAGCACAGTCTTCAGCACCACCGGCCACGGCATCGGCGATGTCGAGGTGACCGGCAGGTACCAGTTCAACGAGGGCAGTGTCGACAACCCGTTCTACGTAGGCAGCTTGCGGTTCAAATCGCGCACTGGCAAGGACCCGTTCGACGTTCGGACCGACACCACCATCCAGGGCCTGCGTGACGGCGTGCAAACTTCGTTGCCGACCGGCTCGGGCTTCTACGGCCTGCAACCTGCGTTGACCGTGCTGTTCCCGTCCGATCCGGCCGTGTTCTTCGGCACGATCAGCTACCTGCACAACTTCGCCCGATCGAACGTCATGCAGGAGACCGAAAACGGCCGCAAGAACATCGGCAAGATCGCAGCCGGCGATGTCATCGGCTTCAACTTTGGCATGGGCTTGGGCCTCAACGAAAAATCGTCGTTCAGCATCGGCTACGACCATGCCTCGGTGGGCCGGTCGAAGCAAAACGGTGAGAACGTCGCGACCTCCGTACGGGTGCAACTCGGCACGCTGCTGCTCGGCTATTCGTATCGGCTCAGCGCGCAGCGAACGCTCAATGTGTCGCTCGGCGCAGGCGTCACCCGAGACACGCCCGATGTGTCGCTGACGGTGCGCGTGCCCGTTACGTTCTGACCGCCCAGCGGCGCGCCGCTGGGCGGTGCGCGCTGCATGCGTTGGGTGCGCTGCGCTGCGCGCGCTGTGCGCTGCGCCTCAGCGCCTGAGCGAGTCGATCACCGCGCCGCGCAACGACGACTGCAGGTTCAGGCCCCTCAACACGCCCAGGCTGTTGACCGTGGCGTTGATGACCGTGATGTTCTGAATCTTCTGGCCGTCGAGCGTGTTCTGCACCACGGTGCTGATCGCACCCGCCGTCACGCTGGTGTTCGGCGAGACGAGGTTGCCCGCGCCGCTTTGAATCAGGCCCATCGAGCCGATGTCGTGAGACGCGGTGCCGCGGCCCGCGCTGACGCGCCCGAGGTCGGAGACATTCAGGCTCGTCGTCGTGACCAGCGCACCGTTGACGTAGACCGCGCGCTCGATGCCGAACGAGATGTTCAGGCCGTCACCCGAGAACCCGCCGCGCACCCGGTCGAGCGCGTGCTCGCTGACGGCCACGGCCACCTGCCGATCGCCGAACGGGTTGGCGCGGGGTTGGCGCACGGTGAGGGGCTCGACGCGTTCTGATTCGGCTGCGACCGGCAGTTGTTCGATCGACGGAGCCAGCGCGACGGCGGCCGTCGGCAGCGGCGCAGCCAACGTCGGCGCTTCGAGCGGCAACATCAGGTCGACGCCGTTTTGCGCCACCTCGGTAGCGAGGCTGGCGGCGGCAATGGCGTTGAGGTCGATGTCGATGTCGACGCCAACGTGGGTGTCGACGTTCGCCGGGGGTTCGGCCTTCGCGGCACGCGCGGCGAGCTTGCGCAGGCGCCGCGCGGGGCCGTCCTCGACCACCGGTTGCGCGCTCGTGATCTCGCCGAGCATTTCCATCACCTTGCTTGTCTGCGAGGCGCCTGTCGGAGCCGGTGCATCGGGCCGGATCGCGCCGACCTCGTCGCGTTCTTCCGAAAGAATCGCGCCGAGGTTACGCAGCACCACGTTGGTTTGCGTGTCGACTGCGATCGCGGGGCGCTCGGTCTGCACCGAGTCGACTTCCGAAATGCGAGCTTCCACCGGCGGGCGACTCGCCTCGCCGGACCCGACGGCGGGGCTCTCGACCGCGGTCGGCACCGCGCCAACGAACACGGCCGGCTGGCGTTCGATCCGCTCGATCCGTTGGAGTCGCTCGATCGACAGGTCAGCGCGAGCGAGCGGTTGCGCCGTCACGCGGGCTGCGCTCGGCGCCTCGGCGATCACGCGCACCTTGCGGGCTTTGGCCGCTGCCTGCTTGCGGCTGGTGGGGCGTGGTGCGTCGCGGGCTTCGGCCATTTTCGACGTTGCTTGAGCACCCGTCGGGCGCGAGATCGCCGCCTTCTGGCGAGGCACCCAACGGCCTGGCGATTCGTCGGCCGCGCCGGGTTGATCGAGCGCGAGCGTTTCGCCGGGCGCCCAATCGTCGTGCGATGCGGTGTAGAACAGGCGCACGCCAGCAGTGGCTGGCAAGCCGATCGGGCTGCGCGCCGGTTGCCAGACGAGTTCTGACAGGCCGCCGCACGTTTGCACGGCAGCCGCGTCGAACTCGTCGCAAGTGACGCCTGGCAACGACTGCACTGCGCCGCCAGCCGTTGGATCTGCGAGGTGGGCGCTGGCGTGCGCGAGCGGCGACACGCCGACGCCGATCAGCGAGATCAGCAGAGCGAGTTGGGTGGGTTGGTGGTTCACGGTGGGCTCGTTCAGAAGTCGGCCGGGCCGAGCTTGGGGATCACGATGCCGGCCAAGCCCTCGCGACCCACCGCGCCGGCGAGCGGCGACGACGGCACGGTTTGCCAATCGGCGGCCACGTTGAAGCCGGCGTTTTCTTGCCGGTTGCTGATGACGAACAGCACTTGGTTCGACCACGCCGCCTGAAACGCCGCGACCGTGACGGCGCGGGTGCCGCCGGCCGGGTCGCCGAGCAACACGCGGCCGCTGCGAATGCCTTTGACAACGACGAAATGGTTGTAGCCGTTCTCGTTGACCAGCACGATCGCCGGGATATTGGCGGAGACGAGCTTGTCGAGTGGCTCCTGGTAACCATCGGCCTCGAATCCGTGGGCTTCGAGGTAGCGCTTCATGTCGAGCAGCGAGAAGCCCTCGACGCGAATCTTGGCCTGGTCGCCGCGCACGAACATCTCTTCGAAGATCTTGTCTTCGGTGACGGGGTATTTGTAGTGGTGGGTCAGCAGCGTGGAGAGTGCGGCCGAGCCGCAACTGAAGTCGTATTGCTGGCGAATGGTTGCCGAGAAGCGCGCTTCCTTGAGGCTCCTGACGGGCACGTTGTACGCCCCGCCGATCTGAAACGGCAGTTCGAGAGAGCCTGCCTCGACAGCCGGGGCTGCGAGGCAGGTCAATGCTGCAAAAACAAACGCGACGAACCGGTTCATGGCATCCCGATCGATAACTACTTCAACTGCACATTAACGATCGTGGAGTTTTGAATCAGCACGTTGTTGCCCGAGTTCTGGATCACCGTCGACAACCCGGCCGATCCCGAAAACGCGCCTTCGCTGATGACGTTCATGCCGGTCGTCAGGTTGCTGGCCTGGTTGTCGGCGACGACGCCCTTCAACTGCGCGTCATTGAAGACGCGATCGCCGCCGCGCTTTGCGGCGAGTGCCGCGGCAGCCATCGGCTTGCTGCCGAACGGATTGCGCCGCGTGGTTTCGGACTCCGATGCCACTGGCGACACTGCGGAGGACGGAGACGCGTTGACAGGCGTTGCGGCGCCGACGGGCGCCGGCAATGCGCTGGATGGCTCGTCTGCGAATACCGGTTGTGTCCATGACAAAGCCGCCAGCATGGTGATGCTGGTGAGGGTGATGCGCTTGGCGCTTGACATGAGATCTCCTCTGACGACTTCCCGAAAAGTGCGCCGGCGGTCAGGTGATCGCCGGCGCATCTTTTCGATCAGCGGCCGACGTTGAGGTTGGCCTGGACGTTCACGCTTTGCTGGGTCAGCGCAGCGATGCCGGTGTTCTGGCTGATGACCAGGATGCCAGCGGCCGATTGCGCTGTGCCCGACATCGTGTTGGACATGTTGAACGTGCCCGCATTGACGCTGTTGGTGCCGCCAGCACCGCCTGCGCCACCGGTCGCGCCGTTGCCGACGCCACCGCTCGCCACACCGCCGTTGCCCGCGCCGCCCGTGCCGCCGCTGCCAGCGCCGCCAGCCGCTGCTGCGCCTGCACCGCCCGCGCCGCCCGTACCGACTGCACCGACTGCACCGCTGCCGGTCGCGCCTGCGCCACCGGTCGCGCTGCCGTTCGACGCCGTCGTCGACGCGCCGCCGTTGGTCGCGCTGCCGTTGGTGGCCGAGCCGCCTGCACCGCCGCCGCCGCCGCTGTTGCTGGCCGTGCCGCCCGCTGCTGCGGTTGCCGTGGCCGCGCCGCCGGTGTTGCTCGAAGCGCCGCCGGTGGCCGTGGCCGTGCCGGTGTTGGCGCCGCTGGTGCCGGTCGAAGCGCCACTCGTCGCCGCGCCGCCCGAGGCGGTCGAGGTGCCGGTGGCCGGGCCGCTGGTGCCGCTCGCCGTACCGGTGGCTGCGCCGCCGGAGTTGGTCGCGGTGTTGGCCGACGCGCCTGCAGTGGCCGTGCCGCTGCCGGTGCCCGCGCCGCCGGTGCCGGTCGATGCGCCCGCCGTGCCCATGCCACCGTTGCTCGCCGCAGCGCCACCCGCGCCGCCAGCAGCGCCGTTGCCGCCCGCGCCGCCACCACCGCCTACGCCGAGGCCGAAGCCGCCGCCGCCGTTGCCGCCGCTGCCGCCGTTGCTGCCGTTGCTGCCGGTGGAGTTGCCGCTGCTGCCGCCGTTCGCACCGCTGCCTGCCATGGCACCGCCACCTTTGGCCGAGCCGCTGTTGTCGGCGCTCGTGCCCGACTTCTGGCTCGACGCGGCCAACCCACCTTCAGAGCCGTTCGAGCCGGAAGCCGATCCGCCCTTCGAGGTGTTAGCCGACCTGCCGTTGCCACCGGTCGCATCGGTCCCCGACCTGACGCCGCCGGTGCGCTGGTCGTTGGCGGAATCGGCGCTGCCACCCGAGCCCCGGGCGTTGCCGCCGGTGGAAGTGGCGTCGCCACCGCTGCCGCCACGTGCGTCCCGCGCGTCGCCGCCGTCACCGGCGTTGGCACCGGTCGCGCTGCCGTTGGTCGCGCTGCCGTTGCTCGCCGCACCGGCTGTCGCGCTGCCGTTCGAGGCCGAGCCACCCGAGCCGCCGAAGCCCGAGCCGCCCGAGCCGCCCGAGCCGCTGCCGGCACTGCCGCCGCTGCCACCCGACGAATTGCCGCCGTTGCCGCCGGTGCCGTTGCCGCCGGTCGTGTTGCCGGTCTGGCCCTTGCCTCCGTAACCATCGCCGCCGGTGCCGCCCTTGGCGCCATTTGCGTTGCCGTTGTTCGTGGCAGTGTTGCCGAGGCCGTAGACGCTGATGTTGCTCACGGAGCCGTCGAGCTTGGTGCTCGCGACGGCCTTGCTGCTGTTGAACGCATTGCTGAAGCTCGCGGTCGAGGTGCTGCCGTTGTTGGCGGCTGCGGTGCCGTATCCCTCGGCCTTGGCTTTGCCGCTGTTGTTGCGGTTGTCACCGTTGCTCTTGTTGTTGTTCTGGTCCGATTGGTTCTTGTTGTCGGATTGATTGCGGCTGTCGGCCTGGTTGCGGTTGTCCGAATTGTTGTTTTGCGTGGCCGTTCCGTATTCGTTGGCGTTCGGGCCGGCACCCGTTTGAGTGGAGTTGGCAGTCGCGTTTTGCGTGTTGCTGCCGTTGGGACTGCCAGCGTTGGTCGTCGGGTTGGCCATGACCGTACCGAATGCAAGTGCGATGGCAGATGCCACGAGGGTTTTCTTCATTTGGAGACTCCTGAGAGGTTGGTCTGTGCAAGTAGTGGGAACTGGCGTCATGCCAATTCACACAGGAAGTTGCACGTTCGGGACCTGTTCATCCAAATGGTCGGTAAGTGCTTGATTTGAAAACCAAAAGCAGATTTGCTTTTGTTTCGACTTGTGCGGCGCCGCCGATTTGTGAGTGCCGACTGTCACATTCATGTGACTGCGCGAGTTGAATCACAGAAACAAGTCTTCATACTCCGGAGTTGAAGCTGATTTCTCGAGTTAGATCAATGACTTGCGAGCGCTCCCCCGCATCCTTGGGGGCTGTTCGTTTTTGTTACGGGGGTTTGCCCGCAGCAGGCGAAGGCGATGCGCGTCAACTGCGCAGATCGGGTCCGATGCCGTGCTTGGCCATCAGGCGGTAAAGCGTCATGCGCGAGACGCCAAGCTGCTTGGCGGCCTCCGTCACATTGCGGCCTGCCTGCTGCAGGCTGACCGAGATGGCGCCGCGCTCGGCGCGCGTGCGGGCTTCTTCGAGGGCGTCCCAGGCGCGATCGTCCTCGCGTTCGACGAGGCCTAGATCGGTCGGTGTCACGAGCCGGCCTTCGGCCATGACCATCGCGCGGCGCACCCGATTGATCAGCTCGCGCACATTGCCCGGCCATTCGTGTTCGCAGAGCGCGACGATCGCGCGGCGGCTGAATCCTTTGAGCTGCGGCCCCTTCTCTGCGGCGAACTGCCCAAAGAAATGCTCGGCCAACATGCCGACATCGGCCAAGCGTTCGCGCAGTGACGGCACACGCAGCGGCACCACGTTCAAGCGATAGAACAGGTCTTCTCGAAAGCTGCCTTTGGCGACTGCTTTTTCCAAGTCGACGTGGGTGGCGGCAATCACCCGCGCATCGACCCGGATGCTGCGCGTCGAGCCAACGCGGTTGATGGTTTTCTCTTGCAAAAAGCGCAGCAGGTTGATCTGCAGTTCGAGCGAGAGGTCGCCGATCTCGTCGAGAAAAATCGTGCCGCCGTTTGCCGCCTCGATCAAGCCACGGCCTTCTTTCGAAGCGCCGGTGAACGCGCCTTTTTCGTGCCCGAACAACTCCGACTGAATCAGCGTGGCTTGGATCGCGCCGCAATTGACCGGCACGAACGGCCCGTTGGCGCGGCTCGAATGGCGGTGGATCGCCTGCGCCGTCAGCTCCTTGCCGCTGCCGCTCTCACCGCAGACGAGTACCGGCGCATCGACCTTGGCGATGCGCAGGATCTGCCGCAGCAGCTCTTGTGCGGCGGGGCTGTTGCCGACGATCGACGCGTCGCGCGACGGCGCCTGCGACTCGCGCGACGCACGCCGCAATGCTGCATGGCCGTGTGCGTGGCCGAGCGTCGAAGCGAGCTTGCCCGCATTGATCGGCGTGGTGTGGTGATCGAAAAGGTGATCGACGATCAGATCGCGACACGCGGGCATCGCCACCACCTCGGGTTCGAAAGCGCCGACCCATTCGAGGTCGCCATGCGAGCGCAAAAAACCATCGAGTTCGATGCAGCCCGCGTGATCGATCTTGCCGGGCATCAAAACACCCACGAGGTACGGATGCTCTTGAAGCTGCCGGTGCGCTGCTGTCAGATCGCCGACGGTCTGGACATTCCAGCCCTCGGCACTCAGCCGTTCGACCCAGGCGCAATCTGAGTATTTCATCCTGACGCACAGCAGCCGCCGTTCTTCCATGGTCTCTCCGAATCGCTCTGGCTCGCGGTTTGAAGGGGCGGAACAGCAGCGCCCGGTCAGGCTGAATCACGCAAGCCACCCGCACAGCGCGGTGAAGCCGGTAATGGCGAGAAAAAACGACGGTAGCCCGCGGCCATGGTGCCTGCCACCCCTCAACCTTGGGGGTTACGCCGGATCGGGGGATTGGCTCAGCGCGAACGCGCGAGGTCCATCGTCCAGTAGTTGTTGTAGTTGGTGGTCGAATTGCCGGGCACGCAGACGAGCGCGACTTGGGTGAACGCCGGGTTCAGCAGGTTCGCGCAATGGCCAGGGCTGGCGAGCCAGCCATCCATCACTTTGTCGATGCCGGCATAACCAGCGGCGATGTTTTCGCCGAGGTTGCTCCACGCGTACCCGGTTGCAGTGACGCGGCTCGACATCGAACTGCCGGACGAGCCGGTGTGCGAGAAGAAGTTTTTCGCGACCATGTCTTGCGTGTGGGCCTCGGCGGCCTGGCCCAGCAGCGGGCTCCACGTGAGCGCCGCGGCAGGCGCCAAGTTGCCGCTGCCGCAGTTGGCGCCGGCTGCACGCGCCTGGTTGATGCGCGCCAACGCGACCGCCGCGAAATCGGGGATGCCGCAGGTCGACGTGGTGCTGCTCGACCCGGCGACCGGCGAACTCACGCCCGGCGATGAGGCCCCGGCCGACGCGCCCGACGCCGAGTCTGCTACCCCGGCCGGCGCCGCCGCGGGTGCATCGCTGCTGCTGCCGCCGCCCCCGCACGCGGCCAGCACCAGCAACGCCAGCGGCGCAGCGAAGCGGCCTAGCGCGTTGGGCGTGGTCGATGCGATCGGTGCGGTCGAAATTGGTTTCTTCATGGAGGCGCAGGCTATCGGCGGTGCGGCGTGGCAGGGGTAATGAGTGGTAAGCGGGGTGGTGAGCGCCGGCACGCCTCTGCGTTTTGCGTGAACAGCGCCACGCGCCGCGCCGCCGCGTCGATGCTTCAGTTCGCGCACCGCGGGCCGATACAACCCTGACGCCCAGCTCACCGCTGCGGCACCGCTGACTTTCGCAGGCCCCCATGACTTCACGCATTCGCATCGACCCCGCACCCGCGCGCGCCGCCTGGCTCGCGCTGTGCCTCGGCTGCGTCGCGCCCCCGGCGGTCCAGGCCGGCGCGCTGAACATCGTCTTCACCGACGCCACCGGCGCGCCGCTGGTCGACGCGGTCGCACTGCTCGAACCGGCGAGCGGCAAGGTCGCCGTCAAGCCGATGGCCGACGCCGAGATTCCGCAGGCCAAGCGCCAGTTTGCGCCCCGCGTGACCCTCATCACCACCGGCACGCGCGTGTCGTTTCCGAACTTCGACACGGTGCGCCACCACGTGTACTCGTTCTCGCCGATCAAGACCTTCGAGCTCAAGCTCTACACCGGCGTACCCGGTGTGCCCGTGCTGTTCGACAAGCCGGGCGTCGCGGTGCTCGGCTGCAACATCCACGATTCGATGGCGGCCTGGGTCGTCGTCGCCGACACGCCGTGGTCGGCGCGCAGCGCGGTTGGTGGCCGGGCGCGCATCGAGGCCGTGCCACCCGGCAACTACAAGCTGCGAACCTGGCACCCGGGCTTGCCGGCCGGCGCCGAGCCGCCACCCGTGGCGCTGACGATCAACGCGATCGACATCGACTACGCGGCGCGCCTGTCGGTGAGCAACATGCCATGAAGCTGAGCTCGACACCCGCTGCATGGTTCGGCCGCTCGATCGGCGCGCGCATCGTCACGCTCAGCCTGGCGATGTTGCTGGCGATCCAGATCGCCAGCTTCGGCGCGATCAGCGCCAGCCTCGGTCAGCATGCGCGCAGCGCGTTGCCCGAACAGTTGCAGGTCGGCGAGCGTGTGCTGCTGAGCCTGCTGGCGCAAAACGCGCAGACGCTCACGCAAGGTGCGACCGTGCTCGCGGCCGACTACGGCTTCAAGCAAGCGGTGTTGTCGAACGACGCCGAGACCATCGGCTCGGCGCTCGCGAACCATGGCGCGCGCATCGGCGCGACCGAAACCGCCCTGCTCGGCACCGACTTCACCAGGCGCGCCGCGAGCGGGCGTGACATGAGCGAGTTCGCCTCGTTCATCGCGCATCTGGCGATCACCGCGGCGAGCAGCGGCACCGCGAGCGAGATTGCGTTGATCGGCGGCAAGCCGCACCAGATCGTGCTCGTGCCGCTCAAAGCACCGGTCACGGTCGGCTGGGTGCTGATGGGGATCCCGCTCGGCGACACGCTCGCGGCCGACATGAAATCGCTCTCGGCGCTCAACATGACCTTGCTCACGCGCGTTGGCGATGCTGCGCCGTGGCGCGTTGCGCTGACCAGCGTGCCGGCCGATCGCGCCGCCGGCTTCGGGCGCCAAGCGTGGTCGCGGGCCGAGTTTTCCAGCGCCGGGTCGAGCACCGCGCCCGGCATGCGCTCGGTCAACTTTGCGAACGAAGAATTCGGCGTGCGCGCGAAGTGGCTCACGCCGTCGGTGCTGGCGCTGGTCTCGCTCTCGATCGACGAAGCGGTGCGCCCGCCGCGCGATCTGCAGATCGCTCTGGCAGCGATCACGCTGCTCGGCTTCGTCGTGTTCGGGGTCGGCAGCCTCTTGACCGCGCAGCGCGTGACCGTGCCGCTGCGTGTACTTTCGGCCGCGGCCGACCGGCTCGGCGCTGGCGACTACACCACACCGATGCACGGCGTGAAGCGCATCGACGAGATCGGCCACCTCGCGCACGCCTTCGAGCAGATGCGCGTGAGCGTCGGCGAGAAGCAGGCACAGATCCTCCAGCTTGCGTACTGGGACGGCCTGACCGGCCTGCCCAACCGCGTGCAGTTCCGCGACGCGGTGCGCGACTCCATTGCACAAGCGCAGGCCCAAGCGCTTGCCGACGGCCGGACCGACGCGACCGTTGCGGTCATCATGCTCGACCTCGACCGCTTCAAGCACGTCAACGACGTGCTCGGCTACCGCGTCGGCGACCTGCTGCTGGGCCGCGTCGGTGAGCGCCTCAGCCAGCAAATGGTGCGCGGCGACGACTTGGTCGCGCGCCTCGGCGGCGACGAGTTCGCGGTGCTGTTGCGGCGCGGCGATGCGGCGCTCGCGCAATCGGTCGCCAAGCGCATCGGCGGCGCGTTCGACGAACCGCTGACGCTCGAAGATCACACCGTCGACATGGGCGCCGGCATCGGCATGGCGTGCTGGCCGCAGCACGCGGCCGATGCCGACACGCTGTTGAGCCGCGCCGAGATCGCCATGTACGCCGCGAAGCGCCGCACGCAGGGCCCGCTGATGTACGAGCCTGCGATCGACGCCGCGAGTGCGCAAACACTGTCGCTTCTCACCGAGTTGCGCCGTGCCGTCGAGCACGGCGAGCTGCGCCTCTACCTGCAGCCCAAACTCGCGCTCGACACCGGCCGCATCAGCGGCGCCGAGGCGCTGGTGCGCTGGCTGCACCCCTCGCGCGGCCTGGTGCCGCCGATGGAGTTCATCCCGTTCGCGGAGCAGACTGGTTTTGTCCGCACGCTGACGATGTGGGTCTTCGAAGAAGCGGCGCGGCACTGGCTCGCACTGCAAGCCGAAGGGCTCACGCTGACGATTTCGGTCAACCTCTCGACGCGCGACTTGCTCGACCCCGAGCTGCCGCAAAAATTCGATGCGCTGCTCGTCAAGCACCGCGTTCCGGCCGAGGCCTACTGCCTGGAGATCACCGAGAGCGCGATCATGGACGACCCGCAGCGCGCGCTCGCCACGCTGAACAAACTCAGCGGCCTCGGCTTCAAGCTCTCGATCGACGACTTCGGCACCGGCTACTCGTCGCTCGCCTACTTGAAGCGCCTGCCGGTCGACGAGCTCAAGATCGACAAGTCGTTTGTGATGAGCATGGTCGAAGACCTCGACGACGCGAAAATCGTGCGCTCGACGATCGACCTCGCGCACAACCTCGGCCTCACGGTGGTCGCCGAAGGCGTCGAAAGCGCCAAGGTCTGGGACGCGTTGCGCGAGCTCGAATGCGACGAGGCGCAGGGCTACCACATGGGCAAGCCGATGCCGGCGACCGAGTTCAACGCGTGGTCGATGGCTTGGCTTGCGAAGAACCGCCCGCGGCTGCCCGCGGCCTCGGCGTTCATGCTGCATTGATAAGGCATCATCAGCGCCCCTTTGGAGGTGTGACGATGTACTTGCCAGCTCACTTCGAAGAGACCCGCCCCGACGTGCTCCACGCGATGCTGCGCGCCCACCCGCTCGGCCTGCTGGTGACCCAAGACATGGCCGGCGAGATGACCGCGAACAGCGTGCCTTTCGTGCTCGACGTGAACCCGGCCGATCAAGACGGTTGGCCGGGCACCTTGCGTGCGCACGTGGCGCGCGCGAACCCGCTGTGGCGCGAGGCGCGCAGCGACCTGGATTCGCTCGTCGTGTTCCAGGGCGAGCAGGCCTACATCTCGCCGAGCTTCTACGCCAGCAAGGCCGAACACGGCAAGGTCGTGCCCACCTGGAACTACGTCGCCGTACAGGCACGTGGCCGCTTGCGCGCGGTCGACGATGCCGAGTGGTTGCGGGCATTCGTCACGCGGCTGACCGATCGGCACGAGGCATCGCGCAGCGCGCCTTGGACAGTGAGCGACGCGCCCGAGAAATACATCGAGACGATGTTGCGCGCAATCGTCGGCATCGAGATCGTACTCACGTCGCTTACCGGAAAATGGAAAGTCAGCCAGAACCGATCGGCCGCCGACCGTGCCGGCGTGGCCCGGGGTCTGGCTGACGCGGGCATCCGATTTGAGGCATGCTCAACCGCCCTTGCATCCGACCCCGCGCCCGCCCCCGTGCTCGCCACCGATCGAACTTGAACCCTCACGCGAACACCGCGCCGCCACTCACCCCCGGCCAGTTCCGCGCCGCGACCGCCGCGGTGATGATGACGATCCTGCTCGCCGCGCTCGACCAAACCATCGTCAGCGTCGCGGTGCCGACCATCGCGCGCCAGCTCGGCGGCTTCGAGTGGATGGCCTGGGTGATCTCGGGCTACCTGATCGCCTCCACCGTGGTCACGCCGCTGTACGGGCGCTTGAGCGATCAGTTCGGCCGGCGCCGGGTGATGACGGTCGCGATTCTGATTTTTCTGCTCGCGTCGGTGGCGTGCGCGCTCGCACAGACCTTGCCGCAACTCGTGCTCGCGCGCGTGCTGCAGGGCGTGGGCGGCGGCGGGTTGATCGCAACCGCGCAGTCGGTCGTCGCCGACATCGTGCCGCTGCGCGACCGCGGCCGCTACCAGAGCTACATCAGCATCGTCTGGGCGGTCGCGAGCATGCTCGGGCCGGTGGTCGGCGGCGTGCTGACCGAGTACCTGTCGTGGCCGTGGATCTTTTGGATCAACCTGCCGGTCGGCCTGCTCGCGCTCGCGCTGGTGCACCACTCGCTCGAGGCCCTGCCGGCGCACTTGCCTGCCGCGCGTGCGAATGCGCGCATCGACGGCGTCGGCGCGCTGCTGCTGCTCGGCGGGTTGACCGCGCTGCTGATACCGATCACGCGCGTCGGCCAGGGCACGGTCTGGAGCAACGCGTGGAACCTGATCGGCTGGGCCATCGCCGCGGCGCTGCTGGTGGTGTTCGTGCTGCAGCAACGCCGGCACCCGAACGCGATCGTGCCGATGTCGTTGTTCAAGAACCGCACCGTGGTCGCGTGCTGCGCGTTGCTGTTCATCTGCTTTTTCAACTTCATCGCGATGTCGGTGCTGGTGCCGCTGCGGCTTCAATTGAGTGCGGGCTTCAGTGCCGCCGATGCTGCGCTGCGGCTCATGCCGTTGACGCTCGCGATCCCGGCCGCCGCGTTCGCGAGCGGGCGTTGGCTGAGCCGCACCGGCCGCGTGCTGCCGATGCAGCGGCTCGGCGCAGGGCTGGTGCCGCTGGCGCTGCTGACGATGGGGCTCGTTGGCCCGACCGGCGCGGTCGCGGTGCTTGCGCTGATCGTGCTCGGCGTCGGCATGGGGCTGCAAATGCCGACCACGCTGATCACGGTGCAGCAGTCGGTGGCGCGCGACCAGATCGGCACGGTCACGGCACTGACCGCTTTTTTTCGCCAGCTCGGCGGCGCGATCGGCATCGCAGTGTTGAGCTCGGTGGTGCTGTTGCAATTGCGCGGGCACTTGCCGGCCGGCGTGACATCGCTCGACGGCGAAGGCCTCGGGCAGTTGCTCGATGCATCGCGCGGCGGGCAGGCGGCGGGCAGCGACGCGGCATTCGCGCAGGTGATGTGGCTGGCCGCGGCAATGTCGATGCCGTCGCTCTGGTTCGTCAGGCGCCTGCCCGACCTGCGTTTGCACGACGCGCCGGCTGCGTCGAAGGCGCCGGTCGCTGACCGGTGACCCGGGTGTCTCGCAAAGGGTTTGGTACAACGACCGCATGCCAATTCCAAACACCAAATTTTTTAATGCCCTCGGCGTGAGCCTGACCTTGCTCAGCGCTGCACTCGCGCACGCCGCTCCGAAGGTCGAAGACACCATGGCCCAGCGCATGCAGGCCTGCACCGGCTGCCACGGCCCGCAGGGGCGCGCGGCGAGCGACGGCTACTATCCGCGCATCGCGGGCAAGCCGGCCGGCTACCTTTACAACCAGCTCGTGAGTTTTCGCGATGGGCGTCGCCACTACGCGCTGATGACCAACCTGCTCGCGCCGCTGACCGACGACTACCTGCGCGAGATCGCCGCGCACTTCGCCAGCCTCGATGTGCCGTACCCACCGCCGCAACCGGCGACCACCAGCGTCGACCTGCTCACGCGCGGAGAAACGCTGGTGCTGCGCGGTGACGCAGCGCGCAAGATCCCCGCCTGCGTGCAATGCCACGGCGCAGCCCTGATGGGCGTGGCCCCGGCCATCCCCGCGATCGTCGGCATGCCGCGCGATTACCTCAACGCGCAGCTCGGCGCGTGGCGCACCGGCAGCCGCCACGCCAACGCGCCCGACTGCATGGCGCAGGTGGCGCAAGCACTCGCGCCGGGTGACATCAGCGCGTTGTCGCAGTGGCTCGCGGCGCAACCGGTGGCCGCGGGTGCGAAGCCGGCCGCGGCGTTGCCCGACCCGTTGCCGATGCCGTGCGGCGGCATGGCACCGACAGGCAGCAAGCCATGAAGCGCGCGCTGATCCGCATCGCGCTGGTGCTGCTCGGACTCGGCTTGATCGGCATCGCCAGCGTGCGCTGGTTGAACGAGCGCGGCGAAGAGTCGGTTACCAGCGGATCGGTTTCGTCAGTCGCCTCGACCCCGGCACTGGTCGCACGCGGCGCCTATCTCGCGCGCGCCGGCAACTGCATGGGCTGCCACACCGTGCAAGGCAGCGCGGCTTATGCCGGCGGCCGCGGTGTGCCCACGCCGTTCGGCACCATCTACGCGCCCAACCTCACGCCCGATGACGCCACGGGCCTCGGCGCGTGGTCGCAGGCCGAGTTCTGGCGCGCGCTGCACAACGGCCGCGCGCGCGACGGCCGGCTGCTCTACCCCGCGTTCCCGTACCCGAACTACACCCGCATCACACGCGACGATTCAGACGCGATCCACGCCTATCTGCGCAGCCTGCCTCCGGTGGTGCAGGCGAACAAGCCGCACGAGCTTCCGTTCCCGTTCGACCAGCAAGCCGCGCTCGCGGTCTGGCGCGCGCTCTACTTCCGCGCGGCCGAACCGGCCGAGCCGTCGACCCGTGAGGCCGACGCAGCGCGCGGCGCCGAGTGGCAGCGCGGCGCTTATCTGGTCGAAGGCCTGGGCCATTGCAACGCCTGCCACGCCAGCCGCAACGCGCTTGGCGCAACCCGCAACACGCTCGACCTCGCCGGTGGGCTGATCCCGGTGCAAAACTGGTATGCGCCCTCGCTCACGTCGGCCAATGAAGCGAGCGTGGCGGGGTGGGACACCGGGCACGTCGTCGCGCTGATGCGCACCGGCATTTCGGCGCGCGGCTCCGTGTCAGGGCCGATGCGCGAGGTCGTGGCCGGGAGCACCCAGCACCTGACCGAGCCCGACCTGCGCGCGATGGCCCTCTACCTCAAAGCGTTGCCGCAAACCGCGGCCGAAGTCGCACCCGCGCGAGCAATGCCAAGCCCCTCGCCCGACAGCCCCGGCGGTAAGCTCTACGAGCAAAACTGCGTGCAATGCCACGGCGAGCAAGGCGAAGGCGTGGCCGGCGCGTACCCGGCGCTCGCCGGCAGCCGCGCGGTGACGATGCCCGTGACGGTCAACCTCGCCCACATGGTGCTCGAAGGTGGCTTCCCGCCCGCCACCGCCGGCAACCCCCGCCCCTACGGCATGCCGCCGTTCGCCACGGTGCTCAGCGATGTCGAGGTGGCTCAGCTGCTGAGCCACCTGCGCGCCAGCTGGGGCAATCACGCTGCGCCTGTGTCAGCACTCGACGTGGCGCGGTCGCGTGGGGTGAGGTAGGGCCCGCGGGCGCGGTGATGCCGCGCCCGCACCGGACCCCGCAGGCTACCCCTTCACGAACGCGAGCAAGTCCTTTGTGAACCGTTCCTTGTGCGTCGCGAACAACCCGTGCGGGGCGCCGTCGTATTCGATCAGCGTCGAGTTCGCGATGCCCTTCGCGGCGGCGCGGCCGGCGGCGTCGATCGGCACGGTCTTGTCGTCGGTGCCGTGAATGATCAACGTCGGTACCGTGAACGCTTTCAGGTCAGGGCGGAAGTCGGTGGTCGAGAAGGCCTTCGCGCAGGCGAGCGTGGGCTTCAGGCCAGCCTGCATCGAGACCGAGCGCGCCCATTCGAGCATCTCGGCACTGGCCGGGTGCGAGACCAGGCTGACGCCGAAAAAGTCTTTGAAGAAACCGGCGAAGAATTTGGCGCGATCTGCGTTCATGCCCTGGGTCATCTCGTCGAACACCGATGGATCGGTGCCGTCGGGGTTGTCGGCGGTCTTGAGCATGAAGGGCACGACCGACGAGATCAGCGCTGCCTTGATCACGCCCTTGCCGGCATGGCGCGACATGTAGCGCGCGATCTCGCCGCCGCCCATCGAGAAGCCGACGATCGTGGCGTCTTTCGCGCCGGTTTGCTCGATCACGTTGGCAAGATCGTCGGCGAGGGTGTCGTAGTCGTAGCCCGTCCATGGTTGCTCCGAGCGGCCGAAGCCGCGGCGGTCGTAGGCGATGGCGCGGTAGCCGGCGTCGGCGAGCGCCATGGCTTGGTCGTCCCAGCTGTCGGCCGAAAGCGGCCAGCCGTGGGTCAGGAGCACCGGGCGGCCGCTGCCCCAGTCTTTGACGTAGAGCTTGGTGTTGTCTGTGGCGGTCACGTAAGTCATCGAGTCTTCCTTTCGGGATGGATGGGACGGTGACTGAGTATTCGCAGCGCGAGGCCCGAAGCCTGTAGGACTGACCACGGTTTGGCCTGTCGGCCGTTTCTGGCTCGTGTCGCTGCACTTGTCCTACGCCGAGGCGCGGGCTTCGCTTCTGCTGCTACGAAGCGCGATGCCGAGAATCTGTTACGTCGGGTGGCGAGGCGCAAATGAAAATTGGAACGGGTGCCGATGGGCAAGATTTGCGCGCTGGGTCGCCGGCAGACGACACGCTGCGGCGCCTGCTGCTCGCTGCAGGCGGCGGCTGCCACGCCTCGTTCGCACAGCTGTACGAGCACACCCATCGCCGGATCCTCGGCATCGTGCTGCGCACGGTTCGGCATCGCGCCGAGGCCGATGAGGTGTTGCAGGAAATCTATGTGAAGGTCTGGTCGCGCGGCAGCCAGTTCGACCCGAACCGGGGCCTCGTCATCTACTGGCTGGCGAGCATTGCGCAACGCGCCGCGATCGACACGCTGCGGCGCGCATCGAGCCGCCCGCGCGAGGTGAATGACGGCGAAGGCGAACTCGACCCGTGCGACCGCTTCGCGTCGCCCGACCTCGGCCCGGCAGGCGAATTCGAGCGCTCCGAAACCCGGCGAGTCGTCAGCGCGCAGCTGCTGGCCTTGCCAGCCGAGCAGAGAGAGAGCCTCGCGCTGGCTTTCTTCGAAGGACTGACCCACGCAGAAATCGCGCTCCGGCTGGCGTGCCCATTGGGCACGATCAAAAGCCGGATTCGGCGCGCGATGATGGCGCTGCAGCCGGGGCTGCTGGCGGCGCAGTGACGCGCTGCGGTCAAAACGGGATGTCGTCGTCCATGTTGTCGAAGCCGGTCGATGCCGCCTTCGGTGCGGTGCGCTGCGCGGGCGCTTGTTGTGGGCGCGAGGCCGGGGCGGCTGCGGAACGCTGCGGTGCGGCGCGCTCGCTGTAGCCGCCGCCACCTTCATCGTCACCACCGCCACCGCCCGCACCCTGGCGGCTGCCGAGCAGCTGCATCACGTCAGAAATGATCTCGGTGGTGTAGCGCTCGACGCCTTCCTTGTCGGTCCACTTGCGGGTCTTCAGGCGGCCTTCGAAATACACCGAGCTGCCTTTCTTGAGGTACTCACCCGCGATCTCGGCCTGCCGATCGAAGAGCGAGACGCGGTGCCATTCGGTCTCTTCCATCTTCTCGCCGGATTCTTTGTTCTTCCACTGCCGGCTCGTGGCAACCGTGACGTTGCAGATCGCGCTGCCGCTGGGCATGTAGCGAACCTCGGGATCTTTACCGAGGTTGCCGATGATGATGACTTTGTTGATCGAGGCCATGGTCGAACTCCGCGCTGAATTTGAAGGCTAAATTTAAAGGCTGGCTGCAATTATGGCGCCCGGGCCCCGCCGCCGAACCCCCTCGCAAGCGGGGCGATCGGGTGCCCTCTCGGGTGCCCACCAAAGGGTGAGCCGAGCGCGCCGGAGGCGTCCCGTACCATCGCGACTTTGCCGCTGGCCCGCCCCTTGAGTTCACCCGCTCCTTCTTCACCCGACACTATCTTGCACGACGTGTTCGGCTACAGCGCTTTTCGCGGTGCGCAGGCCGAGATCGTCGACCACGTGATCGCGGGCGGTGACGCGCTGGTGCTGATGCCCACCGGCGGCGGCAAGAGCCTGTGCTTTCAGGTGCCGGCGATCGCGCGACACCGGCGCGACCAGGGCGTGGCCGTGGTCGTCAGCCCGCTGATCGCGCTGATGCACGACCAGGTCGGCGCGCTGGATGAAGCCGGCGTGCACGCCGCGTTTCTCAACTCGTCGCTGACGTTGGATGAGACCCAGAAGATCGAGCGCGAGATGATGGGCGGCCGGCTCGTGCTGCTCTACGTCGCGCCCGAACGGCTGACGACGCCGCGCATGCTGGCGCAGCTCGATTCGCTCGAGGAGCGCGGCCTGCTGAGCCTGTTCGCAATCGACGAGGCTCACTGCGTGAGCCAGTGGGGTCACGACTTCCGCGAAGACTATCTGGCGCTCAACGTGCTGCACGAGCGCTATCCCGGCGTGCCGCGCATTGCACTCACCGCGACGGCCGACGACCTGACCCGCGCCGACATCATCAAACGGCTGGCGCTGGAAGACGCACGCGTCTTCATCAGCAGCTTCGACCGGCCGAACATCCGCTACGCCGTGGTCGAGAAAGACGACGCACGCAAGCAACTGCTGCGCTTCATACAAGACGAGCACGAGGGCGAGGCCGGCATCGTGTATTGCCAGTCGCGCAAGAAGGTCGACGAGACAGCAGCTTGGCTGCGCGGCGAGGGCATCACGGCGCTGGCCTATCACGCCGGGCTCGACGCCGATGTGCGCCGCAAGCACCAGGACAAGTTCCTGCGCGAAGAAGCGATCGTGATGGTTGCGACCATCGCGTTCGGCATGGGCATCGACAAGCCCGACGTGCGCTTCGTCGCCCACATGGACCTGCCGAAAAACATCGAGGCCTACTACCAGGAGACCGGCCGTGCCGGCCGCGACGGCCAGCCCGCCGACGCGTGGATGGCTTACGGCCTGGCCGATGTGGTGAACCAGCGCCGCATGATCGACGAGAGCCCGGCGCACGAAGAATTCAAGCGCAACCAGCGCGGCAAGCTCGACGCGCTGCTCACGCTCGCCGAAGCACACGACTGCCGGCGCGTGCGCCTGCTCGCGTACTTCGGTGAAGACAGTTCGCCGTGCGCCGCCTGGCAAAACGCTTGCGACAACTGCCTGCAGCCGCCCGCCACCTGGAACGCGACCGAGGCCGCGCGCAAGGCGCTGAGTTGCATCTACCGCTTTCATCAGCAAGGCGGGCAGCGTTACGGTGCCGGCCACTTGATCGACGTGCTGCGCGGCAAGGCGACAGAGAAGGTCGAGCAGCGCGGCCACCAGAGCCTGAGCACCTTCGGCATCGGCGCCGACGTGAGCGAGGCGCAATGGCGCGTCGTGCTGCGCCAGTTGATCGCGCTCGGTTACCTGCGCACCGAGGGCGAATACAACACGCTCGAACTCACGCCGACCGCGCGCGAGGTGCTGCGCGGTGATGTGCAGATGCTGTTGCGCGAGGCGAGCGAAGCGCCGAAGCGCGCTGGCGGTGGCGGTGCAAGAGTGGGCGCCGGCAAGCCGACAGGCACGCGCGGCGCGCGCAGCAAAGACAAAGTGCCGCCGATCCCGCTCGACGCGGAAGGCATTGCACGCTTCGAGTCGTTGAAGGAGTGGCGCGCCGAAGTGGCGCGAGAGCACAACCTGCCGGCCTACATCGTGTTCCACGACGCCACGCTCGCCGAGATGGCGCAGGCCATGCCCGACTCGCTCGATGCGCTCGGGCAGATCAGCGGCGTGGGCGCGAAGAAGCTCGAGGCGTACGGGCGCGAGATTTTGCGGGTGCTGTCGAGCTGAGCGTGAGGTCGTTTGGGCGGGGGGTCGAGCCACTTGCAAGGTACTCGGCCGTTATCATGTCCGGTTTTGCGCGACTCCCAGATGCCCGCCCCTGCCGAACCCAACGCCGCGACTGAAACGATGCTTGACGCGCCGCCGAGTCGCGCCCAGCAATCCGAAGTCGCGAACGCGATTCGCGTTCCGTCATCAGAAGTCGCAAACGCGATTCGCGTTCGCGGTGCCCGCACGCACAACCTGAAAAACATCGACGTCGACATCCCGCGCAACCAGCTCGTGGTGATCACCGGCCTGTCGGGTTCGGGCAAGAGCTCGCTCGCGTTCGACACGCTGTACGCGGAGGGCCAACGGCGCTACGTCGAAAGTCTGTCGGCGTACGCGCGGCAGTTTTTGCAGTTGATGGACAAGCCCGACGTCGACGTCATCGAAGGCCTGAGCCCTGCCATCAGCATCGAGCAGAAAGCGACCTCGCACAACCCGCGGTCGACCGTCGGCACCGTCACCGAAATCCACGATTACATACGACTGCTGTACGCGCGCGCTGGCACACCGTACTGCCCCGATCACCACCTGGCGCTGCAGGCTCAGTCGGTGAGCCAGATGGTCGACGCCGCGCTCGCGCTGCCCGAAGAGACCAAGCTGATGATCGTGGCGCCCGTCGTGCGCGACCGCAAGGGCGAGTTCACCGAACTCTTCGCCGACATGCAGGCGCAGGGCTACATCCGCTTTCGCGTCGACGGCACCGCGTACGAAGCGGCTGACGTGCCCAAGCTCAAGAAGGCCGAGAAACACGACATCGATGTCGTGATCGACCGCGTCAAGGTGCAACCGGGTTTGCAACAACGATTGGCCGAGAGCTTCGAGGCCGCGTTGCGCATCGCCGATGGCCGCGCGATGGCGCTCGAGATGGACACGGGCAAGGAGCATCTCTTCTCCAGCAAGTTCGCCTGCCCAGTCTGCAGCTATTCCTTGAGCGAGCTGGAGCCGCGACTGTTCTCGTTCAACTCGCCGGTCGGCGCCTGCCCGACCTGCGACGGCCTCGGCCACACGACCGTGTTCGACGCCGACCGCGTCGTCGCCTTCCCGTCGCTCAGCCTCGCGAGCGGCGCGGTCAAGGGCTGGGACCGGCGCAATGCGTACACGTTCTCGCTGCTTGAGAGCGTGGCCAAGCATTGCGCGTTCGACATCGACACCGCGTTCGAGGAGTTGCCGGCGACCGCGCAAAACGTGTTGCTGCGCGGCTCGGGCACGACCGACATCGAGTTCGTCTACGAAGCAGAAGGTGCACGCGGAAAGCAGCGCATCGTCAAACGATCGCACCCGTTCGAAGGCATCTTGCCGAACCTGGCACGGCGTTTTCGTGAGACCGATTCGGCCGCGGTGCGCGAAGATTTGATGCGCTACCAGAGCGCCAAGCCGTGCCCCGATTGCCACGGCACGCGGCTGCGGCGCGAGGCGCGCAACGTGTTCCTCGTCGACTCGACCAACGCGGTCAAAGAACCGATCTTCCGCGTCGAGCACTTCACGTTGCGCGACTGCCTCGCGTACTTCGAGACGCTCAAGCTGCAGGGCGCGAAGGCCGAGATCGCCGACAAGGTCGTGCGCGAGATCCGCTCGCGCCTCAAGTTCTTGAACGACGTGGGCCTCAACTACCTGAGCCTCGACCGCAATGCCGATTCCCTCTCGGGCGGTGAGTCGCAGCGCATCCGCCTGGCCTCGCAGATCGGCTCGGGGCTGACCGGCGTGATGTACGTGCTGGACGAGCCCAGCATCGGCCTGCACCAGCGCGACAACGAGCGCCTGATCGGCACGCTGCGCCACCTGCGCAACATCGGCAACAGCGTGATCGTGGTCGAGCACGACGAAGACGCGATCCTCGCCGCCGACCACGTGATCGACATGGGCCCGGGCGCCGGCGTGCACGGCGGCCGCGTGATGGCGCAAGGCACAGCGGCTGAGGTGGCGGCGAACCCGAACTCGCTCACCGGCAGGTACCTGTCGGGCGCGCTGCGCATCGCCGTGCCGAGCAAGCGCCACACGCTCGCCGACACAACCGAGCCGCAGGTGCTGCGCATCGTCAACGCGCGCGGCAACAACCTGCAAAACGTCAGCGTCGAAATCCCGGTCGGCCTGTTGACCTGCGTGACCGGCGTGTCGGGCTCGGGCAAGAGCACGCTCGTCAACGACACCCTGTACGCGACCGTCGCGCGCAAGCTCTACAACAGCCACGCCGAGCCCGAGCCGGTCGACACCATCGAAGGGCTCGATGCGTTCGACAAGGTCATCAACGTCGACCAGAGCCCGATCGGCCGCACGCCGCGCAGCAACCCGGCCACCTACACCGGCATGTTCACGCCGATCCGCGAATTGTTCGCCGAGATGAACACCGCCAAAGAGCGCGGCTATGGCCCGGGGCGCTTCAGTTTCAACGTGGCCGGCGGCCGCTGCGAAGCGTGTCAGGGTGACGGCGTGCTCAAGGTCGAGATGCACTTCCTGCCCGACGTGTACGTGCCCTGCGACGTGTGTTTCGGCAAACGCTACAACCGTGAAACGCTCGAGGTGCTTTACAAGGGCAAGAACATCACCGAGGTGCTCGGCCTCACCGTCGAAGACGCGCATGCGTACTTCAACGCCGTGCCCAACATCGCGCGCAAGCTGCAGACGCTGCTCGAGGTAGGTCTGGGCTACATCCGCCTGGGTCAAAGCGCGACCACGCTGAGCGGCGGTGAAGCGCAGCGCGTGAAGCTCGCACTCGAGCTGAGCAAGCGCGACACCGGCCGCACGCTCTACATCTTGGATGAGCCGACCACCGGCCTGCACTTCGCCGACATCGACCTGCTGCTGCGCGTGCTGCAGCACCTGCGAGACGCCGGCAACACCATCGTCGTGATCGAGCACAACCTCGACGTCATCAAGACCGCCGACTGGATCATCGACATGGGCCCCGAAGGCGGTGCCGGCGGCGGCACGGTGCTGGTGGTCGGCACGCCGGAGGATGTGGCGGCGAGCGAGGGGAGTTTCACGGGGCACTATCTGCGGCCGCTGCTTGCGGTCTCCGATGAAACGCTTGCCCCGACACCGCAGGGAACCACCCATCTGTTACCTGTCCTCGCGGGGCAGGGCGGAATGAGACCGGGCATCAATGCCTTGAGCAACAGATCCATGCTGGACGCAGCCGACGAATTCTGAAACTTGCTTGCACGCAAGCGGAAATGCGGTTTCTTCGAGGTCGGCACTTCAACCTGCTTCGCTCTCGCGTCCGCCACGCTACCCCGGCCCCGCGCGTAACGCGCGCGTGCTCTCCTGCACCATGCTCTGCACGTTGCGCGTTTCGGCATAGACGCTGCGCAGGTGCGTGGCGTGGTTGCCGTCGCGTGCCGCGCAGCGCTCGATCTCTTCGAGTGCGGGCACGCCTTGCAGCGCCGCGAAGTGCGGCTCCACGTGCCGCAGCGTCGCGAGGATGTCTTCGCGGATCGTGCGGCTCTCGCGCGTTTGCGGGTCGACCATCGTGCCGTCGAGGCCGAAGCGGCAGGCCTGGAAACGGTTGAAGGTGTAGACGAGGTAATCGTCTTCGGTCGGCGGCGGTTCGGCGCGCTCGAACAGGCGCCGGCTGATCGCCTGCAGGTAGCAGGCGAGCGCGGCCGCGCGCTCGACCGTGAGCGGCGTGTCGCACACGCGCAGCTCGATCGTGCCGAACTCGGGTTTGGGGCGGATGTCCCAGTAAAAATCCTTCATCGACTTGACGACGCCGGTCGCTTCCATCTTGGTGAAGTAGCTGTTCGCGAATTCGTCCCAGCTCAACGTGAAGGGCGCGCGGCCGCTGAGCGGGAACGCGAACACCGAGTTGAGCCGCGCCGAATCGAACAGCGTGTCGACACCCTGAAAAAACGGCGACGATGCCGAGAGCGCGATGAAGTGTGGCACGTAGCGGTTCAACGAATGCAGCAGGAAAAGCGCGTCGTCACCCGAGGCGCAACCCACGTGCACGTGCTGGCCGAACACGGTGAATTGCTTGGCGAGGTAGCCGTAGAGCTGCGAGATTTCCTGGTAGCGCGGCTTGTCGAACACGCGCTGCTCCGACCAGCGCTGGAACGGGTGCGTGCCGCCGCCGGCGATGCCGATGTTGAGGCGGTCGCAGGCCGCGGTCAGCTTGTCGCGCATGCCACGCAGCTCGGCCAGCAGCGGCGCATGTTCGGTCTGGATGCCGGTTGCGATCTCGATCATGCTTTGCGTCATCTCGGGCGTCACCGTGCCCGGAAACGGCTTGCGCGACAGCAGCTCCAGCAGGTCGTTCGCGGCCGAGGTGAGGTCGTAGTCGACGGTGTTGACGAGCTGCAATTCGAGCTCGACGCCGAGCGACAGCGCGGTGGATTTCCGGAAGGGTTCGAGGGCCATCTAGTTGTTCTCCGGGTGCGCTTCGCCCGCGAGCATCAGCGCGCGTTGCGTGACGAGCGGGCCGATCACGTCGAGCAGCACCAGCAGGCCGACGATCGCCGGCAGGCTGTCGCGGGCGAGGTCGAAGCCGTAGAGCCGGCTTTCCTCGAGCAGGATCAGCGCGAACGCCGACATCGGCATCAGCGCGAGGCCGGTCAGCGCGCCCTTGCGAAACGTCGTGCCGCTGACGCGCGCAATGCTCATGTTGACGAGCGTGTGGGCGCCGCTTCGAACGACCAGCACAGCCGCGCCGAGCAACAGCCCGCCCAGCAACCCGTTCCAGGTCAGCAGGCTGCCGATGTAGACGAACAGGAACACCGCGAACACCTCACCGAGCGCGCCGAAGTTGCGCTGCGCGTGGCTCAGCATGATGCGGCGCTCGCGCGCGACCACGCCGAACGCGAGCGCCGCGAGCAGCGGCGAAAGGTGCAGGGTTTGCGACAAGCCGGTCAACAGCAGCACGAGGAACGCGAAGGTCACGGTGGTGCTCTGGCTGCTCGTGGCGATGCGGTTGAGCAGCGGCGCGATGAAGCCGAACACCGCACCGGCGACGAGCGACAAGCAGATGACGTAGATGCTGTTGAACGCGGCCTTGCCGAGGTCACCGCTGGTCTCGAGATGCCAGTAGCCGACGACCAGCCGGAGCAGCAGCACGGCCAGCAGGCAGTTGAGCGCGCACAAGTGCAGCAGCCGCTCGGTGACCTGCCCGGCGCTGCGCAGCTCGTGCGTGACACGCATGATCGCAGCCGGCGAGCTCGCCACGCACAGCGCCGCGAGCACGAGCCGAAGGTCGACCGCCAGCCCGAACAACCCGGCGACCCAGAACACCGCGCCGAACGTCAGCACTGCTTGCGTGATACCAGTTGCAAGCACCCACGGGTTGTGGCGAAACCAGCGTGGGTTGATGCGGTAGCCGAGTTCGAACAGCATGAGCGCGAGCGCGACGTTGGCCATGAAACCTTGCGCCGCGTGCGAGGCCACGTTTTGCGACAAGCCGGTGCCGCCGAGCACCAGGCCGACCACACCGTAGGCGCAGACGCGCGGCACATTCCAGTGGCGATAAGCCCATTCGCCTGCGAGCCAGGCGGCCAGCAACATCAGCGGCCACGCGACGAGCGGGCCCAACAGCGCCATGTTCATCGGCAGCATCCCGCATCGTTGTCATGGGCGCGCAGCCTACCGTGCCGCGCCTTCTCAACTCTGCAGATATGGCTTTTGCCGAATTATCCCGAAACAACTTTAATACATTTGCAGCAATATAATTTGCTCAAATGAAATCGACCCCGGCTCCACCAGCCGTCCAGCGCACGCGGCGCGCCCGCCGCCTCGCGCCGGTCGGCCTCGATGTGCTGCAGCAGCTGCGCATCGTCGTGCGGCTGGCGGGCAACCATTCCACGCACGTCGAACGCAGCACCGGCATTCCGGGCGCGCAGTTGTGGGCACTGCACGAAGTGGCGCAGGCCGACGGGCTCAGCGTGGGCGAATTGGCGAGCCGACTGCGGGTGCACCAAACCACCGTCAGCAACCTGCTCAATCGCCTGGAAGTCGCAGCCCTGGTGCGCCGCGGCCGTTCGCCGGCCGACCAGCGCATCGTGCACATCCACCTGACGCCGGCTGGCCGCAAGGCATTGAAGGCCGCGGCCGCGCCCGTGCGCGGCCTGCTGCCGAACGTGCTCGACGGCATGAGTGCGGCGCAGTTGCGCAAGGTTCACGACGGCCTCGCGGTGCTGGTCGACTGCATGGGCGGCTTCGATGCCGCGCTCGCCGCGAAGCCGCTTTCTTTCACCGATTGAACGGGTCGGTTTACTTGAGTGTTCCCGTTCCGTTTTCCGTTTCTTTCTCAATTCATTACTTCAGGAGTCAGCTGATGATCAAGTCACTTTCCATTGCCGTTGTCGCCGCTGCGGCGCTCGCGGCCTGCAGCAGCACGCCGATCGATGTGCCGAAGGCGCCGGTCGAAACCGCCACGCTCGCGCCCGCCAACACCGCTGCGCCGTCGACCGCGCAAAGCCCGGTCGCGACCGTCACGCTCGACCCGCTCGACGACCCGAAAAGCAACCTCGCCGCACGCAGCGTGTTCTTCGCCTACGACGACTTCGCCGTCGACTCGAAGTACCAGCCGCTGGTGCAGGCGCACGGCCAGTTCTTGCTGACCCACGCGAACGTGCAGATCCGTGTCGAGGGCAACACCGACGAACGCGGCTCGCGGGAATACAACCTCGCGCTCGGCGACAAGCGTGCACAGGTCGTGGCCAAACAGCTCGAGCTGATGGGCGCCAAAGCAGCGCAAATCGAAGCCGTGAGCTACGGTGAAGAACGCCCGAAGGCCGATGGTCACGATGAAGCGGCGTATTCGGAAAACCGCCGCGCCGACATCCGCTACGTGAAGCGCTGAGCGGCGTCGCGCGACGGGGCCGATAGACTGCTTGCTTCACTGCAGGAGTGAGCATGCCGCTCGTCGTCGACTACTTTTTCGCGCCGCAATCGCCCTGGGCCTACCTCGGTCACGACCGCTTCACGGCGATCGCGAAAGCTGCGGGCGCGCGCATCAACGTGCTGCCGGTCGACCTCGGCGGCAAGGTGTTCCCGGCCTCTGGCGGGCTGCCGCTGGCCAAGCGAGCGCCGCAGCGCCAGGCCTACCGGCTGGTCGAACTCGCGCGCTTCAGCGCGCACCTCGGGCTGGCGCTGAACCCGCGGCCGAAGTTCTTTCCTGTGGCGGCCGATGCAGCCGCGCGGCTGATCATCGCGGTCGACGAGCACGACGGCAGCGACGCCGCGATGGCGCTAACGGGCGCGTTGCTGCGCGCCGTCTGGACCGAGGAGCGCGACATCGCCGACGCGACCGAACTCGCCGCGATGCTCACTGCGCTGCAACTGCCGGCCCGGCGCCTCGACGATTCACGCTCCGCTGCGGTCGGCACACGCTACGACGCCGACTCGCAGCGCGCGATCGACCTCGGTGTGTTCGGTGCGCCGAGCTATCTCGTCGACGGCGAATTATTTTGGGGCCAGGACCGGCTCGACTTTTTGCAGCGCCGGCTGGCGCGCGGTTGAACGCGACGCAGGGCGGGCAATAAAAAAAGCCGGTGCATGCACCGGCTTTTTCGTTCGGCCTGACTGCGAAGTCGCGGCCGATCAGCTCGTTCAGCTCAGGTGGCCGTTGATCAGCTTGGTCATCTCGAACATCGAGACTTGCGCCTTCTTGAAGATTTCCTTCAGCTTGGCGTCGGCGTTGATCATCGTCTTCTTCGCTGCGTCTTGAAGCTTGTTGGCCTTGATGTACTCCCAAACCTTCTTCGTCACTTCGGTGCGGGGCACCGGCTTGGCGCCGATGATCGCAGCGAGCGCGGCGCTCGGGGTCATGGCCTTCATGAAGGCCGCGTTGGGAGTGCGCTTCTTGGCCGGAGCCGCTGCCTTTTTGGCGGGGGCTGCCTTCTTTGCAGGCACCGTCTTTTTGGCAGGAGCCGCTTTCTTCGCAGGTGCTGCCTTCTTGGCCGCCGGAGCGGCCTTCTTCGCAGGTGCCGCTTTCTTCGCTGCCGGAGCAGCCTTCTTTGCCGGGGCCGCTTTTTTCGCGGGCGCCACTTTCTTTGCAGTTGCCATGTTGATTCTCTCCATCAAAAGTTGTTGATGTGCTCGGGATGGGCGAGAGTCGCGTGGACTCTCATTTCTCCATAACACCGAACTGCGCGAATGGTAATGCCTGCCTACTGCAAAGAGAAGCACATTTCATAGGAGAAACGCGCAATTCTTTGGGGCAAAGCGCGCTTTGTCGTGGCGAGGCGTCACTGCAGGTTCTTCGAGAAGACGCCGGCCCATGCCGGCGTGTTCGCGCCGGGCGCGGTCGGCCGCGTTATTCTTCGTTCATGAAGATCATCGCCCGTTGGCTTTTGCTCGCTGCCGCCTTGCTGCTGGTGGCCTACCTGTACCCCGGCGTCACCGTCAAGAGCTTTGGCACGGCGATGATCGCGGCCTTCGTGTTGGGGCTGCTGAACACCTTGCTGCGGCCGATCCTGGTGCTGCTGACACTGCCGGTGACGGTGGTCACGCTCGGCCTGTTCCTGTTCGTGATCAATGCGCTGATGTTCTATTTCGCGGCGTCGATGCTCGACGGCTTCTACGTCGCAGGCTTCGTCGCCGCGCTGATCGGCTCGCTGCTCTACAGCCTGTGCGGCATGGTGATCGACGTGGCGATGGAAAGGGTGTTCACCCGGCGCTGAACCGCCTCGCGACAAGAAGAAGTGCGGCACACACGCTCACCTCGACCCGAAGGTCGGGTAAGTCAGGCCACTCACCCCAGCATGTCGGCCCAGATCGACCGCGCCCAGCTCTGCGCCAATGCGCCTTCGAGTTCGTTCGGTGCGGCCGATAACCCGCCGGAGCCCGGCACTGGCAAAAACGTTTTCTCCGCTGCCACATACGCGTGCACGCTCGCCACGTGCACCGCGCGCTTGGCGTCGATGAAGCTGTAGCAGGTGTTGGTCAGCATCGGCGCGGGGTCGAGCTCCCAGCCGTTCAGCTCGGCGACGATCGCGGCCGCGGTGACCTTGGCGTGGCTGCTCGCCATGTGGCCGCTCTTGGGCATCAGCGCGGCGATCTGGATCGAGTCGCCGATCACGTGGATGTGTTTCGCCGCGGTCGATTCGAAGTTTTGCCAGTTCACATTGCACCAGCGCGCATTCGAGTTCGCGAGGCCGGTTTGCACCGCGACCCTGCCGGCGCGCATCGGCGGCAGCACGTTGAGCACGTCGGCACGCACATCGTCCTGGATCTCGAACTTGACCGTGTTCGTCGCGGCATCGACAGCGGTCGCCTTGTGCTGCGGCCGGTACTCGATCATGCCCTTGTACGAATCGGCCCAGGCCTTTTTGAACAGCGCGCCCTTGCTCGTCAGGTCGGCGTTGGCATCGAGGATCAGCACCTTCGATTTCGGCTTGGCGGCCTTGAAGTAACTCGCGACCAGCGAGGCGCGTTCGTAGGGCCCGGGCGGGCAGCGGTAGGGCGCCTCGGGAACGGCGATCGCGAACACGCCGCCGTCGGGCATGGCCTGGAGTTGCCGGTGCAATGCGAGCGTCTCGGGCCCGGCCTTCCAGGCGTGCAACACGCGGCCCTGCTGGTTCGCTGCGCGCAGGCCGTCGACGTCGTCCCACACCATCTCGACGCCGGGCGACAGCACCAGCTTGTCGTAGCGCAGCGTGCCGCCCGAGGCGAGCACCGCCATGCGCTTGACCGGGTCGATGCTCGCGACCGTGTCATGCACCACGCGTACGCCGTGCAGCGTGGCCAGCGTGTCGTAGGGGCGCGTGATGTCGGCCAGCGCGCGGTCGCCGCTGAGCACCAGGTTCGACATCGGGCACGAGACGAACGCGGCTTCGGGCTCGACCAGCACCACATCGATCGTGTGCTGCGACAGCAGGCGCACGTACTTCGCGGCCGTGGCGCCGCCGCAGCCGCCACCGACGACGAGCACGCGTGCCGTGCCGGGCAGGCCGATTGGGTGCATCGTGCAGCCGGCGAGGCTCAGTGTGCCGAGGCCGACGGACGCGCTGGCGAGCTTGAGCAGCGTGCGGCGCTTCATGGCTTGGCCACCGTTGCGGTGGTTGCTGTCACGCGAGCGAAGTACCCGGCGAGCTGCCCGATCTGCGCGTCGCTGTAGCCTTTGGCGAGCTGCGGCATCACCGTGCCGGGCCGCACGCCGGTCTTGAAGGCCAGCATCTGTTCGACGAGGTAGGGCGCCGGCATGCCGGCGAGCGAGGTCATCGCGGAGCCGGGTGGCGCATGGCCATCGGTGCCGTGGCATTGTGCGCAGGTGGCGGCAAGGCTGCGCTCACGCAGCGCGAACGCGTCTTGCGCCAGCGCCGGGTCGGTGGCGATGAGCCATGCAACGGCGAACAAGGAAAGCTTCATCGGGAGACCTCCTGCGCGGTGACGCCGTAGTGTCGTGCGAGTTCGGGGGGCAGCGGCGAATCGAGTAGCGCGCAGGTCAGGCGCAGCGCGTCGGCCGCCGTGTTGTCGAGGCGCCGGTAGCGGCTGTGAAGCAGCGCGGCGATGACCCAGCCGCGCACCAGCATCGGCCGTTGCATCCAGGGCAGCGCCTGCAACTCCTGCAGCGCCTGCACGAGGCCGTCGGTGTCGGGCGGCACGCAGGGCGGGATCGTCGCGTGGGCTTGCCACGGCAGCATTACCGCGTCGTACCAGGCGATGCCGGGCGCGGGGTTCGCCGTGGAGTCGTCTGCGCTGACTTTCTGCCGCGCGGCCGCATCGACCGGCACCACCCGCGACAGGAATGCGCTGTACGCAGCGATCGCCGACACGTCGGCTTGCGGCAGGCGCGAGAGCTCGGCCGACGCGGCAAGGCGTGCCCCCGTGCCGGTGGCGCCGCCGAGGCGCTGGCGCATCGCGAACCAATGCAGCCGGTCGATCGGCCGCACCGTGCCGCGCGCGCTCATCACGCGGCGCGTGGCTTCGAGCAGCGCCTGGCGTGCGGCGAGCGGCTGGGTGCGCATGCGCGACACCAGCGTCTCGAACCACGGCAGCCGCGCCGCCTCGGAGAGCTGGTTCACTTGCTCGCGCAACGCCTCGGCGCCCGGTGTGCTTTCGGTCTCGATCTCGAAGGCGCGCACGGCGCGCCGGCTGCCGTCCGGCAGCAGCAGCGCGAGCACCGCGGCCAAAAGCTCCTGCGTTCCGTTCACGCGCGACAGCCGATCGGCGGCCGCACGTTCGAGCTCGGCGGCTTGCGCGTTCGAGGATTCGGTGTCGGCCATGGTTTAGGGAAGAGGTGTTACGAGTCAGAGTGTGGCTGCGCTGCGAAACCCGAACAGGCCGACCAACAACAGCGTCGGGAACTGCTTCACGGCAGAGTTGTATTCGGTGACTGCCTCGTCGAACTGGCGGCGCGCGAACGCGAGGGTCGCGTCGCTCGCGAGCAGCTGCGCATTCAACGCCGCGAGCTCGCTGCCGGGTGCACTTTGCACCGGCAACCGGGCGCGCGATTCGGCCAAAATTTCGTCGGCCAGCCGCAGGCTCGTGACCGCACCGGTCGCGCCCGGCCGCATCTTGGCGTGCGCGCAGGCCGCCTCGACCTGCAGGCAAGCCGCGCGCAATGCCTCGATGCGCGGCGCGGCGTTGATCAACACAGGCGCGAGCGCGTCGAGCAACTGCAGCAGCAGCAGGTGGCGCGCCCGAAACTGCGCATCGACCGGCGCGAACTGCCGCACGATCGCGCCACGCAACCGCACCAGCCGGTTGTAGGCGCCGACGGTCCAGAACAACAGCACGGCAGCGAGTACTGCGCCGATGAGTTGTGGGGTGGTCATGGGGGCGGACTCTACGACAACGGGTGATCGATGCTTCGACGTGCACCGAAGCCATCGGCTGTGCAGCCGTTGCATCATCGTTAGCGGAGGATTGGGCTGACCCACCGGCGATCCGCAGCGCATTTCACCGAGGCCGATCACGATGACGATTTCACCCGAACCCCGTTTCGCCAAGATCGCTTCGATGATCGGCGACCCGACGCGTGCGCGCATGTTGTCGGCGCTGATGGGCGGCGAGTTTCTCGCGGCCGGCGAGCTTGCCGCGGCCGGGGGTGTCAGCCCGCAGACCGCGAGCATGCACATCGCCAAGCTGCTCGACGCCGAGCTGATCGTGCTGCGCACGCAGGGCCGGCACCGCTACGTTCGGCTCGCGGGCGAAGAGGTTGCTCACGCACTGGAGGCGCTGTCGTTCGTCGCCGAGCGCAGCAGCGCCAATGCCGACAAATGGGCGCAGGGCGCGTACAGGCCGCTCAAGGCCGCGCGCACCTGCTACAGCCACTTGGCGGGCGAACTCGGCGTCGCGCTGTTCGACGGCCTGTTGCGGCGCGGCACGATCGTGCCGGACGCCGGTCACTTTCGGCTCACGCCTGTTGGCCGTGTCGAAGTGAGCCGGCTCGGCGTGCCGTTGCCCGACGCGTCGATGTCGGCATCGGCATCGGCCGCGCGGCGCTTTGCGCGGCCATGCCTCGATTGGTCGGAGCGGCGCGACCACCTCAGCGGCACGCTCGCCACGGCCCTGCTCGAACGCGGCATCGAGCGCAAGTGGCTGGCCCGTGTGGCCGGCTCGCGTGCGCTCACCTTGTCACCGGCAGGTGCAGCGGCGTTGGCGCCGTGGATCGACGCGGAAGCAGTCGCTCGCCGCGCCTGAGGTTTTGACATCGGCGGCAGCTTGACCATGCCGCACAATCACGGCGAATTTGGACTGGGCACCGCGCTGTGGCTTGCCGGCGTCGGCCCGCCGCACGCACCTCACGCACCTCACGTGTCCGATACACCCGCCAGCCGCACGAGCCCACCCCATGACCATGACCCACACCGTTGATCTGTCCCTCCTGCAGCGTCACCCGCCGGCTGCGGCCGCGCGCTGGTCGGTCGCCGAGGTCGAGGCCTGCTTTGCGCTGCCGTTCATGGACCTGCTGTATCGCGCCCAGCAAGTGCACCGCGCGCACTTCGACGCGAGCGCGGTGCAGTTGTCGACGCTGCTGTCGATCAAGACCGGTGGCTGCGAAGAAGACTGCGCCTATTGCCCGCAGTCGGCCCGCTTCGAGACCGGCGTGGCCGCGAGCAAGCTGATGCCGCTGCAGGAAGTTGTCGAGGCGGCGCGCGCCGCGAAGGCGCAGGGCGCGACGCGCTTTTGCATGGGCGCCGCGTGGCGCAGCCCGAAAGCGCGCGACATGCCGCGCGTGGCCGCGATGGTCAAAGAGGTGAAGGCGCTCGGCCTCGAGACCTGCATGACGCTCGGCATGCTCGACGCCGAACAGGCGCGCACGCTGGAGGATGCCGGGCTCGACTATTACAACCACAACCTCGACAGCGCGCCTGATTTCTACCCGAACATCATCGGCACCCGCACCTACCAAGACCGACTCGACACGCTGGAGCAGGTGCGCGCGGCGGGCATCAAGGTGTGTTGCGGCGGCATCGTCGGCATGGGCGAGAGCCGCACGCAACGCGCCGGGCTGATCGCGCAGCTCGCCAACCTCGAGCCGCACCCCGAGTCGGTGCCGATCAACAACCTGGTGCAGGTGCCGGGCACGCCGCTGGCCGGTACCGAGGCGATCGACCCGTTCGAGTTCGTGCGCACGATCGCGGTCGCGCGCATCACGATGCCGACCGCGATGGTGCGGCTCTCGGCCGGGCGCGAGCAGATGGACGACGCGGTGCAGGCCCTGTGCTTCGCGGCCGGTGCCAACTCGATCTTCTACGGTGACAGATTGCTCACTACCGCGAACCCGCAGGCGGCACGCGACCGGGCGCTGTTCGAGCGGCTCGACCTGCGGGTCAACGAGCGAGTCAGCGCATGAGCGACGGCCGCAAACCCGTCACGCTGCACTGCCTGCGCGCGATGCACGCGGCGGGCGAGAAAAGCGCGATGCTGACCTGCTACGACGCGAGCTTCGCGCGGCTGCTCGATGCCGCGGGTGTCGACGTTTGGCCGAGCGCGTGCAGGTGGCTCACCACCGCGACCGCGCACGAGCTCGTCACCATCCAGTCGGCGCGTGCCTTCACCGCGGCGCTGGTGTTGGCGTAGACGACCACGGTGCGGTCGGGGTGGGCGTCGCAGAACGCCGCGAACGCGTCGGGCGGGCAGCCGAGATCGAGCGAGCAGGTGGCCGCGAGATCGGGCATCAGCACGCGCTTGGTCGACGACAAAATCTTCGCCGCCTCGCCCATGAAACGCACGCCCGCGACGACCAGCGTGCGCGCTGCGCGCGAGCGGCCGAAGCGCGCCATCTCGAGCGAATCGGCCACGCAGCCGCCGGTCTGCAGCGCAAGGTCTTGAATGTCACCGTCGACGCAATAGTGCGCGACCAGCACCGCGTCGCGCGCTTTCAGTTCGCGTCCGATCTGGTCGACGCGTTCGGCCTTGTTCGAGTCCATTTACGGGTTCACCCAGTGTTGGTAGCCCTTGCGCCGCAAATCACACGCCGGGCACAGGCCGCAGCCGTAGCCCCATGCGTGGCGGTGCGTGCGGTCGCCGAGGTAGCAGGTGTGCGTGTGCTCCACGGTCAGCTCGATCAGCGGCTCGCCGCCGAGTTGCTCGGCGAGGGCCCAGGTCTGCGATTTATCGAGCCACATCAGCGGCGTCTCGATCGTCATCGGCGCGTCGAGGCCGAGGCTGATCGCGACCTGCAGCGCGCGCAGTGTGTTGTCGCGGCAATCGGGGTAGCCGGAGAAATCGGTCTCGCACATGCCGCCAACCAGCACGCTCAAACCGCGCCGGTACGCCACCGCCGCAGCGAAGTTGAAGAACATCAGGTTGCGGCCCGGCACGAAGGTGTTGGGCAGGCCTTGCGCGTTCATCTCGATCGCGCGGTCGTCGGTCATCGCGGTGTCGGAGATCTGGCCGAGCAGCGAAAGATCGAGCAGGTGATCGTCGCCCAGCCTGCGTGCCCAGCGCGGGAACTGCGTGTGCAGCGCTGCGCGCACATGCAGCCGGCATTCGAGCTCGACGCTGTGGCGCTGCCCGTAGTCGAAGCCGATCGTCTCGACGTGCGCGTAGCGGTCGAGCGCCCACGCGAGGCACGCGGTCGAGTCCTGCCCGCCCGAAAACAACACGAGTGCGCGGCGCGGGTCAACCTGATCCGACAGGCGACGGCGCGGCGACTCCGCGGCTCGCTCAGCCACGCGTTTCGCCGTGGCCGAGCACGATCCACTTCAGTGACGTGAGGCCTTCGAGCCCGACCGGACCGCGCGCGTGGAACTTGTCGGTGCTGATGCCGATCTCGGCGCCCAGGCCGTACTCGAAACCGTCGGCAAAGCGGGTCGAGGCGTTGACCATCACACTGGCCGAATCGACCTCGCGCAAAAAGCGCTGCGTGTTCGCGTGGCTCTCGGTAAGGATCGCATCGGTGTGGTGCGAGCTGTAGCGGTTGATGTGCGCGATGGCCTCGTCGAGGCCAGCGACCACCTTCACGCTGATGATGGGTGCGAGGTATTCCTCGGACCAATCTTGTTCGGTCGCGGCGGTGAGCTTCGCGTTCGGCACGTCGCGCAGCAACGCAAGTGCAACCGCATCGCCGCGCATCTCGACGCCCTTGGCCGCGAACAGCGCGCCGATGCGCGGCAGGAACGCTGCAGCGATGTCGGCATGCACCAGCAGTGATTCGGCCGCGTTGCACGGGCTGTACTTCTGCGTCTTGGCGTTGTCGGTCACGCGCAGCGCCATCTCGAGGTCGGCGCTCGCGTCGACATATACGTGGCAGTTACCGTCGAGGTGCTTGATCACCGGCACCTTGGCTTCACGCGAAATGCGCTCGATCAGCCCCTTGCCGCCTCGCGGGATGATCACGTCGACGGCCTCGGGCGAAGCGATGAGGTAGCCGACGGCGGCGCGGTCGGTGGTCTGTACCAATTGCACTGCGTCGGGTGGCAGGCCGGCATCGACGAGCGCGGCCTGCACGATTTGCCACAGCGCGCGGTTCGAGTGGATCGCCTCCGAGCCGCCGCGCAAGATGGCCGCGTTGCCGCTCTTGATCGCCAGCGACGCGGCCTCGATCGTCACGTTGGGCCGGCTCTCGTAGATCATGCCGAACACGCCGAGCGGCACACGCATCTGGCCGACCTGGATGCCGCTCGGGCGGCTGCGAAGGTTCGTGATTTCGCCGATCGGGTCGGGCATCGCGGCGATCTGCTCGCAGCCCTCGGCCACCGTCTCGATGATGTGCCCGGTGAGTTTCAGGCGATCGACCATTGGCGCCGCGAGGCCGGCTTGTTCGGCCGCGGTGATGTCGAGCGCATTCGCGTCGTGCAGCGCCTGCGGGTCGGCTCGCAGCCGACGCGCCAGCGCGATCAACGCCGCATTCTTGGCAGCAGTCGGTGCAGCCGCCATGCGCGAAGCAGCGGCGCGCGCGGCTCCGCCCATGTGGGCGATCACGGCTTGGAGGTCGGTCGAGGTCATGGCGCAGATTGTCGCAAACCGGGCGAGGCTGCGCGCATTCGGCGCAGCCCGAAGCCCGAGCGTTCTTCGCATTCGATTTACAGCGTGAAAGGCAGTGGACCGACAACTCTGTCCGGCGTGCAGCCTGTCAGGCCGGCGTACACCTCACCACGTCGCCGACCCGCAGCACGCCGCCGCTCAGCACCCGTGCCGTCAACCCACCGTGACCACGCATCGCGTTGTAGCCGCCGGCGCCGAGCGCGGCTTCCATCAACGAACACGGCTCGCATGGGCCGGTGATTTCGAACGCCACCTCATCGCCGATGCGCAAAATCAGCGGCTGGTCTTTGAACAGCGCACGCGCGGCCAGCAGGTTGAGCCCGCGTACCACGAGGTTGCGCCGCAGCCGCACGGGCTCGATCTGCGCGAGACCCGCGAGCGATGCGATCGCCGGCAAGTGCTCGGCCTGGATCAGCGTGACCTGGCGCTTGCCGCCGGTCGGCGGGGTCGGCGGGGTCGGTACACGCGCCGCGCTGCGGTCACCTTCGAGGCCGCGCCCGGCGATGGCTCGCGCCGCTTCGACCGAGCGCATCGGTGCGGCGCGGGCGGGGCGCAGCAGGATCGCCTCGAGGCGGCCGTGCCGCGGGAAACGTGTGGTCAGCGCGCGCAAGCCGTTGGGTGCCAGCGTGTTGGTCGGATTCAATTCACGCAAGCGATTCCCCTCACATTTTTCGGCGCGGTGCGCTGATCATCGGCAGTTCGCGCCGCGCGAGCCAAGCCCCGACCAGCGCGTGCAAATCGCGCACCTGCGCGGCCTGCCAGACCAGCTCGGGCGGCGCAACGCGTGTGCCCGGCGCGCTGCTTCGCAACTGCGCCGCGAGCTCGACCACGAACTGCGCGACCTTCGCCACGCGCACCGGTTGGTTCGGCGCCGCGACCATCATTTGCATCTGCGCCAGCACGCCATCGGCAAGGCGCTGCAGCCACTGCTCGGCCCGCACGCTGCCCGGCTTCTGCGCCGAGCGCACGAACACCAGGTGCTCGAAGCCGAGCGCCGCGGTGGCCTGCTCGTCGAGGTTGGCCAGCCCGAGTTTCAACGCATCGGGCAGGCCGGCCGGCGAGTGCGGCAACACGACGATCAGCTGGCGCGCGCCGCGCGCGTGCAACCAGCGCGCGAGCAGGTGCAGGTCGTGCGGCTGAGGGCGCACGAACGCGAGCTCGCGGCCGTTCGCGTGGCGCTCGCGGTCGAACACGATGACGGCGAGGTCGGCGATCGGCGCCGCCGCTGTCGTGGGCCCGTCGAACGCGTCGAACGTATCGACGACAACCGGCTCCAGGCCGTGCATCGCGATTGTCAGCGCGCGCGTCGCGAGCACTTTCACGTGGGCGAAGCGGCGGCCGGCGAGCAGGGCTTCGAGCACCGCCGAACCGAGCGCGCCGCCGCCACCTGCGACGAGCACCGTGGTCAGCCGATCGGCATCATTTGCCGGTGAAGACCGGCCTGCGCGAAGCGCGTGGTTCAACAGCGACATGAGCGCACTGTAACCACGCGTTGCGCGCCGACCCGCGTTGAATGCGACGGCGATGGCCGCATGTCGTGGCCGCGGGGTAGCATTACCGCGCCAATCTTTCGAAGGAGCCAAACATGATCCGTGCCCTGTCGTCCCACTCGTTCCGTCGCGCGCTGGCCGCCGGTTTCGCTGCGCTCGCGGTGCTCGGCCTCTCGGGCTGCGGCTACAACAACTTTCAGTCGCTCGACGAGCAGAGCAAGGCCGCGTGGTCCGAGGTGCTGAACCAGTACCAGCGCCGCGCCGATCTCATTCCCAACATCGTGGCGACCGTCAAGGGCGAGGCCAGTTTCGAGCAAGACACTTTGACCAAAGTGATCGAGGCGCGCTCGAAGGCCACGAGCATCCAGGCCACACCCGAGCTCGTCAACGACCCTGCCGCATTCCAAAAATTCCAGGCCGCGCAGAGCCAGTTGACCGGTGCGCTGAGCCGCTTGATGGTGGTGGCCGAGCAGTACCCGCAGCTCAAGGCGAACCAGGCGTTTCAAGACCTGCGCGTGACGCTCGAAGGCACCGAGAACCGCATCACCGTGGCACGCAACAAATACATCAAGACAGTCGAGCAATACAACGTGCTCGCGCGCAGTTTTCCAAACAACCTGACCGCGATGGTGTTCGGCTACCAACCCAAAGCGAACTTCACGGTGCAGAACGAAGCGCAGATTTCGGTGCCACCGAGCGTCGACTTCGGCAAGCCGGCTTCGGCCGCGAAGTGAGCACTGTGCATTCGCCCATCGACGCGAGCCGTTGATGCTGCGCCGCCTGCTCGCCGGGTGTGTCGCTGCGCTGCTGTGGTTCGCCACGGTGGCGCACGCGCAAGACGTGCTGCCCGTGCCACCGCTGAGCGCCCGCGTGGTCGACCAGACCGGCACGTTGACCGAGCCGCAGGCGACTGCGCTGATCCAGAAGCTCGCGCTGATCGAAACCCAGCGCGGCGCGCAGGTTGTCGTGCTGATCGTGCCGACGACCGCACCAGAAGACATCGCGGCTTACGGCCAGCGGGTGGCCGAAGCCTGGAAGGTCGGGCGCCGTGACGTGGGTGACGGCCTCGTGATCGTCGTCGCCAAGAACGACCGGCGCATCGCCATCGAAGTTGCGAAGACGCTCGAAGGCCCGATCCCCGACGTGCTCGCGGGCCGCATCATCAATGAGCAGATCAAGCCTGCGTTCAAGGCGGGCGACTATGCGGGCGGGCTCGATGCCGCGATCGACCGGCTCGACAAAGCCATCGGTGGCGAAGCACTGCCGGCGCCCACCCGCAATACCGGCGCACGCGCCGCGAAGCGTGGCATGTTCGGTGGCTTCGACATTCAAGACCTCGCGATCTTCCTGTTCGTCGGCGTGCCGATCGCCGGTGCGTTGCTGACGGGCATCTTCGGCCGCAAGTTCGGCTCGGTGCTGACCGGCGGCGCGATCGGCGGCATCGCGTGGTGGCTGACCGCCAGCGCGCTGGTGGCTGGCGGCGCCGGGCTGGTCGCGCTGTTCCTCGTCGGCGTGATGGGCATGGGCGGTGGCATGCTGGGTGGACTCGGCGGTGGCCGCGGCCGCAGCGGCGGGCCGATCATTTGGGGCGGCGGTTCCGGAGGCGGTGGTGGCGGTGGCGGAGGCGGTGGATTCAGCTCCGGCGGTGGCGGTGATTTCGGCGGCGGCGGCGCGTCGGGGAGCTGGTGATGGCGAACCGTCTGATGCGATTCCTGAAGCACCGAAGCGTCGACGAGGCCGACGCCAAACGCCTGCTCGGCGAGGGCGCTCTCGAGCGCATTCAAGCGCGTGTTACAGCGAGCGAACTGCACCACAGCGGCGAGATTCGCGTGTGCATCGAAGCCGGTTTGCCGACGAGCTACCTGAGGCGCGAGGCCAATGCGCGCGAACGCGCCGTGATGATGTTCGGCAAGCTGCGTGTCTGGGACACCGAGCACAACAACGGCGTGCTGATCTACCTGCTGCTCGCCGAACATTCGATCGAGATCATTGCCGACCGCGGCCTCGCGCGGCAGGTCGACGCCGCCGAGTGGCAGCGCGTCACGGGGGCGATGAGCGCGGCGTTCAAGTCCGGCCAATTCGAAGCCGGGCTGAGCCAGGCCGTCGATGCGGTCGATGGGCTGCTCGCCAAGCACTTCGCGCTTGCGCCCGGCGAGGTGAACCCGAACGAGTTGCCGGACGCGCCTTTTTTGCGGTGAATCACTGGGTCGCAGCTGCCGAAAACGCGCTCAGGTAACGTGCGCAGAGGGCGCCGACAGTTGCACGCGATGGGCAGTTCCGCATGTTGTTCTTCTCTCGGGAAGAAGCGAGGATTCATGTTCATGTCGAGCACCCTGATGGAGAGCCGGAGAGGCAAAATTCTGGCTTCCACCGGACGTGAATCTGGCCAATCACACGGGTCTGTCAGGGCGCCACCTGCGCGAAGCGCAAAGCGTTGTCGAGTTCCACTTGAAGGAGATTGAAGATGCCTGGAATCGCCACTTCGGTAGCTGAAGTCGCCCACGTTTCACGGCACGGCTTCTGGCTGCTTCTTGGATGCAGAGGAACTGTTGGTTCCGTTCGAGTGCTTCCCGTGGTTCAAGAAGGCAACGATCGAACAACTGTCCGACGTGCGGTGGCCGACGCCGAATCACCTCTACTGGCCGCAACTCGATGCTGATCTCTCAGTCGAATCCGTTCGCGATCCGGCGGCCTTTCCGTTGGTGTCAAGGGTGACAGGCTGATCTATCGGCCCGACTGCCTGCACTTGGCAGTGATGAACCCAGTCGACGATTCGGGCGGCTGCGCATCCACACCCGGCGCACCCGCTGACCATCTGTCAAGCTGTTTTTCAGACAGCAAGTTGCGTGTGAAAGCACCTGCACTGATCCTCGATGCGGCGCCACACTGCGGTCGCTTCGCAGTTGAGGCGTACTTGCACAGGGCAAAGAATAAAACTTCGATATCTGACCACAACGACATAGGTCTCGGCTGCACTTCTCCAAGGCTGTGGAGGCGGGGGCAGTGATGCCGGTTCGGCACCAGTGGTCACGCCCGTCACGACGTTCCCGCTGTTCGCGGGCTACAAGGCACGAATCACGGCCGGCGCCGGCGACAACTACACCATGTTTGAAATTGCGCGGGCAATGCCGCGTTCACGACGGCCGCCGCGGTCCCGGCGAGCTTTGAAGGTGTCAACCGTTTTTTGTCGACCCAAACCGCGACCGTCAACTTGACGAATTGCACGCCGGCGTCGAATGCCGTCACCAGCACGGGCTAGTGCGACTCGAACTTGAGCCTGCTCGGCACCGCCATTGCCGGGGTCGAATACAGCAAGAACACCACAGCGTCGTCTGCACTTCCTGCCACAGTGAATGCTGGCGACACGGCCGTCTTTGCGGCGGTAACGGTGTATGCGAACAGCACGAAGGCGACGGTTGCTGGCCAACGCAATCTCAGCTACGTCATCGAAGCAGACACGCCAACGACGGCGATCGCGAACCTGATTACCAAAGGCTTCAACAACGCCAACCAATTGCTGTTCACTCAACAGGCTCGCTACCGCATTGCCGCAGGTGGCACGCTCACGTCGATATCAATTGACGTGCAGTTCAGCACCGTGAGCACGAACCATGTCGTCTACACGAAAAGCTGAACCTTGCGTCAGGCGGAGGTGCCAAGGGTCGGGCACATGCTCAACCTCATGAGTCATCGAGCGAGTTTTGGATCAGCGGCGGCACCTGCCGGCCGACGGTTTCTGGGCGGCTGGTTCATTGCAGGATGAATCTTGACTACTCGCCATGAAATTGGCCTCGCTGCTGCGGTGCTTCTTTCCGCGTATGCGAGCGCGAGTGGCGTGATCGCGACCGGCGCAGACACCTACATGGTCACTGGCCAAGCAAACCTCGGTCCGAACAAGACAGCCGCCGCACGACAAGCCGCAATCGAAGCCGCCAGTGCGCCTTGCGCCAAGCTCGGCAAGCGGCCCGCAGTTGAAAATGCGACGAACCAAGATGTCGGCTCGGCCGGCGTGTTTCAACTTCGCGGCGGAACCACGTTGACTTTTCGTTGTTTCGACCAATTCAAATAGCTCACATCGAGCGGCATCGTGTGGGCCAGGGCTTGGACGACATTCGGCAACAGCAAGTTGCGAAAATGCGAATGCACAAATTGATTGGATGTCTCGTTCTTAGTTTGCTTGTCGGATGCGCGTCTGCGGGCATCGTACCGATGGACAAAGGCACTTCTCTTATTGCGAAGAAGAGCGCTCAAGTCGGATTCGGCCCGCCGATCGGGATCAAGGGCGAAGCGTACGCGGAGGCAAACGACTTTTGCGCAAAGGAAGCCAAGTCAGTCGAAACCCTGCGACTCGAGCAGACCGATTCAGGTTTTGTCCGGTCAGCGGCTGTTTCACTTGAGTTTCGGTGTGTCGCCAAGTAGTCCCGCTTCGACCGGCTGCGTGCGCACCGCCCACACCACGCCCATGATCAGCAGGGCCACGCCGATCAACGTCAACATCTGCGGCCATTGCTTGCGCAGCACGAATGCATAACTGAGTGCGGCCAGCGTCTCGAACACGATCAACTGACCGGCCAGTGCTG
>ENA-OFCI01000062-OFCI01000062.1-metagenomes-genome-assembly--contig:-NODE-62-length-66562-cov-4.732930_pt1 | contig 66562 bp, 53 predicted proteins | sample MGYA00153391_OFCI01 | MGnify analysis MGYA00153391
TACCGTTGCCATTATCAGCAACTTTTATTTCAATTTTTCCATTTATCTTTTTTGTACTGACGGAAACTGTTGGTTCATAATTCTCAATCCCCGATTTCTTCTTTTCATCTACCACATAAAATGCATTGGTAATTAAATTCAAAATCACTCTGCCAATATCCTGCGGAATGATATTGATGTTGCCAATGCTTTCATCATAATCTGTTTTCATCGTTGCATTAAATAATTTGTCTTTTGCACGCAGACCATGATAAGCCAATCGTAAATATTCATCTGCCAGTTTATTAATATCAGTGGGTTCTTTTGTTGTATTGCTTGTATTGCGGCTGTGTTGTAACATTCCTTTTACAATGTCGCCTGCACGTTTGCCGTGATGATTTATTTTTTGTAGATTTTGCTTTAAATCCTCTGCTATTTGTTTTGCATCTTCTAAATTTCCTTTGGCTATTTCTACATTCATTTCATCAAGCAACTCAGTGCTTACTTCAGAAAAATTATTGACGAAGTTTAAGGGGTTTTGTATTTCATGTGCAATGCCTGCAGTGAGTTCACCCAACGAAGCCATTTTTTCTGATTGGATGAGCTGCTTTTGTGTGGCCTTTAATTCCTCTAATGTTTTCTCAATTTGCTGTTTGGCCGATTCTAATTTTATAAAATCTTCATATCTGGCATACGCTGTAGAGAATGCATTGGCCAAGGCCTTTACAGAGTCTATTTGCAATTCATTTAAAACATTTTCACTTCCCACATACAACATACCTTGTTTAAAAGGCACGAATTGTAGTGTTAGTGATTCAGGTGCTTCACTGCCGCCCAAGTAGGTTGAAGTGTTTTTTATTTGTCCCTGGTCTAATAAATTATTTGCAAATGCAATAAATTCTTCTTTGCTCCAATGCGTCGTGTACACTTTTTGCAGTCGCCAATTGGCTATTGCTTCTTTTGTTACATTAATACCTTGAAATGGAAGTTCTAATGCTGCTAATGGTTTACCATCTGGCGTTGATAAATAAAAATGAATTACTTCCGCAAGTTCATCAACTATAAATAAGCCGCATCTAAAAAATGGAACGCCTAATGCAGTTAATTCTCTCCATACCAATGGCGTAATGCGTTGCAAATCTTCAGCAGTACGCATAGAGGCAATTTCGCCCCTAACTCTGTCTAATGAGGCTTCTCGTACAGCAATCACTTCACGGGCTTCTGCATTTTTCAGATCTAGAAATCTGGTATAGGTTTGTTCAAATACCTTTGTGAATCGTTTGAAAATTTCATGTGCATCGGGAACTTTTTCGTAGGTAATGAAGAGCAGAAAACCTTGCGTGAATTTGCACAGATGGTTGATCTGGTACGTAGGTAGTGAAAGCCCCAGTTCACCAATTTGATCAAAGGTGGATTTCAAATCGGGAAAGGATTTCATATACGCATAGTGTTCGTCTAATGCTTTATCGCCGAGTTCCTGAACCAACATTGTTTTTTCACTGTGCAGAAAGTCACCCCATTCAGCAAAGGAAGCTTCACCAAATAAGCGAAGCTTAAATGGTGTTTGCAGGGTTCCTTCACTACTCATCCAGCACTTTGCTGACTTTTTATCCTCCGTAAGAATATTATACCCGCAGCTCCATGCGGGAATACCAAGTGCCTGTACTTCCAGAAACAAAACGTTGGCCACTTCAGGCAACTCATCACTTGAGTGCATACCCATGGTTCGTGACCTTGCCTTTTCAAGGGCAGTTTCGATTTTGGCTTCTCTTGCCTGTGCTTCTGCTTTTTGCAGGTCGAGAAAGCGGGTATAGGTCTGTTCGAAGACTTTGGTAAAGCGGATTATTGTTTGCTGTTCTGCCGGTGAAAAATGTTCAGCCGCCAATATCAACAGGTACCCATCCGAAAAATTTGCGCAATTAAAAATTATCCGGTCAGGAATTTTTGAAAAAATATCATCTACAACAAATGGAGGAACATAATTTGCCAAAAACCGATGATGCTCTTTGTTTGCTTCTCCCTTTAGTTCGAAAACATGAATTGGTTTCTTTTCTTTCCAATCTTTGTAGCGGCTGTCCAGCACCTGATCGCCTTTTAAAGGAAAGACAATAAAGTTGGGAAGCAGGGATCCATCCGGAAGTACTACCCAAGCCGTTTGTGTTTGCTTTGCTTCATCCACAAACATATAACCACAACTGAAAGTATTGATGTCAAGATTTCCAAATTCACGGTAGAGCAGTTGTGCGGCATCGGCAAGCTCATCACTTTTTTGCATCGCCATTGCTCTTGCTCTAACTCTTTCCAACCCTAATTCTATCTGTGCTTCTCTTACCTGTGCCTCTGCTTGTTTTAAATCATTGAAACGGGTATAGGTTGAATCGAAAACTTTTGCGAAGCGAAGCAGAATATCAAAATGCTCTTCTTGTATAGGTTCAACACTGGACGCAGTCAGACTTCCAAAATTGTTAAATGATACATTTAAAAATATCCGGTCGAACGACTTCATACCGGCAATTACAGGCGCAGGCAAAAGTGACAGTTCTGTTTCAGCGAAAACAAATTCGTCCCATTCTTTTTTATCAGTTCCTTCCAGTACGTACTCCCATTTTAGCGTACGGTCTTTCCATGCTTTGATATAATCGAGGTAAGGTTTATGCTCATGATATTTTACCAAAAAGCCCACAGGGGCAAATGCCGGTTCCGGATTGGCAAGCCACCATATTGAACCCAGGGTTTTTGGGTCGTATATCATGATGATGCAACGATCAAGTAAAACATTCAATTTGGTAAGCTCTTTAAAAACAGTATCAACAATAACAGCTAATTCATTTGAGTTTTGCATTGCCATTGCTCTTGACCTTACTCTTTCTAATCCCAATTCTATTTGTGCTTCTCTTGCCTGCGCTTCGGCTTTTTGCAGATCGAGAAAACGGGTATACGTCTGGTCGAAGACTTTCGCAAAACGCTTGATGATATCCACTTCATTTTCAGATAAGGTCTTGCCTTCAAAATCATTAATATTAAACAAAGCATGATTAACCGCCACCATTGTTATTGTATATGATGGACTCTCAAATATCATTCGTTTTATATCATCCGGCAGGTACCTGAATTCTTCCGTATGCTCAAACACATAGGTATAAAAGGCGTCTTTTTCTTCTTTTGAATAATGGCCAATAAAAAATTCTAATTGCTCTGTACGGGCTTTGTTGAAATCCTTGGCTATTTTATGATTGAAATAAGGGAGACGATAATTGGTGATGACCAAGCCGCCTTCATTCTCTCCGCAAACAAAAGCATTCAGGTCTTTCGAACCATTAATATAAATGCCAATACCAACCGCTGTAAAAGGAATTTTCAGCTCTTTTAATTTTTCGAAAAGAATGGCTACCACCTCGTTCAACTCATCACTTTTATGCATGACTAATGATCGTGAACGTACTTTTTCCATTGCGGCTTCTATCTGTGCTTCTCTTGCCTGTGCTTCGGCAAGTGCTATATCGGTATATCGCTGGTAAGCAAGCGTAAAAACATTCCGGAAACGTTTAAGCACATCAAGCTTTTCACCGGCAACAATATTAAATGTTGAAATGCCAATGGAACCTGTACCTATTGAATAAAAATAATAATACAAAGTGTTTGCCTGTTCAATTCTCGGATCATCTTTTTCACCTATCTTTTTCCGGAATGTTATCATGTCTTCCAGGTCTTTACCCGTATAGGATGTTTCAGAAAATCCTTCTGCATTCCTGATTTCCTTTATTTGCTTTTCAATTAAAGGATGAATATTGTAGGTTAAATGATTAATGCTTTTGCCAATCTCATTTGAATAATCATAATTCACAAAAGTTTCTTTTTCATCATCATGAATATTGATCATCGCATTCCTGATCTCGGCAAATCCCAATGTGTGCAACTCTGCGTAAAGCACTTCACAAATGCCGGTAAGGTCTTCGGGTTTACGCATGGCCATAGCCTGCGCCCTTACCCGTTCAAGAGAAGTTTCCAGTTGTGCTTCTCTTGCCTGTTCTTCGGCTTTTTGAATATCTGTGTAACGTTGGTAGGCCAAGTCAAAAACATTACGAAAACGCTTAAGCAAGTTTTGTTTTTCAGCACTAATGGAACTGAAAGTGGAAATTCCAATATCACCTTCACCTATCGAATAATGGTAATAGAAAAGCTCCTGAATACCATACAGTCTTGGATCGTTTACTTCGCCATTCGCTTTTCTAAATGCCATCCATTCCTCCATTTCTTTTCCTGAAATCACGGTTTCTACAAATACGTCGCTGTTTTTTCTAATGTTTTTTACAAATTTTTCAATAATTGGATGACCCGTGTATGGAATACGGGAAATCCACCCTCCAGTTACATCTGAAAAATCGTAATCATTAAAATATTTTTTATCATCAACAAAGGTTTGAATGATAGCATTCCTAAGTTCAGTAAATCCCAAACATTGTAACTCTTTAAAAACACTTTCGGCAATATTCAGCAAGTTATCAGGCTTCATCATGGTCATTGCAACCGTTCTTACTCTTTCAAGTGAAGATTCAATTTCTAATTCATGATAAGTGGCTTCAATAGCTTTTCTTTTTTGTTCCAGTTCTTCAATAGTTTCTTCAAGCAAAATGGCAGTGGTACGTTTTACTTTTTCTGTACGGTCAAGTTTAAATGAGGTGATCTCCATTTCCTTTTCTACTTCCTTCACCGTTTTTGACAATGCTTTTATTTCATCATCACTTAAATGCGAAGACTGCTGAATGGCATCCAATAAATTTTGAAGTTTTTGATTCATTATTTTTCTTTTAATACTACTACGCAACAAGTGTTGTTATGAAATTCGTGCTTATCTTTTTTTGATTTACCAAATTCTCCATAGGTAAAAAACCCAATGAAAGGAGCGTTCCATACATTGGCAACTCTTTCATTAATTCATTGCATCTACCATCTGCTTTGTATCTGCATACTGTTGAAAACGTATTGCTTTATCATTATTTACTGTCCATACATGCGTAAACTGTGCTTTGATGATTTTACCTGTAATCTTATGTTTTGCATTGTATCTGCCAGTAACAATTATCTTGTCAGCATTGCAATCATGATACTCATAATCGGATAGTGTCCAGTATTCCCAGTCTGCAGCAATACGGCCAAATACGCCTCCTGCAACAGCTTCAGGTCCTATATAAGGATACCGTCTGCATAGGGAAAGTTCTCTGCTTCATTCCACTCAATAGTTGCATCTATACCACCTAAAAAAGCAGGGAAATCGCCGCTTGCTACAGCCTCGTACATGTTTTTAATAACTTCTAAATTTTCCATGGTTGTTTGTTTTGGTTATGATAATGAGTAATGAGTTGATGTTATTTTTCTTTTAATGCTACACAACAAGTAGTGAGGTTGTGCATCTCTAAGTTTCCACCGGTTGCCCTTGCCAGCTCTGCATTGGAGAACATTCCAAGCATCGGTACATTCCAAATGTTTTTCAGACCTTCAATTTCCATATTCATCATTGGGCCGAAAGATAGAATTCTACCCGCACAACTAAAGATGATCAGCGCATCAGCCTCAGGCATCTGTGTTGCTTTCATATGTTCAACAGCTTTAATTACTTTTTCCATCACATCTAAATCGGGAGGTAGTGAAAAACGAATTTTTGATCCTTGCGGTACCGATCCGCTGCAATAAAAAGAACGGTCGCTCCAGTCTATAACTAATCCGGGACGCATTACAGGGTCTCCCTTTTCCCGTTGTAGCTGCAAAGGAAAATTGGCGGCTATTTCCAATAGCAGTCCTTCATTATCCGGCGAAACATTTTCAATTCCGCCATACTTTGCGGTAATATCCAGTACAGGAACATCATCTACAGTATACACATGGTTGCCTTCACTTTTAGTAACCGTTCTTACCGTACCTACCGCTCTCCAGCCACAGGTAGCAACTCCTTTAATGATGATCTTTTCTTCATCCAACGCAATGCATACCAAACCCCTTGAACTTGACTGGTGATTTGTAAAAGCAAATTGATCTGAAAATGTAAAATCATCGCCTGCCATACTTCCATATACATTTACACCTTTGCCCACAACATCTTCAAACCCAAATAAAAGTTCTTCTGCATCCGTTTCCATATTGCTACCGCATATAAAAAAAGCAGGAGTAGTAAATTTTTCTTTTGCTTGCTGTGCAATCCTGTTTGTTACTTCCCGGTAATTCTTTTCAGGGTATTCTTCAAAATAAATTTGAAAATAATTTTTATTGATGTCGAGTAAAAGAATAGCAACCGAACCTTGCTCCGTTACTTCATCAATAAACTCTCCATTGGTGGTACACCCAAAAACAGCAATGCCTGCATCATCCATGAGTTTGCAAATTTCCTTATGATCTTGTTTGACAGATAAAAAAACAATGGCAATTGTTGGTTGATAATCATCGGCCATGCTTTCCTGCAATGCTGTTTTAATTTCTTCTGCAGATTTTCCTTTGATTGATTTTGCTTGCATAATAACTTTTAACTGATGTTTAAATTATTTTTCTTTTAATGCCACCCAACTTACAGTCGTTCCATGAAATTCAGTATTACCATTTGCTACCCGGCCAAATTCTCCAAGAGAGTATAAACCAATCATTGGGCTATTCCAGGTTTCAGCCAGTCCTTCTACTTCTTTTGAAGCCATCGGGCCTAACGATCCTAACCGGCCTATACAGGAAAAAATAACGAGCGCATCTGCAGCGGGCATTTCTTTTTCTTTTACTTCCAGTGAACTTTTAATCACCATATCGATCACATCAAAATCCGGTGGCATGGAAAAACGGAATAAGGAACCTTCAGGTACTGCTTCTGCAAGCATCACAGAATGATCTTCTGTATTGGCAAATAAGACGGGGAGCATGTATGGGCTTCCTCCTTGCCGGTAAAGTTGTAAAGGATAAATGATGTTTAATTTTACAATGCCCTCTTTATTCTTATCCTCGAGAATATCTGTTCCAAGGAATTTCTTTACAATATCAAATGCGGGTTGATCATCGATTGTATAGATCCAGGAACCTATGCAACGTGTAATTTTCTTTTCAGTTCCTGCGGGTTTCCAGCCGGAAGCCGCCATTCCTTTTAAGGTTATTTTATCCTGATCAAGTATCAAAGAAATGACAGCATTATCACTGGATTGAGTATTAGTGAAAACTTTCCCTTCCATGTTTATAATTTCCCCAGCCTTGCCACCAACAATAGTTACATCTGCACCGGCTTTTTCTACCATTCCCTGTATGATTTTAGCACCGTGAATTTTGTAATTAGCAGAAGAAATAATAAAGGCAGGATTGGCAAATGTCATTTTACCCGTTTCTCCAATGTGGCAACCAGTTTCATAACCTTCACCTCCCTCATTATCTTTTAAAACAATTTTGAAATATGCGGGGTTGATATCTAGTAACAGTACAGCAATACCTTTATTTTCTGCATCCTGTTCTGTAAATTCTGCAGATGTAGTAGCACCAAAAATGGCAATTCCTTCATTATCCAATAAGGAAGATATTGCCTCTATTTCATTCATTGCAGAAAGAAAGACTAATGCCAATGTTGGTTTAAATCCATCAAACATGATTTGTTCCAAAGCTGATTTAATTTCTTCAGCAGAACTTCCTTTGATTGATTTTGCTTTCATTGTTTATTTTTTTATCGTTGGAACGGTCGGGCAGACCGGCTTTTATTGTTCTTTTAATGCAACCCAACTACAGCTAGTGGAATGAAATTCATATTTGTTATTGATGGCACGCCCAAACACATCATAAGTATAAAAGTCCGCCAGTGGTGCTTTCCAGATTTCAAGAGAATCTCCTTCGGTAGGGGGCAATATATTTTCCTGCTGCGGGATAGTTGCTTCGGAGATATTTTCTGCAGGTTGTTCGGCCTGTATATTTTCGGATTCTAACATATTAAATGATAAAATTTTTTATGTTTCCTGAGTCAAAGCACGGAGGATGCACGTAACAATTTACTTTGCATGTGCCTTATGTTTTAAAATACCCCCGGCCGCTTCTTTTATACTTTGCACATAAATAAATGCTTTGGGGTCTATACTTAGTACTGCATCCTGTATTTGTTTTATTTCCAGGCGGGTAATAATAGTAACAATAATATCGGCGCTAGTTTTTACTTCAAAACTACCCGGCAGATATCCTTTTTCACCTTTGTAAACGGTTATTCCTTTACCGAGGTCATTCACCAATAATTTTTTTATTTCATCGGGCCGTGAACAGATAATATTCATTGCGGTAAATTGTTCAATGCCATCCACTACATAGTTGGTGGCCCGGCTTGCAGTAAAATAAGTGATGATAGAGTACATAGCCGTTTCCAGGCCGAACTGTAATGCTGCCACTGCAAAGATTACAGTATTGATAAGCATAATGATCTCGCTGTTGGAAAAACCTGTTTTTCTGCCTGTAAATACGGCAATTACTTCGGCACCGTCTATAACACCGCCACCCCGTATAACAAGGCCCACACCGGTTCCCATCAATATCCCACCGAAAATAGCGATGAGTAATTTGTCACGAGTGATAGGATTGATGTCGATAAAAACCAAGCCTACAGAAAGCAGCATTACTGCAATGCAGGTTTGTACAGCAAAGGTTTTTCCGATCCTTTTATAACCGAGATAGACAAACAGAACATTTAAAATAATTACCAAAAAACTAATATTGATATTAAATATTTCATGCAATAAAATGGAGATACCGGTAATGCCCCCATCCATAAAACGGTTGGGTATCATAAAACCTTTCATGGCCAGCACAGCCAAAGAAGTGCCTAAAAAAATAAGTAAAAGATTTTTAGGATCCCATATCTGTTTCCAATCTACGGTATCACTTCTATATTTTGGAATCATTTTGGCGTTGTTTATGTTACATTGTAAGGTAACATTCTATTTCTATAATTATTAAATGTTATATTATTTGCACGACTGCCAATTAATATTTCTTACATTTTATTTGCTTCAGGCAGCCTTATATTTTTTTAATAATAAATAATATATTGGTAGCTAATTTTTAATTACAAGATGCAGCAACACAAAATGTCAAAATCCAAACCGACATCAACAACTTATGTTTTTTAGAAAAGTATGCATCAATAAATTGAGAAACAATAGGCAAGGCTGTTACCCAAACAACATAATGCATGATCCACTTGTTACACAAATCCGTTCCGTGTTTTTCAAGCTTAACAGACCATCATTCCCTATTGCAATGAAAATTAAAAATACATGCAAAAAAGTCAGGTATTCAGCTTGTCCACTAATCCATTTAAAAGGCTTAAAAAAGTTTTTTAGAAATAACTTTTTACCGTAAATTAAATTTTATAACTATTCCAGTTAAAAAAATTAAATCAATTTTTATATAGATTCTTTTTAAAAACATGTACTTATAAACTATTATTTTCACAAACAAAACTAGAATCTTTATGGCTTTAAAGAGTTTTATTTTAGGCAAAATTGCGCCTGAATTTATTAAAGAAGAAACTTTAGTTTCCTTATTAAAACCATCCTTTGAAAAGTTTTCCGCTAAAAAGGTTTTAATTTTTAAGGGAACTTCAATTACCTATAAAGAATTAGATGAGTGGAGCAGCCAGATTGCTTTGTATCTGCAAGCCAAGGGCGTAAAACCAGGTGACTCTGTGGGGCTTTGGTACCCCCGATGTTTAGAACTGCCTGTTGCAATTTTAGGTATATTAAAAACAGGTGCGGCATACATTCCTTTAGACAGGGAGATGCCTAAAGAACGTATTCAAAAAGTATTTACAGATATAAATGTTACTACTTATTTTTCAGACACAGATGCTGATATCCATTGCGAACCATTGAAAATACCCACTTTTAAAAAAGATATTAAAACTTCTTTTACTGAAAATTTTTCAAACGAAAATTGGGCATATGTAATTTTCACTTCAGGCAGTACCGGCTCACCAAAAGGAATATTAATATCGCATAAAAATATATGCCATCTAATACGTTCAGAAAATGACGTACTTCAAATTAATTCAAATGATAAAGTATACCAGGGCTTTTCGGTATCATTTGATATGTGGTGCGAAGAAGTATGGATTAGTTTATTTGCCGGTGCCACTTTGTGGATAGCAGATGAATTTACCGTTAAAGCAATTGATGAATTAAGCAACGTTTTAATTGAACAAAATATTACCGTTTTGCATGCGGTGCCAAGTATTTTGGCCATCATTGATGAAGTACCTTCTTTGCGTATTGTAAATGCAGGCGGCGAAGCCTGTACGCCACAGGTACAGAAAAAATGGGCTAAACCGTATCGAAAATTTTACAATAGTTATGGACCAACGGAAACCACGGTTACTTCTAATATGGCTTCATTAAATGAAAATGATTTAATTACTATAGGCAATCCTTTACCAAATTATGATATAGCTGTTGTTAACGAAAAACTGGAAATTGTTCCCCGAGGAGAGCGTGGTGAAATGATCATTTCCGGACCGGGAGTAAGCAAAGGATATTTTAATTTACCAAAACTTACTGCCGAAAAATTTTTACCCAACCCTTTTTCTGAAATATATGGAGACAGCATTTATAAAACAGGCGATGCAGTTGTTTTTCAGGAAAATGGGTTCATAGATTTTCAGGGAAGAATTGATGACCAGATAAAACTTCGGGGTTATAGAATTGAGCTGGGCGAAATTGAAAGCAGAATAAATCAATTGGAAGGAATTGCAGCAGCTTCGGTAGCAATAAGAAAGGATAGCAACCAACAAGAACAACTGGTTGGTTATGTAACCCTTCAAAAAGGCTATAATTTTAATGAAGTTAATATTCGGAAAAGTTTAGCTTCCTTTTTAGCTCCTTACATGGTTCCTGTTATAATTGTGGAATTAAAAATAATGCCATCAATGCCAAGCGGAAAAACGGACAGAAAAAAATTGCCGTTTCCCGCCTCGTTTATACAAACAGGCACTACTGCCACAGAATTAGTCTTTAATGAAAATGATTCAGTATCAACTAAAGTAATAAAAACATTACAATTTGTTTTTCCGGGAAAAAAAATTGATTTACAAAAAGATTTCTTTACAGATTTAGGTGGTCATTCTTTGTTAGCCGCAACATTGGTTTCTCATTTAAGGCAAAAAGCTAATTTAAAAAATGCTTCTTTAAAAGATATTTACGAACACAGGCCGTTGCAGGCTTTTGCAGAAAATTTAGAAAAAACACAGACTAAATCGACCCATAAAAGAGAATCGTTTTCCCGTACCTCAACGATACAATATTATTTATGCAATTTCGCACAAACCATCAGCCTGTTTTTTATTTATGGATTGTTAGCTATTCAAATTTTCTTTCCATATTTAAGCTATTATTATTTTGTAGTAAATGATTACGGACATGCTAATGCTCTTTTTAGTGCTTTTATTTTATACAGTTTAATTCCACTTGTATTTTCAACTTTTATTTTAGTATTTAAAAGATTGTTTTTAGGAAAATTTAAAGCAGGCGATTACAGACTTTGGGGTTGGCATTATTACCGTTGGTGGCTTTGGCAGGCAATGAAGCGATTGTTACCATCTCAATTTATTGTTGACACAGCATTGTATCCAAAATATCTGCGAATGTTAGGTGTAAAAGTGCACCCGTCTGCTACATTAAGTACTTTACAAATTGGTGCAGAAGATTTATTAACTATTGATGAAAATGTAAGTACAAGTTCGGGCTGTGCAATAGATAATGCAACGGTAGAAAATGGCTGGCTAAAATTGCGTACGGTGCATATAAAAGCAAATGCATATCTAGGATCATCTGCAGTACTTGGGGGCAACACTATTATGGAAAAAAATAGTGAATTACAGGATTTAAGTTATTTACAAAGCAATCAAATAATTGGAAAAGGAGAAATTTGGGATGGTAGCCCTGCTGTTAAAGTAAATACAGTTCCAGAAAATGAATTCCCAGTTGTAAATACAATTTCAAAACTGAAAAGAAATTATTACTCTGTTATTTATTTTTTCTCTTTATTTTTATTTCCGTTAGTTGTAATTCTCCCTTTGTTCCCCACGCTTTACACGCTGTATGTTTTGGATGACAATGCAAATAATTATGATTTTACCTATCTCTGGCAAACACCTGTTTTATCGGTTTTATACCTTTTTTTATTTATAATGGTAATAAGCGGTCTTTCTCGTTTGTGCAATCTAAACATGAAGGTTGGAATTTACTCGGTATATAGTTTTACTTATTATAAAAAATGGTTTAAAGATCAATTAATGAATTTGTCTTTAATTGTTTTACACCCTTTATATGCGAGTATTTATATTTCAACTTTTTACAGACTGTTAGGTGCTAAAGTTGGTAAAAATTCTGAGATCTCAACCGCGAGTGATGTTACACATCATTTTTTAGAAATTGGTGACAATTCCTTTATAGCTGACGCAGTAATTTTAGGCGAACATGATGTTAAAAACCAAGAACTAATTTTACAAAAAACCATTATTGGCAACAATAGTTTCGTTGGTAATAGTGCAGTAATTCCACAAGGATATTCACTTGGCGACAACATGCTGATTGGTGTTTTATCTAAACCGCCTACTAGTGAACAACTACAAAACAGCAACGAAAAAGATTGGTTTGGCTCCCCTCCTATTGGTTTGCCAATGCGGCAACGAATGGAAAACTTTGATAAAACACAAACTTTTGCACCTGCCCTAAAAACTAAAATTGCCCGAGGTATTGTAGAAGCTTTACGTATTATTATTCCTCAGACAGTAGTGATGATTAGCTCCGTATTGTTTATAGCTTTTAGTCATGATTTATTGGAAGAAAGTATTCCCAAATTATTGCTTTTACTTCCATTTTATTATTTAGGATTTATGGCAATTCCGGGGTTTTTATTTACTGTTTTATTAAAATGGATTTTAGTTGGGAAATATAAAAAAAGTGCTTTTCCAATGTACCATTACAAAGTCTGGTTTAGCGAAGCCGTTACTTGTGTGTATGAAGCATTAAGCGTAATTTTCTTTTTAGACCAATTAAGAGGAACAATGTGGTTGCCAATAATGATGAGGATTTTAGGTGTTAAAATTGGAAAAAGAGTGTGGCTAAATACGACAGATATTACTGAATACGATATGGTGAGTATTGATGATGAAGCGATGTTGAACGAAGACTGTGGTCCGCAGACACATTTATTTGAAGATAGAATAATGAAAATTGGTTCCGTAGATATAGGTAAACAAAGTACAGTATCTTCTCGTACAATTATTTTATATGACAGTAAAATAGGAAATAATGTAACAGTAGATTCTTTATCATTATTAATGAAAGGAGAGGAATTACCTGACAATACAGATTGGATAGGAAGTCCGGTGAAGATGAAATAATGCTATTTGTGTTATTGAATTGTTATCCCGCTATAATTTAAAAATCTATGAGCCCAGAAATAGTAATACGGCAAAATTTAATAAAAGATAATTTAATTATAGTGGATGAATTGGTGGGCGCATTACATGTTTCGGAACTTTCATTAAATATTAAAACAGCCAATTGGAATGATATAAAAAAGGACTATTTGCAGTATATGGTGGAATGTGAGGAAGAAGCTGATGGGAAATTTTTTGTAGCCTACCATCAGCAAAAAGCCATCGGTTTTATTTTTGGTTTTGTGGAAGTTAAAGACAACAGTAATTTTGAAATTGGTGAAGGGAACGACTTATATATTTCGGAAGGATATGTAAACATAACATATAGAAATTTAGGTGTGTATGGAAAGCTCAATAATGCTTTTGTAGAAAGTTATTCAAAACAACCAATAAGAAGAATAATACGTTACACCTTAAGCAACAACAAAACGATGCAACACTGGTTGGAAAACAAAGGATTTAACGCTGTAAGATTAGTTTATGAAAAATGGTTGTAGTCTATCAAAACACAATTTCTTTACAATCTATTTTTATTGCTTTCTCTCTGCTCGAAATAAAGCAAGTGTAATCAACATCTAACAAAATTCCTTTAAAAAAATAGTTTTTACCTTTAAAGTTTGTTTTATTCTTTGAACAATCAATTGTTTTAAAATCTGCATTTATTCCTATACCGGATGTCTTTAGCAATGCTTCTTTTTTTGTCCATAAGGAATAAAAAAGATCTGATGTTGTTTTACTTATTTGAAGTGCTTTTTGTTCCTCTAAATGCAAAAAATCTTTAAATATTTCTATATCTATATCTTTTTTAAATTCAATATCAATACCTAATTCTTTCGTTCTAGAAAATGCCACCACCACTAAATCTTGGCTGTGGGAACTGGTAAAATGAATTGGCAGGTTTTTATAAATAGGTTTCCCATCTGTTTGTAATAATTCTAGATCTATTTTTTCATTTGGGAACAAATCAGACAAGCCTCTTAACAACAATAATTTAGAAAGTATTCTTGCATTTCTTTCCTGGTCAATAGAATATTTTTCAATAATTGATCGTATGGATATTGGAAAAGATAATAATTTATCATTAAGGAATTGTGAATTGACTTTTGATAAATAACTGTAAAGGATGTACATAAGTTTATGTAATTCAAAAAACAATAAAATTTTTAGGTTACACCAAAATAAATTTAAGTAAAATATTTTTCTATAAATAGAATAAACAAAATATTTTAAAAATCTATTTAAACCAGTTTTTTAATCATTAAATTTCTATCGGAATTTTATTTAGAAAGTTTTCCCTCCTTAATAAATAGTATATCAAATTCATTCTGTACAAAAGTAAATTACAGATGCTTGTTATACCCTTCTCCGTCATTACCACTTATTTTTTAGACTTCGTCATAATACAGCTTTACTACCAATTTCTTACATTAGATTTTAATATTCCTATATTTGAAAATCTAAGACAATTTTATGAGTTTTAAAGATAACGCTTACATAATTTTTGAAGGCAGCCGTATAGTTTGTTTTACAGAAAAAATTACTCTTTTTAAAACTGTTTACAATTAAATACAAACCCGAAAGCCTTTAATTAACTACTTTTTAAAAAAATAAAACTCAGTATAAAAACTTTTTGAAAATCATTTCGATCATATTGTCTGTGGCTTTAATTTTTAGCAGCAACTTAATTGAATTATTGCTAAATATTACGCTTAGCGAAGCCAGGTTTGAAGCTAAAGAAAACCTATCCAGAGAACTTGCCACTAACCATCTTAAGATTATTAAAATACCTTCTATCAGCCACAATGTTATTTCTGGAGACGAATTGTGGTATAATGAAAAATTATATGATGTTGCCAAAACTGAATTAATACACGACAGCATTTATTATTACGTTTTAGAAGATCAGCAGGAGCAGGAAAATTTAGAAAATATTTATGAACACTTTAGTACCGATTTTCAAGTAACTAAATCTTTGGATCCAAAACTTAACCTACATAAAGCCAGCGTAAGAGTTTCCAATATTTACTGTTTTAATCTTTACAGACAAAAATATTATCAAGGTATTTCCTTTCCAAAAAGTCAATTCCGTCAGGATAAATATGTTAAATACTCCTGCAAGGTTTTAACCCCACCTCCAGAAATTTTTTTACTTTCCTGATTTACGATATCCACACAATTTTTTACACTATTATCTGTCTGATTTTAGTGAACCATTTAATGTATAAATCTTTTTATGAAAAGAGTTTTATTGTACATACTTATACTATTTCAATCAATCAATACAAATGCTCAAAATCAAATAAGCGGTAATATTAAAGATATTAAAAATGGACAACCACTATCTGTAGTTTCTATTCATATTCCCGATCTTAAAATTGGCACCATATCCAATTCATTTGGTGAATACCAGCTTAAAAATATTCCAACAGGAAATTATTTAGTCGAGATAAGTTTAATAGGTTACCGCTCAATTGAAGCGAAAATAAATATCAGAGGAGTTTTAACATTAAATTTCGCTCTTGCTCCTCAAAGTTTCGTCTTAAATGAAGTTGTGCTTACAGGCGTTGCAAAAGCTGCTAAAAAAAGCGAAACTCCTATTCCGGTAACCATATTGGATAAAAATGATTTGCTCCAAATTGCCTCTTCTAATATAATTGATGCTATTAGTACAATACCTGGTGTTTCTCAAATTACAGTAGGTCCATCAATTTCAAAACCTGTAATAAGGGGGCTTGGATATAACCGTGTGGTAGTAATAAATGACGGGGTAAGGCAGGAAGGGCAGCAATGGTTTGATGAATTTGGTATTGAGATTGATGCAAATTCAATTGATAAAGTAGAGGTTTTAAAAGGGCCTGCAAGTTTAAGATATGGTTCTGATGCAATGGCTGGCGTAATAAACTTTCTTTCTCCTGCTGTTGTAAATGAAGGAAATATTAAAGGAAATTTAGCAGGCAATTTTCAAACAAATAATGGGCTACTTGATGGATCTGCAAGCCTGGCCGGTAATCATAAAGGATTAAGTTGGGATGTGCTTTATACCAACCTTAAAGCACACAATTATAAAAATAAATATGATGGATATGTTTGGAATTCCGGTTACAGTGAAAATAATTTAAAAGGTATATTAGGTGTCACCAAAAAATGGGGCTATTCGCATTTTGTTTTAAGTATGTTTAATTTGAAGTTAGGGATCATAGAAGGATTAAGAGACAGAACATCGGGTAGTTTTAAAAAGCATTATTTAGCTAGCGATGGGAAAGACAGTACGGACATAGCACCTACAGATGAAAATAAAAAATATTTTAATTATCCAATAATTCACCAGCATGTAAGGCATTATAAAGCTTTGCTGGATAACAGTTTTGTTTTAGGAAGCGGAAGGTTAAATTTAAAAGCAGGTCTGCAATTAAATTACAGACAGGAAGCCAATGATATTACCAAGGGTGATATTTACACCAACTATTTTTCTTTAAAAACATTTAATTATGATGTTCAATACATACTGCCCGAAAAAAATAAATGGGAACTATCATTTGGTGTAAATGGTATGCTGCAATCATCTAAAGACAAAGGAATTATTTTTGTACTTCCAGAATATAATTTATTTGATATTGGTGCATTTTCTATAATAAAAAAAACATTTAAAAAATTATCTGTAACCGGTGGCTTAAGGGTTGATACAAGAAAATTACATGGCAAAGATTTATTTGTAGATTCAACGGGCATTCGTTTAACAAAAGTTGATCACTATGCTGTGCATAGGTTTACAGACTACCACTCAAATTTTACCGGCTATTCAGGCAGCATCGGTTTTACTTATGATGTTACCAAAAAAATATATGTGAAGGCAAATTTTGCCAGAGGTTTTAGGGCTCCTACTCCCGCAGAAAGCGGACAAAACGGAATACATGATGGTACACCATTTTATGAAATTGGAGAACACAATTTGAGGCCGGAGAACAGCCTGCAGATAGATGGAACATTAGGCATAAATTCTGATGATATTACAGCAGAATTTAATGCATTTAATAATAGAATAAACAATTATATTTTTCCGGTAAAATTAGAAAGTGTTGCCGGGGGAGATTCGATAAGAAAAGATAATGTTGCAGGCTTTGCCGGGCCTGTATTTAAATATATTGCAGGCAATGCAAACCTATCGGGCGGCGAATTAATGATAAATATTCATCCTCATAATATTGACTGGCTTCATTTAGAAAGCGCATATGCTTTGGTTAGGGCTATTCAGTTACATCAGGAAGTTTCAACAAAATACCTTCCTTACACACCTCCAGATAAATGGCAATCTAAACTTAAAATTTCTGCTCATAAATTAAATAAAACATTTCAAAACAGCTATGTAAGTTTTGCAGTAGATCATTATTTAAAACAAGATAAATTTTACTACCAATTTGGAAACGAAACAGCTACACAAGGATATACCTTACTTAATTTAGGTTTTGGTACAGATATAAAAACTGCCAACAAAACAATTTGTTCCATTTACTTTATGGTTAATAATTTAAATGATGTTAGTTATCAAAGTAATATGAGCCGTTTAAAATATACAGATATTAATCATGTTACAGGGCGTACAGGCGTATATAATATGGGCAGGAACATTAGTTTTAAATTGATAATACCGATCGAGTTTCAAAATAAATAAACTTAATATTTATTTTAATTCATGTTATCCAACAAAAAATATTTTTAGTTTATGATGTATTGTAAACTGAAAATATTTTTAATTTATGGTGATTGTTACCGATACTATTATGACAAATTGCAAATATTTATATCTTAAAAACTAAACCTGGCACTTAGTTGCCCTTGCGCACGGGATGTTATAGGATCTATTTGCCAAGGTGTAGATACAGGATTATTAAAAATAAAATTTGGTTTTGTACCATTGGTAATACTTTGCAAAGTGATGAGCTGATAATTTCCATTTAATAAATTTGGTACAAAATACTGCCTTCCCCAACGCCGATTTATTAAGTTTGAAAAATTAAAAATATCGAACGAAAACGTAACACGCTGCTTTTTATTTATAAGAAAAGCATGACTTACTTTACAATCCAGTTCCTGATTCCAAGGTGTACGGGCACCATTTCTTTCGGCATATGAACCTTTTTTAGTACGCAGATACTTATTACTGCTTATATAATTATTCAGGTTTTCCCATTGTTGCGCTGCTGTTATAGTTACATTACCTCCTCCATCTTTTATATCAATTAAATTAGCATCTGCGAGGCTGGTGGGAATATATATTAAATCATTGTTTGGCGAGCCATCCCTGTTTACATCACCTATGTAAACAAAACTAAACGGGCTACCGCTCTGTGCGTTGTAAATAATTGTAAATGCTGTCTGCGATTTCTTATGAGTAAATTCTTTTGTAAACAAAGCCAAAAAGCGGTTGCGAATATCAAAATTTGAATTGGACAATTTAGGATCATTTGGCAATATTGTCTGGTTAAATTCCCAGTTTGCCTGTGGTGAATTTCTTACTCCATTTGCCACATCTTTACTCACTCCATACGTGTATGAAAAACGAAAATTAAATCCTGGTGTTATGATTTTTGAAGCACTTGCAGAAAGCGCATATTTGTATCCTTCGTTTGTATTGGTTAATAAAAATACGTTTGTAAAACCAACTCCTATTTTTTGCTGGTTTCGGCTTCCAAGATAAACCGGTCTACTATCTCCACTACCAGATAAAGGTGCTGTACTGTCTTTTAAATTTATTGTTTTATACAAAACATCTTTTAATGTTTTAGTATAAATACCTTCCAGCGTAAACGTCCAGTTATTGGGTGTTTTTACATCAATACCCAAGCTGCTTCTAAGCACTTGCGGAAGTTTAAAATTATTATCAAGCAAATTAACTTCACTAATGTTTGGTTGATATACTGCCGCTATCTGTGACAAATTAGTGTTTAAAGGCACAACAGCACCATTGGGTCTGTAATCAACATTACCATAGGTAATGCCATCATTGTAATAAGGATAAGCTAACCAGTTTAATGGAAGCCGACCATTAAAAACACCAACACCACCCCGCAACTGAAATGTATTATTGTGCAACACATCCCAATTAAAACCTAGTCGTGGTGCTAGCTGTGGCTTATTCGATAATTTATTTTGATATTGATTAAATTCTTTTAAAGCTATTACGTTAGCGTTTGGAGATTCTTGATTGGGCTGTACAGTAAAATCGAACCGAATACCCGCTGTAATATTAAAGTAATTTGTAACTGCTACCTCATCTTGTAAATAAGTACTAAGCAAAAGCACTTTAAATTTTGCCGAACGATTGTTTTTATTAAACCCGTAATCATTATTTGTTTTATTATAAACACCCCGAATGCGGGAAGGTGTATTGGCAAAAAAACTTGAAGGGCTACTATATGCCCATCTACCATTGTACGCAGTTAAAAACCTGTAATCAACATCATAAATTTCGTTGTGCGTACCAATGGTAATGGTATGTTTATTTTTATAGAGGACAACATTATCTGTAACCTCAAATGTTTTTAATTTTAATCCATACACAGCTGCCTCTCTATAAGCACCCGCATAAATTATATTGGCAGTGTTATAAGTAATTTCTATGTGTGGAAAAATAGCACCTGCAATATCTCTTTTATCATTTACTGTTGTGTAACCTATAATTAAATTATTAGAAATTTTATTAGAGAAATTACTTTTTAATTCCAATACAGCACTGTTTGTTTTGCTGATGTGCCTGTACCCCTGGCTTTCAAAATTTAAAGAATTTGCACCACGTTCCAAGTAATCGCTGAAAGCGTTTACATAATTATTCCGTATCTGTAATTTATGTTTCGGGCTGATATTCCAATCGAGCCTACCAAAAAATTTATTACTGTTTGTTGAAGAATTAATATCACCATAACTGCCGCTATTGTAGCCATATCTTTGAAATATGGTATCTGCAATGCTCTTTGCTACATCTTTCGGTATTATCGCACCACTGGTGCCTGGTGCAAATAAAATGGGCTCACTCTTTCTACCAATTTCTATAGAAGTAAAATAAAATAATTTATTCTTTTTAACTGCACCTCCAATTCCAAAACCACTTTGATAATCATAATATTTTTCAATACTTGTTCGGGCATCATCAGCACTTTTACCCGTTAACAGCTGATTGCGCCCACTAAAAAACGCAGATCCTTTCACCGTATTTGTACCACTTTTTGTAACCGCATTTACACTTCCTCCGGTAAAATTCCCTGCTGTTACTGCAAAAGGTGAAACTGCCACCTGTATTTCCTGAATGGTTTCTAAACTTATTGGTTGTGTACGTGCCAGACTGCCCGGTGTACCTGTAGCCTGCGAGCCACCGGCGCCACTTGCAGGTTCAGTAAATCCAAATGCATCGTTTAACGCTGCCCCGTCAATACTTAAATTATTGTACCGATAATTACTTCCGGCAAAACTGTTCCCATTAGCTTGTGGGGATAATTTTATAAAGTCTTGAAGGCTTCTATTAATAGTGGGCATCGTTTTTAATTGCTCTTCATTAATATTTGTAAAAGCACCGTTTCTTTTTTTATTAAAAACATTATCTTTTTTTGCTAAAACAGTAATAGTATCTTCCTTTTTTTGTGAAACTTTTAAAATGAAATTTTGTATAAAGTAATTGCCAAGCGTAAGTTGTATATCAGTAAATGTTTCAGTAGAATAACCGATGTACGTACAAGTAATTGTGTAAGGCCCACCGGCTTTAATATTAGGTAAAATAAAATTTCCATTTGCCTGTGTAGAACCAATATATTTTTCTCCTGTCGATTCAAGGACAGCTTCTACAGTTGCATTTAATAAAGGTTTATTTGTAGGATCATATACATTTCCCTTAAAACCTGCCGTAGTTACCTGTGCAAAATCAGCATTAATAATAAAAAATAAAAAAAACAATAAAAAAAATAGAGGGCGCATGCTCAATAATTTATTGAAAATTATACGCTATTAAGTATAATCTAAAATTAAAAAATAAAATGAATTAAAGGGTAATGGCAATCAAGGAGGGTGGACCTCTTAATGAAAAAGCATGAATAAATAAATTGTCAACTTTTACAAGCGCATAGGTAATTGCATTTGAAAATTTATTGAATAATACAAACAATAATTTAAGAAATGCAGAAGCCTTTTTTACTTTTATCTGCTTAACCAAATCAGCAATAGAATTGAGATCTTTGCTATGTTGAATGAAGCTGATTTTAATAGAATTGTTGTCTTTAAAATAGCAAATAAGTTCACTTAAAATACCAGCAGTGCACCAACCGAATGATAGAAAGTTTTTTCGTAAATAATTCTTTTTTTGCAACGTAAACAAATAAAAACCACCATTTTCATCAGCACCGATCAAATTTTTACCGCTCGAAGATTTATGTGCATTTAGCAAAATATTTTTTGTGAGTGTAGCACAATCTGTACCAACAGAAATCACTTTGTCAAATCCTTTGCTAAAACAATATTCTAAGGCATTGCAATATTTTTCTCCAAAATTATCTCCATGTTGCAATGTCTCATCCACAACAATGGTGGGCAATTGCGTAGCTTTTACTGCCTCCATTGTATTATTGTACAATGCTTGGTGGAGCAATAAATTTTGAGCAGCATTGTTGTGCAATATTTTTACTTTGCTTTCCGCTTTTGCTGATCGGCTAAATACTAATATGACAGACTTTTGATCCAAATATAAATTTAAAGTCAATCTACGTTAAATGTTTCAGAAAAGTTTTGCAGTTATAAATTTCGTTCGCTAACCTTGATAATTTTATTTTGAGCTCCTCAATTTTAAAAAGTGTTTACGTTTATCTTCTTTATTGGTGCAGTTGATTGGAATCCGATAATACAATGCATTCAATCAATGATTTTACTATTTTAAAATCGATTGGCGTAATTTCATTTTTTTAAACTTAAATAGTTTTGCATGCTTTTTACCCAAATAAAGGAAACTGTTTTATTCTTAGAAAATAAAGGAATAAAAAAACCTTCCGTCGGCATTGTTATGGGTACAGGTCTTGGTGCAATGGCAGATAAAATAGAGAACCAGATTGTAATACCATATAAAGACATTCCAAATTTTCCGGAGGCAACAGTTGAATTTCACAAAGGCAATTTAATTTATGGCAAAATAGAAAATAAAGATGTTATTGCTATGCAAGGCAGGTTTCATTATTACGAAGGTTATACCATGCAGCAAATCACTTTTCCAATAAGGGTGATGAAGGCATTAGGTGTTACTGATTTATTTTTAAGCAATGCAGCAGGAGGTCTAAACCCTCAATATAAAAAAGGTGATTTGGTTATAATAAATGACCATCTAAATTTTTTACCTGATAATCCTTTGCGGGGAATAAGCGATCCTCAATTTGGTGAACGTTTTGTTGATATGAGCCAACCTTACAATATGGAATTAATAAAAAAAGTTTTACAGGCAGCTGCTACACAAAATACGAATATGAGCACCGGAACTTATGCTGCTGTTATGGGCCCAAACCTGGAAACAAAAGCAGAATATAAATGGCTTCGTTCTACAGGTGCTGATTTGGTTGGTATGAGCACCGTTCCGGAAGTAATTGTTGCAAACCAGATCGGTCTTAAATGTACTGCAATAAGTGTTGTTACTGATGAATGTGATCCTGAAAATTTACAACCGGTTAATATTTCAGAGATTATTGCAGTTGCCGCAGTTGCAGATAAAATACTGACTGCAGTTTTATTTGCAACTATTAAATCTATTTAGGGCAATTATCTCACCGATGTTGATTCTTTAAAATCAAAAAATAAAAGCAACGCCATGCCTAATGTGAGTGTAAGGTGAAATAAAAGAAACCCAAAATTTTTTGAAATAATACCATAAACTGCTGCTGTAAAGAAAAGTAAAAAAAGTAAAATATAAATAATAAAAGAGTTAGAAATTTTTGCAGTACTAAATCTTTTAAATGCAAGCTGACCGGTGTTTTCATTATTAAATTTAGGCGTTCTGATAAAAGGCGTGCGTTTACCAAAATAACCCTGCAATACAGCAACACTGTTGTGAAAACTCATACCAACAGCAAATGATAAATAAAGTTGAAACATTTTTACAAACTGGAAGATACTCCTGTTCTTAAAATAATCTCTTGTTGCAATGAAGTAAGCAATTGCCAAAACAACAAAATTGGAAAAAAAAACTGTGCCTACTGTCATCATTGGTTTTAAAGATGGTACAATATCTTTTATAAACAATAATGGAATACTCAAAAAGGCACTTATTGCGATCGCTAAATAAACTCCCGAGTTTAATAAATGCCCAACAGCATGCAGTTTAATTTTTAAGGGTTGATTCGATTTTATTAAAGCAGGTATTAATTTTCTGGACACTTCTGCTCCACCTTTTGTCCACCGGTACTGTTGACCCCTTAACGCAGAAAGTGTTGGGGGTAATTCTGCGGGAGAGATTACATCTTCCAGATATAAAAATTTCCAACCTTTTAATTGTGCCCTGTAACTCAAATCAAGATCTTCTGTTAGTGTATCTGCCTGCCAGTTTCCGGCTTCTAAAATTGCGTGCTTATTCCAAATGCCTGCAGTGCCATTAAAATTAAAAAACAGGTTTAAATTACTACGGCTTGTCTGTTCTATTCTAAAATGATTTTCCAGCCAAAACGCCTGAGCTTTTGTTAGCAACGAATATTCTCTGTTGGTATGGCCCCATCTTGTTTGTACCATACCAATTCCTTTTTGGTTTAAGATCGGTACAGTTTTTCTTAAAAAGTCAGTAGATGGTATAAAATCTGCATCAAATATTGCAATAAATTCTCCTTTGGCAATTTCAAGCCCATGCTTTAATGCACCGGCTTTAAAACCACTTCGGTCTTCTCTTCTAATTACTTTTATATCTACCCCTAATTTAAACCACTTCGCTGAAACATTATCAACAATCTCTATGGTTTCATCATTACTATCGTCCAGTACCTGAATTTCCAAAAGATTTTTTGGATAGTCTAATGCACAAACCGCATTAATGAGTCTTTCTGTAACATAAGGTTCATTGTACAGGGGTAATTGAACCGTAACAAAAACTTCTTCATCACTTAAAGAAACATTTTCACCGGTATGATTTTTTCTTTTTTTTGATTTTATGTATGCAATGGTGAGATGAAACTGCAGAAGGGTGTAAAAAAAAATAAACAGGGTAGTGATGCAATAAAATACAAGCGCTATTATTAAAAACATCTTCATTACTGCAAAGTTATTCCTTTTATTCAGTTACCTCAAAAGCACCGTTTACATATTGAATGGGTCCCTGTAGTTTCTTTGTTTTTATTGGTCCGTTTTCCAGTTTTAAAACACCCCGTGGACAAACGGAACTACACACACCGCAACCTACACAACTGCTTCTTACAATATCCTGACCCTTTTGTGCATACGACCTAACATCAATACCCATTTCGCAGTAAGTGCTGCAGTTGCCACAGCTGATGCATTGACTGCCATTAGTGGTAATTCTAAAACGACTGAAAAACTTTTGTTGAAGCCCTAAAATTGCTGCCATTGGGCAACCAAACCTACACCACACCCTTGTACCCATAATTGGATAAAACCCTACACCAATAACCCCACTAAATACAGATGCTACAAAAAAACCGTACCACTGCCGTAAAATACCCGCATCTAAAAACAGTACATTTCTGCCATTACTCATTAAAATATTTGCAAGGCAGAGAACCGTAAAACCCATTACAGATAATGCTAGGATGTAAGCTTTCTTATCAAAATCTTTGAAAATAGTTTTCCGTTTTAATAAAACAATTGAAGCAAATAGTACAAAAAACACAATAACCAAAATGGAGAAAGATTTTTTATTTAACCAGTATGTTGATGGATTATCATAGAACATGGTATACAAAACTGCTACTGTTATAACAGTTACAAGGGCAAGTATTGTGTGGACTAACCATCTTTCAATTTTCCAGGCCTTTAAACTTTTATCGCTTAACTGTCGAAAAGGATCGCCTGCAGTTTCAGCTAAACCGCCGCAACCACAAACCCAGCTGCAATACCAGCGTTTCCCATAAAAATAAGTCAGTATTGGTGATATTATAAAAATCATAGCAATACCCATTACTAACATAAAAGCGCCTAAATTTCCGCCTTTCAACATTCCATCAATATTCCATTGATCAGTAAAATAAATATTTAGCGGCCACATATTTTTTACATCTTTTGAAAAATATGCTTTATCAGGATTTAACCTTTCTAAAAATTCAGGAATTAAAAATGCAAATGCAGTTTGGAAAAACATGACAGAAACAGTTCTAAAAACCTGATATTTACTGTGCCTGTTTTTTCTTATAAATTTTACGCCCATCAATAAAATTGCAAGTGTATAAAAAGTGCCGTAAACAAACCATTGAGATGCCTGCTTACCGTTCAGTAAATAACTAAGAGGGTCAAAAAAACGAACCAGACCTGTGTTGCCATTTTTATTTAAACCCAAATATTGAGGATACCAATATAAAATAATGTAGAAACCCGTTAATACAATTCCAAGCATCCAAGCCCACAACCCACGGTTGGTAATGCTTTTAAACATTACCCCATTATTTTTTACACCACTTACCATATTTGCATACAAACCGTTTGTATACAATAAACTTCCGGCGCTTATCATTATAATAAAAATACCTAACAAAAAAGGATTGTAAAATTGATTAAACAGCCCGGTTAACAAAACCAGAAACGAAATGGCTACAAAGGCAGCACCCGTTTTCATTTTATTATTTAACCTGCTGCTTTCAGCATGATTTGCTAGCGATAAAGACATGTCCATCTCCATAAATTAAAAATTAATTTTTTGTAAAATATTTTGATGACCGAATGCCGCTGCAAACTCTTTTTCATACCCTTTAAAAAATTCAGGATCAAAATTGGCCTTGCGGAGTTGATGAACTACAGTTTTTATAGGTGTTTTATCGTTTAGCCACTCGTTGCAAACTTCATGGCGTATTCTTATGCCAAACGAATTGATTCCATTAAATGCCAGGGTATTTTTATCCCATAAAATTCTTATTCCTTTTTCACCCTTTTTATCCTGCCACCAAAACCAATCTTCACTATCTGCTTTTTGTGCTGCAACCAACCCGTAAGTCTGGTATTCCAAATCAAAAAACTTAGCACTGTTAAACCAATGGCCTGGCTGATATTCTGTAGTAATTCCCACAATATTTTTTGCAGCAGTTTCACCATGCATTTTCCCTGTATACCAAACCTGTTCTAATGGTTTGCGGCCATCCAAAGCTGTTTTAAACTGCGCACAATCGCCAATTGCAAAAATATTTTTAATGTTTGTTCTAAAATTATTATCAACGAGCACACCACGGTCAGTCTCTACCCCACTATCATTTACAAAAGAAATATTTGGACTGACCCCAACAGTTAAGGCAACAAAGCCACAATTGATTTCCTCTCCTTGGCTTGTTATAACTGATGTTACTTTTGCTGCATTATAGCTTTTAATTTCTTTTAATTCTGTGCCCAGTTGCAGATCAACTTTATGATGCAGAATTATTTTATTAATCATCTCACTTTCTTCCTTAGGCAAAATAGTATCCCAAAAACTTTTCTCCCTTATTAAAAAACTTACCTTAATATTTCTGCTCAGCAACATCTCAACAGTTTCAATACCAATCAGCCCTCCCCCAACAACAACTGCATGTTTAATATCTTTTGTATGTTGTTCCATTGTTTGCAGATCCTGTAAATTATACAAGCCTTGTACACCTTGTATATCCTGACCTGGCCAGCCAAATTTATTGCTCTTGCTTCCGGTTGCTATAACAAGAAAATCGTAACCGAGTTTGGTTCCATCGCTTAATAAAATATTGTTTTCCGCAGAAAATATTTGCTGAACATGAGCCTGTAAAAGGCTTATTCTGTTCTTCTCCCAAAAAAGATCTTCGTAAGGTTTTGTGTGCTCCTCTTTCATATGTCCCATATATATATACATGAGCGCAGTACGGCTGTAAAAATATTTCGATTCAGAAGAAATTACAGTTATGTCAAAACTGCTTTGCTTTCGGATATGCCTTGCACAGGTTATTCCTGCTATTCCATTTCCAATTATGATTACTCTTTTAGACATTGTTAGAATACGTAATTTTTATTTTACAATATAGCATTTAAAAAACTTTTTAATGGCTTATACAAAAAACGGATATTCCTCATTGAGAAAAATACCCGTTTTTAAAATTACCAAAGCGTCTTAAATAAAACTATCATAATTTATTTCTGTTCATTTAAATTCCAGTTGTAATCTAGATAATCAAGTTTTGCATTTGCATTTAAATTAGGCCTTGCAAATTTATTTATAAATTCAATTTTCGTCTGACCTTTTTCAAAATCTCCTGAATACCATTTAAAAATAGAAGATAATTTAGGGTTTGTTGCAGAAACTTTATTCTTTTCAGTATCGGCCAAAAAAGCTTTACCCTGTTGCTCTAACTGCGCATTTAATGTTTTTGCTTCGTACGCTACATTTAATAATTTAGGACAACTGATAGAGGCGCAATTAATAGCAAAGTGACTACGTGGATCTTTAAATTGTTTTCTAATTATTTTAAATTCAATAGTATTTAGGGTCATTTTTTTGTTTCCAATACTAAAAAACTTTTTATCCCAGGCAGTATTTACAAATATAATAGGATTGGCAGCGCCCAATTCTTTAATGGTTTTTACGGGGTAATTACTTGTTATTAACTTTACAGTATATGCGTTGTAAGCATTTATCCAGTAGGCAAATTTTTCATCTCTGCTCCAATTGTTTGCAGGAGCATTATCACTTAACTTAACCAAATAGGTATTTAATTTTACTGAGTCCTTAATAAACCCTTTGTAGTCAACAAAACCTGCTTTATTAACGTGTTTTTGCAGAAGGCTTGTCCATTCTTCGTGCGTAAAAGAATTATTTTTTCCTTTGGGAATTCCTGAGAAACAAGAAGATAAGAAAATGACAATAGAGCATATAATTAAAGAAGATTTCATAATATATTTTTTGTTTTAGAATTACGGTTTTAAGGTTTATATAGTTTTAATAACATAAAGTAAGACCTTAATAATTAATTGTAATTTTAAGCTAATGATAAAAATTGTATAAATGGGTCTAAAATGAAATATCTAATCAACATCAATTTTTTAATAGTATTTGTATTGCTTTTTGTAGATAATTGTAATGTATCAAATCATAAACCATCTTTTACTGAGGTTGTCCCAATAAGAAAGAATTTTATTTCGGGAATAAGCATGGAAGCTCCACCCGAGGCGGTTGACAGTTCCTGCTTTACAAATATGCACCGTATTGGAGCCAAATGGATTTCAATAATTCCCTTTGCTTTTAGCAGGCAAGGAGAAACAATTGTACGTTACAACGAAGGAAGGCAATGGTGGGGCGAAAGAGAAGAAGGAATAGTTGCATGTATAAAACTCGCAAATGCAGCTGGTTTAAAAGTAATGCTAAAACCGCAATTATGGATTGGCGATGGCGTTTATACAGGTCATTTTAGATGTAAAACAGATAGTGCCTGGAAAGAGTGGGAAAAAAATTATTTAAAATATATTTTATACAATGCAACAATTGCACAAAACAGTAAAGCAGAATTATTTTGTATAGGAACTGAAATGGATGCTTCTGTGAAAGAACGTCCGCTTTTTTGGAATAACTTAATCGATAGTGTAAAAAAGATATACAAAGGGGAAATAACTTATGCTGCCAACTGGGGTTGCTTTAAAGAATTTGCAAGTTGGGAAAAATTAAGCTTTATTGGAATTGATGCTTATTTTCCTTTAAGCAGTTCAGTAACACCAAGTGTAGATGAGTTGCTTATTGGATGGAAGCCTCATTATGAGGACATAAAAGCGTTTACTGAGTTAAAAAAGAAGCCGTTACTTTTTACCGAGTATGGTTACCGAAGTATTGATAAATGTGCAGACGAACCATGGAAGTCAAATAATACCGGGCCTGTAAATATGCAGGCCCAACAAAATGCATACGAGGCATTATACAAAAAATTTGTACCCCAAAGCTGGTTTGCCGGGGGCTTTTTATGGAAATGGCATGTAAATGATTTGAAAGCCGGTGGCTTAACAAACAATAATTATACCCCACAGAATAAACCTGTGGAGTCAGTCATTAAAAATTGGTACAGTAATGATCAACAATTTTAAAATATTACTTTTTTTGTTTGGTATATTTTTATTTTGCAGCGATGAAGCTGAGGCACAAAACAATAGAATGGTGCAAAGCAAAAGCTATAATTTATTGCTCAAAAATTTATTGAAGCATGATGTACCCGAAATAAGTATTGATAATTTAAATAAGATAAAAAATACAGTTTTGTTGCTGGATGCAAGGGAAACAGCAGAGTTTAATGTAAGCCATTTAAAAAATGCAAAGTATGTAGGCTACAAAGATTTTAATATTGAAACATTAAAAAATACAGACAAACATCAACCCATTGTAGTTTATTGTTCAGTAGGTTACAGAAGTGAAAAGATTACTGAAAAGCTGATGAATGCAGGTTTTACAAATGTTCAAAATTTATACGGAGGTATTTTTGAATGGAAAAATAAAAAGCTGGATGTATATGATGCTGATGGTATTACAAATAATGTACATCCATACAACAACATCTGGGGTTTGTGGTTAAAGCAGGCTAATAAAGTGTATAAAAATCCTGAATTATCTACTCCGAAAAAGTAACCTTATCTTTTTTTAAAGAAAAAAACATGGCTGTAACAACAACCAAATATTCTAACCCAACTAACCAATAATTTTCATTAAAATTGATATTTCCGTAAGCATTGTAAGATAAAAAAGCAATGCCCATCCACACAAATGCATATTTTTTATTTGCCATTAATGCAAATGGTAAAAGATTTATAATGTACCATGGATGTACAGTTGTTGCAAAAAAATAATAGAGTGAGAGAATAATTAATGAGTATAAAGTAAATTTATTGAATGATAATTTTCTCTTTACAAAAAATATTGCAGCATAAATTAAAAGAAAAATGAGCATTAAGAATGGGCCAATAAAACTGATGTAATTATAGCCCTTAAACCACCATCCAACTTCTCTCGCTATGTAATATATAGAGGCATTAAATTCAAAGTTTTGAAAATAAAGGTTAAGGCTTTTTGCAAAGCCATTAATGGAGCCGGTTGCAATGAATGGCAAAAATAAAAGAACGGAAACAGCAACTGTAATTAAAGAAAATAGTATACCTTTTTTAAACCCTAATAACCTAACAATAAGTGGCAGAAGCAGCAATGGCAGCAGTTTTGTTACAATGGCAAGCCCCCAAAAAACAGCAGCAATATTGTATTGATACTGAAGAATTAAATATATGCTTATCACCAAAAGTGCAACCTGCATCACTTCAAAATGTGCATTGCCTGCGCCTTCAATTATTACCAGCGGGTTTAATGCATACAATACCACCAACTTTACATCAGCATTAATTTTCTTTAAAATTTTTACAATAAAATAAACAGCCACACAATCTGATAAAGCAACAATTAATTTAATAATTACAATGCTGATAAAAATAGAACTGCCCCCAAAAAATGCAGCAACAGTAAATACGCCCTGCATTAATGGCGGATAACAGGTATAAAATTGTGGGTGGTTAATTAGACTATGAAGTTCCTTCAGGTATAAATATTTTTCGTTTGAGTTGCTTAATGCTGACAAATAATTATCTGGCGTTGTAAGCAGCGGATTTTGACCGTTTACAATCAATTGCCCATCCCATATAAAACGGTAAACATCATCACTAAGAGACGGCATAATGAATGCTGAAGCGAACCTTAATAAGATTGCTGCAAAAAAAAACTGTTGTAAAGAAATATACTTTCGGGTAAAATAAAAAAAGATGAAAATGACATGCAAAAGAAGTTGCCAGCCAATCAAATAATTAAAATCTTTTCTTTCAATAAAATATTGACCTACAAATAAGGTTACTGCAAAAAATACAATAAGAATTGAACAAAACTTAGCATAATTTTTATGAAAGAAAGTAACGTCAGGCATACTTAAAAATAGTTTTTATAATTTTAATACCTGCGAGCACACTGCCTTTTAATGTTCCGCTTACTTTACTTTCGCCGCCTGCACGGTTTTTATATTTTACCGGAACATTTAAACAAACAAATTTATGTTTTACTGCTTTAACCTGCATCTCCACTGTCCAGCCATAATTTTTATCTTGCATTTTTAGTTCTTCCAAAACACTCCATTTTATTGCCCTAAATGGACCAAGATCAGTAAAGCTGTGGTTAAAAAATATGCGAATTAAAAAAACAGCCAGCCAGTTTCCAAAAACCTGCTGCGGCGTCATACTACCCAGTTTTCTCAGTTCCTTCACCCTGCTGCCAATAACCATATCAACATTTTCAAAAATGATTGGAGTTAATAAATGATCTAAATCTTCAGGATAATCGCTGTAATCTCCATCCAGAAAAACAACAATATCGCAAGCGCCAGTTTCTCTTATATAATCAAGCCCTTTAAGGCAGGTAATACCATAACCGGGCGTTTTTTCAAAAAGTACAGTAGCACCATTGGCTTTTGCAACAGCCGCTGTTTGGTCATCACTGTTATTATCTACAACAATTATTTCGGTACAAATACCTTTGGGAATTGCATTTAATACCAATTCAATACTTTTTTCTTCATTTACCGCAGGTATAATAAGTTTAATTATTTTGTTATGATACATTATCTAAAGATGAAAAAAAATCGGTTATAAAAGATTCTACTGGTAAATATCATTAACAAATCACAATTTCTGAAACCAATAATATTTACTTTGCGTAATTAAAACAAGTTAAAAAAATTTATGAAAAAATACATCATTACTTTTTGCTCTTTTTTATCAATAATTAGCAATATAAGTGCACAGATAAAAAACTTACCGGAGTATTTTAAGGGAGTGGATAAATTTTTATCTACCAATGTAAAAGCCGGCAAAGTCAATTATAAAAACATAAGCTCAGATAAAAAAGATTTAGATGCGCTTGTAACTTATGTCAGTACAAAACAAAAATTTAATTCCCAATCAGAAGAAAAGGCTTTTTACCTGAATGCCTATAATGTTTTAGTAATAAAAGGAATTATTAATAATTATCCAACCAAAGGCCCAATGGAAATATCCGGTTTTTTTGATAAGAAAGTATATGCCATTAATGGGGCAAGTCTTACTTTAAACAATATTGAAAACGATATCATACGGAAGAAATTTAATGATGCAAGAATACATTTTGCATTGGTATGTGGCGCCAAAAGCTGTCCGCCTATTCAATCTTATGCATTTAGGGCTGAAAAACTGGACGCACAACTTGAACAGATAACAAAACAAAGCATACAAAATACTTCCTTCACAAAAATAAATGCAAAAAACAATAAGGTATCTATATCTATGCTTTTTAATTGGTACAAAGATGATTTTGTAAAAGCAAAAGGAAATGTTTTGAATTTTTTAAACAGTTATTTAAAAACTCCGTTGTCTCCTAATACTGCGATTGAAAATTATACCTACGACTGGGCATTAAACGGGTAATACAATTACTCAATAAAGAAAAAAACACCGGAAGCATGAAGTTTCCGGTGTTTTTTTTGATGTTATAACATTGAATAGATAAGTTTGCTATTAATCTTTAAAAATAAAATATGCCCACAACAAAATCATATGCAGTACAAAACAGCGAGACTAACCTTTCTGTATGGCAACTTGAAAGAAGAGAACCGGGAGGAAAGGACGTTGAGTTGGATATTTTGTTTTGCGGTGTTTGTCACAGCGATCTTCACCAGATAAAAAACGAATGGGGCAATTCTATTTTCCCAATGGTACCAGGGCATGAAATTGTTGGCAAAGTGACACGCGTAGGCAACGAAGTTTCTAAATTTAAAATTGGCGATACAGTAGGTGTAGGCTGCTTTGTAGACTCCTGCAGAACATGCGAAAATTGCAAAGATGGACAGGAGCAATACTGCAGCAACGGTAATTCAAGTACTTACAATTCATACGAACAGGATAAAAAAACACCTACTTATGGTGGCTATTCAAAATCAATAGTAGTAAATGAAGATTTTGTTTTAAGTGTATCTGAAAAACTTCCTTTAAACGAAGTAGCACCATTGTTGTGCGCCGGAATTACAACATACTCTCCTCTTAAGCATTGGAAAGTTGGTAAAGGACATAAAGTTGCTGTTGCAGGGCTGGGTGGCCTGGGCCACATGGCTGTAAAATTTGCTGTATCATTTGGTGCAGAAGTTACTGTGCTGAGTACTTCATCCAGCAAAGAAGCGGATGCAAAAAAACTGGGCGCACATAAATTTGTTGTTACAAAAAATGCAGAAGAATTAAAAGCAGTTGTCGGGTATTTTGATTTTATTATTGATACCATCTCTGCTGACCATGATTATGCAACTTATCTTTCTTTGTTAAAAACAAATGGTGTGCAAATTTGCGTAGGTGCACCACCAACACCGGCAGCTGTTCATGTATTTAATTTAATAGGAGGCAGAAAAAGTCTTGCAGGTTCATTGGTAGGTGGATTGCCCGAAACACAGGAAATGCTTGATTATTGTGCAGAACACAACATTGTTTCTGACATTGAAATGATAGATATAAAAGATGTACACGCAAGCTATGAGCGCATGCTGAAGGGAGATGTTAAGTACCGTTTTGTTATAGATATGGCAACTTTGTAATTTAATCAAAATTAAAATAAATAAAATCATGGAAAAATTTGCATTACTAGCACGAGTAGAAGCTAAACCCGGAAAAGAAGCTGCGGTGGAAGCATTTTTAAAAAGTGCCTTGCCATTGGCAGAAGCGGAGAATGATACCGTAAAATGGTATGGTCTAAAAATAAATGAAAACACCTTTGGCATATTTGACACTTTTATTACAGAAGATGGAAGAAAAGCACATTTACAAGGTGAAATTGCAAAAGCACTGATGGAAAATGCTTCTGAGCTTTTAGCAAAAGATCCGGTAATTGAATTTGTAGACTTATTAGCAGTAAAATAATCAAACTAAAATATTGTGAACATTACATTAGCACAGGCGGAAGCAGCAATTGCTGCAGCAAAAATTAAAGCATTAGAAATAGATACCAAAATGGATATTTCCGTTGTAGATGCAGGAAGCAATCTTGTAGCATTTGCACGTATGGATGGAGCATGGATTGGATCAGTAGATATTTCGTTTAAAAAAGCAAAAACTGCTGCATGGTTTACAATGGATACGGCAGCATTATCACCTTTGATACAACCCGGACAATCCTTGTATAATATTGAACACTCAAATGGTGGCCTTATAACCTTTCCGGGTGGCGTCATTATTAAAAATGAAGCAGGAGAAGTAATAGGTGCAATCGGCGTATCAGGTAGCCTTGTTGAAAATGATCATGCTGTTGCAGTAGCAGGAGCAAAAGCAGTAAAATAAATCTTTTATAGTAAAGAAAATCCATCATTAGTGATGGATTTTTTTTAAAAATTTTTTAAAATTTATATAAATACTATTCTTTAATAGTTTCTTCTCATTTTTAAAAAAAACCAATACAATTCAACTTAATAATTTTTAGCTTCATCGTCACCCAAATTATGCAATTAGCGTTTCGCAATTAAGGCTCCTGTATTTCCATGGTTTTTCAATAATTTTGGGTACAAATTTCTTTTATTGGCTATCGTTAATTGATTGTTTGATGAAGAAAAATTAAATTTTTACATTAAATGGATATTTATATTTATGCACTTGTAGGGTTAGTTGTAGGTTTTATAATGGCATGGATAATTCAATTAATTGCCATTCAGAAAATAAAAAAAGAAAATAAAAGTGTAAAGGGTTTGCTGGAAAGCGAAAAACTAATAAAAGAAAATGCTCAAAAAGAAAATAATTTTTTATTACAGTCAGCAGAAGCAGCCCTAATTACCACAAAAATTAAATTAAAATCTACTGAAGATCTCGTAAAAATTATGGATAATGATATTTTGCTGATGCAGAAAAGCAACGAAGAAACGGAAGATCTACTTGCAAAAGGTGAACCTGCATTATATGACATAAAAATAAAACTTATAGAAGCTCAGAATATAATTTTACGGTACAAGGCTCAGATCGGTGAAAAATAGTTTATTTCTTTGGAGCTTTTGTGGAATCAGCCAAAGCAGTAGATTTTTTATCTTTTTGAAATTTATTAAAAAGATCCAATTTAAAATTAATTTTTCCGTCGCTACCGGTTTTACCTCTTAAAAAAATACTTTTCCCTATTTTTGATTTGGTACCAATGTTAACCGGGTTATAGTCTTCATCTCTTTTTTTAAGGTTATTGAGCGGAATCTGTATACTAAGATCTGAACCTGTTTTTTTACTGTACAAACCCTCTACAAATAATGATATTACTGAAGATTGAATTTCCATTTTATTTAATTTAATATCCCCATTTTTAATCGTCAGGTTATCTTTCAATTCTGCAAAGGTTATATTATCAAAATCCCGTTTTTTAAAAATAAAATTCTGAATTTTTTTTATAGGTTCAAAATTATTTAATGCTCCATTTTTTAATGAAAAACTTACTTCGCCATTTACAGATGAGGGAAGTACTTGTCCTTCATCATTAATATTTAAAGCGGTATTGACCTTAGCTGTTAACTGCCCTTCAAGATTTGTAGATAAAATACCATCCTGCCCAAAATTATTAAATGACGCAAACAATTTCTTTACATCTACATTATTAACATCAGCATTTATGTTGGCTGTATGATAAGCTCCTGAATTATTTAGTAATTGCCCTTTTATATTCATCCTGCCGCCATTTGCCTGCATACTTATATTATTCAATAAATATCTATCCTGTAATAAGGTTATGCTTGCATTTGCCTTGTTGGCAATAAATTTTTTGTAACGTAGAATTTCTGCATTTAATGAAATATCAATAATACCTTTTTCTAACAGATCATCAATTTTAAGTGCCATATCGCCAAAACTTTTTTTATTGCTGCTTACTTTTTTTACTGTGGCACTTTTCTTTTTCAACAAATAAGTAAACGCATTTAAATTTAGATCGGGCGAATAAACATTGTAATCTATTTTTACCCTGTTAGGTTCTGTATTTATTAATGTAAGAACATTTTTGGCAGTACCGTTCATTACAATTTTATTATTTAGAATATTACATTGAAGGTTTTGAATAAATACATCAGAATTTTTAAAATTTAAAGAACCATTTACATTTTTCAATTCTACATTTCTTGGAGCATACAAAAGCGATCCGTTTTTAAAAGATATGCTGCCATTCACTAATGAATTTGTGTTGTTGTTTTTTTCTATCGGTCCTTTATAATCAAGTATTACATCTGCATTACCCGACAAGAGCTGTATTGAATAAATAGGAATAACTTCATTTAATTCTGCAAAGTTAAATGATGAACGAAGATCGCAGGTAAGGGTTGGAACAGTAAAATTTAAAATTTCAATTTTATTTGATATCACCGGTAGACCCCGCCAGTTTGCTTCTAAATTATTTATGTGAATAACAGAATTTCGATCATTACGGGCTTGACCAATTACTGATTCATTACTAAAAAATCCAGAAAAGCTAGCATCTTCAAAATCTATAAAAGTGGTTGTCATATCACTATGTTCAACTTTCCATTGGGCATAAATGTATGGTTCACCTCCCTGCAAAGGGCCTTTTAATTTTGTAACAACATTAATCGGCCTGTTTAAACTTACTATGGAAAGCGATTTAGCTATACGCTCAGGCAGAAGTTTTTTTGCTTCTTCATATAAAATTTTAGGCGCATAAACATCTAATGAGAATGCCGGATTTTTATCTCCTAAGTCAAACTTACCTGAAAGATTAAAAGGCTTATCCGCAATTTTTACATCTATACTGTCAAAACTTAAAACCTGAGAAATTTTACCATAAGACAATTTAAAATCCCCGGAAAAAGATGCTGCTTTTAAAAAAGTTCCATTCGGTAAATTAAATGCCATGCTGTTTATAAAAATATCAGCATCAGTATCTACATTCAAACTACTGTCTGAGTCATGTAAATTCATCGCAATTTTCTTAACATCAAAATCGTGCAGCTTTTCTCTTTTACGGTCATCTAAAATAAACCGTACATTTTGCAGAACAATGTTTTTTAAACTAATTTCTTTTGATGTTTTTTTAGGACCACCGGCAGGATCTTTCTTGCTTTTTAAAAGATAAGTATTGCTGTATCCACTAGTATCGGTAAAAAAGTAAATATTGGCATTCCGCAAAACAAGACCTGTAAGTGCATCATCTTTTTTTATCAATTTAAAAATATTTAGGTTTACATAAGCCTCTTTTGCAGCAAAAAAAGCGTGATGGTGCTTACCATACATACTGTCTGTAAGGGAAATATTTTTTAATACGACGGCAATTCTGGGAAAATTTTTTAGTACACTAACATCAGCATCACCGATAGTTAATTTACCATTAAGTTTATTACTTACATTATCAGTTAGCTGTTTAATAATTTTTACTTTATTGGCTTTAATATAAAAAAAAGCAGCGGCGTAAAATACTAGTATTAATAGGGTAAGGGCTAAACAAACTTTTAAAATAACAGGTAAAATCTTTTTCAAATTATTTTTATTAAATTATATTTTTGATGCTGTTATCATATAATTAAACCTACGAGTACTAATTTATTAATAATTATAAGAATATCATCAAATGTTAAGCCTTTTTTTGAAAAGAATTAAGGGGAAAAATAATACACATTATGAAAATTAATTTTTGGACTATAGGCAAAAGCCACGATAGTTTTGTAAAGGAAGGTGTTGAACTTTTTACAAAGAGGATAGGAAATTATTATCCTGTTGAATGGCTAATTGTTCCTATGCCTAAAAATGCCGGCATTATGGAACCTGCAATACTTAAAATAAAAGAGGGTGAAGTTTTGGCAGCACTAATTACTAAAGAGGATTATGTTGTACTGCTTGATGAACGTGGAAAAACCCTGACCAGTGGAGCATTTAGTAAGTTTATAGAACAACGCACAGTAGAAAGTGTCAGAAATCTAATTTTCATTATTGGTGGGTCTTATGGCGTATCAGAAGCAATCATACAAAGAGCAAATTTTAAATGGAGTCTATCGGCTTTGGTTTTTCCTCACCAGTTGGTTAGGTTGATATTGGCAGAGCAGGTTTACAGGGCATGTTCAATAATTAGAAACGAAAAATACCACCATGCATAAAATGTAGAAAGCAGCCATAAAATTAATTATGACTGCTTTCATACAAATGTGTTGTAAGATTATTTAATTCTTGTCCAGGTCTGTGTATTATTCTGACCTGCTGCGTTTTTACCATTCACTTTAATCTCACTATTAGTTATAACAACAATGGTTGCAGGTTGGTAGTTTAGTGCGCCTGAATTACAATTACTCAATAAATTATCAATAACATATCCACCTGCTTTATCAGATTTAATATTTTTCCATTTTATATCATTTTCTCTGTAACACTGTGTATTATTTCCTAGGTATGTTAATTTACCTTCTGAAGAAAATAATGAAACAGTTACAATACTGTTTAATAAAGTATTTTCAGGATTATTACTGCTTAGCTGCCATTTACCATTCAAAGAAAATACCGCTCCACCGGTAGTATTAGTTGCTTGTCTAACCGCATCGCAACTTGCCAAAACAAATATTAAAGCAAGCAAAGAAAGAAGTTTAAGTGTTTTCATAATATAAATTTTTAAGTGTAAATGCCATTTTTCAAAAAGCATACCAGCAGATAATTATTAAAATGAATCTATCTAAGTTAACAAAACTTTGGATAATTTTTTGCCTTAGCTTTGGCAAAAACTATAAGAATGGATTTTGATAAATACCCTGTTACGCTCATGCTTATTGCTGCAAACATTTTGTTTTCTATTGTAGGTTTTTCCAATAATATATTTTTATCAAAAACAATTGGTTGGCCTTATTATGAAAAGCGCAACAAAGAGTATTACCGTTTTATTACATCGGGTTTTTTACATGCAGACTGGATTCATCTTTTCTTTAACATGTTTACCCTCTATTTCTTTGGTAAAAATTTAGAAATAATATTGTCAGTAAGCGGCCTTGGTGGTAAATTTTCTTATTTGTCACTATACTTTTTAGGATTGATAGCAGCTGATATTCCTAGTTATTTAAAACACAATGAAGATGCCGATTACCGTTCACTCGGAGCCTCGGGTGCAGTATCTGCCGTAATTTTTGCAAGCATTATTTTTAGTCCCTGGACCAGTATTTATTTATACGGAGCCATACAAATTTCAGCAACCATCTATGCAATTCTGTATGTTATTTATTGTATTTACATGGGCAAAAAAAATCAAGACAATGTAAACCATGATGCACATTTGTGGGGCTCAGTTTTCGGATTTGCATTTACCATTGCTTTAATAGCAGTTATAAGACCCGAACTTTTTCCATATATTTTAGAAGACATTAAAAAGTTTAGTGTATTTGGCTCTAGCGAACTAAGCTCAGTTTTACAATTTGTTTTGAACTCGAGGTAATTTTAAAACGTTCATCTATTCTGTAACCAATTACCCAAACGATTTTTTTATCGGACTCCAATACCCAGCATTTTTCTTTTTGTAGAAGAGAAAGTTTTTGATCCATAAAAAACCGACTTAATTTTTTCTTTTTTGTCATTCCCAAAGGGTAAAAATAATCTCCGGTTTTCCATTTACGCAGCAGCAAAGGATAGGTAAGATTTACTGCATCAATATGAACAACCGAAGAATCTCCTTGTAATTTTTCCGGAATGTTAGCAGGACTTATTTGTAAAGTTCCCTCATCAAAAAAAATATTGCCTGCATGCTCTTCAACAATAATATTTTTTGTTTGTAATGATGATGTTTGGGGAGAAATAATCAACCATTTCCTGTTAAGCAAAATAATATGTGAAGCAGATTTTATATATTTACCCGAATCACTATGCAATAATTTTTCAACTTCGTTTACCTGCATTGCTGTAAACCCTGCATCTTTTATAATTTCATAAATAACCGTTTGCAACGGCTTTGTTTTTAATAATTTTAATACAGGAATATGAATTTCATTCCCTTTCCTTTCAATTAATTTTTGTTTTATCTGCTCAATACTTTCTTCATATAAATATTCAACAGCTGCAAACCGATCTATGTTTCTTAATACATTTTTTAAAGCCTCAGAATAAATTTTTTCAATTGAAGGCAATATTTCATTCCTGAATAAATTTCTTGTGTAATCGTTGCTTGCGTTAGAACTGTCAGTAATATATTCCACCTGATTTGCAAGTGCATATTCTTCAATATCTTTTCGTGTTGCAAACAACAATGGCCTGACAATCTGTTGCTGTTTTGGTAGTATTCCTCTTAGCCCTTTAATACCGGTTCCCCTAAAAAAATTCATCATCACTGTCTCAACATTATCATCTGCATGATGTGCAGTAAGTAAAAATGAAAATGGATTGTCAGATGTTTTACTTTCAAGTAACAATTGCTTAAACCAATTGTACCGGAGGTTGCGGGCAGTTTCTTCAATAGAAGTTTTATTAAGTTTTGCCTGAGATACTGTATCAAAAGTTTTTACAAAAAGCTTTACTCCTAACTGTTCACTCAATTTTTTTACAAACTGTTCATCTCGGTCACTTTCTAATCCTCTTAATTTAAAATTACAATGGGCCAAAGAAAAATTTAATCCTGCAGCCGCGCACAATCCACAAAGTACAGCTGAATCTGCACCACCACTTACTGCAATTAGCAAATAATCATTTATTGTAAAAAGATTTTCTTTTTTTATGTAAGCCAAAAAATTTTGTAGAAGTTCCATTTAATAAAGCAGGGAAAACATTTAAATTAATTTTTATTAAAATCTAAGACCCGGTCTATCTCTTCTGGAATTTATTTGACCGATACCTATCAGTTGATCTGTGCGATCTGTAAAGCTTTTATAATAAACAAGTACGGTATAATTATTTTCTGTTTCCCAATAATTACCTTCCAAAATATTTGTATTGTCAACGCCCTTTTCATCTTCAAGTAAATAAGTATAAGCATAATAACCCTGCTTCATATAAACTGAGACTTCATATAAACCGGTTATTTCGTTAAAACGCATTTTGTATTTGTCGCTTGCTTCAAAGCCGGTAAACTGCCCGGCCACAAAAATATTTTTCCCGGAAAGCGGTTTCCCACCCGGTGCTGCAAAACTGAACTTTACAGTTGCATAATCTCCCTGCCAAAAAGGGTTGATACTTTCATAGGTAACAATATTAAAACTCCCATTGTAGTCAGGGTAATATACATAACGTTGAGCGCTTCTGTCAACATCAGGAACTACATACATATTGGTATACGTTTTACCATAATCTGCATGGTCAATTCTATCGCTTTGTAGCCTAAAACTTCTAAGATCTAGCCACCGCCATTCTTTTCCACCTGGAAACTGGGCAATATTTTCATTACTGTAATCGAGCACATTTCCTCTTACAAAAGTTGGTATGATATCTTTTTGAGCATTATCCCACCGGTTATTTTGTAACACAACTACTTTTATCTGCTGTGCTGCGCTAAAAGCATTTAGATCTGATGTGGTAACTGTAAACCTAACTTTTTGATAAGTTGTAAAATTTTGTGCACCTAATAACTGAACCACCGAAGCTGCAACAGACGCTTTATTTTCAACAACCAACAATCTTTTAGTAAAAGCAAGTTTAGCTGTATCTCCATCTAAAAAAATCTTTACGAGATAATTACCCGAACGTATTGGCAACGAATTTTGTTCAGGTAAAATAGCCTGATAATGCGTGTATCTTGTAAGTGCAATAGATGAATAACGGTATGTTGTAATCCTGTTTTGTGTAAAGCCTTTTATATAATCAAAAGCCGAAAGGTTAACTGGTTTCCAGTTATAATCGCACAACTGGTAAGTGTAATAGTAACTTTTAAAATTTCCATCAAGGTCATCAAACTCAAGTTGAAATCTATCACCGCTGTTTAAAGTGTAAACAGGCAATTGAAGTTGGTTGCCATATTGAAATAACTGTGCAGTCGCAATGTTGGATTTATAAATTTTATCCGGCTCCTGCGCCCATGTTTTTGCACTTAAGAGTATAAAAAAAACATAGATGAAAAAATTTTTACATTTCATTTACAGCATTAATTATTTATTTTTGAAGGTACAACAAAAAATTTCCGATTTGAACGTTTCTTACTTCATTGCCAAAAGATTAGCATCGGTTAAACAGAAAACTTTTAGCAGGTTCATTATCGGGCTGGCAGCTGCTGCGACTATACTCAGCGTGGCTGTAATGATTGTTGCGCTGAGTTTTGTAAATGGTTTTCAAAGAGTAATAAGCACAAAGGTTTTTAACTTTTGGGGACATGTAAGGGTGCAGCAAAACATTGAAGACAGAGTTGGCAATGCAGAAGAATATCCTATCTATGCAAATGATACGGTGGAAAATTATTTAAAGAATTTACCGGAAGTTTCCTCAGTAGAAAAATATGCCACCAAATCTGCAATACTAAAATATGGTACAGATATAGAAAATGTTTTATTAAAGGGTATTGATGTAAATTTTAATTTTAACCGACTACAACCATTTTTATTAAAAGGGAAGTGGATTTCTTTTACTGATAGTGCTTACAGCAAGCAAATAAACATCAGCTATTACACCGCAAGCCAGTTAAAACTTACCGTCGGCGATAGTTTAATTGTTTACTTTTTTAGACAGGATGGCTCTAAAACTCAACGTAGGCTTACCATTGCTGGTATTTATAAAATTGGTATTGAAGAGTATGATAAGAATTTTGCTTTATGCGATCTTAACCTCATCAGAAGATTAAATAACTGGGAACCAACACAAATTGGCGGCTATGAAATTCTTTTAAAAGATTACAAAAAAACAGATAGTATTTCAAAAAAAATGTATGCGGAATTGCCGAATACCTGGTACAGTAAAAGTATAAGAGAAATATATCCTCAAATTTTTGACTGGCTAAATTTACAGGGTCAGTTAAAAAATATTTTATTGGTGATAATGATTATTGTGGCGGCAGTAAATTTAGTTACATGCTTAATAATTCTTGCATTGGAACGAACAGCAATGACGGGTATTTTAAAAGCTACAGGTGCTACGGACTGGGATATTCAAAAAATATTTTTAATGAATACTTCGGGCATTGCCTTAATGGGAATTGTAGGAGGAACATTGTTGGGCCTCGGCATATGTATACTGCAGCAAAAAACAGGCTTTATAAAATTAAATGAAGAATCGTATTACATGTCTGTAGCACAAGCTGATATTGACTGGCGACAGATTGTTGCTGTAGACTTTTTTACACTGGTGATTTGTATGCTCACACTTATTATTCCCACATATCTTGTAAAAAAAGTGCAGCCTGTAAAAGCAATAACTTTTAGATAATATTTATTTCGTTATTGAATATAAAATAATTCCCGTTGCAACTGCAGCGTTCAAAGATTCTGCTTGTCCGATTTTTGGTACCGTTATTTTTTCATCTACCAGTTCCATAACTGCTGAAGAAATCCCTTTCGATTCATTTCCAATGATTAAAATCCCTTCTTTAATTTTATCGAAAGTTGAAAGGTTTTTGCCCGCCAATACAGCAGCATATTTTTTTATATTTTTATGTTTCTGCAACTCTTCAATAAGATTTCCATAAATAATATTTACCCTTCCAAGGCTCGCCATTGTACTTTGAACAACTTTTGGGTTGTAACAATCTGCTGTTGCATTGCTGCAAAAAATTGTTTTTAATCCAAACCAGTCAGCCGTTCTTATAATTGTCCCAAGGTTTCCAGGATCCTGTATATCATCTAAAAACAAGGTGAGGCTGTTGCTGATATTAATACTTTTAAAACCAGTCTTTTTCTTAAAAACACCCAATAAATTGTTGGTAGTACTTAAGGCTGAAATCTTTTCTAATTCAAAATCTTCTACTTTAATGATTTTCCCTCCAAATTGCTTTTTTATTTTATCAGACAGATAATTTAAGCCGCTTACACTACAATATAGTTGCTCACAATCAAAAATATTATAGAGTAAAAGTTCCAAAACCACTTTTGGTCCTTCAGCAATAAAAGCATTGTGCTGATCCCTAAATTTTTTGTGCTGTAAACTTTGAATATATTTGACTGCAGATTTATTTATCATACTGAAATTTTTTGTAGCTTTTGCTGCACTTAACAGACTAATGAATGCTTTTCGTTTTAAAAATATAGTTTTTCTTTTACTATCACTTACATCATGTACAATAATTAGAAAAACACCAAAAAACAAACCTTATCTGTTTGCTAATTCTATTGAACTGGTAGGTGGTTCTTTTAATAAAGTTGAAAGACAATCTGTAATACAACGCCTCAATAACCAGTTGGATGACAGCAGCAAAGTAAAAGTAAGAGATGCATTCTTTATTTTACATTTTATAAAAAGACCTGTTGCATACGATACAGGATATTCGGCTGTTTCTGCATTTAATATGCAAACTTCTATGTACCATTTAGGATATTACAATGCCAAAGCAAGTTTTACACAAGACACCGTTAACCAAAAAGTAAAAGTTAAGTATAAAATAATAGCCGGCAAACCAACTTTGATTGATACGCTTAGGTATCGCTTAAAAAAAGAAGATTTACAGCAGATAGCAATCACATCTCAAAAGCAGACTTTTTTAGTACAAAATACTCCTGTAACGAGAATTGCTGTGCTTGCCGAAATAGGAAGACTGGTTGACAGTTTTAGAAACAATGGTTATTATAAATTTACAGCTGCAGAATTAAGGGTGCGGGGCGATAGTACCATTGCATCTCTTACATCCATAAGCGATGATCCTTTTGAACAGTTGAGATTGTTAAACGAGGCACAGTTAAAAAGAGATTCGCCTACGGTAAAACTTGCTTTAGATTTAAATCCTCCTGAAGATTCATCAAGACTCAATAAATATTTGATTAATAAAATTTATATTTTAAGTGATTACAGGCCTGATGATGTTTTAAGAGACACTGCAAATATTACAGAACAAAACAATCCAAACTTTATACACCGTTACCACGAAAGATTATTTAGAAATTCTCTTTTTGCACGCAATATTACCTTGCTTCCAGGAAATGTTTACAGCCAAAGTGAATACTACAAAACCATAAGTAACCTTACAAAACTTGGAGTTTGGAAAAGTATAAATATTCGTATTGTTGAAAACCTTGATGAAGTAAATAAAGTAGACCTGATTGTAGAACTTATTCCGGCAAGAAAGTTTTTATTTGAAAATTCTTTAGAAGCCAGTTATTCTTCTACCAGCAATACTACTGCTGCACTTGGCGGAAATCTTTTTGGTTTATCAGCAAATTTTTCTTTAAAAAATAAAAATATTGCCAAACAAGCCATCAGTATGACGCACAATTTGAGACTGGGTGTCGAACTTAACAAAGCAAGCCGCACCAACTCAAACAACATAATTTTTTCCAACGAAATAAGCTATTCCAATACAGTTTTAAAACCCGGATTAACGCCAAAAACAATGAAACGTTTTCGTTTGAAAAGCGGTGATTCGTTTATTAATTCCGGGTTTGCTTACAATAACAGATTAAATCTTTTTAGTCTGCAGTCTGTTAACTTAAATGCTGGTTTTACAGGGTTGGATAAAAAGAACCGATTTTATGTTTTTCGGTTGTTGAATGCCAACTTTAGTTATCTCTATAACCAGTCAGAAACTTTTACAAAATTACTCAGAGATAACCCTTTTTTAAGATATTCCTACAACACAGCATTTACCATTGGTACAGCATTTAGTTATGCAAGCACGTTTCGTAACACAAAACATCCACTAAGTCTATCAAAAGAAAGAGGATTTAAATTTAATATAGAAGAATCAGGTTTGACACCACTTGGACTGTTACCTATTTTAAAAAAATTTAAAAGGAGATATATAAAACTGGATACCGAATATAAATACACAGTAACAAAAGCCAAGACTGCTTTAGCTTTTAGAGCTTTTGCCGGCGTTGGTATTCCACTTTTTGGAGACAGCTTACCTTTCTTTAAACAGTTTTATGGCGGTGGCAGCAACAGTATGAGAGGCTGGCCTTTAAGAGGAATTGGTATTGGTGGTCAAAAATTAATTCCCTACAGTGCAACCTCATCAAATATTTTTAATGACCGTACCGGCGATATGCAACTGGAAACAAATATTGAATTCCGCCATGATATTGCCCGTATTGTTCCCGATTTAATTACGCTGAAAGGTGCTGCATTTATTGATATCGGAAATATCTGGAACATCCGGGAATCTAAACCCGGCGGTGTATCCGATCTCACAAAATTTGAATTCAAAAATTTATATAAACAAATTGGATTATCGGCAGGTTATGGTTTTAGAATTGATTTTTCATACTTAATTGTACGTACTGATTTTAGTTTCCGTTTTAAAAGACCTGAAAGCAGTGAAATTAACAATGGATGGAAAGCACCGCCCATTGGATTTAAGGATGCTTTTCAAAAAATATTTTCAAAAGATTTCAGGCAATGGCGATACGAAAATTTTAATTTTACTGTAGGAATTAACTATCCTTTTTAAAAAATAAATTTATTTTTTTAAATACAGGTTTTTATAAATTTATACGATTGAGTTGGTAGAAATATTAGCCAGATGCTCCATAAAACCTTCCATCGTTTTTCCATCATTTACATTCATTTCCCCGATTTTAGTTCGCCGCAGTTCGCTTAAATAAGCGCCACAACCCAAAACATATCCCATATCATGTGCAAGGCTGCGAATATATGTACCCGTTCCACAAATTACCCTAAAACTGACGACAGGTAATTTAACTCCCGTAATTTCAAGTTCATTTATTTTAACTGTTCTTACTTTTAATTCAACTTCTTCCCCCCTTCTTGCAAGTTCATATAATGCAACACCTTCTTTTTTTATCGCAGAATATATGGGTGGATATTGCGATATCTCACCAAGAAATTTTTGTGTTGCAACTTTAATTTCTTGTTCAGTAATATGAGCGTATGCTTTATAATTTTCGGGTGTACTTTCTTTATCGTACGTAGGGGTTGTTGCACCTAAAGTAAATGTGCCGGTATATTCTTTTACCTGTGCCATGTACTCATTTATTTTTTTAGTAAACTTTCCTGTACAAACTATTAAGAGACCTGTAGCTAAAGGGTCTAACGTACCTGCATGACCAACCTTTTTTATTTTGAGGGTACTTCTTATTTTTCTTACAACGTCAAAAGATGTCCAGTGCAAAGGCTTATCTATTAAAAGAACCTGACCTTGTTCAAAAAAAAATTTTGCTTCTTCACTGATTAATATCTTCGGTAATTGTATTCTTTTGGAGACGCTTTCTCCATTCTCCTGCTGCGCAATATGTTTTGCAAAATATGATCCTTTAGCCACTATAATTTTTTGCAAAAATAATTAATATAACCTGTAAAAAATATTAAGAGGCTGTCTTTAAAAAAGGCAGCCTCTATTCAGTAAGGAAAACATTTAATTTTTTTATCTTTTGATAATTTTTTCTGTTGCAGACACTATACCATTAACAGAAAGTCTTGCTATGTAAAAACCGGCATTTAATCTACTTAAATTATTAATTGAAATATTTGTAAAACCAATGTTGATAATTGTTTGCTGCACCAAAACTATTTTACCATTAGCATCAATTATACTTATTTCAGCCAATCCTTTTTTAGAAGCATTGTAACGCACATTTATATTTTCTGCAAATGGGTTTGGATATACTTTCATTAAGGTTGTCGTTTCAGTTTTGAATTTTACCGTTAATATTTCACTGAAAGTATATTTTCCATCATTATCAACTTGCTTAAGGCGATAGTAAATAACATTCCTGTTTTGTAACTCCGCTGCTTTATCATTGTATGCATAACTTTTCTGAGTTCCTGCAGCAAAACCGTCCAATACAATTGCAATTGTTTTAAAGGAATTTAAATCAAAAGATCTCTGGATCTCAAAGCGATTATTGTTGAATTCTTCTGATGTAATCCATGTAACCGCAACAGTTAAATTCTCTACAGGCACTGCATTTAACGATAAATATTTAACCGATAAAGTACTTGCTGCTAAGGAAGCCACTGCAACTACCGCTGTATCCTTACAACCATTCCTCTGTTCAGTTAATATCAACGTATAATTTCCTTGCAGGCCAACAACTACATCTTTAGTGTTGCCCACAAACGAACTAGGTCCAGTCCAATACCAATTTAATCCTGTAGAACCGCCATATGGAGTAATTACATTACTTAAAATTGGATCACCGCCTAAAAGGGTTACTGTCGACTGGGGGTTTGAAGCTACCAAAGCTCCACTTGAGGTGGCGGATGCTACCGGCTGAAATTTATCTTCAACTACAGTTGTGCTGTCAGTTCTTTTTGGGCAACCGGCTACTATAGCACTTGTTAAATAGTATTTACCGGCTTTATCAACTACTGCATTACTGCCATTTGTTGAAACAATGTTACCATTTGATGTTGCCCATTGGTACGACGCACCACTTACTGGGTTCATAGGAGTTAGTGTTGTTGAAGTTACGTTACATTTTAAAATACCCGGTGTAGCTATGGCTGGAGATGCAACCGGAGCATCTAAAAATTCGTAAGGACCTGAAAAATCTTGTAACGCTGAAGTAAAAGTTGAAGAAGATCTTGTTTTTGTAATGACTCTAGTGAAAGGTGGTATACATGCATCAAAACCAGAAGTTGATAATGCGGGATCAACACCCAGGCTCGTTAAATCTACAGCAATTTCACCAAAATCATAAGCAGCATATTCATTAGAATATGAAATTGAACCTGCTCCTAAAGCGTTCGATGATGTTCCCCACATCGGACCCGCAGTATTAGCAGTACTTGCAGATGCCCATGCACCATACTGGTTTGTACTGATAGACGCAATTTTTGCATATCCATAAGTATTTCCGTAAAATTCGAAAGGTACAAATTTAAATTTTGAAGGCGCAACTGTACTGTAAGTATTAAGAGAAACCCAAATATAAATACTTACTTCAGATACCCCTGCGGTACTGTAAGAAAAAGAAACTGTCATATCCCCAATGGTATTTATAGAACCATTACTGTTAAAAGTCCATTCGGTACGACCTCCTGTACTAGCTGGACCTGAATTACTGAATAACCCTGTTGAAGTATTGTAGGTTATTCTTTCATGAAAAAGCTCAAAATCTACATACCTGTTTCCCGTATTACCTAAAGTGCTGACACCCATTGTAAGTATAAGGGCACTTGGGTTAGTATTATTAATTGTTGTGCCGTCTCTGCGCATATGTATATATGAATCAACTATATCATATTTTACATCAAGCGTTGAACCATTAGGTGCAGTAGTCCATGTTGAAGGATTATCACCATTTTTAGAACCACCTATAAAAGTGGTTGAATCTCCACCTCCTGTTCTAATTCCAGTACTAATTCCAATATTATCTCTGCCATAACGTCCATCTAAAAGTAAATAGCCATTTTGGACCGAATACCTAGGGAAAGCCATTCCTTGATTAAAAGTAAAATTTTCAGATGCTTGAAGTCGAGTTTTGTAAACTGATGATCCCGTGGTATCAATAACGCCTACACCAACACCTGCGGCATTACCAGGGGCCTTGAACCAGTCAAAACTATTGGGAGTAGATGAAGGTGTGAGATTTTGTGACCTCCCGGAGAGCACATCACCATCAACACCAAAACCTGCTACGATAGCAGGTGAATATTGAGCATTACTAATAAAAGGTAGAAGTGTTACGCAGAAGAGAATTGTAACTAAAACGAATTTAAAATTACGTTCCATTTTTTGTGGTTTTGGTTTTTATTAATCCTATTGAATCTTGTTAAAGACCTAAGGAAGAATTTTAAATAATTTTATGAATTTTAGAATAACCGAGGTAACAATCATTTCTAATTTCAATGTAAATGTAAAAACCAACAAGTAATCTTCCAAATAAAATATAGTAAAATTACTATATTTCGAGTTCTTTTACTCATTTGAGGTTTGTAGTAGAAATTCTACATAGTAATTTGGGTTATCATTGAATAATATCTAACAAAACGATCATTTTATTAGCTTTATTAATTACAAACTAATATTTATATAAATTAAAATGTAGATTTACAAGCATTTATGAAAGAAATTACATTTTAAAATCTCTTATTTTTTTCTAAAAAACACAAATTATTTGTAAAAAGACACAATTGTGTTTAGGGAATTAATTATGAAAGTAAAATTTTAGGAAGGGAAAAATACTCAAAAGATGTCATCGTAAAAAAACTGGCTGTAAGTAATTATACAACATGAATTAAATGGGCAAATTCTTGGAATCGATACATTATTTATACACAACTTAGATTACAATTTAAATTAAAAGGACGATTCAACTTGTATCCAGCATGATGCAGATTGAGGTTTTTTAAAAAACAAAAAATAAGGGTAACTTATCTTAAAAATTCATAACCGTTATGAAAATGAATTTTGATCAAGTAGATTTTATACTGTAAAATATAAAAAGATCTTATTTAAAATCTTGTTTAAACCAGCTTTACAAAACCTGCTTTGTTTTAAGCTCTAGATATTTATTTATGGTATTTACAGTCAATTTTTCGGGGGAACTTATAACAGATAAGATACCGTACTTAAGAAGTTCTTTTACAATAAGCCGTTTTTCAACCGTAAGTTTATCGGCTATAGTTTTTACATAAACATCTTCTACATTTTTTGCCCTGGCAACAGAGAGCTTTGTCAACTCTGTATTTTCGAAAAATACCACTAACAGTAAATGATGTTTTGCAATGGAACGCAGGTAACTAATTTGTCTTTTCAGGCCGTTTAAGGATTCAAAATTTGTAAACAATATCATCAGGCTGCGGTGCTTAATACGATTTCTGATTTGCATATAAAGCATTTCATAATCGCTTTCTAAAAAGGCTGTGTTTTCCTTATATAAAACCTGCATTATTTTTTCTCTCTGTATAGGTTTTCTGTCTGCAGCAATTACGCTGCCCATTTTATTTGAAAAACTGATGAGCCCAATTTTATCCTGCTTTTGCAGACAAATATTGGTAAGTGCAAGCGTGGCATTAATTGCATAATCTAACAGACTTAGCCCATAAAAAGGCATTTTCATTAGCCTTCCTTTATCAATAATACAGTAAACCTGCTGCGATTTTTCATCGGTATAATTATTAACCATCAGCGTGCCTTTGCGGGCAGTGGCTTTCCAGTTAATGGTTCTTATATCATCTCCACCTATATAATCTTTTATTTGCTCAAACTCCACACTTTGCCCTATTTTACGCAAGCGTTTGCTGCCATATTCACTTGTAACAGCCTGCGCAATCAGTTGGTATTTACCAAGATTAATAAAGGAAGGATAAACTTTTACGGTCTCAGATGCTTTTGTAATTTCTCTTTTTTGTAAGAATCCTAATCGTGACTGTAAATAAATAATGATATTCCCAAACTCATAATTTCCACGTTCAAATGGGGTAATGGTATATTTTATTTCAATCGTTTTTTTTGCTTTCAGATTTTTAAAGATTTTCATGTTTCTTTGCTGCAACTGCAGCGGTACCTCATCTATAATCTGTATTTGAAGCATGAAAGGCATTTGATTTGTAATAAGAATGCTTACTTTATTTATTTCCCCATTGCTTAGTCTATCTGCAACGATTCTTTTTGCAATAGGGGATTTAAATACTAAAAATAAAAATATATAATCTATCAAGAATAAAAAACATGAAAATACAAACAGCATATTTACAACCCCATATAATGCAGTAAAAAAAAACGCAAATATATAGGCAACTACACAGCTTCCCATCAACACATAAAAACGCTGGGTAACAAACAAATCACCAATATATTTTTTTGCTGTATGCATTTTACCTTGGTATTTCTATTCCTTTTAAAATATTATCAATCAGGTCATCAGGGGAAATTCCTTCCATTTCCTTTTCGGGAGTCAGCATTATGCGGTGGCGCAAAACATGCGGTGCCATTTTCTGTATATCTTCCGGAATAACAAAATCTCTTCCACTAAGAGCTGCTGTTGCTTTTGCAGATTTTAAAATAGCTAGAGAAGCTCTTGTAGAAGCTCCTAAATACAGAGAAGAATTGCTTCGGGTTTCGTGAACAATTGTAGCAATGTATTCTATCAGTTTAGCATCAATATTTATGTTTTGTACAACTTCTCTGTACTTAGCAACTTCGCTTGCTGATAAAACTTTATTGGCAAATTGCAACAGCTGGTTTTGTGTTTTGCCCTGTTGTTGTGTAAGTATTAAAATTTCTTCTGCAAGGGTCGGATAACCAATATTTATTTTAAACAGAAACCTGTCCAGTTGGGCTTCAGGCAATCTGTATGTGCCTTCCTGCTCTATGGGATTTTGTGTGGCTAAAACAATAAATGGATATTGCATCGCATGCGTCATTCCATCTACGGTCACTTGCCGTTCTTCCATCACTTCAAAAAGTGCAGATTGTGTTTTTGCAGGAGACCTGTTTATTTCATCTATTAAAATAATATTACTGAAAATTGGGCCCTGCTTAAAATAAAATACCCCTTCTTTTGGGTTAAATACTGATGTGCCAACAACATCTCCAGGCATAAGATCAGGTGTAAACTGCAGGCGGGAAAAATTTACATCAATAATCCTGGCAAGTAATTTTGAAGCAAGCGTTTTTGCTACGCCAGGCACACCTTCGAGCAGCAAATGTCCATCGCACAAAAGACCCGTAAGCAACAGATCTACCACTTGCTCCTGCCCTACTATTACTTTGGCAATTTCGGTTCTTATATCCTGTAACTTTCTGTTTAACTCAGTAACAGGGCTACTTTCCTGAAAAAAATTATCTTCCATTATTATTAATTTTAAAAAACTTTTCAGTTAACCCATTTAGTTTAAGTAACTGCGCATCAGTTACCTTTTCACTTTTTTGTATTGCTTTAATAACACTCACCAACTCATTTATTACATCAGGTTCAACGGCACTTTTTCTACTTAATATATCTGCATAGCCAACATCATTTATATTGATGCTGATAAATAATTTTGTGCGTATGTACTCGTTTAAATAAGTAATTATTTTTTCAGCAATTATTTTGTTGTCTTTTTTGTTGAAGTATAAACCGGCAATAGCTTCAGCAAATGCAATACTTGTGTTTTCCGTTGTTTTAACTACAGGCACAACACGTTGCCTGCGTTTACTGTTAAAAAACACATACAACAATAGCAAACCTAAAGCTATAAAAAATGCTTTGGCCAGTGGTGGGTACTTCATTAAGGTACTGAGGGTGGAATTGCTGCTATTGCTGTTGGGTGAAAAGTTTTTATTGCTGTAATAATTATCCCAATAAATATTTGCAGGCTTTTCCGGCATCATCTGCAAAATTTCCTGCAGGTATAAATAATTATTTTTAGTCAGTAAAAAATAATTACTTAAAGCCCGTGGCTCGCTGTGAAAATATATTCTTCCTTTACCCCACATAAATACAAAAAAATTTGCCTTGCCCTCTTCATTGTAACCAATAATTCTTGCATAAGAACCATTAATTTCTGAGAAATAATTTTTAAATGGGAGATAATAATAACTGTATTTCTCATTATATAATGAAAGATTATCTGTAAAACGAACAGATGTATTTTTTAACGAGGCTATATTATTTTCAGGATAAAATGAAGACTTGTTTTGTTTACAAAATAATTTATTCAGCAATATTGTGTCGTAGTATGCTGCAGAAATAAATGCTGTATTTCCTTTGTAAATAAATGCCATCAACGATTCAGCATCTCTGTCAGTAACATAATAATTTCTGCTGATATTGATGTACAAAGATGTAGTATCGTAATCCCAGCCGTAATTATCCGCAAATGATTTTTTATTTATTTCTAAATTTTCTTTTGCAAATTTTTTCTGTAAAATATTATACACCACAGAAGTTCCAAACGGTCTCGAATCTCTGTAAGAAAAACTTTCTCTGAGATCGGGCTTATTTTTATTTTGCGGCTGGCATGCGTTTAAACAGACCAAAATGAGTAAAAAGATAATATTTAAAATACTTTTTTTCAACCTATATTTTATTTAAAAAATTGTTGAATTTGTTTTCTATAGCATCAAAAACAGTTTTTTCAATTTCTACATTACCGTACCATACATACTCATAATAAAGTGCAAGAGAAGCAAAATCATTTCTCCTGGCAACCGGCAATTCATTTACATAAACACTGTTGGTTTTATCAACGGCATATTTTATTATTTCCTTTTCATTAAGTTTTTGCAAGGTTTTTAAAAATAAAAAACGCATTGCAAAACGCCAGTTTCCATCATCATATGCTTTTCTTAAAAACTTCTCATAATCATTAACCAGGCTTGTATCTTCTTCATCAATCTGCAAATTTATTCTGGCTTTAGCGGATCGTTTTCCAAAAACGCCTTCACTTAAAAAAAGCTTATAAATAATAAACAATACAAGTGCAGCTGCAATAAACCACATTGTTGCCTTTAAAATTCGAGAGTTAAATAAACTGCTTAAAAAAGAATTACTATTATTTTGGTTTATCACAAATTTCGATTGACTGCTATCTTCCTTTTTCTTTGCCAATAAAAAGCTGTCAATGTTTGTTGTCCAACTATATTCTTTTTTTAATTTTAGTGCAGAAACTGTATCCCGTTGCAAAGCAAAGTCGCTAAAGTTTATAGTTGTATCGCCAAGTACATCTTTAGCAAAACCGGTTATAGTCTCGACTTTATCATTATTATTTATAACCAATGAACTGTCTATTGTTGTTGGAGTAGCACTGTTTTTTTGGGCTTTTGCACAAAATATAATTGTTAAGAAAAAAATTAAAAGAAAAGTTTTATGCATCGTTGTGTTGCAGCCGAGAAACGATACCGTCTTTTTTAATAAAAAATCCTTTTCTATGTAACAATATAGGCCATGCAATAAAATACCATGTAATGAGTAAAAATGATAAACTTAAAATTAAAACACTCATCCACGAAGGCATTCCGCCAGGTGCTTTGTTATATGTTTCACTCATTAAATGCGTAATATAACTTTCTAAAAATGCAGCCCCAATAAAAAAAGGAATTAAACAGATTAAAATTTTTGCTGCATCTTTTGCATTTCTTTTAAAAGACTCCATGCGGGTATAAGTCCCAGGAAAAAGAATGCCATTCGCTAAAATAAAACCCGCAGCACCGGCAATAATAATTGAAGATATTTCAATAGTACCATGTATCCATATTACGAGTATTGATTGGATACCCAGCCCATTTGCAAAAAAGAAATACTGAAAACTGCCGAGCATAATTCCATTGCTCCATAACAAATAAAATGTAAGTAAACCGCCTGTAAACCCACCAAAGAAGGTAATGAACGCAACTTTAATATTATTAAAAGCAATTCTTACAAACATGTTAAACGGATCATTGTCTTTATAAACCCCAAAAGGATCTCCTTTGGCAATGTTATCTTCCGTCATTCTTAAATAATTATCACCCAAAATACCCCGGATAAATTCAGGATCCTGCCGGGATGCAAATACACCTAATGCAACAAACAAAATAAAAATTAGTGTTGTAAATAAAAATGTTCGGTGATGCTTTTGTATAATTAGCGGAAGTTCATATTTCCAAAAAGTAAAAATGCGGGAATATTTTTCTTTCTTATTTCGATAAATGTTTTGATACACAGCAGCTGCAAGTCCGTTGATCCACTTTGTAGCTTTGCTTTTAGGGTAAAAAGTTTTGGCATAAGCCAAATCATCCATAAGTGTTATAAACCGCTCTGAGACTTCATCAGGATCAGAGGGATCTTCCTGCTGGTAAGCCTTCCACTTATCTGCATTTTTCTTTATAAACATTGCCTCCCTCATAAAAAATCCTGCTTATTTAATGTCATTTATATAAATACAATTTCCTGCTTTTTTTATTCATAAAAAAATATCCTTTTATTAAGAATATGTAGTGTTGGCTGTAAATTGTGATACAATGCCAACCGTTCAAATAAATACTGCTTTTAATGTGGGTCTCGATTTTGAAGTAGCGCCTTTTCACAAAAGATTAGTAGCCTATTTAATTGATTTTGCCCTGCTTGCTCTCTATCTTTTAAGTATGAAACATTTGTTTTACGAAGAGTTTAACCTTGATACAGAAAAAAGCACAGGAATCGATATTTTAATAATTTCTTTACCGATGCTTTTCTATTCTTTGCTTACAGAACTTTTGCTAAACGGGCAGACGATTGGGAAAAAAATAATGAAAATAAGAGTCATCAGTCTGGAAGGTGGAGAACCTACTTTTGGCCAGTTTATTTTGAGATGGATTACCAAGTTTTTTGAATGGCCATTTTTGTTTGGGTATATATATGCATCATCGATTGCATTATTTATGTATGCCATGTATACTGGCTTTTTTGGTGTTGCAGTTGTTATTGCAATATTGGTTACAAAGAAAAGTCAACGGCTTGGAGATCTTGCTGCGGGTACAGTTGTGGTGGATGCAAAAAGTTTCATGTCAGTAAACGACACTATTTTTATTCCCATAAACAGCAGCAATTACAAACCTGTTTTCCCAGAAGTAATGCGGCTTTCAGACAATGATATCAACACCATAAAAACAGTATTAACCCAAGCCCGCAAACATCATAATCATGATATTTGTATGAGAATTGAATATAAAATAAAGGACGTGCTTAAAATCGAATCCAGACTTTCCTCTACCGACTTTCTTGAAAAACTGCTGGAAGATTATAATTATCTGGCTACCAAAGAATAAATCTTTCCTTAATTAGCTGGTAACGGAAATGGTACGTTTTTTACCCCATTGCCCAATTATAATTTTAACTGGCTATGCAGATATTGATTTTAGTATTCAATCAATTTCCCGTGGAATTTCGGATTACATTTTAAAAGATGACCTTAATGCAAACATGCTTTATAAAAGTATTATTTATACCATCGAAAGAAAAAAATCATTTTTATTAATAGAAGAATTAGAAAAAGATACAGTCGTCTATCTCATTTAAGTCCACAACCTATGTGGCTATACGATTGTGAAACCTTAAAAATTATATAGGTTAACAAGGCAGCTGTTGATCATTACAGTTATACTGAGGCAGATTTTCTATCAATGTTTATAAAAGATATCCAAACTGTATCGAGCCATCAATGCTAGATGAAGCATTAATTAATAGGAAGCAAATTGAAGAATCTACTTTTACAGGTAGTTTTAATCATTTAAAAAAACAAGAGAACTTATTAAAATTGAAGGATACTATCATAGTAAAGGATAGAAATTGAAAATCTGATATTGCCGTGGATGTTACAGAAAGAAATTTATATGAAGATAAAATTACTAAGGCAATAATTAAAACACAGGAAGAAGAAGGATATGAAATTGTCGGCGAACTGCATGATAATGTTTGCCGGATATTAACTACAAGCATGATTAGTTTAGGTATGATTAAAAACTATATTGAACCAACTGCAGAACAATGGTATAAAAATACAAAGGAGTACATAACAATGCCTTCTAATGAAATCAGAAACTTATCTCACAGATAAACACCCGCTTTTTTTGATGATTCGAATTTTGAAGTTGCCATAGAAATTTTATTAAATACTTTTAATACTGCCGAAGAATATGAAATAGCATTACAGTTTGATAATAAAATAAGTGAGGAGGATTTAAGTCTTGAAATGCAATTAAATCTTTACAGAATTGTTCAGGAAAAGCTAAGAAATATTATGAAATATGCCAAGGCTACAAAATTTCAATGGATTTTTTATAGAAAATGATATGCTGGTTTAAAAATACCGGATAATGGTGTTGGCTTTAATACCGAAGACGCAAAATAGGGTATAGGTTTAGCGAATATGAAAAGAATAACTGAATTGTTTTCGGGGAATTTTTTAATAAAATCTTCGCCGGGAAATGGTTGTGTAATGAAGGTGTGTATACCAATAAATACAAAAAAATTATAAAAAAGCTGATTCAGGGACTATAATATTTAAAATACCGGGACAAATTTCGGCAGATACTTTTTTTATTTTTCCCTGGTATTCTCCGTCTATTTGAAAATGCATCTTTCTCACCATTGTAACCTCAACTGATGTTGATGGAATTATTTCAATTTTTTTAGGATCAAATATACCCGGTTTTAAAAGCATTTTAATCCATGACCCTATAGCCAGTTTTCTTACAATAATTACTTCAAACAACCCATCGCTTAGATTCCCTTCTGGGTTAATGACTGCGCCAGTGCCGTATTTTCTTGCATTGGCAAGTACAACCATAAACGCATTTCTTCTCACTTCTAGATTATTTGTTTTTACAATAACCTGCATTTTTTCTTTATACCATAAAGTTTTTATAATAACCATTGCATAGCCTAATTTTCCTCTTAGTTTACCCTCATCAAAGTGTTTTATCAAGTGGGCATTTAAGCCAATATCGCTTAAGTGAATGCAATATTTATTGCCGTTAATGTTTATTAAGTCACATTTTCTTATATGAGCTTCACTAATTATTTTTAATGCAACTGCTGCATTTTCCGGAATTCTAAGTTCTTTTGCCATGCCATTTGCAGAACCTGCAGGTAAAATACCAAGTCCAATATTGGTATTAGCAATAATATTAGCAAGCATTGTTACTGTTCCATCTCCACCTACAGCTATTATATTTTTAGGGTTGTATTTTGATATGTGGTCTTTAATTTGTGATATTGTAAAACTTTCAGGAAGATTGTAAATTTTGAAACTTTGCTCTTTATTAATAAAAAAATCATTAATTACATTTTCCCAGGCGTTAGGTTGGTTTGTTCCTGAGCTGTTGTTTATAACAAATAAAAATGTTACCATTTTCTGCAATTAATTTTATTAGATAATATGACCAATGGGGCAACATACATACCAGAAAAATTATCTGTTTATCAAAAAATACAGTTTAAATTTTTTAGATTTTTTAGGCTGCATAAAGGTGCCACCCTAAAGTTATATAATGGGTTTGCAAATCACAAATCTTGCTATGTATATGGGCATGCACTATCTCTTTCGCCTATTAAAAAAAAACATTTTAGAACTTTTTTTCTTTACAATGCAATTGCACTTTTGCGGCTTTTTATGGTACGCCCAATAAAAAACGCAGTTGTTATTTTGCAATGGGGTAATAAAATATTTACAGCTAAAACTGCATCAGATGGCTTTTTTAAATTTGAATGGGAACATGATGAAGAGCTTTTGCCGGGACAATACGAAGTAGAAGCAATGCTTATTAAAAGAAACAGCAACAACATTGTAAAAGCAAAAGCAACAGGTAAAATAATTATGCCATCTACAACAGATTTTTCTTTTATATCTGATATTGATGATACCTTTTTAATTTCTCATTCATCAAACCTTAGAAAAAGATTGTTTGTACTGCTTACGGAAAATGCAAAAAGCAGACAGCCATTTAAAGGTGCAGTAAAGCATTACAGAATGCTGCATGGTATAGAAGATAGTGATCCTTCAAACAATGCATTCTTTTATGTATCTAGCAGTGAATGGAATTTATATGACTATATAAAAGATTTTTTAGAAGAAAATAAATTGCCTGATGGAATATGTTTGTTAAACCAGATTAAAACCTTTTCAAAACTATTTGCTACGGGTCAAAATAATCATTCCGGTAAGTTTACACGTATTGTAAAAATTATTGAAGCATACCCTCATCAAAAATTTATTTTGTTGGGCGATGATTCACAAAAAGATATAGATATATATAATTCGATTGTAGAACACTTTCCGCAAAATGTGTACTGTGTTTATATTAGAAGAGTAGGCACTCCAGAAAACCCTCATGTTCTTTTACAACAAAAAAGTATTGAAGAAAAAGGAGTATTGTTTTATTATTTTGCACACAGTGAAGAGGCAATTTTACATTCTAAAAAAATTGGTCTAACAAAATAATTTGCTAACTAATTAAAATATTTACGTTAATATTTATGAATTTTTAGTTTAACTACTTTTTTCAAACTCCTGAGATAGAGGTTTTTTTTCAGTCTTAACTAAAAACCATTTTGCAAGAACAAGCCAAATCAAACCAAGGAAAAAAGCGGCTATCACATCGCTGGCATAGTGCAACCTTAAATATACCCTGCTGTAACCCACCAGTAAAATTAAAATAATACATAAAATAATAAGTAACCATTTTAAAAAATTATGTTGAACGTTTTTATAAATGATATAGGCAATTATTCCATAAAAAGTTACACTGGTAAAAGTATGGCCGCTTGGAAAACTGTAACCGTGCACTTTAGCAATTAATGGTAATAGCGGACGTTCTCTTTGTAAAAAAAATTTTATTAAAAACATTGCAACAACGCTGGTAATTGAAATAGCAGCAATCTTAAAAGCTGTCTCCTTATTTCTTTTAAAAAAAAGATAAAATCCAATTAATAATAAATTTGCAGGTAACAAAAAATTTTGTGAACCAATAAAAGTAATGACCTGCATTATAGATGTCTGGGTGTTACTCACCCAGGGTTTAATTATTGAAAAAACCTTTTCATCGAAGGAGAAGTTTTTATCTTCAAAAATCATGTCTGCAACAATAAATAATCCCCAGAGACAAACAATAAAAAGACTAATCATTAATAAAACTGATAGAGATAGTTTCTTAAAAAAAGAAAAATTATTATTTGCTGTCATCTTAAAAAGAGCTTATTAAATTTAAAAAATAAAAAATTATTCAGCCAGTCTTATTCCCGTTTTTTCAAAAGTTATTTTTCTTTCTCTGAACAGATTGCCTGTCGTCATTTTAAATGTTTTCTTGCTCATTCCAAAAAATACATAAATGTTTTCAGGATCACTTTTATCGTTATAGGGTAAGTATCCATCATTTTCCTCTAATAATCTCAAAATTTTTCCGGCTTCACCTTCAACCCTTTGGTAACCCATTTTTCCGGCAACAACATCTACTCGGTTATCAGGGTATATTTTTTTTATGTAACCTTTAAATTTATCACCTGTACCAATAGTTCTGTAAACTTCATTTAAATGCAAAACACCCGTGTGTTGGTTATTTATAATCATTAAATAACCAATGTCTGTCCGCCGTAAAACAATCAAATCAACTTCATCTGTTTCATTTACTGAAAGATTTTCATTGCTTAAAAACTGTTCAATTCTTTCGGTTGCAGCAGCTCTGCCAGTTTGTTCATCTCGGTATATTTTTACAAGGTATTCTCCCATTGGACGCATACCTGTTATTTGCTGGCTTTTTGGCACAAATAAATCCTTCATTAATCCCCAATCCATAAAAGCACCTTGTTCAGTAACTGATACTGTTTTGAGTTTAACAAAATCATTAACAACGCCTAAAGGTTTTTGGGTTGTCGCTATCAACCTTTCCTCTCCGTCATGGTATACAAATACTTTTAATTCATCACCTTCCTTTAACCCTTCGGGTACAAATCTTTTAGGCAATAAAATACCGTCTTCACCATCATCTAGATATACACCAAAATCTACTTTTCGTAATACTTTCAGCAAATTATAATCTCCTGTTTTAATCATATTCATTTCCATTAATCTAAATAAAGGTAAATAACAATTTTAAGCGCAGCTTTTATATTGTTTTTTAGCTCGATGAACAGATTATTTTATTTTTTCAATCTGTAATTCTTCCCATGGCGTAGAGCTATCATTTTCTCTTTTAAAGTTTAAATCTGTGGTGCTTTGAATTATGATTTCTGCAGTTGTATAAACAATACATCCTTTTAATAATTGACCTCCAATTGTTTTGCCAATGCTGTCACTTATACTTATGTGCAGATGATTACCGTTTTTTGAAGTTGTACCTATAATACTAACTACTTCAAAAAGTCCTTTTCCTTTACTTCTTTTTTCTTGATTGGCAAATCTTATATTATAACCTGTAAGGCTTCCTGCACAGGTTACAACCCATCCTGCATGTAAATTATTTTGTAAAATATAATTTTTAATTTTTTCTCTCATATCGTCACCAGGCTTTAAACGTATTTTATGAGAGGTAATGCTGTTTGAGGTATTTATTTTACTGTAGTTTTTTAAGCATTAGTATGCATAGTTAAACATAGAAGTAAAATTATTTTGTTCTTATTTGAATGTAAATTTTTAAAGTGAAAATGAAACATACTGATGAGATAAATTGAAAATTTTAATTTTAAATATTTTATATTGTAGTGAACATTTTTTATAAAAAAATCCCTATTCTTTTCGAAAGAATAGGGATTATTTTTAAATCATTTTATTTTTATAAAGCTATTTGTTTTTCTAACATCATTTTGCGCATATTTAATAAACCATAACGCATTCTGCCAAGTGCTGTATTAATACTGCAGTTAGTAAGTTTTGCAATTTCCTTAAAACTCAATTCTGCATAATGGCGAAGTATAATAACTTCTCTCTGGTCTTCAGGTAGCAAATCAATTAGTTTGCGTACTTTCTCAGAAGTTTGTTCAGCCATGATACGGTTATCAACACCGGACTCTGAAAAATTAAGCACTTCAAAAATATCTCTGTCGTCGCTTGTTTTAATAGTTGGGGTGCGTTTTACTTTTCTAAAATGATCTACACAAAGGTTGTGTGCAATGCGCATAGCCCATGGTAAAAATTTTCCCTCATCGGTGTAACGACCGCCTTTTAAAGTGTCAATTACTCTAATAAATACATCCTGAAAAATATCTTCGGCAAGATATTTGTCTTTTACCAATAGGTAAATTGATGTAAAAATTTTGTCTTTGTAACGGTTTACAAGTGTGGACAGGGCATTTGAGTCCCCATCAATGTACATGCGTACAATTTGCTGATCTGTTAAGAGAGTTTGGTTTTGCATTTTTCTACAATTTTGAATAGTGGACATTTAGGATAATGTTGCCAATAGAGGGAAAAAACTGCAGGTGCTTTGTAAGGAGATTCATGCGGTTTTTCAAACAATTGGATATTGTAAAGTAAACATAGAAACATATATTTTAATTACAATTTATTTTTAGCATTATTTTATAAAGTTTGTTAAAAATACTGTTTGCTATATTGTTTACAACGTAGTTTTACACACTATTTTAGTGAAAAAATACTCATTTATACAAATAGGAATTTTTTGACTCTTTTGTATTTGTAAATTTACCTTTATGTTATGCTTATAACTTCTGAAACCCCCATCATATCCACAACTGCAAATATTTCATCCAATGATATTTTAATAAAGGGAGCAAGAGTTCACAACCTTAAAAATGTAACTGTTACTATACCACGCAATAAACTAGTTGTTGTTACAGGTGTGTCTGGTTCAGGTAAATCATCCTTAACAATTGATACTTTATTTGCTGAAGGGCAACGCCGATATGCAGAAAGTTTAAGTGCTTATGCAAGGCAGTTCATGCAACGAATGAACAAACCTGATGTAGATTTTATAAAGGGGTTATGTCCTGCAATTGCCATTGAACAAAAAGTGATAACACGTACACCAAGAAGCACGGTTGGAAGTATGACGGAGATATATGACTACTTGCGTTTGTTATTTGCAAGGACAGGAAAAACTATTTCTCCTGTTAGTGGTAGAGAAATAAAAAAAGATGATGTTCCCGATGTTGTAGCTGCAATCAATAAAGCCAAAGATGGAGATAAAATTATGTTGCTTGCTACATTTAAAAGCCATGCCAATCGAGATGAAAAAGAAGAACTTAATATTCTGTTACAAAAAGGATTTTCCCGACTTTACATAAATAATGAAATTGTAGGTATTGAAGATTTACTAGAAGAAAACATTATAAAAAAGTCTAAGAAAGAAAAATTTATTTTAATTGATAGGCTAATAAAAAAAGAGTTTGATGAAGATGATCTGCACCGCATTGCAGATTCTGCAGGTACAGCATTTTACGAAGGTGAAGGAGCCATGTTTGTGCAGATTAATGAAAAAACGCCTTTAAAATTCAGCAATAAGTTCGAGCTGGATGGAATTGTTTTTGAAGAACCTGTACCAAACTTATTTTCTTTTAATAATCCTTTCGGTGCATGCACGGTATGCGAAGGTTTCTCAATGGTGTTGGGTTTAGATCATGATCTTGTTATACCCGATAAAAGGCTGAGTGTTTACGAAGGTGCAGTGGCTCCATGGAAAGGCGAGAAACTAAGCCTGTGGAAAGAAAATTTTATACGTGCTGCAAAGCAATTTGATTTTCCGGTACACAAGCCAATAATGGATTTAACTGAAGGGCAACTAAAAGATTTGTGGAGCGGTAATAAATACGCCGAAGGCATTAATGATTTTTTTAAAGAAGTAGAGCAGAATTTATATAAAGTACAATACAGGGTTTTATTAAGCAGATTTAGGGGCAGAACTTTGTGCGGCGAATGCAAAGGATACAGGCTTCGTAAAGAAGCGCTGTATGTAAAGGTTGCGGGCGTGAACATTGGTCAGTTATGCGAAATACCGGTGAAGGATTTACAGACCTGGTTCAATAAATTAAAACTTAGCAAATATGATGAACAGGTAGCAAAAAGAATTTTGATTGAAGTAAAACATCGATTAAAAACATTGTTAGATGTTGGTCTTGGTTACCTCACCTTAAACAGATTGGCAAACTCATTGAGTGGCGGGGAAAGCCAACGTATACAGCTTACCAGAAGCCTTGGCAGTAACCTTACAAATTCACTTTATATTTTAGATGAACCCTCTATTGGTTTACACAGCAGGGATACGCAAAATTTAATTGTTGTTTTAAAAGAACTGAGAGATCTCGGCAACACCGTTGTTGTTGTTGAGCACGATGAAATGATGATGCGGGAAGCCGATCATATTATTGATATGGGGCCCCTGGCGAGCCACCTTGGTGGTGAAGTAATTGCTGTAGGAAATTATGATGAATTAATTGCAAATGAAAAAAGTTTAACCGGTAAATATTTATCAGGGAAATTAAAAATTGAAGCACCAAAAGTTTTGCGAAAATGGAACAGAAGCATAAAAATTGAAGGAGCAAAACAAAATAATTTAAAAGATATAAATGTTGAGTTTCCTTTAAATATTTTATGCGCAGTAAGTGGTGTAAGCGGGAGTGGCAAAACAACATTGGTAAAACAAATATTGTATCCTGCTTTGCAAAAAATAAAAGGGGAAGTGTCTGACAAGCCCGGTTTGTATAGAAAGATAACCGGCGATATTGATTACATCAATCGAATAGAAATGATTGATCAAAATCCCATCGGTAAAAGCAGCAGAAGCAACCCTGTTACTTATATAAAAGCTTACGATGAAATAAGAGAATTATATTCAAAGCAACCGCTATCAAAAATAAGAGGATTTATGCCAAAGCATTTTTCTTTTAATGTTGATGGTGGTCGGTGCGATGCATGCAAAGGCGAGGGAGAACAGTTGGTTGAAATGCAGTTTTTAGCAGATGTCCATTTGGTGTGTGATGTGTGTAATGGCAAGCGTTTTAAAGAGGAAGTATTGGAAGTTACTTACAAAGAAAAAAGCATCCACGATATTTTAGAAATGAGTGTTGATGAAGCAATAGAATTTTTTGGTAGTTCAGTGGAGAAATTAAAAAGTAAAACCCCTGATGATGGTGCAGATGTAGCAAAAAAGATCCAGCCGCTGAGTGATGTTGGTTTGGGTTATGTAAAGCTCGGGCAATCTTCAAATACTTTAAGTGGTGGCGAAGCACAGCGAGTAAAACTTGCATCTTTTCTTGGCAAAGGAAAAGCAATTGGACACATCCTTTTTATTTTTGATGAACCAACCACCGGCCTTCATTTTCATGATATAAAAAAGTTACTTACATCTTTTAACGCATTGGTAGAACAGGGTCATTCAATACTTGTAATTGAACACAACACTGATGTTATAAAAAGCTGCGATTGGGTTATAGATCTTGGTCCCGAAGCAGGAGATATGGGTGGATACCTTGTTTTTGCAGGCAAACCACTAGATATGAAAAAGGTCAAGGAAAGCTACACAGGGAAATATTTATAAGTATTATT